>JGI24694J35173_10000554_pt1 | contig 35467 bp, 25 predicted proteins | sample TergutCo191P1_FD_35173 | JGI IMG/M metagenome (IMG submission 35173) | reverse complement strand
CCCGAGACAATAAGCGCAAGCCATGTTGTAATCATTTTTGGCCTCCTCTCTTTTAGTTTTTGCTTTTTTCCGCTGCATCCAAAATGAGATTTGCTGTATATGCGGCCTTGTTCATGGGAAATAATTCCTCTAGTTCGCTCCAAGGTATGATTTGGGTTGGCTGCTTTAAAAATTCGCTGATTTCGTTTGTGTTAGCTTGTGTGTCGTTGTTTAGGTTAATTAGCAGGCTGTTTTTGTATTTTTTATAATAGGGCAAATTTGGGTCGAAATCATCGGTATAAAAATGGATGATTTTTTTGCCTGTGGATATATATTCAAATATTTTGGCGGCTATAGAGGATGATCCGGAATCGCCCATGCTAATAAGACAACCCGCCCCATCCTGCGCCGCCAATGCCCTTTTGCGGTCGACATGCCCATGCTTGATAATAAAATCTTCCTGCGGAAGTATTATGCAATTTGGGCTATAAAAATTGGCGCAAATCCCCTGCACCCCGGAAAGAATATTTAGCATACTAGCTAAAGTGGATGGCCGAATGCTTCCGGTGTATACCAAATTATGCTGCTCGCCCTGCTGAGTTTGCGCCCGCTCTTTAAGAAAAGGGGTGTCAGTTATTTGCATTTTGTGGCGCAGCGAGCTATATGCTTCGCTTTGAAAATGTTCTTCAAAGCATTTTAAATTCAAAACAAGATCTGATGCGCTAAAAAAGCGTTGCTCGCATTTTAGGCTTTTTTTGTATTTAAAGCCTTTTGAAATAAACAATCGACCCTTCACACGATTTGTCATGCAGTCTGTATAATATGACACAAAAAATACATTTTGTTTTTTTAGACTCTCTCCCGCATACAGGGGTGCTAGCGGCCAATAGCAAGAAAAAACCATATCAAAGCCTATTTGCTTATGAAGCCGCCGCGCTGCTCTGGCAAGACGAAAATGCAACAAAGGCGAGCGGGAGGGATACCATGGCAATAGCAAAAGAGTACGAATAGCCAGCAAACGAAATAATACATAGGCCACCATGCCGCGCCAGCTGCGCCCATGCCGCGCAAAAGCAATGCCTAGGCGGCTATGCCAATCGCCCAAAATTTTATGCACTGCAAAACCCTCGATTTCTTGGTTGTCAGGCTCTTTTGCAGATGTTTTGGTTTGTAAAATATGCACCTGGTGGCCGCGGTCGCGCAATTCATAGGCTATTTCGCGGCAACATATGCCCTGCGCCAAAGCATTTTCGCCAAATACATCAGATATTATTAGTATTTTCAATGCTATCCACTCCGATTTCACCCAATATCAAATCAGCTGTATATGCGGCCTTGTTCATGGGAAATAATTCTTCTAGTTCGCTCCAAGGTATGATTTGCGTTGGTTGTGCTAAAAATTCACTGATTGTTTTTGCATTAGTTTGTGTGTCGTTGTTTAGGTTAATTAGCAGGCTGTTTTTGTATTTTTTATAATAGGGCAAATTTGGGTCGAAATCATCGGTGTAAAAATGGATGATTTTTTTGCCTGTGGATATATATTCAAATATTTTGGCGGCTATAAAGGTTGTGCCGGGAACAGCCATGCTAATAAGGCAGCCGGCTTTATCCTGCGCGGCGAGTGCCTCCTCCCGAGCCACTTTGCCATGTTTAACAATAAAACTCCTATCAGGCACATCAATGCAATTTGGGCTATAAAAATGCAGATTGATTCCGGCTATGCCTGATAAAATATCAAGCATCCCCGAAAGAATCTGAATTCGCACCGAGCCTGTGTATACTAATTCCATAGAATCTAGCTGCAAATATGCTACCCTGTTTTTTAAATGAGGTATATCTGTTATTTTCATTTTTTGCTTAAATGGGTCATATCTTTTTTGGCTAAAATGTTTCTCATGGCATTTTAAATTTAAAATCAAATCAGCCGCGCTATAAAATCGGGATTCATAGCCAAATCCTTTTTTATCAATAAATTCCTTGGTAAATATATATTTGCCGCCCTCTTTATTGGTCATTGCATCAACAAAATAAGGAACAAAAAACACGCCATATTTTAGCTTTAATCGCTCGCCAGCATATAGGGCAGATAAAGGATTATAGCACGAAATCACCATATCAAAGCCGGTTTTTTTATGCAGCTGCTCGGCCTTTTTTGCCATTTTCATACATTGAATAGGTGCTCTTTGGGGATACCATGGCAGCAATAGCAAAGTACGTATTCCCAACAAGCGAAATAAAAAATAGCTCAATTTTCCTTTGAGCGAACTTCCATTTGTAAAATAAGACACAGCCAGCTTTTGGTGCAAATTAGTGGAGATGCGATAAACCCCAAAGCCCTCTATTTGCTCATATGCAGCATCGCTTTTTTCAAATTTTTCCTGCAATATTGTAATATCATGGCCTCGAGCCTGTAGTTCATAGGCGATTTCTTTGCTGCATGCCCCATTAGCAGAGGCAAGTCTACCAAATATATCTGATATTATCAAAATTTTCAAAAGCTTACTCTTCCTCTCTTGTCACATAAATCGATACGAATATTCTTTTGATGCATATTATTAAAGAAGCACTCTTGCGGGAACACCCACAGCAGTGCAATCCGCCGGAATATCCTTAATAACCACAGCACCTGCGCCGATAATTGTGTTTTCACCTATGGTTTTGTTTTGGATAACAACAGCCCCTGTGCCGATTTCAGAGCCGCCGCCTATTTGCACCGCTCCAGCTATGTTGACATTATAATACAGTGTTGCAAAATCGCCCAAAATAGTATCATGGGCAATATTGCACCGGGGGTTTATTATTACAAAATCGCCTAGGGTAATATTAACAGTTAATAAAACATCACAACAGATAATACAGCCTATCCCTAGGCTCACCGTTTCGGATGCGCGCACCCCATCCATTATGAGAGAAGGAAATTTAATATGGGCATGGTTTTTTAGTTTATTATAAATATCTTGCCGAATTTTAGGATTTGCAATACATATTGCTACATAAATTTCACCGGGATATTTCATTAGCCAATCAATATTCCCAAGGACAGATAGCTCCGGATTATCATCAACAAAACCCAAAATATTATATTCGGATTTTTGGCCAATTTGCCAAAAAACCTCGCGCCCAAAGCCGCCTGCGCCTATGATTATTAAGTTTTTAGCCCTGCTCATTAGCACTCCCCTTAAAAGGCTCCATGGTTGCGACAGCCTCTGATGCAATCCCTTCTCGTTTTAACACTTTACCTACAGTTAAAAATAAAATCTTAATATCTAGCCATAGGTTTAAATTATCTATGTAATAACAATCCATCACAAATTTTTCATCCCACCCTATCGCATTGCGACCATTTATTTGCACATGTCCTGTTAGGCCGGGGCGTACATGGTGCCGCCTGTTTTGCTCGGGGGTGTATAGGGGTAGATATTCGGGTAATAGTGGGCGCGGGCCTACTAGGGACATGTCGCCTTTTAGGATATTCCATAGCTCGGGCAACTCGTCTAAGCTGGTGCTCCGTAGTGTTTTGCCAAAAGAGGTGAGACGGTCGGCATCGGATAGGGGGTTGCCATTGCTATCACGCGCATCGGTCATAGAGCGGAATTTATATAGCTTAAATATTTTGCCATCTCTGCCCGGCCGCTCTTGGGCGAATATCACAGGCGCGCCCAGTTTAATCCGAACCAAAATTGCAATAAAAATCAGCAACGGGGATAGGATTAGTAATCCAAAAAAGCCGGCCGCAATATCGATTAGCCTTTTAAAAAATTTTATATACATTTGTCCACCTCGGTTATGTACTGTATTCTTTTTATTCTATCATAAATCGACTCATTTCTCAATGTAAATTTTTTTCATTTGCTCCATTACAATGCTAATATCAAATTTTCTCACATCGGTTTGGGCGGCCGCGCCCATTTCGGGGGTGGTTTTTGCAAGGGCATCGGCAAAGGCAGCCGCATCCAAGGGGTTGCAAACCAAACCGCTATGGCCATGGCGGATTAAATCCACATTGCCCCGGGTACGCGATACCACACAAGGCAAGCCCGCCGCCATGGCCTCCATTAGCGATAAGGACAAGCCCTCGCGCAGGCTAGGAAAAACAAAAATATCCGCCATGTGCAAAAGATTTACTATATCATCGCGATAGCCCAGCAGTATTAGTTGGTGGGATATATTTCGCTCGGCGGCCATTTGGCGCAGTTTGTTTTCTTGATTGCCCTCGCCTGCGATTATATAATATGCCCCTTTGTCCATGGCTTGTATTACTATTTGGTGATTTTTATTTTTGTTTAATTCACCTATGGATAAAAGTACCTTTGCATTTTGGGGTATGCCAAAATGGGCGCGCATTTCATCCCGGCTAATAATGGGCTGGGTGAATTTATCGCAATCCACCCCTATCCCAGGGATATAGTGCACCCGCGCGGCTTTTATTTTGTTTTTTGCTATTGTATAATCCTCGGAGTTTAGAGTGATTAAATCATCGGTATATCGGGCGAGCCATTTTTCTATGGGATAATATAAAAGCCAGTTTATTGCCGGCGCGCTTTTGTAGAAATGAAAGCCATGGGCGGTATAAATAATCCGCGCGCCTGTGCGCCGAGCCGCCAGACGAGTCAGCACCCCGCCCATAGGGGTGTGGCAATGGATGACATCATATTTCTCGGCGCGAATTATCGCCCGCAGGCGACGATATGCCCACAGATTGTCCAGCCGAAAAGGAGAGCGGCAAACAGGGATAAAATGGAATTTATCACAATAGGGGATTTCCTCGTTTCCAGATGTGGCTACATGGGTTTCATAGCCTTGTTCTTTAAACCATCTAAGATAGGGTAGATGAAAGGATGTGATATGCCTTGTAATCGTCGCCACAAACAAGACTTTCATGCCGCATCCTCCTTTTTGCCCTAATTAATATGCTTTTTAACATCGCTTAATATGCTAATTATACAATATTATTTTTTTGGTGTCAATATTTTAGGCCTTGGGCATCTTTTATCTGGTAAATATTTACATCTGTTACCCTTGTTACTCTTGTTATCTAAAAATACATAATTAGGTTATATACGCATATAAAGATAATTATGTAAAAACAGGTAACAAGAGTAACAAGGGTAACAAAAATCCCCCGTTGTCTAAAATTTTTACGACGGGGGAATGATATTGGGATTTGTTTATTTAAATAATCCCATAATTTAGTACATAAGACTTGTTCATGTTTCCTTTTTTGACTTCTATCCCTTTGCGTCTTAATTCGGCAGAGAGGCTTTGGCTGCTGATTGGCCTCGTGTATCCATATTCGTCACACCAATCTGTATAGGCTGCGTGGATTTCTTTTAGTAACGTGTCGGAATTTTGTTTTGCTTCCAAACATTCTTTGATGAAAAGGCCAATAATATCGGATTCTTCGCGGTATGTATTTGTAGCATCGCTTACGGCTCTGGGTTGTTTTAGGCCTTCGGCTTGCAGTAAACTTAGGCCTTTGGCAAGCCAATTAAAAATACCACTAATGTTTTCTTCTTGCTTAAAAAATCCTTTTAGCCCTTTGTCCTGCTCGTTTTCACTAAAGTGCCGCTCAAAGGGGATTAGTTTCACCCGGCCGCTGGCGAAAATTGAATCGTCTGTCACCCTGGGTAGGTGGTTTGTGCTAATAAAAAGCTTATATTCTGGCTTGTATTCAAAACTGTTTTGATGCAAAAACCTCGCCGTCACTGTATCGCCGCCGGTGATTTGTTTTACCAGGGCAGAATTTAGCCGCAGGCCTTTTTCCGGCTCGCTCATATTTACAAATCGCGCGCCTTTTAGTCGCGCCACATCCTCGCTGGGGCCGCCGCCGTGGGTATTTAATTTTTGCGCCACGGTTTCAGGCTGGGCTGTGCGGCCATAATCGCCCAGCATATGTAATATGGTTTCCATTGTAGTGCCCTTGCCGTTTCTGGTGGTCGAGCCATATAGGATAAAAAAGCATTCCTGGGAGGTGTCGCCGGTCAAAGTGTAGCCCAGAGCCTTTTGTAAAAATCGGGCTGTGTCTACATTTCCCTTCATAACCTCGCCTATAAATTTATCCCATCGCTCGCAATGCGCATCCGCATCAAAAACTACATTAGATATTTTACTAAGAAAATCATCTGGCCGATGCTCGCGATAGTTGAAATCGCGTAGGTCGATGGTGTAATTTTGGCAATTAAATAAATAGGGGTCGCGGTCAAAATCCATAATGCTTACCGGGTAAACGCTGGCGGCATCGGCCAGCATGGTATCCCGCGCCCGCTTTTTCATTAGCGAGCTAACAAAGGTAATCCAGCTCTCTCGCTGCTCATCTTCGAGATATCTGCGGCAATCCAACATATAATCCGTGAGCAGCTTGGCCTGCTGAGCCGCATTTACCCCGCCCACATCCTGCCGCCACACCCGCCCATCATATACATACCAAGCCTTGGCCTCAGGCACAAAGCGGCTAATATCCTTAAAACAGTCAGCAAAGAGATTGCCAACCCCAATATCATTCCAGCGGTATCGCCGCCGAGATTCGGGGGTTTCAAAAGGATTGATGGGGATAAATCCGAGGGGGATAGTGAGGGGTTGCGCTGGCGGGGTGTCCTCAAAATCAGCCTCGGGCAAATCATCAATTTCAGCTATGTTATGCCCGGCATTTAGCCAATCGTAGATATCGCCTTTATCCGCAAGCCTGGGTAGCATAATAATTTTTGAGCCGGGCAGTTGGCCGGCAATTCGTCGGGCATATTTTATTCCGGCATCATCATTATCAGGCAGGATAATAACTTGCTTGCCGCTAAAATATTGGGTATATTCGGGCAGCCATTTGCTATTTGCCCCCGCATCCAAGCTTGTCCCAACCCGCCCCGCCATATTAACCGCATCAGCGGCTTTTTCCCCCTCAACAAAATAAACAACCTCAGCCCCCATCACAGCCGGCAAATTATAGGGCATCCGAGATATCCCCTTAACCCCCCTGTGCCCATCAGGAGCAAAAAAAGCAAAACTTTTAGAGCCATCGCTATAATCATATCTCTTTTTGGTATAAGCTAGCGACCCAAATGGGTCAAAATATTGATATCCAATAGTCGATATTAGTTTTTTGAATTGCGATATTAAAGAAGTGGATTCAACTTTTCTAATATCAGGTGATAATATTTGATTTTCTAATTCCGATATTAGAAAAGTAGAATCTACATTTCTAATATCGGAATTAGAATTATCAATAATTAGATTTTCTGATTCGGATATTAAAATTGTTGAATCCACTTTTCTAATATTATCATCATATATTAGATTTTTTAATTCTGGTATTAGAGAAGTAGAATCCAGATTTCTAATATCATTATCAACAATTTTAATATCGCGACTCTGCATTAGGTTTTCTGATTCAAACATTAGAGAAGTAGAATCCACATTTCTAATATCCCTATTAGAAATACTAGATATTAGAATTCTTGAATCCACATTTCTAATATTGCGTTTAGGTTTTCTTATTTTTTTATTACGGGTTTCTTTTTTATTAAAAAACAAAGTAGAAAAAGACAGATTTAGAGCGCGCAAAATATCCTCGGTTTGGCATCCGGCAAAACAATGGAGCAAAACCCGGTCACGGTCGATTTTAACAGAAAGGGAATTTTGTCTATCATCATGGGCGGGGCATCGGGCTGAATATTGCCCATTGCTGCCTTTTACGTTTTTAAGCATGTCGATATTAAAATCAACAGACCCCTTGAAATTTTCTTTCATTTGTGATATACTATTATCCGGTAAATCATTTTGGGCTACAACCCCATTTGCCCCCGCCCCATCCGCGTTGCCGCGCGGAAGGGGTTTTTCATCTGTTTTCATCATGTCCCTATCCCCCTAAAAAATATTTGAAAACATAATATGGTGCAATTTCCTCTTGATATTTCCTAGTAAATGTGGTAAAATAAAAATATAAAAAAATCAAAAAAACCCCAAACCAGAGACCGACACCCGCCAAGATGTCCCGGTCTCTTGTTTATTTTTTCTATACCCTATTATACCACATTTTAACAAATATTTCAAGTGCAATCAATCTAAAAACTCCACCGAACCATAAATAATATCAATAACCTCCAGCAAAATTTGCTTAGGCGCGGATTCTATAAAAATATATGGCCGCGCCGCCGGGTCGATTGCTTTTATTTGCTCACATTTAATTTCGCCTATTGTTGTGGTTTCTTCCAGCTGCACATGCATAGGAAAGCCATTTATCACGCTTGAAATAGGGCAAACCAAAATCAAATTTGTCCGGGAATTAAAATTTTTATTGCTCACAACCAAAACAGGGTTTAAACCTAGCTTAATAATATCGCCTTGTTTGATATCGCCTACCATATTTCCGCCCCCTCGCCCTCCATTTCTAGCCAAGCCTTATCTTCATCAGTTGGCGCGGGGGGCTGTCTATCCCACCCCTGAAAGCGTTCTTCAAGAGTTTTATGTTGATAAACAGGCACAACAACCAATTCATTATTTTCATTTAATTTTATTTTAACAGTCGATTTTTCAGTAATATTTAATTGTTGCAAAAAAGGCTTGGGTATGCGCAATGCCGTTGAGCCGCCCCATGCGGCTAGTTGCAAAGTGGTTTCCATACAATACACCTCCTATATGATATAGTATCACAATATCACTATTGTTGTCAATTATTAAATCAACCAGTAGCATATTCCGGAATAAATTGCTTTAGCACCTTTTTTATCTCGCTCTCGCTTAGCCCTGTGCCATTATCATAGCTTAAAATAAATTGGATTATATCATGTAATCTAGGCGGGGCTGGAGGGCGCACTACCATGATTTTATCATTTAGGGTTTCTGTTAGCCCCTCCTCATTTAATAGCAGCTCCTCATATAGCTTTTCGCCAGGGCGCAGGCCGGTGATTTCGATATTGATATCCACATTTGGGGTCAGCCCCGCCATGCGGATTAGGTTTTCGGCCAAATCACGGATTCGTACCGGCTCGCCCATATTCAGAATAAATATATCGCCGCCTTTAGACATCGCCCCCGCCTCTAGCACAAGCTGGGTCGCCTCGCTCATGGTCATAAAATAGCGGATAACATCAGGGTGGGTCAAAGTGATAGGACCCCCTGCGGCAATTTGCCTTTTAAATGTGGGGATAACACTGCCATTACTTTCTAGCACATTGCCAAAACGCACACAAGAAAATTGCAAAACACGCCGCTCGGCATTTTCGGGGTGATTGCATAGCTCGGGTGGGCAACCGTGGCCATCAAGCCCCAGCACAATCATTTCCGCCAGCCGTTTTGTTGCCCCCATTACGCTGGTGGGGTTTACGGCCTTGTCCGTCGAAATCATAATAAACCGCTCGGCATTATGTTTGCAAGCAATCCGCGCCGCGCGAAATGTGCCTATTACATTGTTTTCAAAAGCCAGCCGGGGCGCATCCTCCATTAGCGGCACATGCTTATAGGCCGCCGCATGAAAAACCACATGAGGCTTGGTTTCGGCAAAAACCTCATTTAGCCGCGCCTCATCCTGTACGCTACCCATGCGAATATCAATAATATCCCGCACCTGTTGCCCCATAGTCGCAACAAGTTCGTCCTTTAAATTAAATCCATTATTTTCAGAAATTTCATAAACAACAATCTTTTTCACATCAAATGCCAAAAGCTGGCGGCATATTTCGCCACCAATAGAGCCGCCGCCGCCTGTAATCATCACGGTTTTCCCCGCAATCCAGCCCCCTATTAGCCCCCTATCGGGGATATTTTCAGCCCGGCCTAGCAAATCGCCTATATTTAGCTCCCTTAGCTCATCCGAGGCTTTATCGCCGGATAGGGATGTTATTATCCGCACTTTGCATTGGCGAACTGGCGTTAGCTTTACAATCCGGCGCAATTCGTCATTAGTAATTGAGGGTACAGCAATAATAATTTCATGAATATCCAGATTCCGTACAATAGCGGGAATTTTGCTATCATCCCCCAGCACCCGCACGCCGTGCATGGAATACCCATGTTTATGATAATCGCTATCAACAATCCCCAAAATTTCGCGCGGGCGGCTACCATGCCGGCTGGTATGCATAATAAAAGAAGACGCGCTTTCGCCCGCCCCCACAATCAAAGTCCGAAGCGGCGCGAGGGATGGATTTTGGGGCAATCCTCTATAGCGGTCAATAAAACCGCTGATAGTTTTAAATATTCTCCTATAAACCCTTACCCCCAAAGCCATACTAAACATAAAATAAGAAGCAATAACAGCAATCCCCGGATTCGGCCATGCGCGCATTTTAATAAACAGGGCGATATATACAGCAAAACAGGCAAACAACACAGCAACAGCCAGGCGCAAAACCGACCCCAGCCCGGGATGATTCCAAAGGGCTTTATAAACCCCGGTCAGCAAACAAAAAACCAGCGAAGAGATAATCATAACCCAAGATATGCCAATAGCAGCAGACAAATAGGGGCTTGCGCTGGGGGTAAAATAAGAAAACACCATAATAGCCGCCATCCAGCTAAGCCAGCAAAAAAAGCAATCCAGCAAAGCCTGTCCTGCTATTGATAAAATAGAAGAAGATTTCATTTGTGATTGCTCCAATCCTTAGTAGCAAAAATTATATATTAAATCGCATACTCTCGCTTGCTCTTCTTTATTCATTTTAACATCGCTAGGCAAACATAGCCCCCTCGCAAAAATATCATGCGATATAGGAGTATCTGCAATAGCGATAAAATCGCAATTGGAATAATAGGGTTGCAAACTCATCGGCTTCCAGATGGCGCGCGCCTCGATATTATTTTCGGCCAGCTTTATGCGAATGGCCTCGGGGTTTATGTCCGCGCCCGGCGAAAGAGCGATACAGCTGAGCCAGTGGTTTGGGACGCAATCGCCCGGAATGGGGTTTAGATGTATTATATCGCAATCAGTAAAGGCTTTTTTGTATGCATTATAAATATCAGTTTTTTGACTAATTCGCAAATCCAAAGTAGTCAGCTGGCCGCGCCCGATTGCAGCACATATATTGCTCATGCGGTAATTATATCCTAGTTCGGAATGCTGATAATGGGGAGCAGGGTCGCGGGATTGGGTAGCCCAAAAGCGAGCCTTTTGAATGGCGGCCTCATCATCGCTCAATAGCATACCGCCGCCCGATGTGGTAATAATTTTGTTTCCATTAAAAGAAAGAATATTAAAATCGCCAAAACTCGCGGTTTGGCGGCCTTTATATGTCGCGCCCAAAGATTCGGCGGCATCCTCAATTAGAGCCGCCCCATGCCGGCGGCAAATCTCGGCAATTTCATCCATCCGCGCCGGTGTGCCATATAAATGCACCACAATAACAGCCCTAGCCCCGGGATATTTGACAAAAGCCGCTTCCAGCGCATCAGGGCACATATTCCAGCTATCTTTTTCACTATCAACAAACACAGGAATAGCAGATTCATAAATAATCGGGTTACAAGTCGCGGCAAAAGTCAAATTCGAACAAAAAACAACATCCCCCCGCGATACCCCCGCGCATTTTAGCCCAAGATGAATCGCCGCTGTGCCCGACCCCAAAGCCGCCCCATGCCCAATACCAACATACCGGCAAATCTCGCCCTCAAAAGCATCCACATGCGGCCCCAAAGGAGCTATCCAATTAGTATCAAAAGCCTCCCGAACAAAGCCCATTTCCGAGCCATTCATGGTAGGGGTAGATAGGGGAATCGGGTTCATTAGCGCACCTCTTTATCCGAAGTTTATACATAGCCTCGCGCTTCGCGCCGTTTTGCCATATTAGCCATCAATTCCTCATGGGAAAGCCATATGGTGCCGGGGTCGGTTGCTTCTTGTATAGATTTTTCCAGCTCTGCTTTAATATATGCATTATGCGCAGACTCGCGGTATGCCCGCTCCGTTTGCAAACTAAAAGGAATCCGCCCCTCGCGGATAGCTGTTCGCAAAAACAAATCAATAGCCGTAGTCATATCCATGCCGATTTCGCCAAACACTTGCTGGGCATCGTGTTTAACCCTCTCGTCTACATTGACCGATATTCTCGCCGTTGACATCGCAACCAACTCCTTTCTATGTGTATATTATATACCTAATAGGCACATGATGTCAACGTCAAAAACATGTGTTTTTGGTATAATTTATTTTGGGACGCATGAATCGCATTTATGCGTGCAATAAATGTTTCAAAAAACATATCAAAAACTATTGACATTATGACATGTTTTTGATACAATGTGGCTGTAGGTAAAATGGGGGAGGGGTTAAGGTGCTAGTAGGTTATGCGCGCGTATCTACGGCGGGTCAGTCGTTGGATAAATATGTTGACCAGCTGGTCGAAGCCGGGGTGGATGAGCGGAATATATACAAGGAAATATTTACGGGCAAAACCCGCAACCGCCCGGAATTAAATCGCATGATTGCAGAATTGCAGCCCGGTGATATTGTGCTGATACCCGTGCTTGCCCGGCTTGGCCGGAGCGTTCGTGATTTGTATGAAATTATACAGCAAATCGAGGAGAAGGGCGCTCAAATCAAAAGTCTTAGTGAATCATGGCTGGATTCTACCGCTACAAACGCCGCGGGCAAGCTTTTGTTTGCTATTTTCGCCGGGCTGGCCGAATTTGAGGCCGCCCTTATTAGCGAGAGGGTCAAAGATGGGCTAAAAGCCGCCAAAGCAAGGGGTCGCAGCGGTGGGCGGCCATCTAAACGCAATGATAAAGAATTGTCCGTCCGCGCCTTGTATGAAAGGGGCGTAAAAATTGCCGATATTGTACGCCAAACGGAATTGAGCCGCTCTACTGTAAATCGGATTGTGAGGGATATTAAGAAATCTTTGTCTTGACATAAACATGTGTATGTTATATAATATGTGTATGTTTTGCATGTTTTGTATATTACGAAAGGTGTGTATGTTATGTATGTTATGGCTATTGCCAATCAAAAGGGTGGGGTGTCGAAAACTACGACTACTCAGGCTTTGGCCGCCCTTTTAAATCAGCAGGGAAAGCGGGTGCTTTGCATTGATTTAGACCCCCAGGCCAATTTGAGTTTTGCCATGGGCGCGGATTTAGAGGATTCGCCCACGGTTTATAATGTGCTAAAAGGCGAGGTAAATGCCGCCGAGGCCGCCCAGCCCACAGATTCCGGCGATATTATCCCGGCAAATATTTTGCTCAGCGGGGCGGATATGGAATTTACCTCCACCGGGCGGGAATATCTGCTAAAAGAGGCCATCAGCACAATCGCCCCCACCTACGACCGCATTTTAATCGATTGCCCCCCCGCTCTCTCGATTTTGACCATCAATGCATTTTCCACAAGCGATTATGTGCTAGTGCCCGCGCTGGCGGATGTTTTCAGCCTGCAAGGCATGGCGCAGTTAAATGACACAATCGCCGGGGTGCGCAAATATTGCAATCCAAAATTACAAGTAGCCGGCATTTTGCTAACAAGATTTAATCCGAGAACAAAATTAAGCACCCATATTCAAAAGCTCCTAGAAAACGCTACCAAAACCATGAATACAAAGCTTTTCAAAACCTACATACGCGCCTCAATCAGCCTACAAGAATCCCAATACCAGCAAGAAAATATGGCGAATTACGACACCGCCGCAAACGCCATGCAAGATTATATCGAATTTCTAAAAGAACTGGAGGCCGAATGCAATGCCTAAAAAAAACTTCACCAAAGCAGATGGCGCAATAGACCGAATGTTTTCCAAAACAACACAACATGCGAATATTACAAATGTTACAAATGATACAAACAATACTAATATTGAGCATGTTACGAAACATACAGATGATACAAAAGATTTGAATGTTACAAAACATACAAAACATGAGAATGATACAAATAATACCAATAATACTAAACATACACATGTTTTGAATGTTACAAAACAAACAAATGTTACAAATAAATCAAAACATTATGATAAAAGAGGCCCACGCAAAGAACGCCTAGGCTTGCTAATGGACACCCAGCTAAAATCCGACCTAACCCAGCTGGCAAACGCCACCGGAAGCCGCTCGGTAAACGACCTAATCATAACTTTGTTGCTAGAGCATATAGAACAACCAGAGATTCAGGCGCGGCTGGGGCGATACAAAGAGCTAATTTAGCCCTCGTATATCTTTGCTAGATTTTTGGCAACATCGACTATTTCATATCCGCTATCCGCAACCGATTTATAGGCATGATGGCGGCTTGGCTTTTCATTATCAAGAGCATGAGCCGCCAGCACCCTATCAGCCCAATGATTTGCTGAATCGTCCAAAGAGATATATTCCAGCAAATCCGATGCGCGAGCCTCCGGCGGCACTGCATCAGAGCAAACACAAAACAAACCGGCGGCCTGCGCCTCGATTAGCGCGATTCCCAGCCCTTCCCATAAAGAAGGAAAAACAAATGCATCCATCGCCCAAAGCAATTCGTTTATATTCAAACAAACCCCTGTAAAAATTATATAATCATCAAGCCCTAATAATTTTGCGTAAGCCTCAATTTCTTTTCGCATTGCGCCATCGCCCACCAGCAATAGCATTGCATTTTTGTTTTTCGCGCGAATCTCTTTGAAGATATTCAAAATAAACATATGATTTTTTTCTGCCGACATTCTGCCCACATGCCCTATCACAAAACAATTGCCAATCCCCAGCTCTTTTCTTTTTAGCTCTCTCGCTTCGGCATTAAAAGCAAATTTCTTTGTGTCTATGGCATTGTTGATTATTTTAAAATTGTTTTTTTGTATAATTGTTTTGCCATATCTATCAATGCCGGCCTGCGCAGAGCATGCAAAAAACATATCGGCAATATATCTTGTGGGATATACGAAAAAGGCGGAAAGGAGGCTTTTGAGGCTTAGCCTTTCGCTTTTTGTGCCATGGCTATGGGCGATAGTGCGGCATCCTGCCTTTTTTGCAATCTGCAAATAGATGGCCGCAGAGCTGCCTATATGCCCATGAACAATATCATATTTGCCCCCATGTTCGGCAAAAAAACGCCGCCAAGCCCGGATATATGCAAATAGATTAAAAACTCTAAAGCGCGGAACTCTATAAATCATGCCGCCAAGCTGCCTGATTTCATCATCATACCCACACTTTTCGCTGGTATGCACAACAAAATCAAATTGCACCCGAGTGCGATCTATGGCATTATATAGGCTCATCATAAAGCTTTCCGCCCCGCCCCGGTTCATGTTTCCTATCACATGCAGCACTCTGATTGGGCGGCTCATCCATATCCCCCTTTTTCCCAAATGGCATCAATGCAGATTTGGGAAGCATTTGCATAATACCGCAAATGCTTTTCGCGAAACGCTACTGTTTTGCGGCTGGCATCGTCAAAATCAAGGGCTTTTAGCTGCTCTAGCAAATCGTCTTCCGTATGCACCATTCCATTGGGCAGCTCTGCGCGCAAATCGAAATTCATCCCTCTTTTTTGCATATACTCATGATAGTCATAGCCAAAAGACAGCATAGGTTTTCCCATGATGGCATAATCAAAAAAAACGCTGGAATAATCGCAAATCATTATATCGGATACTATCAGCAAATCATTATAAACCGGATGGGAGGAATAATCGCGGATAAATCCATTGTTTTGGATATTTAAAACTTTTGATATTTCATAATGGGCGCTAAATATTACGGCGTATTCATCGCCCAGCTCTCTTTCCCATCTGGCTAAATCTATAGGCGGGGCAATTATGCAATTTAGCATTTCGTCTTTGCTATATTCGCGGAAAGTGGTGGTATAGAGCAATATTTTTTTATCTGCGGGCAGATTTAGTTTTTTGCGAATGCTTTCTTTCATTTCGGGGGTGTGGGTTGCCAAAATATCGTTTCTTGGCAAGCCGCTATTAAGTATTTGCTCATGTGTTATGCCAAAGGCACTAACAAACGCATCTGTATCATGGGCGCATTGGGCGCAAATCGCATCTACCTTCCATTTAGGCCGGAGCTTTGCATAAAAATAGTTTTTGTCTTTGCTGATTTCTTTCCCAAGTTTTTTTATAGGAGAGCCATGCAAAGTATTTAGGTAAAATGTTTTTTTGTTTTTATACATTAGGCCGCGCTCGATAGCACTATTGGTTACCCAGCAGCCAGCTCGCAGCGTATAATAAAAATATTTGAGGCCATCTGTTCGGATTTTGGTTGCGCGAGGCGGATGAAACATGGAGGGATCATGAAAAGCCCAAATGAATTTAAAGTCTTTAAAGCGTTCATCTGTTAGCATTTTTTCATATATGGCCTTTGTGCTATCGTCGTATTTTTTGCCGCCGTAGCTATTAAATAAAATCATGCGCCTATCAACAGGGATAAAAATAGCCAAAATACTCATAATTGCCGAGCCTAAATAAAAATATGCCTGATATAATAGATTGTTGCTTTTTAGCAGTTTCATAAGCTTATTTTTCATCCCTAGCCTCCCTGGAGCAATTATGTGATTTAAAAAATATCATATTTCGACATGGATGTCAAGCACAATATTTCCCTTGGAAATATTTGTTCGACAAATTTGGCGACTTTGCCGTTGACATTTTTGTCTTTATTGTGCTATAATTAGAGTAGCTAAAATTGCGGAAAGGGTGGTTTGCTATGGAATTTGTACCCCTGAGAAGTTTGCAGCGAGGTGAAACTAAAGTATGGGAAGCCCTGAAAAAAGAAAATGGCCGCATCATACTAACAAGCAATAGCAAGCCGGCCTATCTTTTGATAGACCTAAACGGAAAAAGCATAATACCCCTGATCAATATGATTGATAGACAAATGGAATCTGAAACAGGCGCCGCCATTTCTGACTGAAAATATTCGATATAGGAATAGGAAAGGGGGCATATATTCCCTTGGAAGATAAAGAAAAATTTAGCCTCAGTCCTGAATACAAAATCGGAGATGCAAAAGAAGAAGATGTTGCCGCAGCTATTGATGAAATAAAAAGAATAGAAGAAACTTTGAAAATGACTTTTAGCAAACATGATGATAAAAGCCCGCCGCCTAGCCCAACTCATGGCACAGATGCGATTTTAGGCGTGATTAAAGAAATGCGTGAAAGCATGGCCGCAACCGCAGCACCGCCTGCACCAGAGCCATTTTCCATTAGAGGCATGATTGAAACATTGCTAATACACATGCGCATTATCATACCCATCACAATAATATTTTTTGTGGTGGCTGTTGGCGCATCTTTTGCATATGTCAATCTTACCCGAACCCATTCGGGCATAACCAGCGCATTGATAATTTTTGGCTTTCCCGGGGCGGAGGAGGGGCTAGACCCCTCTGGCAATTTACTAAATGTAAATGCGATTCAGTCGCCATATGTTATAGGCCGCGCGCTGGATGTTTTGGGTTTGCGGGAAAGAGGTGTTGCGGCGGAGCATGTGCGCTCGAATTTGCGCATCCGCGGTGTTGTTCCGCATGGAGATTTAAATCGCCTTTTGCTTATTCATGATACCGCAGTTCGCGTCCCTGCTAGGCTTGTTGACCTAGAAGAGGAATTTTACCACCCAACCCAATATCTGCTCGACCTAACCCGCTCCGGCGGCCTAGAGGTATTGACAGACCAAGAAATGGTTGGCTTGCTAAATGAGATAATAGTGCAATATCAAGCATATTTTGTAGGCACACATAGCGATTTAACATTTCTTGATGTTATCATTCGCCATTTCGACCAAGAGGAATATGACTATTTTGAGATTGTGCGTATACTGACTGGTGCTGTGGACAATATGCTCTCTTATGTAGATGCCATGCAGGAAAGAGCCCCCGATTTTCGCTCGCCCTCCACCGAAATGACATTTGGAGATATCCGCGCCAATCTAAATTTGCTTAGAAATGTGGATATTCATCGCATTAGTGCTCTTGTGCATGTAAACAATATGAGCCGCAATCGCAGCCGTGCGGCCAATATTTTAGAATATACCGTAATGCGGATGGAGATGGAAAGACAGGTGGCCGAGGCTAATGCAGAGGTGGCTTTGCATTTGGCTTTTGATGTATATGAGCATCAGCCATGGATTTTGCACCATGGCGCGGAATACTATGTATATCATCGCCATTCCGATATATATGATGTATTGCTGATGGATGTGCGTAATTTTAGCTTTGCAATGCATGAGCTAGAAGCCCAAATAGCATTTTATCAAAGCCGCGTTGATGGTCTGCGCCAATCGCCAAATCCGGCTGACCCAAGAGATGTGGCGTTTGTTGAAGGCGCGATTCCTGTGGCTTTTAATTCCCTGCATCTATGGGAATCCTATATCAACGCCACTGTTGAGGATTTTTTGACCCTAGAGCTTTTCAGGGATGCGGTGCGCCTTTTAACCCCCGCAGTATTTTCCAATTCGATGGGTCCATATCGCCAATTGATGCTGCTAATCATAATGGCCGGCACAGCCACCGGTATGCTACTAGGCATATCCATCGCCCTATATAAAGGCAAATCAAGATAATATACTCCGCCCACGAGTGGGCGGAATGAATAGTGAATAATTAAAAACAAGCCGCTTAGCTACAAGGTCTTGAGTTTTCATTATTCACTATTCATTATTCACTATTCATTCCGCCCACTCGTGGGCGGCTTTGGGTGACCCTCTCATTTCATCCAAACCGTTTTATTTACAATATGGGTATAGCTTTGAATTATCCGAACAACCTTATCAGAAACATTTAATTCTCTATAATCCGGTGGGGGTGCTAGGGGGGGCGATGTTTCTTTTAGCTCTAAGGCTAAGGCGATGGCCTGCATAATATCCTCTTGGCCAATACCCCCGATAATAACAGTTCCTGCATCCAATGCCTCCGGACGCTCGGTGCTGGTGCGTATCTGCACAGAAGCAAAGCCGAGTATCGCGCTTTCTTCGGATAATGTGCCGCTATCCGATAGCACACAGCGGCTGTTTTTTTGCAAATGCACATAATCTATAAACCCAAAGGGCGGGTGGCTCTGCACCAAAGAATGAAACTGAAAACCGCGAGCCTCTATAAATTGGCGGCTACGGGGGTGCATAGAATAGATAATAGGCATTTGATATGTTTGGGCGGCATGATTTACGGCATTCATCAGCGAAATAAAGTTTGCTTCGATATCAATATTTTCCTCTCTATGCGATGATAGCACCATATAATTATTTTTTTCAATCCCCAGCTGCGATAGGATATTGCTGGCATCAATTTTTTCGGCAAATGCTGCAAGCACCTCGCCCATGGGCGAGCCTGTCACAAATATCTGCTTACCATCTATCCCTTCGCTAATTAGATATCGCCTTGCATGCTCTGTATATGGCAAATTTATATCTGAAATACTATCAACAATTTTGCGGTTTATCATTTCAGGAACATTCCAATCCCAGCAACGATTGCCCGCCTCCATATGAAAAATGGGAATTTTAAGCCGCTTGGCGCAAATGGCTGAAAGGGCTGAATTTGTATCGCCCAAAATCAATACAGCATCAGGACGCTCGCCCACCATAACCTCATATGATTTTGCCAAAATATTACCCATGGTTTCGCCAGGATTTCCTCCTGCGCAATTTAGCCAATAATCCGGCATGCGAAGATCTAATTCATCAAAAAATATTTGGCTAAGATTATAATCCCAGTTTTGCCCTGTGTGTACCAAAATGTGATTAAAATGCCTATCGCAGGCTTTAATACACATGCATAGCCGAATAATTTCCGGGCGCGTACCAACTATTGTCATCACTTTTAGCTTTTTCATCCTAGCTTCTCCTTTATCCCCGCATTATTTTGCATATATCGGATAAATATCTTTATGCTCATCAACCCATTTTTTCATATCCTCAACCATTTGACTATAGGGCGGCACAATAAACGAAAAATCGGTGCGGGTATTGACCAGAGATTTATCTACTCGGTCTGAATCAAAAGGGCGAATCTCAACGCTTCCATTACGAAAATGCTTATTAAAAAGGCAAAGCAAATCATATTTATTTATGGTTTCATTATTCACCAAATGATATAAGCCCGTCAGGCCCTCATCCAGTGCTTTTTCCATGGCCTGCGCCAAAGTAATTGTGGAAACGCCTGTCCATATAGCCCCAAGATATCCATTTATAGGGCCGCGCTGCTGCATAAACCAATGGAAAAGGCCAATGCCCGCCTCGTTTATATCAGGGCCTATTATAGATGTTCGGAATGTTAGGTTTTTTTTGTCGTTTAGCTCCCCTAGTGCTTTTGTTCGATCATAAAATGTAGCACCGTCGGGGGTGCTATTTTCTTTATATCCGCCCGCCGCCCCGGAAAAAACGCAATCGGTGCTCATATGGATAATGCGCGTAAGCATATCTTTGGTGAGCGATGCCAAAAAATGGGGCAGATAGCTATTGGTTAAAACAGATATGGCCAAATTATCATCCGCAGAGCGATTGAGCAAGCCGATAGCATTGATAATAGCATCATATTCCCCGGCGGATATAATGCTTGCCAAAGCCGATGTATCATTGGCATCTCCAATAATGCTTTCGCACCAAAACACCGGGCGGCGGGCATATGCCACCACATCATGCCCCCGCTCTTTAAAATACATGCTAACAACATGGCCAAACATCCCCGCAGCACCCAGCACTAATATTTTCATAAAATCCCTCATCCTCTCAGTTCGTTTTGAATATACTCCAGCTTTAGCAATATTTCTTTCATTTGTTCGATATTCAATATTTCTGTGTTGTTAGAATTAAATTCTTTTAGCAGATTTCTGTCTGCATCGCCTTTTATAAAATATTTATCATAATTCATATCCCGCTTATCGCAGGGCACGCGATAAAAATTGCCCATATCTATAGCATCGGCGCATTCTTCGTTTGTCAGCAGAGTTTCATACATTTTTTCCCCATGCCGAATGCCAATTGTTTCGATATCTGGCGAAGCCCCAAAAATCTCGCTTACAGCCGCCGCCAGCGTTTCGATGGTGCAGGAGGGGGCTTTGTGTACCATAATATCCCCGGGGCTAGCATTTTCAAAAGCAAAAAGAACCAGCTCGACCGCCTCATCTAGGCTCATCATAAATCGGGTCATGGCCGGATTGGTCAGCGTTAGGGGTTTGCCCGCCTTTATTTGCTCTATAAAAACAGGGATAACACTACCGCGCGAACACATTACATTCCCATAGCGGGTGCAGCAAATAGTCGTTTTATCGGTTGTGCGAGATTTAGCAACAACGATTTTTTCCATCATAGCTTTGCTTGTCCCCATGGCATTAACGGGATATGCGGCCTTATCTGTTGATAAACAAATCACCTTTTCCACCCCGGCATCAATAGCGGCCGCAAGCATATTATCAGTACCTATAACATTAGTTTTAACGGCCTCCATAGGGAAAAACTCGCAAGAGGGCACCTGCTTTAATGCAGCCGCATGAAATACATAATCAACCCCCGAAATAGCATTGCGAATACTGCTTTGCTCCCGCACATCCCCCAAATAATATTTGATTTTATACCCATTGCTATGCCGCTGATACATCCTTCGCAAATCATCTTGCTTTTTCTCATCCCGCGAAAATATCCGCACCTCGCCAATGTCTGTGTCAATAAATCTATTTAGAGCTGTTGTGCCAAAACTACCTGTGCCACCTGTAATCATCAGGGTTTTATTTTTAAACATAAACTATTTCTCCTTTTTCTTTAGGATAAATGTGGCCACTTCTTTTCCTTCATGCATCAGCTTTGATATTGTTTTTTGCATATCTTCGTTTTCTTTATGGGTGGGATGAAAATCGGCGACATCTTCAATATCCCGACTCCACATTTCGCTCATTTTTACATAAACCGGAACAAATAAGTTGTCATAAATAACCCTCTCTACCCTTAGCCCCGCCTCTTCGGCCAATTTCGCCATGCTCTTTTCGGTATGCAAAAATATATGATGCGGCGCCTGAATCAGGTAGCAATGTTCGCGATATTTTTCGTATAGCCCGCCGAGCATGGGCATGGTGGCAATAATAATCCCATCCCCATCAAGGATTGCCTTTTTCTGCTCGAGAATCTCCAGCGGATTGGGGATATGCTCAAAAGAATGATGCGAAAAAACCACATCATATTTGCCCGTTTCTTTATCTAAAGGATTATTGGAAATAACAACCCCATTGGAATGTCGTATTTCCTCTTTTAAAAATGGGTCATTACCCTTTACATTCTTAAAGCCTATTCTATGCAAATTATCAATAAAATCCCCACTTCCGCAACCAACATCTAATATCCGGGAATTTGTATTTGCATATTCACCGATTATTTTCAAACCGATTGTTTTAAGGGGATATTTTTTATTGACAATATATCCCAGCATCCCTTTTCCTCTGATTGCATATTTCATCCGCGCGGCTTTTATTATGCGTCTAAAGGCACTATTATTTCTAGCGCGAAAAGACCCATAGGAATCATTGTCGTAATATTTGCCCATATCCGCCGGGATATCTATTAGCTGCAGACATCCGCATCCATCGCATTCCAAATAATCATGCTTGGCTTTAGTGCCAAACATCATATCCTTAACCGATACAATTTTGCCGCCTGCGCTTTGGCATATTTTACATACCACCATCTTTCATCTCCTTTTGAAAAAAATCAAAAATCAAATCTGCTGTATATTCCGGTGTATTCATAATAAACACATCTTTAAGATGCTCCATATCTATATCGCCCGATGGGGGCAAAACGATAAATTCGCCCACTCGCCGTATGTTTTCGGCATAGTCGCCCCGCTCATCTATTAGCAGCGCATGGGGATATTGCCGCAGATATGGCAATGAAGAATCTGCATCGCCGGTATATAGGTGAATAATTTTTTTGCCTGTGGCCATATATGCAAATATTTTGCTGGGAAGAAATTCCGATTCCCTATTGCCAATGCTAACCAAAATATCTGCCCCATGATATATTTTTTGCAATTCATCATGGCCTACATATCCATGGCATATAATCGCACCATTGGTTTTTTTATTATAGCTTTCTAATAGCTTTTCATAGCCTCCGCGAGTATAAAAATGCAAAATGCACTTTTTTTGGGGCTGAAGCATTTGGCATAAATACTCCGGATTGCGCAATGCCGTTAATGCGCCTGCATACACCATATGAACAAAACCAGCATCAAAATAGTCGCTTTTTACCATAATGCTGCCGGGAACATAAAGCGGAATATCTATTAGCCGCATTTTTTCGCGATACTCCCTATAGCTTTTTTGCTCAAAATGTTTGCTATAGCTTTTTAAATTTAAAACCAAGTCAATCACCCTATATATTTTCTTTTCCCATTTATGCCCCTGGTTTTCTGCAAATTTATGAGATAGGCGCGAGGGTGGCGGCCTATTAGTCAGAGGGTCCAGAGTATACATAACCGATTTTATTCCATATTTCTTTTTTGCTTTCACCATTCCCAAAACAGATTCAATGGGCGCATTATTCGCTATTATTATATCAATTTTTTCTTTTTTATGCAACTTTCTTATTGCTCGATAATATCTATTGGCTCTAAGAAAAGAACTAACAGGAAATACCGGCAAATGCACAATAGCGGAAATTCCCCGCAAAATCAAACACAGAAAAAAATATATTTTTGCTAGTTTAGCATTTTTTATATGCCTAATGCGGGCAAAGCCGGTATAAATAAATCCGCTATAAATACGATGCACGGATATGCCATCAATTTGCTGGCTTGCGCCTTCTCCAGGGATGCGCCAGCATATAACATGGATATCATGCCCCCTATTTTTCATCTCTATCGCTATTTGGCGGGCGCATGCCCCATTTGCATTTTCTGATAAATGATAAGCATCTGTTAAAAACACTATTTTCATAGCTTTATCCCCTTATATGGCGGCAGCCATTTTTCTTTTAATGTTTCTTTGAGCAACAATAGGCATAGCCATGGCCGTTGGTAAAGATATCAATACATATGCCAAAACAATAGAAATCCAGCTATCCATCATACTGGCAAATAGCACCGTTAAAGGCAATTTTAAAATAACTGCTATGCTTATAGTCACAACCCCCGGTTTTAAGATACCCATGCCGATTGTCATTGTATGCCATGCCGAAATCCATATATTCACTATCCCAAGAAAAGCCATCATTAGCGCATGGCTATAAATCACATCGGGCGCATGCTCGCCCAGCCATACTCTGAATATAGTATCTAAAAACGGAATAATGGCAATCATCATTATGCTCACTACAACAACCAAAGCAAAAACCGCTTTATATAATTTCCATACCCAAATATGCCGTTTTTGCGCCATTGCCTCTGTGATAGCAGACCATGCCGGGGACATCAATAAAGAAACAAAAACACTAGCCAGCGTAAACACTCTGATATATGCAGTAAACTCGACTACATCATCAGGGAGAAAAAACCTTATGATAAAAATTTCTATTTGCATAATAAATAGATTTGCCATTTGCAAATAGAAAAAGGCGGCTCCTAGGCCTAGCGTGCTACGGGCATGTTTTGCACAAAAAAAACTTATGCTTGGGCGAATATCCTTTAGCTTGGTCATAAAAGCAATCACTGTGGCAATCAATAAAAAAATATTCATAGAAATTGCATTTGCCCATGCTATCATTCTAAAATTATTATCCGATTCCCCCGGGGAAACCATGTGTAAAAAAATCAGCAAAAATACGCTCTGGGATAAAGACATTAAATTATTTAATGCGGGCATCTGTATGGCAAAAAAAATAGCGGAAATCAAATTTAAAAAAAACTTTAATACAAGCCCTAGCAGCACAATCCCCACCATTTCAGTTAGCAAAGCCGGGGACAATGTATAATATGCAATATTAAAAACCGCATTCCAGTTTGTTAAATAAATGGCTACAATGCCCAATAGCGCGAAAACAAGGCTGATTCCCCCTAAGGCAACATATGCAGATGAGATATATTTTTTTGCCCCGTTTCTGTCCCCCTCGCCCAAAGCAAAAGCCAACTTGTTTCGCAGGCCGCTGCTTATGCCTATATCAAAATTAAGAATTATGCTCAATAGTCCAACAACAGTAAGCCATACCCCCAAAATAGCCTGATTGCCAAAAAATCTCATATATGCCGGCAAAAGAGCCAACTGAACCAATGCAGCAATCCCGCGAATAGCAAAAGCAGAAGACATATTGAGAACAAGCGTTTTATTCGATTTTGCTATTTGAAACAACTGCCCGGCTTTGTTTTTTATGAATTTGATAGCTGCCCCTCCTCAAAAACCCTAAATACAGCGGGTCTGCCGCCCATATTTTTTCAAAGCTATAAGCAAACATAAGAACATGCTGCAGGAAAAATTTATCCCTATGCCGCATAGCCGAGCCAAAATTGCTAATCCCCCATCCTAGCACAAAAGAGGTAATAATCGACACTATCAATAAAGCGATTATCAGCTGTTTGTCTTTAATATCAGGATTTTTTAATGCTCTAATCATGGTATAATAAAACAAAATATAAAAAAGCGTGCTCAAAGAAAAAGCAATAACATCCCATGGGCCGCGCCAATACCATGGCAAAGGCGATAAAACCAGATACATAAGGCGGATAGGGGTATTTATAATTAAATCAAGATATTCATTGCCGGTATGCACCAGAGCCGAAAAGGCCGCATTGCCCCGCTCCACATGCTCTGCATGCTCTATCAAAGACAAAGCGCTATCTATATTTTGAAAATGCCCAAAAATCACTGAGCCAAAAAACATATCAATGACATAAACAAACCCAATCCCCAGCAAAGCCATGCCAATAGCCCTTGGCTGAACACGAAAGGAATTTAGCCGCCTATCATATAAAATAACGCATAATATATATCCTATCCCAGGTGCTGCCGACGATGCATGGATGGTTCCCGCATAAAAAGATAGGCCAATAGCCAGCACAAGAGCAAGCTTCCTACCCTCTTTAAACCATACAACAAAAAAATATAGCGAAACGGCCAATATGCCCACCATAAGAGCCTCGCGCAATAATATAACATTTAATATCATAAAATGCGGCACAAGCATCCCCATTGCCAAAGTCGCTAAAATAGTGCTTCTAATTGTTGTATATCTTTGCACAGCTCTCATAATCAGCAAAACCGATGTAATACTAATCATCAAATTTAAAAACTGCGCCAAAATCCGCTGAGGCCCTATTATACCAAACAAATGAAACAAAAATCTAACATATGGATTGATATCAGCAGGAAGATACCCTATCGAATGGCGCATCAAAGCCGCCAAATAAAACCCCTCAGTATCGGCTCCGCTATGAAAAAGCAAAAATACATGAGAAAAATTTAAATCCCAAAAAATCAATGCAACACGAACATAATACCCGGCCAAAATAATAATACACATGGCTGCATCCTTGCCATATTTCATAAACACATGCACTGTAAAGGGAATGCTAGTTATAACCACAATACTCCACGAAACAAAAACTGTATTTTCTAAAAAAACAGGGTTTTCCCGGAAAAGAAAGCATATAAAACCCGAGACAATAAGCGCAAGCCATGTTGTAATCATTTTTGGCCTCCTCTCTTTTAGTTTTTGCTTTTTTCCGCTGCATCCAAAATGAGATTTGCTGTATATGCGGCCTTGTTCATGGGAAATAATTCCTCTAGTTCGCTCCAAGGTATGATTTGGGTTGGCTGCTTTAAAAATTCGCTGATTTCGTTTGTGTTAGCTTGTGTGTCGTTGTTTAGGTTAATTAGCAGGCTGTTTTTGTATTTTTTATAATAGGGCAAATTTGGGTCGAAATCATCGGTATAAAAATGGATGATTTTTTTGCCTGTGGATATATATTCAAATATTTTGGCGGCTATAGAGGATGATCCGGAATCGCCCATGCTAATAAGACAACCCGCCCCATCCTGCGCCGCCAATGCCCTTTTGCGGTCGACATGCCCATGCTTGATAATAAAATCTTCCTGCGGAAGTATTATGCAATTTGGGCTATAAAAATTGGCGCAAATCCCCTGCACCCCGGAAAGAATATTTAGCATACTAGCTAAAGTGGATGGCCGAATGCTTCCGGTGTATACCAAATTATGCTGCTCGCCCTGCTGAGTTTGCGCCCGCTCTTTAAGAAAAGGGGTGTCAGTTATTTGCATTTTGTGGCGCAGCGAGCTATATGCTTCGCTTTGAAAATGTTCTTCAAAGCATTTTAAATTCAAAACAAGATCTGATGCGCTAAAAAAGCGTTGCTCGCATTTTAGGCTTTTTTTGTATTTAAAGCCTTTTGAAATAAACAATCGACCCTTCACACGATTTGTCATGCAGTCTGTATAATATGACACAAAAAATACATTTTGTTTTTTTAGACTCTCTCCCGCATACAGGGGTGCTAGCGGCCAATAGCAAGAAAAAACCATATCAAAGCCTATTTGCTTATGAAGCCGCCGCGCTGCTCTGGCAAGACGAAAATGCAACAAAGGCGAGCGGGAGGGATACCATGGCAATAGCAAAAGAGTACGAATAGCCAGCAAACGAAATAATACATAGGCCACCATGCCGCGCCAGCTGCGCCCATGCCGCGCAAAAGCAATGCCTAGGCGGCTATGCCAATCGCCCAAAATTTTATGCACTGCAAAACCCTCGATTTCTTGGTTGTCAGGCTCTTTTGCAGATGTTTTGGTTTGTAAAATATGCACCTGGTGGCCGCGGTCGCGCAATTCATAGGCTATTTCGCGGCAACATATGCCCTGCGCCAAAGCATTTTCGCCAAATACATCAGATATTATTAGTATTTTCAATGCTATCCACTCCGATTTCACCCAATATCAAATCAGCTGTATATGCGGCCTTGTTCATGGGAAATAATTCTTCTAGTTCGCTCCAAGGTATGATTTGCGTTGGTTGTGCTAAAAATTCACTGATTGTTTTTGCATTAGTTTGTGTGTCGTTGTTTAGGTTAATTAGCAGGCTGTTTTTGTATTTTTTATAATAGGGCAAATTTGGGTCGAAATCATCGGTGTAAAAATGGATGATTTTTTTGCCTGTGGATATATATTCAAATATTTTGGCGGCTATAAAGGTTGTGCCGGGAACAGCCATGCTAATAAGGCAGCCGGCTTTATCCTGCGCGGCGAGTGCCTCCTCCCGAGCCACTTTGCCATGTTTAACAATAAAACTCCTATCAGGCACATCAATGCAATTTGGGCTATAAAAATGCAGATTGATTCCGGCTATGCCTGATAAAATATCAAGCATCCCCGAAAGAATCTGAATTCGCACCGAGCCTGTGTATACTAATTCCATAGAATCTAGCTGCAAATATGCTACCCTGTTTTTTAAATGAGGTATATCTGTTATTTTCATTTTTTGCTTAAATGGGTCATATCTTTTTTGGCTAAAATGTTTCTCATGGCATTTTAAATTTAAAATCAAATCAGCCGCGCTATAAAATCGGGATTCATAGCCAAATCCTTTTTTATCAATAAATTCCTTGGTAAATATATATTTGCCGCCCTCTTTATTGGTCATTGCATCAACAAAATAAGGAACAAAAAACACGCCATATTTTAGCTTTAATCGCTCGCCAGCATATAGGGCAGATAAAGGATTATAGCACGAAATCACCATATCAAAGCCGGTTTTTTTATGCAGCTGCTCGGCCTTTTTTGCCATTTTCATACATTGAATAGGTGCTCTTTGGGGATACCATGGCAGCAATAGCAAAGTACGTATTCCCAACAAGCGAAATAAAAAATAGCTCAATTTTCCTTTGAGCGAACTTCCATTTGTAAAATAAGACACAGCCAGCTTTTGGTGCAAATTAGTGGAGATGCGATAAACCCCAAAGCCCTCTATTTGCTCATATGCAGCATCGCTTTTTTCAAATTTTTCCTGCAATATTGTAATATCATGGCCTCGAGCCTGTAGTTCATAGGCGATTTCTTTGCTGCATGCCCCATTAGCAGAGGCAAGTCTACCAAATATATCTGATATTATCAAAATTTTCAAAAGCTTACTCTTCCTCTCTTGTCACATAAATCGATACGAATATTCTTTTGATGCATATTATTAAAGAAGCACTCTTGCGGGAACACCCACAGCAGTGCAATCCGCCGGAATATCCTTAATAACCACAGCACCTGCGCCGATAATTGTGTTTTCACCTATGGTTTTGTTTTGGATAACAACAGCCCCTGTGCCGATTTCAGAGCCGCCGCCTATTTGCACCGCTCCAGCTATGTTGACATTATAATACAGTGTTGCAAAATCGCCCAAAATAGTATCATGGGCAATATTGCACCGGGGGTTTATTATTACAAAATCGCCTAGGGTAATATTAACAGTTAATAAAACATCACAACAGATAATACAGCCTATCCCTAGGCTCACCGTTTCGGATGCGCGCACCCCATCCATTATGAGAGAAGGAAATTTAATATGGGCATGGTTTTTTAGTTTATTATAAATATCTTGCCGAATTTTAGGATTTGCAATACATATTGCTACATAAATTTCACCGGGATATTTCATTAGCCAATCAATATTCCCAAGGACAGATAGCTCCGGATTATCATCAACAAAACCCAAAATATTATATTCGGATTTTTGGCCAATTTGCCAAAAAACCTCGCGCCCAAAGCCGCCTGCGCCTATGATTATTAAGTTTTTAGCCCTGCTCATTAGCACTCCCCTTAAAAGGCTCCATGGTTGCGACAGCCTCTGATGCAATCCCTTCTCGTTTTAACACTTTACCTACAGTTAAAAATAAAATCTTAATATCTAGCCATAGGTTTAAATTATCTATGTAATAACAATCCATCACAAATTTTTCATCCCACCCTATCGCATTGCGACCATTTATTTGCACATGTCCTGTTAGGCCGGGGCGTACATGGTGCCGCCTGTTTTGCTCGGGGGTGTATAGGGGTAGATATTCGGGTAATAGTGGGCGCGGGCCTACTAGGGACATGTCGCCTTTTAGGATATTCCATAGCTCGGGCAACTCGTCTAAGCTGGTGCTCCGTAGTGTTTTGCCAAAAGAGGTGAGACGGTCGGCATCGGATAGGGGGTTGCCATTGCTATCACGCGCATCGGTCATAGAGCGGAATTTATATAGCTTAAATATTTTGCCATCTCTGCCCGGCCGCTCTTGGGCGAATATCACAGGCGCGCCCAGTTTAATCCGAACCAAAATTGCAATAAAAATCAGCAACGGGGATAGGATTAGTAATCCAAAAAAGCCGGCCGCAATATCGATTAGCCTTTTAAAAAATTTTATATACATTTGTCCACCTCGGTTATGTACTGTATTCTTTTTATTCTATCATAAATCGACTCATTTCTCAATGTAAATTTTTTTCATTTGCTCCATTACAATGCTAATATCAAATTTTCTCACATCGGTTTGGGCGGCCGCGCCCATTTCGGGGGTGGTTTTTGCAAGGGCATCGGCAAAGGCAGCCGCATCCAAGGGGTTGCAAACCAAACCGCTATGGCCATGGCGGATTAAATCCACATTGCCCCGGGTACGCGATACCACACAAGGCAAGCCCGCCGCCATGGCCTCCATTAGCGATAAGGACAAGCCCTCGCGCAGGCTAGGAAAAACAAAAATATCCGCCATGTGCAAAAGATTTACTATATCATCGCGATAGCCCAGCAGTATTAGTTGGTGGGATATATTTCGCTCGGCGGCCATTTGGCGCAGTTTGTTTTCTTGATTGCCCTCGCCTGCGATTATATAATATGCCCCTTTGTCCATGGCTTGTATTACTATTTGGTGATTTTTATTTTTGTTTAATTCACCTATGGATAAAAGTACCTTTGCATTTTGGGGTATGCCAAAATGGGCGCGCATTTCATCCCGGCTAATAATGGGCTGGGTGAATTTATCGCAATCCACCCCTATCCCAGGGATATAGTGCACCCGCGCGGCTTTTATTTTGTTTTTTGCTATTGTATAATCCTCGGAGTTTAGAGTGATTAAATCATCGGTATATCGGGCGAGCCATTTTTCTATGGGATAATATAAAAGCCAGTTTATTGCCGGCGCGCTTTTGTAGAAATGAAAGCCATGGGCGGTATAAATAATCCGCGCGCCTGTGCGCCGAGCCGCCAGACGAGTCAGCACCCCGCCCATAGGGGTGTGGCAATGGATGACATCATATTTCTCGGCGCGAATTATCGCCCGCAGGCGACGATATGCCCACAGATTGTCCAGCCGAAAAGGAGAGCGGCAAACAGGGATAAAATGGAATTTATCACAATAGGGGATTTCCTCGTTTCCAGATGTGGCTACATGGGTTTCATAGCCTTGTTCTTTAAACCATCTAAGATAGGGTAGATGAAAGGATGTGATATGCCTTGTAATCGTCGCCACAAACAAGACTTTCATGCCGCATCCTCCTTTTTGCCCTAATTAATATGCTTTTTAACATCGCTTAATATGCTAATTATACAATATTATTTTTTTGGTGTCAATATTTTAGGCCTTGGGCATCTTTTATCTGGTAAATATTTACATCTGTTACCCTTGTTACTCTTGTTATCTAAAAATACATAATTAGGTTATATACGCATATAAAGATAATTATGTAAAAACAGGTAACAAGAGTAACAAGGGTAACAAAAATCCCCCGTTGTCTAAAATTTTTACGACGGGGGAATGATATTGGGATTTGTTTATTTAAATAATCCCATAATTTAGTACATAAGACTTGTTCATGTTTCCTTTTTTGACTTCTATCCCTTTGCGTCTTAATTCGGCAGAGAGGCTTTGGCTGCTGATTGGCCTCGTGTATCCATATTCGTCACACCAATCTGTATAGGCTGCGTGGATTTCTTTTAGTAACGTGTCGGAATTTTGTTTTGCTTCCAAACATTCTTTGATGAAAAGGCCAATAATATCGGATTCTTCGCGGTATGTATTTGTAGCATCGCTTACGGCTCTGGGTTGTTTTAGGCCTTCGGCTTGCAGTAAACTTAGGCCTTTGGCAAGCCAATTAAAAATACCACTAATGTTTTCTTCTTGCTTAAAAAATCCTTTTAGCCCTTTGTCCTGCTCGTTTTCACTAAAGTGCCGCTCAAAGGGGATTAGTTTCACCCGGCCGCTGGCGAAAATTGAATCGTCTGTCACCCTGGGTAGGTGGTTTGTGCTAATAAAAAGCTTATATTCTGGCTTGTATTCAAAACTGTTTTGATGCAAAAACCTCGCCGTCACTGTATCGCCGCCGGTGATTTGTTTTACCAGGGCAGAATTTAGCCGCAGGCCTTTTTCCGGCTCGCTCATATTTACAAATCGCGCGCCTTTTAGTCGCGCCACATCCTCGCTGGGGCCGCCGCCGTGGGTATTTAATTTTTGCGCCACGGTTTCAGGCTGGGCTGTGCGGCCATAATCGCCCAGCATATGTAATATGGTTTCCATTGTAGTGCCCTTGCCGTTTCTGGTGGTCGAGCCATATAGGATAAAAAAGCATTCCTGGGAGGTGTCGCCGGTCAAAGTGTAGCCCAGAGCCTTTTGTAAAAATCGGGCTGTGTCTACATTTCCCTTCATAACCTCGCCTATAAATTTATCCCATCGCTCGCAATGCGCATCCGCATCAAAAACTACATTAGATATTTTACTAAGAAAATCATCTGGCCGATGCTCGCGATAGTTGAAATCGCGTAGGTCGATGGTGTAATTTTGGCAATTAAATAAATAGGGGTCGCGGTCAAAATCCATAATGCTTACCGGGTAAACGCTGGCGGCATCGGCCAGCATGGTATCCCGCGCCCGCTTTTTCATTAGCGAGCTAACAAAGGTAATCCAGCTCTCTCGCTGCTCATCTTCGAGATATCTGCGGCAATCCAACATATAATCCGTGAGCAGCTTGGCCTGCTGAGCCGCATTTACCCCGCCCACATCCTGCCGCCACACCCGCCCATCATATACATACCAAGCCTTGGCCTCAGGCACAAAGCGGCTAATATCCTTAAAACAGTCAGCAAAGAGATTGCCAACCCCAATATCATTCCAGCGGTATCGCCGCCGAGATTCGGGGGTTTCAAAAGGATTGATGGGGATAAATCCGAGGGGGATAGTGAGGGGTTGCGCTGGCGGGGTGTCCTCAAAATCAGCCTCGGGCAAATCATCAATTTCAGCTATGTTATGCCCGGCATTTAGCCAATCGTAGATATCGCCTTTATCCGCAAGCCTGGGTAGCATAATAATTTTTGAGCCGGGCAGTTGGCCGGCAATTCGTCGGGCATATTTTATTCCGGCATCATCATTATCAGGCAGGATAATAACTTGCTTGCCGCTAAAATATTGGGTATATTCGGGCAGCCATTTGCTATTTGCCCCCGCATCCAAGCTTGTCCCAACCCGCCCCGCCATATTAACCGCATCAGCGGCTTTTTCCCCCTCAACAAAATAAACAACCTCAGCCCCCATCACAGCCGGCAAATTATAGGGCATCCGAGATATCCCCTTAACCCCCCTGTGCCCATCAGGAGCAAAAAAAGCAAAACTTTTAGAGCCATCGCTATAATCATATCTCTTTTTGGTATAAGCTAGCGACCCAAATGGGTCAAAATATTGATATCCAATAGTCGATATTAGTTTTTTGAATTGCGATATTAAAGAAGTGGATTCAACTTTTCTAATATCAGGTGATAATATTTGATTTTCTAATTCCGATATTAGAAAAGTAGAATCTACATTTCTAATATCGGAATTAGAATTATCAATAATTAGATTTTCTGATTCGGATATTAAAATTGTTGAATCCACTTTTCTAATATTATCATCATATATTAGATTTTTTAATTCTGGTATTAGAGAAGTAGAATCCAGATTTCTAATATCATTATCAACAATTTTAATATCGCGACTCTGCATTAGGTTTTCTGATTCAAACATTAGAGAAGTAGAATCCACATTTCTAATATCCCTATTAGAAATACTAGATATTAGAATTCTTGAATCCACATTTCTAATATTGCGTTTAGGTTTTCTTATTTTTTTATTACGGGTTTCTTTTTTATTAAAAAACAAAGTAGAAAAAGACAGATTTAGAGCGCGCAAAATATCCTCGGTTTGGCATCCGGCAAAACAATGGAGCAAAACCCGGTCACGGTCGATTTTAACAGAAAGGGAATTTTGTCTATCATCATGGGCGGGGCATCGGGCTGAATATTGCCCATTGCTGCCTTTTACGTTTTTAAGCATGTCGATATTAAAATCAACAGACCCCTTGAAATTTTCTTTCATTTGTGATATACTATTATCCGGTAAATCATTTTGGGCTACAACCCCATTTGCCCCCGCCCCATCCGCGTTGCCGCGCGGAAGGGGTTTTTCATCTGTTTTCATCATGTCCCTATCCCCCTAAAAAATATTTGAAAACATAATATGGTGCAATTTCCTCTTGATATTTCCTAGTAAATGTGGTAAAATAAAAATATAAAAAAATCAAAAAAACCCCAAACCAGAGACCGACACCCGCCAAGATGTCCCGGTCTCTTGTTTATTTTTTCTATACCCTATTATACCACATTTTAACAAATATTTCAAGTGCAATCAATCTAAAAACTCCACCGAACCATAAATAATATCAATAACCTCCAGCAAAATTTGCTTAGGCGCGGATTCTATAAAAATATATGGCCGCGCCGCCGGGTCGATTGCTTTTATTTGCTCACATTTAATTTCGCCTATTGTTGTGGTTTCTTCCAGCTGCACATGCATAGGAAAGCCATTTATCACGCTTGAAATAGGGCAAACCAAAATCAAATTTGTCCGGGAATTAAAATTTTTATTGCTCACAACCAAAACAGGGTTTAAACCTAGCTTAATAATATCGCCTTGTTTGATATCGCCTACCATATTTCCGCCCCCTCGCCCTCCATTTCTAGCCAAGCCTTATCTTCATCAGTTGGCGCGGGGGGCTGTCTATCCCACCCCTGAAAGCGTTCTTCAAGAGTTTTATGTTGATAAACAGGCACAACAACCAATTCATTATTTTCATTTAATTTTATTTTAACAGTCGATTTTTCAGTAATATTTAATTGTTGCAAAAAAGGCTTGGGTATGCGCAATGCCGTTGAGCCGCCCCATGCGGCTAGTTGCAAAGTGGTTTCCATACAATACACCTCCTATATGATATAGTATCACAATATCACTATTGTTGTCAATTATTAAATCAACCAGTAGCATATTCCGGAATAAATTGCTTTAGCACCTTTTTTATCTCGCTCTCGCTTAGCCCTGTGCCATTATCATAGCTTAAAATAAATTGGATTATATCATGTAATCTAGGCGGGGCTGGAGGGCGCACTACCATGATTTTATCATTTAGGGTTTCTGTTAGCCCCTCCTCATTTAATAGCAGCTCCTCATATAGCTTTTCGCCAGGGCGCAGGCCGGTGATTTCGATATTGATATCCACATTTGGGGTCAGCCCCGCCATGCGGATTAGGTTTTCGGCCAAATCACGGATTCGTACCGGCTCGCCCATATTCAGAATAAATATATCGCCGCCTTTAGACATCGCCCCCGCCTCTAGCACAAGCTGGGT
>JGI24694J35173_10000550_pt1 | contig 35538 bp, 30 predicted proteins | sample TergutCo191P1_FD_35173 | JGI IMG/M metagenome (IMG submission 35173) | reverse complement strand
GGCATGAATGTTGAAGAGATTTTTATTTATGAGGAGGACGAAAATGGAAAAATCAAATAATAAACTATTTATTTTTTTGATTGCATTGGGTATTGCGCTGGCGGCGGCTGGATTTATTGCCGGAAGTTTAACGGAAGATGACGAACTTAGCAGCCGTCTTATTGGATTTGGCTCAGGTTTTAGCATCTCAATTTTTGCAGTTGCTGTTGTTAATTTAATTAAAATAAAAAGAAACCCGAATATTGCGAAGGAACAAGAAATAAATGCAAAAGACGAGCGGCAAATAAAAATCAGTGAAAAATCCGCACTCAGCACTTTCGTTATAACAATATTCAGCTTACTTGCCGCAATTATTGTATATGTATTTCTTGGTTTTTATGTTCCGCTATGGATCACGATTGGGTTATTACTCATTCATACAATTAGTTTTTTAATATTTGTGCACCATAACCGTAAAACACTGTAATTTAAAACAGGTAAACAACATGTGCATAAATATTTAGTAAAAGCAAAAAACCAGCGCCTAACAAACGCTAAACGCGCCTATCCGCTTTGCGGATAGGACACCGCCCTGTTCGGGCGGTTCGGTTTACAGCCATGCGGTTAATTCAATTAAAAACAGTTTCCAAAACCATCATATCGCTGAAATAAATGATTTCAATGCGGCCAAGGCGAAGGCTGCCGTTATAACGGTTCAGAAGTTCCAGTTTGGCGTTTTCTTCGTCAATTTGAACTTTACCGGAAGAAGAAGGCAGAGTTGAAAAGTAATCGTACGCGATTATTTTAAAGTCGTTTACCCTGGAAGAAAGTTCTTCTGAAAAAGCGGTGTCATTAGCGGAGTAGGGGAACGCAATCGATAAAATCAGTATCGATGAATCCGAGAGCGTAATTCGTAGCCTTTCAAGCCCCGAGTAAACGCGAACGTCATCGCCGTGAAGCCGGGTCTGTCCGTTTTGAACCGTGTTTCCAAAACTGATCAGAGGCGCGGCATTGCGCGGTCTTACAAGGCCCGTGATTGTCCCCGTAATAATCAGCACAACTAGCAAAGCGATGATCGAAAGCAGGACGATATATGTATATCTTGTAAATTTTTCTTTTGATAAAGAAGCGCTGCTCATATATTGATGATATAACAATTTTTAATAAATGTCAGTAAATAAAATCACCCCGTCTTCCTGAAGCCTTTCGCGTTCATGATAAGCATCTGAAGGCGGTTTTCGATATTGGCGAAACTTACGTCAGGATCGTAATCAAGCGGCAGGATTTGAATGCCGGGGTAATGATCTTTTAGCTTTTTGATTATTCCGCGTCCGCAGACATGATTTGGAAGGCAGCCGAACGGCTGCAGTATTACAAACGAGCGGACGCCCTTTGCGGCATAATGAAGAATATCAGCCGCGATTAAAAATGATTCGCCCGATAGAATCGAATGATGCATTATGTGATCGCTTAGCTTCGCCACGTCTTCCAGGGATGCGTCTTTTTCGTACAACGGATGCGCTTTCGCGATTTTATCGGTATGCTTAACCGCGATGTCCATAAATTTGCTTCCAAGGCGCGCGAACAGATTGTCGTATAACGAATGTTTTACCTTGAACTGATCCATTTCACAGATTGTATGATTCAAAAAAAGATGGCGGTAAATTCCGCACATGCGCGGAAAGATCACTTCCATTCCGTTTTTTTCTAGGTATCTTTCAACTTCCTGATTCGATCCGGGATGGAATGTCAAAAGATACTCGCCTTGTATAAGAACCTGTTCTTTCAGTTTTGAACGATCATAGCGAACTTTGCATAAGTCCTTTACCGCCTTCCTGAACGGTTTAATTGAGCCTGCGATTCCGCCTTTGGCGATTCCCGCCGCGATTTGAACGAACGCGTTATCTGTCACTTTGTCCGTCTCGCCCTTTTGCAGTTCATAAGGGCGTATTTTTCTGCGAAGGAATTCAAGCGCGTCAGATTGAATTATTCCCCAGATAACGTTCGCGTATGTGACTGGCGTAAATTTAATCCCTGGGTGCGCGTTTTTTAAATCCTGCATGTCCGTGCTGATTACGGGAACCTGCGGAAATCCCGCTTCATCAAGCGCTTTCCTTGTAAGCGGCATATAATTCGCAAGGCGGCAGTCGCAAAGAACCTTCGGAGTTCCCACAGCTGTGTTGTCAGGATCGTATTTGCCGCTTTTAAGCGCAAGAATCGCTTCACCTATTACAATCTGCGCCGGCAGGCACATATCGTTATGCACATATTTTTTCCCCGCCGCGATCGCCTGCGCGCCGCCCATCGGCAATGGTTCCGCGCGCCAGCCGTCTTTTACTAAAGCTGCGCTTGTTACAAGGCAGAAAGCCCTGCTTGCGTTGGGTATTAAAATTATTTTTTCCCTGTCTTTTTTGCGCAGCTTTACAGGATACGGATCGTTTAACGGTACAGCGTTATGCGCCGTTTTTTTGCGCCGTATCATCACTGTTTCTATGAATGAACGCACCCTTATCCTGAGCGGACCTGAAATTTCGCTTTCGTCCATTTTTAGAATAAGCGGCGATTTACCAGAAATTTCATTCATTATACGAGTGATTTCATCGGTATAGACAGCGTCATGGCCGCAGCCGAAACTGAAAATATCGACATATTCAAGCGCGGGGTTTTCCGCCGTGATAATCGCGCCCGATAAAAGCCGCGCGTGGTTATTGTTTGTTATTTCAACGCGGGATTTGTCAAGATGAACCATGTTAATGCCCGGAAGCGAATCAAGGGTTAGAACCGGAATGCCAAGGCTTGTAAAATATCTTGAAAGATTGTGGTTAATATGCTCGTCATACTGATAATGGCGCCCTGCGATGACTACGGCGAATTTTCCGCTGCGCTGCGCGCTGTCAATAATATTTTTTCCGTTATCTGTCATTGCTTTATTGAATTCAGCTAACGCATTTTCGCCCTGTTTGATTGCCGCAAGGACCGGTTCCTGAAGGATGTTAAACGTTTCTTTCATGTAACGGCAGAGCTGGAACTCCATGTCTTCTTTGGAGAACCAGTGGCAAACAGGAGTGTCAAACGCGATGCCGTGTCTGCCTTCAGGATTATTTGAAAACCTGACTGAAAGCGGGTAGCCTTTTAAAACAGGACAGGTAAAAGTGCATAATTTTTCGGGATTGTCGGGGGGGAGCCTGTTAATCTGCGGAAAGAAAATCCTGTCAACTTTTTTTTCTATTAAATCCTCGATATGCCCGTGAACAAGTTTTGCGGGGAAACAGACAGTATCGGACGAGACGTATTGAATTCCCTTTTCAAAAAGCCGGCGCGAACTATTGCGCGATATTACAACGTTAAACCCAAGAGAGAGCCAGAATGTTTTCCAGAACGGCATATTGCGCCAGAAATCAAGAACCCGCGGAATTCCTATGGTAATATTTTTTTGTTTTTGTATCAGCGTAAAAGGATAATCCTTAAACGCAAGCTCGCCGCGCGTTTTAATCATGTCGGGAACCGCGTTCATTTCATGAGTTCTTTTCATTACTTCTTCACGTAACGCAGGATCATCAGGGTCGCCTACAATTTCTCCCCTTTCGCAGCGGTTGCCTGTTACCCATGTAAGGCCGTTGGAAAAACGCACAAGGGTTCTTGAACAGTTATTGCCGCAGTAGGGGCAGATTAAATTCGCTTCCTGCGTATAATAAAAATCCTTAACCGCGTCAAAACCGATAAAACGCGAACACTGCTTAAGCTGCGAATGTTCGTACGTCCCGTGCGGGGATGTGTAGCCGTGCTCTGCGATATGACGCTTTGTAAGAAGCGCGATGCCGATCGCGCCCATTTCGCCGGGGAAGGGCGAGCGGACTACAGGCTTTCCAAGATACTGTTCAAGCGCCCGAAGCACCGCGTCGTTTTTTAATGTTCCGCCCTGAACTACGATTTTATCGCCGAGCTGCGAAGGCGATGATATGCGCACAACTTTTGTAAACACATTTTCCACGATGGAACGGCAAAGGCCCGCCATGATGTCGTCCGCCTGCTTTCCGTTTTTCTGCTCTGTGATGATTGTGCTGTTCATGAAAACAGTGCATCGGCTGCCAAGCTGCGCCGGATTTTTCGCGTTAAATGCGGCTTCCGCGATTTTATCCACGGGAATGTTTAAAGTTTCTGCGAATGTTTCAAGGAAGGAGCCGCAGCCTGACGAACACGCTTCGTTAACGGTAATGTTTGTCACAACGCCGTTAGTCAAATAAATCGCTTTCATGTCCTGACCGCCGATGTCAAGAATGAAACTTGCGCCCGGTATATATTTCTGCGCGGCAGCCGCGTGCGCGACTGTTTCCACCGTATGGAAATCCGCGCCAAGGGCCTTGTCAAATAAAAGTTCGCCGTAACCTGTAGTTCCAAGCGCGATTATTTCAAGATCGATATTCGCGTCACGGTATCCTGCGTACATGTCAAGTAACGCCTGCTTTATGACTTTTAAAGGCTCGCCTTTATTCGGGCTGTAAAAACAGTCGACAACATTTTCGTTTTCGTCGATTAGCACAAACTTTGTCGTAGTGGAACCGGCGTCAAGCCCCATATACACGCGTAAAATTTCTCTTTCGCTGTTTTTCTGCGGCTCCGCCTTTTTCCTGCTTATTGCCTGTATCCTGTGACGCGCGTTAAAATCACTGCGTTCCGCTTCGTTGTTAAAAAAGTTCTGACTTGGCGATATAAAATTTCCCGCCGCTATTTCACGGTACATGGACAGGGTAGTAAGCGCCGCTTCAGGGCTGAATCCGGCAGCCGCGGCATCATCCTGCGCGAACATTTCGTTAATTGAAAGAGCGGCTCCGTATGCGATAAAAAGTTCCGCTTTGGGCGGCAGAATTATATCTTTTTCCGCAAGGCCGAGCCGCTGCGCGAACACATTGATTAAAACAGAGTTGAATGTTAAAGGCCCGCCTTCAAAAACAACGGGAGGCCGTATCTCAAGCCCCTGCGCGAGCCCGCCGATTGTCTGCTTCGCGATCGCGTGAAAAGTAGAAAGGGCGATGTCGGGAAGAAGGCCGCCCTGGTTTAAAAGCGGTTGTATATCGGTCTTTGCGAAAACGCCGCACCTGCCGGATATATCGTATTCCTGCGTGCCTTTAGCGGCAAGCGCGTTAAATTCTTCGATTGGNGTTCTGAGAAGCGAAGCGACTTCATCGATAAAAGCGCCGGTTCCGCCCGCGCAGCTTCCGTTCATNCGCATGTCAGTGGCTGTAAGGCTTTCTTTCCCGTCATGATAAAAGAAAACAATTTTCGCGTCCTGNCCGCCCAGCTCAATCGCGACCTTTGCCTGCGGATAAAANGTTTTTACGGCTATTGAATTTGCGACTACTTCCTGAATGTACGGAACATGGAGCATATCGGCGATTGCCCTGCCCCCTGATCCGCAGAAACAAAGCTTGTACTGTTCATTGGGATAAAGCGTAAAAATTTCTTTCAAGAACTCATGCACTTTCTCGCTTTGACATGCTCCGTGCCGTTCGTATCTTGAAAAAAGAATCTCATTTTTTTTGTTTTGTATCGCCACGGTTTTTACTGTCGTGGAGCCTACATCTATGCCTATGTGTAACATGCGGAAATATTAATCTAACAGAATTTTTAGTATTTTTCAACTATATGAAGCGGCGTATTTTTTTCTGTCTATAAAAAAAAGACCGTTCAGTGAACGGCCTTTTCTTATTTTACCTTTTAAATAAGGTTGCTGTTTTTAGTGCTTTATACCAAGACCGATTGCCGGTTTAACGAGCCAGTTAACGGAAATTGAATCATTAAATGCTGCGCCGCCATTAATTGCCATGAAACGGAAGAGGTCAATAGCTACAGTAGTTTTACTGAATACGTAAAGGTCTTTGTTAAAGTGGAACTGGACGCCGAGAGAAAGGTAAGGACCAAACTGCATATCATTTGTTCTGAAAATAGCGTTTTCCGTCTGCGGTAAACCATTGGATGGTTCAATCGGTATAGGCGCCCAGCGTTCATCAGCAAAATAATACATATGCGCGCCGAATGAAAGCGGTATTCTGAGCAGGTTGTTGTTAAACAGATAGAAAACCGGCCCTAAGTAGAAATCAAACCCAAAAAGCGAAATATAATCAGCTCTGTCTGACGCAAATCCGGCGATTTTTCCGCCGTAGAAGAAATCAAAATCCAGCGATAATCCGATTATATTTGAAAAATTGAATATTGCCGTGATGCCAAAAGCCGTATCGGCTGTTACTGCTTTATCTCCGCCGTCCGGCGCTTCGATGATCAAATTGTCATATGTGCTGTTTGACCAGTGCACAGGAAAACCCCAGTTTATTTCAAGGTTAAAACCTTCAATTGAGCGTTCTTTTTCAGCTGCCGGCTGCTCATCCTGCTGCGCTGCTGGCTGTTCCTGTGTTTGAGTAGTTTCTTCCTGAGCAAAAATTAAGCCTGCCGCCAGAATAAACATAACGAGTAAAATGGATAGTTTCTTCATTTCTCTCTCCTTTTTTTAACATAAATTATTTAGAATAAAATATTCTTGTATAATTTTATGTAGTAAATTCCGCATCTGTCAAGCAAATTTAATGCGGTATTTCCTAATTTTCTATATTTCATGGGTTTTCTTAAAGTATATTATTAATAAATTTGGTAATATATTAATATATTATATCGATTTTGGGACTTAATCAATTTGATGAAATACCGCGTTCTTCAAGCGCAAGTTTCGCTACAGCTCTTACAGCTCTGGCTGACGCTTCGCTTATGCCGCATCGATGTGAAATATCGAGAGGCTGCGCTGATGCGATTCCAGAAATTGATTCATAAGTTTTCATAATTACGGCGGCGCGCTTTGGTCCGATTCCTTCCACCGATTCCAGTACCGGGAAGAAAAGGTCTTTGGAGCGGAGCTTTTGATTCAGCCCTGTTGCGAAACGGTGACATTCATCGCGGACATACTGTAAAACTTTTAACGCTTCTGACTGTTTGGAAAGCACAACAGGTTCTTTCGCTTCAGGCAGCCATATTTCTTCATCGCGTTTTGCAAGCCCGATTATATCGCAGTTAATTCCAAGCGAATCAAGAACGCCTTTCGCCGCGTTTACCTGTCCTATTCCGCCGTCTACAAGTATTAAATCGGGCAGCTCTTTACCTTCGCGGATCTGACGCGAGTAGCGGCGGCTGACGGCTTCGCGCATTGCGGCAAAATCATCCACTTTTCCGATAACGGTGCGCAGCTTAAAGTAGCGGTAGTTTTTTTTGTCAGGTACGCCGTTTTTAAAAGAAATTAAAGACGCTACAGGATGCCTGCCGTCAAGCTGCGCAATGTCAAATCCTTCGATCCGCTCGGGTTTTGTTTCAAGATTAAGCGCCCGCGCAAGTTCATCAAGCGCAGGGCCTGCGCCTCTTTCCTTCAGCCTCTTTCGCAAATCTTCAGATGCGTTCTGCCCTGCCATCGCAAGAATCGCCGCATGATGTTTTTCTTCAGGCGGTAATAACTGCGGCTCGTATCCGAATTTTTCCATGAACCAGTTTTGAACCAACCCAGGATTTAATTCTTTATTTTCCGCTTCCTCTGTGTCTTTATGTTTCTGTGCCGGACTTTGAATAAAAATTTTTAAAGGCGGCGGCTTTGAAGGATTGTAATAGGAAGTGATAAAATGCTCCAGCGATTCCTGTTCGCCCGCCGCGCTGCGTGTGCGGAAAAGGTCTCTGCCTGTCATCTTGCCGCCGCGCATCGAAAAAACGGTAAAGGTTGCAAGCACTCCGCTTGAAGCCCATGCGATGTAATCCCTGTCTTCGGGGTTTAAGTCTACAACCTGACTGTCTTCGCCTGTAAGGCTTTCAATCGCCCTGATTGTGTTCCTGATGTGCGCGGCTCTTTCAAACTGCAAATCACGCGCGGCTTCGTGCATTTTGGCGGTAAGGCCGATAACAAGAGCGTCGTTTTCGCCTGAAAGCAGATTTTGCACATGACGGACATGAAGAGCGTATTCATCTTTGGAAATTTTTCCGCAGCATGGAGCCATGCAGCGTCCGATGTGGTAGTACATGCATGCGCTCCGCTTCCGTGATTTTGAACCGGCAGCTTTCTTCATTTTGATTATTTTGCATTTGCGCAGCGGAAAAAGCTTGTCGACAAGTTCCATCATTACGTTAACGCCCTGAACATTTGTAAACGGGCCGTAATAAAGGCTTTCATCATTAATAATCCTGCGTGTGCGGAAGACGCGCGGAAAATCTTCATGCGTTATGCGAATGACAGGGTATGTTTTGCCGTCTTTCAGGTTGATGTTGTACTTCGGCGAATGCTGCTTTATCAGCGTGTTTTCCAGAAGCAGCGCGTCATATTCGCTTGACACAATTATTGTTTCAAAGGAGCGGATATGGCGCATCAGGGTAGCTGTTTTTATGTCTTTACTGCCTGAAAAATATGATTTAACGCGGTTTTTAAGCGATTTTGCCTTTCCCACATAGATAATCTGCCCGTCACAGTCCTTCATAATATAAACGCCGGGCTCTGATGGGGTGTCCAGGGCGGCTTTTTTCAATTTTTCAAGATGATCTTCCGCCTGAGAATTGTCTTGGTTGTCATTTTTCTTCTCATTTCCTATAATCATGTCATTCCATTATTCTTTTTTTGGCATTTTTGACCGATATTCTTATAATAAGGTTACCATGAAAAAATTATTTTTATCCGTTTTCTCATTATACATACTCATTTCAGTTTCAGGTAGCCTCTTTGCGATCGGGGAAAGAACCATTACGATCGGCGGATCTTCATCATGGAGAATCGCAGAATATAAAACCGGTATTACGGAAGTAAGGTCTGTAAGGCCGTATCCTGTGCTTGCGCTTTCATCAGCTTCAGGCGCGTCGGTTTCAGGCTATCAGGCGGCATCAGGCGTTCTTGGAACATTCCTGCCAATGTCATCCGGCGCGGTAGACATTGCGCTTTCTTTTGACGAAAGCCAGACAGCCTTATTTGCAGACAGCGCCAGAAATTACAGGCTTCAGGTTCCTTCCGCAGTTGAAGCCGCAGGCCGTTTGTACGCAAGAGCGGGATCGGGAGCCGCGCTTTTTAACAGGTCAAGCTCAAATAACAGCGCAATCATCATTGAACCTTACAGTTACTCGGCGCTTTTCGCGCCGGGAAACCGCTTAAGGGATTTTACGATTGAATTCTGGCTTTATCCGTTTAACATGGAAAACGGCGAAAGAATTCTTTCATGGGTAGCAGCTAACAGAACAGGCGCCGCCGGTTCCGTTCAGCGGATAACCTGTTCTGTGACAAGAAACAGGATGCAGTGGTCATTTGTCAATTTTTTTACTTCTGTCAGCGGCGCGTCTAACATCAATATTGAATTAACCGGCAGCGCTCCAATAGTTCCTAAAACATGGAGCCATCATTTAATAAGGTTTGACGCTTCAACCGGAATGCTGGAATATTTAGTTGACGGCGCGATTGAAGCAATCGCCTACGCGACAGCGACAGGGAGAGAAAACAGCGAAGTGTACACGCCTGTTACGGGATCAGGCGGACATTTTCTGCTCGGCGACAGTTTTTCAGGCATAATGGACGAGTTTAAAATTCACAGCGCTTTTGCAGGGCGTTCTTCGGTTCAAAGGTATAATCCGCAGGGCGGCAGGATTGAAACCGGCGTTATCGATCTGGGCGAATATTCAAGCGGCCTTGTAAGGATTGACGTTACAGGCGGAAGATACAATATTAACGCATCAGGCAGTCATATTGTTTTTAACGAGTACCGCGAAAACGGAAGATTCCGTTTTTCCGATGACAGCGAAATAAACTTTTTTATACGCGCGGGCGACGATCCGTGGCAGTTAAACTCGGCGCGCTGGGTTAATTTTACGCCCGGGACTGACGTATCAGGAATCAAAGGGCGTTATGTGCAAATCGCAGCTGATCTTTATCCGTCTTCGGACGGGGAAGCGAGCCCTTATATTGACGAGCTTAAAATCATTTACATACCGGGCGAGCCGCCGATGCCGCCGCGCAATTTAACCGCGGTCGCGTCAGACGGCGCCGTTACGCTGCGCTGGAGATACTCGCCGGATGAATACACGGAAGGATATCTTGTTTATTACAGCACGGTAAGAGACGAACTTTTCGGCGAAGGCGCGCTTTTGGGATCTTCTCCCATAAATGTGGGAATGACGAACACTGCTTACATCGAAGGGCTTTCTAACGGTACGCTCTATTATTTCAGAGTCGCCGCGTACAACCGCATATCAGGCGGAAAAATAAATATCGGTGAATTTTCCGCCGAAGTTACTGCAAGGCCGCTTGCGGGATTATTTCCATGACAAAAGAACGGTTAAATCAAAAGATTTTAAGTTATATAAACGAGATGCCGAGCCTTCCTGTTTCAGCGTCAAAGGTACTTGAAATTTGCAACAGTTCAAGAGTTAATCCTTCGGATTTGAATCAAGTAATTTCACTCGATCCTGTTTTAACAGGAAGGCTTTTACAGCTTATAAACTCAGCATATTACGCCTTAAACACGCATATCACGTCGATAGTAAAAGTTATAACAATGCTCGGGCTTAATACCGTTAAGAATCTTGCTCTATCGATGGCTGTTTTAAATGTAATGCCGAAAAACAGGGGAAGGGGCGGGCTTAACATGAGCAGTTACTGGATGCACTGTCTTTGCGTCGGAGCGTCATCAAAGCTTCTTGCTGAAAAGCAGGGTATCGATGTTAAATACCTTGAAGAATATTTTTTGGCCGGTTTTCTTCATGATCTTGGTAAAATTCCTTTAAACGCCGTCTTATCGCAGGAATATATGGATTTAATCACTCTGGCAGGCAATGAACATAGAGCATTGAATGATGTTGAAAACGACAGCCTTGGAATCGATCACTGCGCTGCGGGCGTAATGATCTCAAGCGCATGGAAACTGGACAGTTCAATAAACGACGTAATCGCCAATCATCATAAAGCAAATGAATACAGCGGAAAAAACAGCGGCATTGTCTGTACTGTCGCCGCGGCGAATTATCTTTCCAATGTTTATGAAGTTGGATTCGCGGGGGATAAATACCCGGTAAAGCTTGACAGGAAAGTATGGAATACAATCGGATTTAATGAAGATGTTTTTGTAGACATCATGGAAAAATTATACAGCGAAATCGAAAGAGCTAAACTATTTCTTCATATTTCATAGAATACGATTGCTTGTTATATTATTTTATTTACAATATAATTAAGACATGTTTTCAGTGCGTTTCTGGGGAGTGCGCGGCTCTATCCCTACTCCGGGACCGGATACAGTCAGATACGGCGGCAACACTTCATGCCTTGAGATAAGAGCGGGCGAACGCCTTATAATTATTGATCTTGGCTCCGGCGTCCGTCCTCTTGGCGAATGGCTTCTTGAAAACGATTATAAAAAAAACGGTAAAGTTGACGCTGATATTTTTTTAACGCACACGCACTGGGATCATATAATCGGCTTTCCGATGTTCAGCCTTGTTTATACGCCTAACACGCGGTTCAGAATTTACGCGCCTGTTTCAATCGGGAACGCAAGCTTAAAATCAATTATCGAAAACCAGCTTTCGCATCAGTACTGGCCCGTAAGAGCAAGCGAACTTGCCGCGAAAATTGAGTATAACCAGATAAACGAAACTGTTTTAGACCTTGGCGGCGGCGTAACAATAGCGACAAAATTTTTAAACCATCCGATTTTTTGCCTTGGCTACCGCGTTAATTTCCGGGGCAAATCAATCGCGACTGTTTATGATCACGAAGTGTACAATAATCTTTTTACAGGCGATTCAGACGAAGCGAAAGAAGGCGATCTTGCCGCCTGCGAAGAAAATGAAAAAATCAAGCAGTTTGTAAAAGGCGCGGACATTCTTATCCATGACGCGCAATTTACAATGGAAGATTATCTTGCCCATAAAGGCTGGGGGCATTGCGCTTACGAACATGCCGTTCAGGCGGCGTCTGATAACGATGTAAAAACCCTAGTTTTTTTTCATCATGAACCGGATCATACGGACAGCCAGCTGGAAAAAATCGAAAAAAGTTACGCGAATAACACAAATCCCAAAATCATCATGGCAAGGGAAGGACTTATTTTAAATTGCGATGACAAATAAAGATTGCCGAATGAAGATTACCGGGAGCGCTGAGTCAGGACAGCTTCGTAGTTTTATTGATAACTGCTGCCGCTTCACATTATAAAAGAGACTCCTAATTTTTCTGCTAATAGCTTCATTTCATTGAATGTTTTTTCGTTTACAGGGATCTGTCCGTTTATGCGTTCCGCTTTCATCTGCGAAGATTTTTCGCCGTGGGTGTAGATTCTGTTTTGTCCTTCGGCTTTTTTACTGTCGCGCAGTTCTTGTAAAAACTTTGACATGTTTGCTTTTATGATTTTCTTGTCGCCGAAGATGCCGTAATCGAAAGCCATAAAATAATGACAGATGCCTGTGTGATCCGGTTTCCTGTTAACGTAGTTAGACGTAAGTCCGCCTGAAAAAATCGCGCAGAAAATGTCCACGATTACGCTGAGCCCGTAGCCCTTGTGTCCGCCGTGAAGCGTTCCGAGGCCTCCAAGCGGAGCGATGCCGCCGCCCGCTTTCGCGATTATATTGTCAATTACAAGGGCTGCGTCATTGCTCGGTTTTCCGTTTTCGTCTAACGCCCAGTTATCGGGAAGCCTTTGATCGTTTTTTCTGTAAACTTCAAGCTTGCCCCTTGGGACAATCGTGGTGGAAGCGTCATACGAAAAGTTGTAAGGGTCCGCAGGCATTGCGAACGCTATCGCGTTTGTACCCGTCATAGCCTGCGCGCCGAATGTCGGAACGCAGATCGCTTCCGTGTTTGTCATGCAGACGCCGGCTAAATCTTTTTCCGCCGCCATCTCAGAATAATAACCCGCGATTCCGTAGTGGTTTGAGTTACGCACAGTCACCATCGCGCAGTTTGAAACTTTTGCTTTTTGTATCGCAAGTTCCATCGCCTGAACGCTGACAAGCTGACCCATCGCCTTGTTCGCTTCGATGCACGCGGATACTGGCGTTTCGTGCACAATCTGCGGCTTTGCTTTAACATCAACCTGACCTGAAGTGATTTCTTCATTGTAGCGCGTAAGCCTGTGTATGCCGTGGGATTCAATGCCGTAAAGGTCGGCCCTTATAAGAACATCGGAAATTATTACGCTTTCTTTCCGCGAAAAACCATACGCTTCAAAAAGCCTTTCGCAGAACTGCCGCGTTTTTACTGTATCAATGAACATCAGTCATTCCACATATCAGCGCGCTTTGCGTTATACAACCGCTTTTTTTAGCTCTTCGGCTTTATCGGTTTTTTCCCAAGGGAATTCGCTGCGGCCGAAGTGTCCGTAAGACGCAGTCTTCTGATAAATCGGGCGGCGCAGATCGAGTGTTTTTACGATTCCTGCGGGGCTGAGATCAAAGACTTTGCTAATCGCTTTTTCGATTTTTTCTTCGTTTACATTTTTTGCCGTGCCGAATGTGTCAACCATGACAGAAACGGGGAAAGGTACGCCGATTGCGTAAGCAAGCTGGATTTCGCAGCGATCGGCGAGTTTGGCGGCGACAATATTTTTTGCGACATAACGCGCCGCGTACGCCGCAGACCTGTCAACCTTTGTCGGATCCTTGCCGGAGAAAGCGCCGCCGCCGTGACGCCCCATGCCGCCGTATGTGTCGACAATTATCTTGCGGCCTGTAAGCCCTGTGTCGCCGAACGGTCCGCCGATTACAAACCGTCCTGTCGGGTTAATATAATATTTTGTTTTATTGTCAAGAAGCCCTGTGGGTTCAAGCACAGGTTTTATAATGCTTTCTATTATCGCGGCTTCAAGGTCTTTATACGCAACGTCAGGATCATGCTGATGAGAAACCACAACGGTATCGATGCGGACAGGCTTGAAACCTTCGTACTCAACAGTCACTTGGCTCTTGGAATCGGGGCGCAGCCATTTTATGGTCTGGTTTTTTCGGAGCTTTGATGCGTTTAAAAGAATTTTATGCGCAAGCATGATTGGAAGCGGCATAAGCTCCTTTGTTTCATTGCAAGCATAACCGAACATCATCCCCTGATCGCCTGCTCCCTGCTGTCCTTTAAATTTTTTAAGCCCTGTTCCCGACACGCCCTGGGAAATATCAGGAGACTGGCTGTGGATCATGTCCAGAACCGCCATCGAATTGCAGTCAAGACCGTATGACGGGTCTGTATAGCCGATATCCCTGGCGACGTCGCGGACAAGATGATGAAAATCAACGAATGTATTTGTCGTAATCTCGCCGCCGATTAACACCATGGAAGTTGACGCGAATGTTTCGCAGGCTACGCGGCTTTGCGGATCTTCTTTTAGGCACGCGTCAAGAACCGCGTCAGAAATTTGATCGCAGAGTTTATCGGGATGGCCTTCTCCCACTGATTCCGACGTAAAAAAATAACGGGATGTTTTCATTTTTTTCTCCTGTAATTAAATATTAATTCTATTGATCCTGAATTTTCTTTAAAAAATAATATAAATAATTGTAAGTTGGAAATTCCGAATTGGCAAGTGTAAATAATTATTGTTTACGATTTGTTATTATGGGATTATAATGTAATGATTCAAAAATGGGGGGTATTTATGGAAAAAAAGACTAATATCAAGCGTCTTCTTGGCGCGGTGATTCCGGTCGGCGCATTGCGTACCGGCAGAGGAATTGGAGTAGGGGAATTTTCCGACCTTGCTGATTTTGCGCTTTTGTGCAAAAAAATGAAAATCGGGATAATACAAATTCTGCCTGTGAACGACACGGGTTTTGACAGCTCTCCATACTTCAGCCTTACAGCTTTCGGTCTTCAGCCGCTTTATCTGAGCATAGAAAAACTGGACGAATTCGCGAAAGCCGATAACACGGTAAAAAAACGCGTAAAAGCCGCAAAGGAAAAATTTGAAAGCTGCAGGCGTTTTTCCCATTATGAAGTGTTAAAGGAAAAACTTGAAATATGCCGCCTTATTTATGCCGCCAATAAAGACGAAATAAATAAAAGCGCGTCGGAAGGCAGCCTTAAAAAATGGATAAACGATAATTCATGGATAAAAGAATACGCCGTTTACAGAAGGCTCAAGGAAAAAAACGATTTAAAATCGTGGAAGGAATGGAGCGAGTATAAAAATGTAACGGCATCCGATATTGATAACCTTTGGAAGGATAAAACGCTTCGCGAAGATCATATTTTCTGGGTATGGATTCAACAGGCTTTAGACGATCAATTTTCAAAAGCGTCAAAAGCGATTTCGGATGCGGGGATCATACTTGAAGGCGATCTTCCGATTCTTATGAACGAAGACAGCTGCGATGTATGGGCTCATCCTGAAATTTTCAATCAGGAACTTTTTGCAGGAGCTCCGCCTGATATGTACAGTCCTGACGGACAGAACTGGGGTTTTCCGATTTACAACTGGGAAGAACAGGAGAAGGACAATTTTTCATGGTGGCGCAAAAGGCTTTCTGTCGCGGAAAAATATTATCACGCGTACCGCATTGATCATGTTCTCGGCTTTTTCAGGATTTGGGCAAGCTCGCGTTACGATCATTCGTCAGCGCTCGGACGCTTTGTTCCGTATGTTCCCGTTACTTCAGGCGATCTAAAGAAAATTAATTTTGACAAAGGAAGAGTGCGCTGGATGTCGCAGCCCCATATCAAAACAGGCGAAATCTGGCACGAGTTCAGGGTTAACTGGGGGTACTTTGTAACCGAAGCGGAAATAAGGGCGACGGCGAACAAGGTCTTTACAAAAGCGCTGACAAGAATCGGCGATGAAGAAATGTGGCTCTTCAAGAAAAATATCAGGGGAGAAAAAGATATTGACGCGCTGTCGTTTCATCCAGTTATCCGCGATTACCTTGTTAAAAGATGGAAGGACAGGTTTCTGCTTGAATACAGCAAGGGAAGATTTTCGCCTGTCTGGGTGTACAGCGATACAACCGCGTATAAATCATTATCGCAGGGAGAAAAGGACGCGCTTAAAGACCTTTTTGATAAACGGCAGAGCAGATCAGAAAAAATCTGGGCTCACCTTGGCATGAAGCTTCTTACGGTTTTGGTTGAATCATCTTCGATGATCCCGTGCGCGGAAGATTTGGGCGCGGTTCCGCCGTGCGTTCCGCGGGTGCTTTCCAGGCTTCAGATTTTCGGGCTGCGCGTTGTCCGCTGGTTCCGCGAATGGGACAAGGGAGGATCGCCCTATATTCCGTTTGAAAATTATCCGAAATTGAGCGTATGCACGCCCGCAGTTCATGACAGTTCCACTGTAAGGGAGTGGTGGGAAAAGGAAGCGGATCAGAAACAGTTTGCCAATTTTATCGGAGTGCCGTCGCTGCCGAAAATTTACAATCCCGGGACAGCCAAGGCGATTTTATCTAAAGCGGCGTCCGCCCGTTCGTATTTCCGCGTGTTCCAGATACAGGACCTTCTTCATTTATCGAATAACTGGTATTCAGACGATCCGTCTGATGAAAGGATAAACACGCCCGGAACGCAAAGCGAAAACAACTGGTCATACCGCCTTCCCGCTTTAATCAGCGAGATAGCGAAGGACAAAGAACTGATTGCCGCTGTGGCGGAGCTTAGTAGAATTAAAGCCGTTAAGAAATTGTAAAATAATATCTTAACAGACAGGCTTAACAGACATGAATAAGGACTCTGAATTTCATTTGCAGGCGGGACGGTCTGCGCATATAAATATATTTTCACTAAATCAAATTTATGATAGTATGGCATTGGGGGGGACAGATGTCTGATCAATATATTTACAGAAGCAACGAGTATATAAAAATTCTGCCTGTCTGGGCGCAGGAGCTTGCGGAAAACTACGGTTCAAAAACCGCGAACCTGTATATATTATACGGCAATATCAGGGATTTTCTTCCGCATAAACGCAAGGAAGGCGAGTTTACATTCAAGAGAGTTCAGGATTACATCTCGGAAATTATTTTCGGCAATCAGGATATTATCGCGTATTACGACTGTTCAAGCGGCGTAACGTTCTGCGAAGCGCAGATGGAAACCGATTATCTTGCGGACGTCCCCAAATTTGTCGTAAGCCCCGATACCGACAAAAGCGATTTTATTTCAAATGATCCTGAAAAATGTTTTCCGTATCTTGAAAAATATTTTTTATCGCAGAGCGTTAAAAGCCGCAAGGTGCTGATAATTGACGACGCTGAAACCATCGTTCCCGCAGGCGATTTGATTCGCCTTTCAGACCGCGACCGTTATTGCATGGTAACTTTCAACCGCTGGGCAAGAGATCCAAAATTCATAAGAAGCGACATATCGATAATTCTCCTTACCGAAAACCTTTCGGATATTTCTTCGCGTTTGACAAGCTCTCCGTTAACTGTAAAAATCAATGTTCCGTTTCCTGACGCCAAGATCAGGGAGAGTTATCTTTTATCCAGAGAGAAAGAAGGAAAGCTCCTTTTGGACCGCGGCCTTTCGGCGGAAAAGCTTGCTGTAATCACATCGGGCTTGAACCTGATGAACCTGAACCGGCTTGCCGCCGAAAGCTACGAAAAAAAACAGCCGCTGTCGCTTGAAATAATGCGGCAGAAAAAAAAGGAAATTATCGAAAACGAAGCCGGCGGACTTCTTGAGTTTATGGAAACTTCATACGATCTTTCCCATGTTTCAGGCCATGACTTTGTAAAAAAACGTTTTAAAAACGCCGCAAAGGCAATCAAAAAGGGACGCCCGGACGTTCTCCCGATGGGGTACTTGATCGCAGGCCCTGTCGGAACAGGAAAGAGTTTTATGGTTAACGCGTTCGCGGGCGAAATCGGAATCCCGATGGTAAAGTTCCGCAACTTCCGCACCAAATGGCAGGGTGAAACAGAATCGAATCTTGAAAGGGTGTTAAACATTCTTTCCGCGATGGCTCCTGTAGGGGTTATGATCGACGAAGCCGACGCATTCTTAGGCGATCGCAATCAGGAGGGAGATTCCGGAACCAGTAACCGCGTCTTCGCGCAAATCGCTTCGTTCATGGGAAACACCGATTACCGCGGCAAGATTATCTGGTTTTTAATAACATGCCGCCCCGATTTGATTCCAATCGATCTAAAGCGGCAGGGCCGTGCGGAAGAGCATCTGGCTCTTTTTTACCCCGAAACAAAAAAAGACAGGGAAGATCTTTTTAACACACTGGTCAGAAAACTTGATCTTGATATCAGAAATTTTTCTGTCACTGATCTTTTTAAAAAATATGATCATGAATATTCCGGCGCTGACCTTGAGGCGGTTTTGGTCAGGGCGAAATTAAATGCCGCGCTTGCAGACCGCGTCTTTGTCAAACGCGAAGATATGGAAGACGCAATGAGCGATTTTGTTCCGGCGGCATACCCCTACGAAGTTGAACTTCAAAATCTTGTCGCCGTTCTTGAATGTACTTCCAAAGAAATGATCCCTGTGCGTTTTCAAAAACTTCCGCGAAGCAAGATAATAAGCGAGATTCAGGAACTAAAAGCGCTTCTCGGGGAAAAATAGGGCAGAGCATCTTGAATTAACGCGATTTAACGGCTATATTTAACCATTCGCTCAAAAGAGTGACGGGCATTAGCGCAGCTGGTAGCGCGCTTGGTTTGGGACCAAGATGTCGCCTGTTCAAATCAGGCATGCCCGAAACAGTTTAAATTGTACAAGTAAAAAATATATATAATTAACGGCTATAACTCTTTATTTTTCGGGCAGGTATTTCCAGTAACGCTGGGGCATAAATTGGCGCTGTAGATTGGGGTTATTCCTGTCTTCATTGTTGATTGTCTTGTGATAATGCTTCCATAAATCTTCCCATGCGTCGCCGCAGGAGGCGTTAATGTCTTCGGCGTCAGATAAACCCTTTGATTTTTCAACTTTCGCTTTTTCTCCCGGGCGGCGGCATAAACGCAGGTTTCGTTTAACGTCGATTATTGTCCACGGAATTTCGCCGAACCGCGATGTAAAATATTCTATAAGGCACGGAAGGATAAAATGATCGCATTCGCACAGCGCGGTAAACCCGCCTTTTTCGCCTGGATTAAAACGCAAAAGCCCCATCATCCTGTGAACTTCGCGCTGCACCTTCGCCGAAGCGTTAAGGACGGTGAGCGCGTCCGCATCAAGGCGGTTTGCCGCGGTTTTTTCCGCGGCCCGGCGTTTGTCGTCAGAGCTTGCCGCCGCCGCGGCTATGCTTCTGCCGTACGCGACAGTTTCTCTTTCTACAGGCAAGTCGCTCAGCCATGCGTGCAGAACAATATCAAATGCGTTAAACGACAGATCGAAAAAGTTGCGCATAACAGAGTTCATGGCTGAGACATTGAATCCCCTTGAAAAATACGCGTTTACAAAATCAATATCCGCCTGCGTGTAAAAGGACCCAGATGCGTTATCTTCAAAGCCAAAGAGATCAACGTTACTTGCGGCGCGGATTTCTTCTTTATTGTATATAAATGTAAAAATTTCGTTCAGGCTCAGCGTCATGTTAAAATTCAAATAAAGGAAGCTGAAGCCCCGCGCCGTCAGCGTCGGACAAAAGGCGGCGGATGCGCGCAGGATCATCCGGGCGTTCAATGTAAACTCCGCCCGCCGTTAAAAAGTATCTAGCGCGTTTTAGCGCAGCTCCGATGCGGTGCAGGTTTTCGATTGTAAGGCTGCGCGATCTGCGCGCTTCAATTATTCTGCGCGCTGTTTTCGCGCCGATTCCGGGAATTCGAAGGAGCGTTTCGTAATCCGCACGGTTAATTTCGACAGGATAATAATCCAGATTGTTTAACGCCCACATCGTTTTTGGATCAAGGTGAGCGTCCAAAAACGGCTGTCTTTCCGTTAAAATTTCATTCGCGCTAAAGTGGTAAAAGCGCAGCAGCCAGTCAGCCTGATACAAACGGTGTTCCCTGACAAGCGGCGGGCCGATTGAATCAGGCAGGCGCGAATCTGTAATGCCCGCCGATTGCCGCGTGATCGAATTTTCCCTGTACGCATAATTGCCGGGGTGGATAAAAGCCGAATAGTAAACGCGTTTTAAAGAAAACTTATTGTAGAGCGAACTGGTCAAATTGATGATCTGCCTGTCGTCTTCGCCAGTCGCTCCTACAATAAGCTGGGTGCTTTGCCCCGCAGGAGCAAACCAGGGGGATGCGGTTTTTCCCTGCGGAAGAAATTTAGTTGTCCTGCGGGCCTGTTCGGTTTCGCAGCTAATATCCGAAAAATCATTCATCGCGCCGATTATCGCTTTTTTTGTTTTATCGGGCGCAAGGCTTACAAGGCTTTTTTCTGTAGGTAGCTCAATATTTACGCTGAGCCTGTCCGCCCACTTTCCGGCTTCGCGTATTATTTTTTCGCCAGCGCCCGGAATCAGTTTTAGGTGGATATAGCCGCCGAATCCCATTTCTGTCCGCAGCGTCTTTGCGGTTTCTGTCAGTTTTTCCATGACGATGTCAGGATCGGAAAAAATCCCTGATGAAAGAAAAAGCCCTTCAATATAGTTGCGTTTGTAAAACTCGCTTGTCAGCTGCGCTAGTTCCTTTACTGTAAATGTCGATCTTTTAATGTCAGCTGACGCGCGGTTTACGCAGTAAGCGCAGTCGTATCTGCATATATTTGAATAAAGCACTTTTAAAAGGCTTACGCACCTGCCGTCCTGCGTCCAGCTGTGGCATACGCCCATCGGCAGGGTAGAGCCGAGTTTATTGCCGCCGGGGCCCTTAAAGCCGCTTGAACCTGATGTAGCGCAGGACGCGTCGTATTTCGCAGCCCCTGAGAGAATCGAAATTTTTTCGTGCAGATTTGAAGCGTCCACTGATATTTACTATACAATAGTGTAGATAATCTGTCAAGCTGTAATTATCGATTTTTTTAAGCGATTTTATGGAACGATACGTTCGCAGTTTTTACACATCTTTCGGCCGCGTATCTTTCACGCGCACAGCTTTGCCTTCCGATACCGGAAGACTTCCGCTTTCATGCAGTTCAACCCTGGGATTGATGGAAATTGAAGCCTGAAGCGTTGATTTGATTTTATCCTTGAGATCATTTAACGGACGCGTGTCGTCCATAAAAATTTCCGCGTTTACTTCNGTTTTTACTGTCAGCCTGTCGAGCGCGCCTTCTTTTTCAACGACAATAAGATAATTGTTACCTACTTCTTTCATGCTCATTATTACTTCTTCGATCTGGCTCGGGAAAACATTAACGCCGTTAATGATCAGCATGTCATCGCTTCTGCCTGTTATGCGCCGCAGCCTGCGGTGAGTTCTTCCGCACGCGCATGGCTCTGTGTAAAACGAAGTAAGGTCTCTTGTGCGGTAGCGGAAAAGCGGCGTCGCTTCGCGGCATAAAATTGAAAGGACAAGCTCGCCTGTTTCGCCGTCTTTAACAGGTTCAAGCGTATCGGGATTGACGATTTCCGCGATGTAGCCGTCTTCCCAGATGTGAAGCCCGTCTTTGCACTGACATTCAAACGCGACGCCGGGCCCGTTCATTTCAGATAACCCGTAAGAATTGTAAACGTCAACTTTTAAAAGAGCTTCGATTCTTTTTCTTGTGTCTTCGGAGTACGGCTCCGCGCCCGCGAACGCGCGCTTGATGGAAAGGCTTTCCCTTTGAACGCCCGCTTCTTTCATTTTTGTTTCAAGGTGCAAAAGAAAACTTGGCGTTGCGTGTAACACTGTCGTTCCGTAGTCCTGCATCATTCTGAACTGGCGCGCTGTGTTTCCCGCTCCCGCCGGAATCACAAGCATTCCTACTTCTTCGCCACCCTGATGAAAGCCAAGCCCGCCTGTGAATAGGCCGTAGGTGATCATGTTCTGGAACACGTCGCTTTTTGTGCAGCCTGTTCCGTAAATGCAGCGCGCCATATAATAGGCCCAGTTTTGTATGTCATTACGGTTAAAATAAATTGTTGTAGGAATTCCCGTTGTCCCGCTTGATGCGTGAAGGCGTATAACTTCGTCTTTAGGAACCGCGAGAAATCCGTAAGGGAAACCGTCGCGCAGATCATTTTTTGTTGTAAAAGGAATTCTTTTAAGATCATCTAACGATTTAAAATCGTCAGAACTTTTTATTCCGGTTTTTAAAAAGCGCTCTTTATAAAATTGAGTTTTGAATGCGCCGTCAATTTGTATCTTTAATTTTTTTAGCTGGAGCGATTCAAGATCGCATCGGGGCATTTTTTCTATTTCCGGGTTCCGGTACTGAAAGGTCATGCTATTTTTCTTTTGCCGCCGCAAGCCCCAGTTTAAAAGATTTTATGTTAGCCTCAGGATCTTTTTTTGCGAACACTTCCTTTATGGTTTTTTCGATTACTGTATCCTTAACGGGAAGAAAACCGGATGCGGCTCCGACCATCACCGTGTTTACGGCTTTTGAAAAACCGGCTTCCTTTACAAGCGCCGCGCTCTGGATAATCCTGTATTTAGGGAGCTTTTTTATCGACGCGTAAATCCCTTCTATATCGGGATATTCTGCGATATTTTTATACGGTTCCGCCGCCGTCACAAGGACGCCGCCGTTTTTAAGGTATGACACATAACGCAGGCTTTCGAGCGGTTCCATGGAAATGATCAAATCGGCGTTACCCTTTGGCACAAGGTCGCTTGCAACCGGCTTATCTGATATCCGCAGATGCGATATTACAGCTCCGCCCCTTTGCGCCATTCCGTGAACTTCGCTCTGGCGCACTTCAAACCCTTCGCTCACCGCCGCTTTCGCAATTATAAACGCTACTGACAAAACGCCCTGTCCTCCGACTCCGCAGAGGATTATATCATATTTCATGAGTTTATTATGATTTAATTATTAAAAAATATCAATATGAGCAAAACAACATACACATTCCTGGTATCAGGTATTATTTTAATCTTGATCTTGATGGATTTATTAGATAAACATTAAAATAGTATTTAATAATATAAAGGAGTTATTATGAAAAATGCACAAAAGAGAATCGGAGTAATGCAACGCATTGCAGTTATCACAATTACAGTGATAATCGTATTATCCATGTCAGCCTGCGGATCGTTTGGATCATTATTGACCACGCCAAGCGCAAGGCAGGCGGCGGAACCGGGGCTTATCATCACCGGGCTTGACAAGTGGAACGGAATGCGCGTCCAGGCGGATAGTGACAACGGTGATCTTGAATCCATCTTCGCCGCTGCCCGCGTGATTAACGGGGAAGATTATGATCCAATGGCGGGCGCTAAAGGGATCGGCGTGGTGATCACGAACGGCACAGCCACCCTAAACGTCTGGGATTTAAAAATCGGCGAAATGGATTGGGATGCCGGAAGCGTCGATATAACCGCCGTTCCCTACACCGGAAACGACACCATTGAATTCGATGTAGAAATATGGGACGGCGGCGAAACCTTCCATTGGCATTCATTCGTAGCCCGCGGGACAGTAACCGCGTCGTTCACAGGCGGCGCAGCCCGCGCAGCGTTTGTTTTCGAGTATGAACGAGATCCGGATATGTGGGATTAAGCGGTAGAATAGCGCTAATAGGCAGCAGCTGTCTTATAACCTAAAAGGCAACAGCTGCCTTTACTTAATAAAGAGCCGGAAGTTTATCAAGCGTTATGCCGTATCCGTTTTCGTATGCGGCTTTAAGTTCCGCGCGGCTTGTGCAGTCTTCGTAACAGATACCCTTGCTCCATGTCATAAACCATGTCCACGGAACGCGCGTCTTTGAAAGCATTTCAATTCCAGGGACAGGTCCTGTTTCACCTAACGCTGTGATTTTATCTGATTTTGTGATTTTTAAAAGCTCGTCATGGCCTTCCTTGTAATCGCTGTGCGTGTGTTTCGCAAGATACATGTCGCGTGAAATCACATCGCAGTATTCGTCGCCGGGGTATCCTTCCGCAAGCGGCGAGTTCCAGACCCAGATTAAGTTATTCAGTTTGTGAACATTGGTAAAATAATTATACATATCGATGTAAAGGCCTTTCGCCGCCTGCGGCCCGCGGCTTCCCCACCAAAACCACGCGCCTTCCGCTTCATGAAAAGGCCGCCATAAAACAGGAACATTTTTTTTACAAAAGGGAGAAAGCAAATCCGCCATTGCGTCAAGATCACTGAAAAAAGCTTTGCGCTCAGGAGTTCCTTCCTGCAGCGCAAGGCGCGCGTCAAACGGAGTGTTGGCCTGATAAAAAGTTTTGTCTTTTCCGTAAAGCGGCGAAAACCAGTGCCATGTGAATGTGATAAGCCCTTTTTTTTCCGCCCACTGCCACGCCCGATCAAGAGTGTTTTTATTTTCTTCAACTTCCGTAAGACATTCTTCGCCGCTTTCCTTATAATTGATATTAGGCGAATACGCCAAAAGTTCAAAACCGCAGAGAGCCGGAAGTTTTCCCGTCACCTGATTAATGTAAACAAGTTCTTCCTGCGGCCGCGTTTGGGTATGCTGACCCAGGATTATTCCATTGCCGCGAAGGTTTGAAAGATAATCAAGTACGTTCTGCGCGCAGGCGTTTATATTTTGATTGCAGGATTTATATTTATTCATGTTATAATAAATCCATATAAGTTAAAAATTTTCAAGGAGCATAAATTTGGATAAGTATATACTGTCTATTGATCAGGGGACGACAAGCTCAAGGGCGATTCTTTTTGACAGGATGCAAAACATTATCGCGCAGGAGAGCAGGGAATTTACCCAGATTTATCCGCGCGAAGGCTGGGTAGAACATGATCCTGCGGAAATTCTTTCTTCGCAGTACATCGTTATGACAGACCTTATGAACAAGGTTAAGATAACCGCGAAGGACATCGGCGCGATCGGAATCACCAACCAGCGCGAAACTGCTATCCTTTGGGATAAAAACACCGGGCAGCCAGTATACAACGCGATTGTGTGGCAGTGCAGGAGAACGTCAGGCATTGTCGATTCATTGATAAAGGACGGTCTTGGAGATTATATAAAAAAGACGACAGGTTTAATCCCCGACGCGTATTTTTCCGGAACCAAAATAAAATGGATACTTGATAATGTTGAAGGTGTCCGCAAAAGAGCGGAAGCAGGCGATATACTTTTCGGCACGGTTGACACATGGCTTATATGGAAACTGACAGGCGGAAAAGCTCATGTAACCGATTACACAAACGCGTCAAGGACGATGATCTTCGACATTCACAAACTTGACTGGGACGATAAACTTCTTGACGCTCTTGGCATCCCGCGCGCGATGCTGCCCTGCGTTAAGCCGTCAGGATCAATTTTCGGGAACGCTTTATTAAACGGAGAGGAAATTCCAATTGCAGGTAACGCAGGCGATCAGCAGGCCGCGCTTTTCGGCCAGTGCTGTTTTGAAAAAGGTGAGGCTAAATGCACATACGGCACAGGCTGTTTTTTATTGATGAACACAGGTAAAGACGCAGTGCAGAGCAAAAACGGTTTATTAACGACTATTGCCGCGGGCTTTGACAAAAATGTGAATTACGCCCTTGAAGGTTCTGTCTTTACAGGCGGAGCTGTCATTCAATGGCTTCGCGATGAATTGCGTATAATAACGGACAGCGCTGACAGTGAATATTTTGCCAAAAAGGCTGACGATACGGGCGGCGTGTATATCGTTCCCGCGTTCACGGGGCTTGGCGCGCCTTACTGGGACATGTATGCGCGCGGCTGCATACTTGGAATAACGCGCGGCACAAAGCGCGCGCACATTATCAGGGCGGCTCAGGAATCAATCGCGTATCAGGTGATGGACCTTTTGCGCGCGATGGAAAACGATCTTGGCATATCGATGAAGGAGCTGAAAGTTGACGGCGGAGCCAGCAGGGATAATTTTTTAATGCAGTTTCAATCTGATATCTGCAATGCGCAGATTATCCGCCCTGTAGTAAGGGAAACTACCGCTTTGGGCGCAGCATGCCTTGCGGGAATTACAACAGGTTTGTGGAAAGATCAAAATGAAGTAAAAAAAGGCTGGCAGCGCGATGTCGCCTTTGTTTCCGGCATGGAATCTGAAAAACGCGATACGCTTATCAAAGGCTGGCACAAAGCCGTCGGGCGCAGCCGCTCATGGGAAGAGCCGTCCCGCTGACTTGATTTTTTTTTCATAATTTGATAAATATTAAAAAAACCATGAAATATTTCAACCCTGCGAATTTAGCCATTATTGCGTGTCCCGGCGGGGAAGTTTTCGCGGATGAAGTAATCGATCATCTTCGTCATAAATACCGCCACAGCCGAAGGCTTATTGTGGAAGAAATTTCCAAGAAATACGAGATGAGCGCGAATCAGGCGTCTCTTCAAATCGATCTGATAAATAAAGTTGTCGCGCGCGGTTCAGCGTCCCAAAGCGGGATGGACATTAACGGCACATTTAAAGTTCCCGTAAAATTTACGCTTTTTCCTAACGGCGAAGTTAAATCTGAAATTGAAGAGTCAATCCGCGGCAAGGATGTTTATATTTTTCAGGATGTTGAAAACCGTTATCCTGTAAAATTTTCAGGCGGTGTTGTAAAACAGCTTTCAACCAACGATCACCTGCTAACCATGTTTGTTACCATCGACGCTGTGCGGCAGGCGGGCGCGGAAAGAGTCGCTCTTGTCATACCCTGTTACCCGTATTCAAGACAGCACAAGGCAAAGGGCAGGGAAGGGCTGACAGCGAGCCGCATCGGAAAAATATTTGAAGATCTCGGCGTTAATCACATAATATCGCTTGACATTCATTCAAGGGATATTACAAACGCCTTTAACAACATGCGCCTTGAAAACCTTCACGCAAGTTATCAGATAATCAATACTTTATTAAAAATGGACGGAATTTTAAACGACGATTTTGTCGTTGTCTCTCCCGACACAGGCGCTGTAGACAGAAATAAATTTTACGCGTCGTCGTTGAAAAAGCCGCTTGCGCTTTTATACAAGGAAAGGGATTATTCCATGCTTGTTAAAGACGCGTCGCAGTCGAATATTTCCCAGATTCGTCTTTTAGGAAGCGTAAGGGACAAAACCGTTTTCATGGCGGACGACATGCTTGGAACCGGCAGCACGCTGATAAAGGGAATGAGGCTTTTAAAAGAAAACGGCGCGCGGAAGATCATCTGCGCGATAAGCCTTCCGCTCTTTTCAGGCGACGCGATTAAATATTTTGACGATGCCTACAGCGAAGGGCTTTTCTACAGGATAATCGGAACCAATGCGGTATATCAGGAAGACGTTGTCAACCGCGAATGGTATGTGAATGTAAATATATCGCGGCTCTTTGCCCATGTAATATCGCGCCTTCATCAGAATCAGTCTGTATCAAGCCTTCTTGACAACGCGGGGATCATAAACCGCCTGCTTTCCCAGACAATGGCGGCGGAACCGCAGAACGAGCTTCCTTTTACCCAGAGTCACGACGATTAAAACTATAGTTATTTTTCGTTCTTTGCTTTAATTTTTCTGTTAAATCAAACGTAAAAAAAACCGTGCGTTGCGGCACGGTTTATAATATGGAATCATAAAAAGAGCACAGGTATTATTTTTTTGCTTTTGCCTTCTTTGCAGTAGTTTTTGTTTTTGGAGTTTTTTTAACTGTTGATTTTTTTGCAGCTGACGATTTTGCCGCTGTTGTTTTACCTGATGTTTTCTTTCGCTGTTTTGCATACTTGCGGTTCAGATTTGCCTGATATTCACAGCAATCTTCGCAAAGGGTATAGCCTTTTTTGACTTTTCCTCCGCATCGCGGGCATTTTCCGCTTGCTATACGATTGTTGTACCTTTCTTTGCGCTGATCGTTGATTTCGTCTCGGTGCGCTTCACGGTACTTTCTCTGTCTTTCCCTGTTGGCCAGGCGCGTTTTTGCATCAGTCATTCGCTTTCTCCTTTTTGTCTGATATATTTAAGTGTAGCATATTATTATTATTTTGTATATAGTTATCAATAAATATTTTTTATTAAGGTGTTCGATGTGTTTTTTTGATGTTAGGACAAAGCTTGTGTTTGTGCTTCTCTTTACGATACTTGTTTTTATTGTTGACAAACTTCCTGTTGCTGTCTTTTTGCTTCTGCTTTCCGCCGTTATACGCATTATTTCTAAAGCGTTAAGCGGGATTAATAAAACGGCGGAAAATCATGCCGGCAGTTCGCGTAATTTTCCGCTTGTAAAGAATCTAACATTGTTAGCGGCATTCATTATACTGATACAAATGATTTTCGGGCCGGGCTCTTCCTATATTGTAAAACCGCTTTTCCCTTCTTCCCTTCCGGCGCTTGGGGGCTTAGGCTCATTAAAATGGGAAGGTCTGCTTTTGGGCGTTATAATTGTTTGCCGCCTCTTTGCCCTTGTTATAATTCTGCCGGTATTTACGGAAACGTCATCTCCATATCAAATCGCCGCAGGATTATGCGCGGCGGGGCTTAATTACCGCACTGCCTTTATCATCACTATGTCGTTTAACCTTGTTTATTTATTCCGTGATGAAGCGCTTGTGATAATGGACGCGCAAAGACTTCGCTGCCAGCGTTCGTTTGAACGCAGAAACAGCGGCTCAATTCTTTCGCGCGTCAGAGCGTATTCGGGTCTTTTGCTTCCGCTGATGTTAGGTGCAATGAGAAAGGCGCAGCGTTCGTCAGACGCGATGGACAGCCGTGCGTTCGGCATATACAAAAAAAGAACGTGGATTGATAAACCTGTAATGAAAATCCGCGATTTTATTTGTATAACGGGATGTGTTATCTTTTTTACAGGCGTTTTATTTGTTAATTTCAGCCTGATTGCGTAATGAGTATTATCAATTTTATTAATGTAAGTTTCAGTTATCCGCGCGCCGCAGGAACTTTCGCGCTTGATAACATTAATTTGACTGTCGATGAAGGCGAATTTCTTGCGGTAATGGGCGAAAACGGCGCGGGAAAGACCACTTTGTGCAAACTGGTAAACGGAATCATTCCCCATTCCTGCGAAGGAAAACTTGCAGGCGAAGTAATTGTTGACGGCGGTAGAACCGCGGATTTATCCGTACCGGTTCTTGCGTCAAAAGTGGGGATGGTCTTCGACGATCCTGATTCGCAGCTTTTTACTTCAACTGTTTTTCAGGAAGCGGCGTTCGGTCCTGAAAATCTTCTGCTTGACAGGGAAGAAATCGCAGGAAGGGTGAAATCGGCGTTATGTGCAGTCGGCCTTGCCGGTTTTGAAGGCAGGGTTCCTTCAACATTATCGGGCGGCGAAAAGCAGCGCCTTTCCATCGCCGCGGCTCTTGCAATGAACGGAAAAATTTTATGCCTTGACGAGCCCCTTTGCCGCCTTGATCCTGACGGCGCGAAAGAAGTCATATCTGTTTTAAAAAATTTAAATAAAAAGTTTAATATAACGATCGTTATGACAACACATGACAGCGAAATGGCATTGGAAAACGCGGACAGGGTTTGCATACTAAAAAAAGGACGAATCGCCGCGATCGATACTGCGCAAAATTTTTATATAAAAACCGCGCTGCTGGAAGAAAACGGTATAATGCCGGTTAATGAAAAAAAACCCGAACCGCGAAGGATGCGAAATAACAGCATGGGGACAGAGCATACAAGCAAGGTTAACGCCATTGACATTAAAAATTTCTTTTATTCATATAAGGACGGTTTTTGCATCGATAATATCAATCTGTCGTTCGCTGATAATGATTTTGCCGCGGTAATGGGGAATAACGGCTGCGGAAAGTCGACTCTGCTAAAATGCGTTACGGGGCTTTTGCGTCCGCGCTCAGGGGATATTTTAATCCGCGGAATTAATGTAAAAAAAATGACAGTGCAGGATATTTCTAAAGAAGCTGGATTTGTTATGCAAAATCCTGACGCCCAGTTATTCACCGATTCTGTGCGCGGCGAAGTTTCTTTCGCGCTTAAAAACATGCGCAGGGCGAAGCTTCCGGGATTCAATATATCTAACGCTGAAATAAATATGCGCGTTGACGATGCGATAACGGCGGCAGGTCTTGAAGGAAATGCTTTGGAGTTTCCGCACGCGTTAAACAAAACCGGCCGCGTAAAAACCGTGATTGCCTGCGTGCTTGCGATGGGCTGTAAAATAATTATACTTGATGAAGTTGACGCAGGACTTGATTATAATGACAGCATTAAAATTATGGAACTTGCACGTGATCTTCATTCTAGGGGATTTACAATTATTTTTGTTACGCATAACATATTTCTTGCGGATAAATACGCGCATAGACTGATTAAAATGTCCGCAGGAAGAATCGTGCAGGATGATTGAATCTTTTAAGCGTGCGGTTTAGATTTAAATGGAAGCAATTATATGAAGATAAAAAAAACGCCGCAAGGCAGCACAGTATCGAATGGAAAGAAAATTCATACCGCGGTCGCCGCGGTTTGGGCGGCGGTCGTCGCCGCAGGATGTCTTTTGCCCGCGTTTCCAATCTGGGGAACAGGCGGGACATTTTCTTTCGCCAATGTTTTAAATCCTTTATCGGGAATACTTTTCGGTCCTCTCGCCGGAGCGCTTTGCTCGGCCGCAGGCGGTTTTATCGGATCGTTTATCGCGCCGCATACAGCGTGGCTTGGCCCGGGAACTTTTATTATCGGAACTGTTACAGCGTTTACAGCCGGCTGCATCGCGTGGGGAAGAAACCCGCCTGTCGCTGTAAACGGCAGAGGCAGTTTTGTCATTAACGGCGGAATAATAATTTATTTGATCGGGACGATTCTCTGGTTTACGCAGGAGATCGGCAGAAGCGCCGCAATTTACCCTGTTGTTGTTTACGGACTTGGATTTATTTCGCTTGCCGCAGGAATTATTTTTTCGGGAAAAATGTTTGCGGCAAAAAAAAGAATATTGAACTTTCTCGCGTTCTTTCTTTGCGCGTTCGGCGGGCTTATAGGCGGAGCTACGGTTGGCAATTTTTTCTCGCTTGTGCTGATAAAACAGCCTTCAGAAGTCTGGACTGTTCTTGCAATTTACGCTCCGGTTGAACGCGCGATTTTCGCGTTAGCTGCAATGCTTGCAGGGTATCCGCTGCTTGCAGGTCTTAAAAAAATGGGCATATCCGCAGGCCCGCCTGAAGAAACTGAAGGCGAAAACAATGAAAATTGACGCGCATGTGCACATAACGCCGACTGACATCGCCGCAAACCCTGAAAAATATTTTAAAAACGAGCCTTATTTTTCACTTCTTTCAAACAGCAAAGTTAATAAATTCGCTTCCGCCGAAGACGCTATTTCCATGCTTGAAAGTGAAGGTTTTGACAAAGCCGTGGTTTTCGGATTCGGTTTCAGGGATTCAGGGCTCTGCCGTTATGTGAATGATTATACAATAGAAGCTGTAAAAAAACATCCTGACAAACTTGCAGGATTCGCAGCTGTTCCGCCTGATGTAGATGAAGCGGAAAAAGAGCTTGAACGCTGTTTTAATTCAGGCCTTGCCGGAGCAGGCGAGCTATTCCCGGACGGGCAGGGATTCGATCTTGAAAACGAGCGCGCAATGAAACAGGTTACGGACATTTGCAAAACCTTTGGTGTTCCTTTATTGATTCATGTAAACGAGCCTGTCGGTCATTATTACGCCGGTAAAACGGACGCCGGTTTTAAAAAAATTGAAATATTTGTAAAAAATAATCCTGAATTAAAAATTATACTCGCGCATTTTGGCGGCGGCATTTTTCTGTACGAAACAATGAAGGAAATAAAAGAAGCTTTTATAAATGTTTATTATGATACCGCGGCGTGTCCTTTTATTTATGATAAAAGAATTTACAATGTAATAAAATCCCTGGGTATCTGCGAAAAAATTCTTTTTGGCAGCGATTTTCCAATTTTGAATCCTTCGCGTTATTTTTCCGCTATTAATGAAAGTTCGCTTTGTAATGAAGAAAAAAAATTGATAACAGGGTTAAACGCGAAAAAACTGCTGGGAATATAATTGTAAGTCTTAATTTATATAATAGAGTTGTTCGATAACTTAAGTTATTGAACAACTTCATTACAAAATAAACATTGAAGACTTGAATACTTATTATCATTTTGTTAGGCGAAATAAAAAATAAAAATATAATATAAAAATTATTTTGAATATTGTTTATAAACATTTTCAATAACTTGATTTACTTTCTTTGTTAAATCTTCAAATAGAAGGTTTACAAATTCTTTATTATTTTCATGTATTATATCAGTCTTGAAAAGATCATAAATCTCAATATCAAGACTTTTAGCTATTTTTGCCATTATATCAGGTTTTGGAAATTTTAAGCCTCTTTCAATATTACTTAAAAATGTAATGGAAATATCCGCTTTTTCAGCTAAATCAGCCTGTGAATATTCCTTATGGAACCTGAAAAATTTGATATTTTTGCCAAAAATTGTCTTAATTTCTTTTCCATTCATCTGTATTGTCCTTTTCAATCTATCTTATTGAACTATAAGAATTATCTATTGACAAAAAACATAACGGGCTATAATATAGAACATATAGGACTATATCTAGACTTTTTGAGTTTTATATAAAAAATTTGGAAGGTGAGGCATTTATGGATTATGTAATGGGGAATAAGGATGATCTGGAAGGTATTCTTAAACTGTTGGAACAGCTTGTTGAAAATAGGGGTACAACAATTAATTTTAATTATGCAATTAAAATTTGGAATTATATTGAAACAAAAAATATAAAATATATGCTGGCTAAAGAAAATAATGATATTATTGGATTATGTTATTTATGTATTATTCCAAATCTAACGCATAATGGAAAATCGCTTGGTTATATTGGACATTTAATCGTAGATAAAAATTACAGACAAAAAGGAATAGGAAAAAAATTAATGCAAAAGGCAATAGAATATTCAAAACAATCAAATTGTTATAAGGTAATTATTCAAAGCGGGATAGAAAGGGAAGGTGCACATAAGTTTTATGAAAAATTGGGTTTTGATGGTAAATCAAAAAAGGCATATGAATTAAAACTTGAATAAAAGTAAATATATAATAAGAAATATTATATTTTGTTTTTTACTTCGCCACATTTTGTCTGCTGCTGGAACTGCTTCGCAATTCCTTTATCGCAACCACCAAAACGTCAGTTACCTATAACGTTAGGCGAAATAAAAGCAGATCATTTACATATGAAATTTACATTTTTATATAAATTCTATCATATTTAATCAAAATCTGTCCTATTGTATAAGTTTTAAATAAATGATAGATTTAATAAATTAGGAGTATTTATGGGTTGGAAAGGTACTATTAGATCATTGGGTGCTGTTGCAAGGTTATATGAACGTGAGCAAAATCGTATATATAAGGAACAATATAGAGAAGCTGTTAGAACTTAAAAGGAATTAGCAAGAATGCAGAAAGAATATGAACGTCTATCTGCATTAGAACAAGCTGCTCTTGAGGTTAAACAATATGATAATTATATTGAACGACTTCTAACTATCCATAAGGACTGTAGTGATGAATATAATTGGATAGAGTTGGAAAAAACGCTTCCGCCACCACAACCAACATTTAAGAAAAAACCTATTTTAAAGCAAATTTCAGAAATTAATGATAATGAAGTGTATTATAGAAAAATTATTGATAATTATAAACCAAACTTTCTTGCGAAATTATTTAAGGTAGACAAAAGAAAAATTAAAAATTGGGAAAATCTTCTTGAAAATGGAAAAGAAGAAGATAAAATTAAAACTCAAAATGAAATAGAACAAGCAGAGCAAAAATTTACTATTGATGTTAGGAATTGGGAAAAAGAATGCGACCAAATAAAAAAGAAATATGAAGAGGATTTTGCAGAGTATACTGGTTTAATAAATCTTGCAAAAAAAATAAATAACGGTGATCTAGAGTCATATGTACATGTTATTCAAGAAGTTGAACCTTTCAAGGAAATATCGGATTTTGGTTCCGAAGTGGAATCAACAATATTTTCAAAAACAAAAACAAAAACAAAAGCAAAAGCAAAAGCAATCATTCAAATTCATAATGATACTTTAATTCCTAAACAAGTAAAAACCTTATTAAAATCTGGAAAAATAAGTGTAAAGGATATGCCTATAGGTAAGTTTAATGAAATATATCAAGATTTTATTTGTTCAGTTTCATTACGAATTGCAAGAGAATTATTTGCAATATTACCACTTGATGAAGTAATAGTTACTGTAAAGGGAGATTGTTTAAGTAAAAGTACGGGAAAAATTGAAGTTGTACCTTTACTTTCAGTATTATTTATTAAAGACACTATGAATAATATTAACTTCGATGCTATAGATCCTTCAGATACTATGAAGAACTTCAAATGTAATATGTCATTTAAAAAATCTCAAGGAATGGATAGCACTAATGAATTAAACTTTTAGGGAAGTATTTTGATTGAGTTTATAATTCTGATAGTAGCATTAATTCCTTTTCTTATTGGATATTTTATTGGAAAATATTTAGGATATAAAAAAGGATATGATGTTTCTTCTTCTCTTGTTCAAGAAAAAGATCGTCAAATAGATAGATTAAGACAAGATTATGTTAATTTTGGAAAAGAAATTGAAGGATTGAAATCATCGCTTAATAACTTATCTGCTGTTTCTGATACGCAAAGTAGTAAAAAATCAATTGTTAATATTGACGTTTCTGCATATAAAGAAAAAAGTGAAATCCATAATATAGATGATTTACTTTCAGAATTAAATAGTCTTGTTGGGTTAAAAATAGTAAAATATGAAGTATCTACATTAATAAATACATTAAAAATAAATAAATTACGTGAAAGTAAAGGTCTAAATCAAACAATTATGTCTATGCATTTAGTTTTTTCTGGTAATCCTGGTACTGGTAAAACGACTGTTGCTAGAATTCTCTCAAAAATATATTTTAATTTAGGTTTCCTATCGAAGGGACATTTAATTGAAGTAGATCGTACTGGTCTTGTTGCTGGGTATGTAGGTCAAACTGCAATTAAGACACAAGAAATTATTGAAAAGGCAAAAGGTGGGATTTTGTTTATTGATGAAGCATATACATTATCTTCTAATAAAGGTGACTCGGATTTTGGAAAAGAAGCAATAGACACATTATTAAAGTATATGGAAGACTATAGAAAAGACTTTATTGTAATAGTTGCAGGGTATCCTAAGTTGATAAGTGGTTTTTTAAAATCAAATCCTGGTCTACAATCCCGTTTTAATAATTTTATTGATTTTGAAGATTATAATCCAGATGAATTAATGGAAATATTTAATAAAATGTGCGAAAAAAATAAATATATTGTAACAGAATCTGCAAGAGAAAGCTTGTCAAAGCATTTTTATAATATTTATACTAATAGAGATTCTTATTATGGAAATGCTAGAGAAATAAGAAATTTATTTGAATTAATAATAAAAAATCAATCAAATAGACTTGTAGATGATAAAGATCTAACCGAAGAAGAATTATTAACAATAAATAAAGAAGATTTATTTGGAATAAAAATCTAAAAGGCTTTTACTTCGCCTAACGTTCTAGGTAACTGACGTTTTGCCAGCCCGAATAAGGGCTTGCGAAGCAAGACCAGGGCTGGCAAAATGTGGTGGAGCAAAATACNNCAGA
>JGI24694J35173_10000549_pt1 | contig 35672 bp, 40 predicted proteins | sample TergutCo191P1_FD_35173 | JGI IMG/M metagenome (IMG submission 35173) | reverse complement strand
ATTCCAAAGTCGGAAAGAATGAATTGATCATCAGGTAACGGAAAATCGCGGTCTTCCAGTCTGCTTTTTAGTTTTTGCAAATTCTCAGCGTACCATGCGCGTGTTATCATTACCATTTCCGCGCCGCAGGGAAGCCGCTGCGCAGCGACTTCTGCTAGAGCCTGACCGTTACCTCTGGAGTCAATCGCGGCGTTACCAAGTTTGCAATTAAGGTTAATAAGCCAAAGTATCTGCCACTGCTGATCGTAAGGCACATTATTCAATTCAATAATGATTCTGCTTTCCAGACTTTGCCTATTACGCTCTTCGCCGATCCATATTACCGATAAATTTCCGCTTCGCGCGAAGTCCTGTCCGAGAAAGCAATTTCCTTTTATTTTTTTCAAAATTGGTTTTACTTCCGTATTGAACCAATCATCGATTTCTTTTTTGCGCGTAGCGGGATCAACCCACATGAAACTATCATCGCAATCCAACCGCACAATAGGCAGTTTGTCCGGGGCTACTGTGCAAACGGCGAGCATTCCGTAGGGGAAATATTTAGAGCCGCCGCGCGAAGGTATAACGTCAAGCTCTTCCTCGGCGTTTGATTTATAAATGTCGCGGATGTCGTTAACAAATTCTTTCTCACCCTTCGCGGACCATTTCTTTTCATTCTTTAAACAAATACGCTTGTATAATCCCTGCTGGACAGCGTCGTTGAAAGTTGTGCGGTGAACGCTCCACTTCTTTTCTTTACCGTCGCGGATACTTTTTAAAAAGAGGCAGAACGGGCTGTCGTCTCCGTTATGCGTTGATATAATCGAAAACGAGCCAGCCCAAATAAGAAGGGCGAGCGCCGCTATTTTAATCTCGTCAAATTCATCAGTGAAGGCGGCTTCATCAAGAACGATACGTCCTTTTTTGCTTCTTATCGCGTAAGCTACGCCAGGCATTCCGACACATTCGCAGCCGTTTGAAAACTTGATGCGGTAAACAGTAAAAAAACGTTCGTTGTCTTCGATAATTTCTTCTTCCAGCTCCCCGGCGGCGACATTCACAATTTCAGCCCAGAATTTGCAATCCAGAATGAACTGCCGTGTCATATCTTTGTTATATGAAAGATAATATGTATTCTGCCCTTTGGATCCTTGCGTCTGCAAGACGGAATTAAGAGCCTCCGTCCATGAAGCTCCGATACGCCTGCTTTTTTCCCATATTTTTAGAGGACTGTCATCTTCTAACCATTTTTTCTGGAAAGGAAGCAGCAGCTCTTCTTTGGACAGCTTCATTTATTTAAACCAAATACTTCTGCTTTTATAAAAGCCAATTTTTCATCGGAGATGCCAAGTTTCTTTTGAACCTTTTCAAGTTTTTCTTCTGCATCAAGGAATCCCTGCTTACGTCCCTTTTCAAAGTTGAACTCAACATTCGCGGCAAGTCCGATTGCGCGTGATACTCTTGTAAGCAACGTAATTTTTTTATCTGTGTCCATCTCTTTAAGATCTTGCATACCAATCTCGGATATTTCTTCGAGAAGTTTCATCGCAGAAATCTGCAAGCCCGCATCCGCAATGCTTAACCTCGGCGTTTTGTTTGTCGCAGAAATTAACGTCTCCGCCCAGTCCTGTTTTTCCTTCAGCTCTCGGAGTTGTTTCGCGCGGCTTTTGATTACTCTTTGCACTGACCCTTTGCTTACAGAGTATCCTCTTGCGGCAAGGTGTTCGGCAATTTCTTTCTGCCTTTTTCCCTGCTGATAATACATCTGTATGACAGTCTCAACGAGTCCTAAAAGTTCCAGTTTACTTCTTTGCGGCAAGTCTTCCTCCTTTGGGCTTCAGTTCGTTTACGGTTTCCTTGATGTCGTCTATCTTTACCCTCATCTCTCCCATAAATTCGGCGATACGAAGTTCCAGCCCGTGTGTCTTGGATTTAATTTCCGAAATGTTCGTCTTGTTTTCTTCGGTTTTATTTTTAAGCGTAGCGATAGCTTCCAAATGCTCGGCTATGCGAATCTCTTGTCCGTGAATCTTATCTTTTATATCTGTAACGCTCGCCTTGTTTTCTTCAGTCTTCTTTTTGAGTGTATCAAAAGCTTCATCCTGCCGTCCCTTGTCGTGACCAAATTTAATCCATAATGTAATAAAACCGATAACGCTCATCGCCATTGTAATAAAACTAAAAACATCACCTTGCACTAATTAATCCCTCCCAAAAAATATCCGCCGATTAAAGCAAGCCCAGCGCTAATCCATCCCGTTATTGCGAGTTGTTTCCATTTCTGCGTTTCTTTTTTCTGCAATGCCCAAGATTCCCATAACGCGCTGTATTCCGTCCTCAATATCGCTAAGTCCGTCAAGAGCGCGGTCAGTTCCGCTTCCGATATCGCGAGCGATTTCTCCGATACTTCCAGCTTCATCAATGCTGATTCTAACCTCTCCTGCAGCTTCTCTGACATATTCAGCAGCATCGCCGATCGCTGACGCTGCGCGTTCAACTCGCTCTGCAGCAGTGTCATAGCCTCCGACATCTGCTGCAACTCCTTGCGTATCGCTGTCACTTCTGCATTCGTTAAACAAACATCCTGCGATAAAACCGAGAATGAATAAAATAAAACAAGAACCAACAACGAGATAAATTTCTTTAACACTACTTTTCATCTCCCTGTCCTTCAGGTTTGTTTGCAGCTGTGGTTTTATCAAGATGTATCTTGTCACCCCATACATTTACGCCCAGATATGTGATAATAGGCGCCATCGCCAGCATCGCCAGATTATTGAAACCTGTCATGTCTTTTAAAACAATGTATGAGACAATGATCATCGACCACAGAGCGATCCAGACTTTCACGGATCCCAGTTTTCTTAATACGTTCTTCATTTTTTAAACCTCCTTATAATATGCGCCCATTTCATTAGCGCGTTTAACGGTTTCATGATTCTGATAAAGTCGGGCAGATACATTTTTACGCCTTTGCCGTTGTGATTTTTATAATCCGTTTTGTGATTTCCCCAAGGGTCGTCGATAATAATATAGAAACCGTCTTTGTCCTCACCGTATCCAACCGCGGCGACAATGTGATGAAGAGGCTTCCCATTCTGCGAGAATTGACCGGAAATAACGGCAGCTCCGCCATTGTCGATTGCGTTAACAATTTCTTCAATGCTCACCGCTTCGCGGAATGTTACCGCGGCAGGATCGAGTCCGAAAGATTTAAGAAACCTTCCAGCCCCGTAAGCGAGAACCGTATGCCACTGATTCGGTGGCGTTTCCTTTTTCGGATCGATTTGTTCCCAGCGTTTTAATGTCGCCGGGTCCGAATAGATAAAGCGCATAAGCGCGTCTTCGGGCTGTTCGCCTTTTGGCGCGAATGTATCAACAGGGTAACCTGCGGCGCACAGCGCAATAATCATCGATGTTACGTTACACGCAGAACTTGGTTTTTCTTTATTATCACGCTGGCTGCGGAAAGGTTTTCCGGCGCCGTTGTCTACTTCTGTTTTCTTGACATTGATGTCATTATCGTTGTTTTGATCTTCGAGCGTTTCTTTTTCTTTCATGATTTGCCTCCCATGGCATTAGTTTACAAAACTAAAATGCATGGGAGCCGTACCGGGAAGGGTTAGAAAATTATTCATGAGCAATAATGATACAGAAAAATTAAGATTATTTTCTTACTCTATATTCATCTGGATTTATAACAGCAGTTGGAGTATCATCAAGCCCAGTATATGCTAACAAACCAAACATATCTTTTTTTTCTTTGTTATGAGAATCAGTAACTACTTCTATTGGGCTTGTAATATCCCAATTCATATCTTTTAACGTTTTTTCTTGTACCCATACCGACATAACAGTATCATTATTAAATATTTTCTTGTCGGTTTTGATTGCGCTGTCAAAACGGAATAATTTTGTTAATTCATAATCGTTAAAATCAACTGCGCCGTTAAGTGTTATACAAAAAATATTTTTAATATCTGTTTTTCTTCGAGGTGATATAATAATTTTAGCCATTATGCCATCATATCGAGGGAAGTGCCTTGCTTCCCTAGCTTCTAGCAATGGAAAATATTCACCCCAAGGCTCTGTGCGAATTATTTCTGCAAATGATGAAAGCACCAGTTTAGGATCGTTTGGAGAAATAAATGCCAGCTTTAGACAGTCTCCTACTTCGCCAAAACACAGCACTGGTTTTTCAGCTTGAGACATTGCATCTCGTTCTATTAAAAATCGTACCTTTTCAAGAAATTCATTGTACTGCACATCATCTTGCTCTTGGATGTTTTCAGACTCCACAAGATCTAGCAGGAGATAATACATATATCCTTGAGCAATTAAAACATCAGCAAATCGTTCGGCATCATAACGTCCCATTGAAAATTTTAAGTACTCTTTTTGATCATTTTCTGGTATATCACCTTCAACCTGAAACACCCATCCTTCGGTTATATCTTGTCCGCATATGTTACATTGTGATAATGGTTCATTTATTTCCATACCGCATCTTTCGCAGTGAAAAGGCAACCATTCTATAACTGAATTCTTTAATAGCTCTTTTACAATATTAATAGTCTCGTATTTAGTTAGACCAAGCGCTGCTGATACACCACTAAGAGAAATTTCACCAGAGAAGGCTGCTTGAAAAAATACCTTATGGAGCTTTTCCAGCTGCTGGCTTGGAACCTCCGGATTGCTTTTTAGATAACTTATTAAGTTCGGCAATGAAGGCATCGCGCACTCTCCTTGAATAATTTGGGGTACGGATGATCCATTCCCCGCTATCGTCACGGAATTCAAATGATACCGCTTCGATTTCCTTGTTTTCAAGATATGTATCCTTGAACCTTTTACTTGTTGGTTCAATACTATCAAATATTTTAATAAATAAACCGTGGCAACCCAGAGGGTTATCTCCTGCCAGAACTTTGCCCTGTATTTTTGTGTTTTTTCGATCGTGTTTTGTATATTTATTAAAGAAACCGGAAAATGTTCCATTTTCCATAAAATAATTTTTTGCATTGCTGATAATTTTTGTTTCGTTAAAAACTAAAAGTTGAGCTTTTACATCCTCTTCGTTTTCTGTAGCTGTCCCTTTGATATGGTATGAACCACCTCGCATTACAACTAAATAATTAGCAGTGTTTTTCCTCTCTAGTTTTGTTCTAAGAGTAGGGTCCTTTATCTCGCCATCGGCGTCTATTGATGAAAAAGATCCTTTGTTTTTTAGATCAAGTTTTTTCGCTAAAAAAGATAGCGCATCTGTTCTGACTGCTTGTCTTACGCCGGGTTTACCTTCATCTTCGTTCCATTCAGAAACATCCGAAAGCATTTCTGTTGTCTCATTCTCCCAGTCAAATTCTATTCCTACTTGAAACTTATACGGTGCTGTAACAGTGACCATTATATCTTGAAGGGCATCGACAACCCTGTTGAAGTGTATCTTCACCTCTGCTTCTAGCTTATCCCATATTTCTTTTTTGATATCTTTCTCTTTTAATTTACCTTTTACAAGCCGTGCTGATGGACGACTCATTATAATCTTCGTTTTCTTCCCAGGTAATTGTTGCACTTCTTGAATGCTCCAATCTTCTTTGTCTTCGGTAGCTTCATCTATTACTTTGTAACTTTTGTTTTCTAGCCCTTGAAGTTTTTTCTTATCTTGCGGTGAAATGGCAGGGGTTTTAAGAAGGCGGATTGCTTTTGGTGACATTAAATAAAATCGTTCTACGAATTGTTTAAACAGATTTAACTCTTTATCGTAGACAATAATTTTTTTGAATACTTCAGAAACATCTAATAACAGTAGTTCTTTTTTTATTAAAAACTCCTTGCTCTCCTCATGGTTCTTCCAAAGAGTTTCTATATATTCCTCCCGAAGCGTGACAGGAAATGCGTTACGTCCAGTTAACGCCCAAATGCCTGCGAAAAACTCTTTTTTATCAAACTGTTTCACCTTTTTATTTTCTCCTTTTTCTTGATAATCTTTTTTAGCTATCTCTATTGATTTCGCTATCCATTCAATTACCTGCTCCTTACCGTTTTCATATTCATTACTATTAAAATATTTTTCTTTAAAAATGTTCTCGGCAATGGAAGGATTTAACAGAGTTGCTTTTTTTAACCATTTATCAGCTTCTTCCCGATTTTCTGGAACGCCTCTACCTAATAAATAACAAAACCCAAGCATGAATTGTGCCATACCATTATCTTGATCCGCTGCTTTTCTAAATAATTCAGCAGCTTTTTTAAAATTTTCTTTAAATACATAATGATAGCCAAGCTCAAGCTGTGCATCCGAATTGCCAATATCAGCAAGTTTCATTAGATTAACTAAATTATTATTGTTTATTTCAGCCATTATAAAGAATCCTCCTTTACGTCCACGAAAAGAAAATCATTTTACAACATCTAATTTAATTATCGGCACATTGTTCTTTTAAGATCGTCCTTTATTTCTAAAAAATATTAATTTACCTCAATCTAACTTCACCTCCTTAATTCTTGCCATCATCAAACCCCGCCCCTCCGTCCCGGCACTATAACCAAAATTGCCCTCACCTTGCCGACAATCGACAAGCTCTCCGCGCTCTCCGTAATGCTCTTGTACATCTTGTTATCGCTGATAACCTCATACCCCTGCGAAGTCATCTGTACCCTTTTGACATAAGAAGTGTCATGGGTCTTTAAAACATAAATCCCGTCACCGTCCCAGCCGCCGCCGTCACAGACAACAAGGTCGCCGTCATGCAGAGTCGGCTCCATGCTGTCACCCTTCACAGGCAGACCTGCCAAATGAGGATATTTCGATAGATGATGCGGAACTTGAATATACCTGACTGGGGTATCGTTATCATCAACCCCGGAGCCGTATCCGGCAGAAGCGGCATTTTCCAGCAGAGGGATTACTATACCGTCTTCTAACCCTTCGGCTCCTTCGTAAACAAGAGGTATGCCGGGAGGGTCTTTTTTTGAAACATAAAATCTTACCTTTGGAGCCTCTTTTGGGGCTTTATCATGTAATAAATTATCCTTATAAGCCTCTTTTGGGGCTTTATCGTCTAAATTATCTGGTGGTATTGAAATAAAAACAGGACTTCCTTCTGCAATTTTATATTCAAATTTAAAACCTTTTAATGCTAAAGCAAATAATAATTTGTTAGGGTCTTTTATTAAACCGCTTTCAAATTTTGATAAGTATCCATTTGATAATCCTAAAAAACGCTCTAACCCTGCATTATTTTCCGCTCCAAAGCGCATTCTGACATCAGTAATAAAATCTGCATATTTCATCGAATATTTTCAATTTACCTCTTGACTAATAGAATATCTTCATCGATAATAAAACTATCGGAAAGCCTTAAAAAAGACTTTACGATAAAAAAAGAGAACAGCGTCCTTCCGCCAAGATGAGCGCCGTTCTCACATCACCACCATAATTAGGAGGCTAACTTGAGTTTATCACCATCTATGGTTTCGGGCAAGCCAAAACCACCAATCCGTTACAGACCAACTCCTCAAGAAGGGCAGTACATTCGTTACCGTCTGAACCTTACGGGAAATAATTTAGTAGATATTTCTCGTAAGTTAAAACTTCACGGTACAAACACACGCAAAGTAATTATTGGGCTTCGCCGCTCCGCTCGCATTGAATCGGAAATAGCAAAAATTCTCGGCAAGGCAAGCTGGAACGATGTTGTGCTTGAAGCGCGCAGTGAGATTCAGAAAAAGCCGGTCGATGTTATTGTCCGCGAGATGAAACAAAAACACGACGCGAAAACCAAAGCGGTTAAATCAGACATGGCAGCTCATATCGCCGAAGGCGTGAAGAGAATGTCAGGGAATAAAACAAGGAGGGGAGCATGAGATACGGAACAAAGGCGCAGGGAAAGATAACAACTGCTAAAGGATGGGATTGTAATAAGGCGATTAAAGAAACTCGGACTATTGTCAGCGTATATAAAAAAATAACTGCAGACCTTGTACGCAAATTGCATTCAAGCAAAGAGCTTTTAAACAATCAGAAAAAAAATATTTGTGCATTATCATGGGCAGATTTTTGCGAGCAGATCGGAATGGATCGAAAAACAGCCGACGCATGGCTGCGTCTTTATGATCCATTCGAACTAAGTAAAGCTGGAAAAACAAAAAAGGCAAAATCATGAAAGTATTAAAAACCGCATATTTTAATACCGAGGCAGATATCATCTATCTCATCTGTAAAATGTTTTGGCTCTCTTTTGTGCAAAACAATTTCTGTTTCAACATCATCAATCGCTCTAAGAAAAGCGTTAGCCCATCCAGAGTGATTACGTTTTTTGAAAAAGAGGCGTTTCAGGTTTGTTTCAATAATCTTAAGATCACCCTTCTTGCACAAACCCAACGGCTTAAATATACGTTGGTAGAAATTTTCAGTTCTATCTTTAATAAGAATCCACATAGCAAAGTTAGTCATAAAAATACCCCATGTTACGAGTGTATTAAAAGAGGAGGTATTTGCCAACCTCAATGCAAGAAAAGAAAAGGAGAAAACAATGAATAAAACAAATTTTGCCAATGGCTTAAATCATTTTTGTTCAGCCTGTGGAATATTTTTTGATGTAAAGCTGGAATCTGCTGTTGAGGAAGATATTCGTCCTCTTATAGCAGTATGTCCCATATGCGGACATGACGAACTTATTTCCAACATTGATGAATTCCTTGAATATCTCGAAGATAAAGACACTGACCCCATCAACTTCTATAAAGCGTTTCCGCCGGATGAACCAATTTCAAACTCATGCACAGGAGCAACACCCAGGCAGGTCGCTATCATTCTCGATCTTGTTACAAAGAGGCACAGCATCCCGTTAACAGTCGAGAATATTGCCGGAAATTGCGAAGTAACCAGAGAAATAGTCAAAAAAGTATTCGAGGAATTACACATAACTGAAAAACCATAACAGCAGAATAGGGAGGGAATAAATGAAAAACATTTATCTATGCGGTCCGGTTACCGGAAGAAAACCGCAGGAAACGGTTAAACACTTCGGCGGGATTGAGGAAATGATCCGAGAAAGAACATCCCGCGAAGCGTTTAATGGACAGGCTGGGATTGTCAATCCGGTGACCTTATGCGAGCCCGATATGAACTGGCACAAAGCAATGAGAGCATGCGTTAGCAGTCTTGTTAAGTGCGACGGTATTGCGCTCTTGCAAGGTTGGCAGCGTTCAAAAGGCGCGGCGCTGGAATTGAAGCTCGCGCAAGATCTACATATACCAGTTGTCTTTGTCGAGCAGCCAGTTGACTATCTCGGCTTAAACGAACTGTTCACCGCGGCGCCGGAAACACTGCGTTGCTACAACAAGCATTTAACAAAATTCCATAACGAAGGCTTAGAAGAGTCGTTGGCTGAAAACCGCGCGATATTGGAACTTACAAACCGTTACCTCAACCCGTACGGGTTTGAGTATATAGAAATTGAAGGAGCGTCAATATGAGTGTAAAAACAAAAGAAAGAAAAGCCAAAACAAAGGAACAGGTCAGGAAGGTTACTGACGCGGTATTAAAAAAGCAGCCTATCGCCGCGGAACAAAAGTTCATGACCGATTCGCAGGGAAGGCAGGTGCCGGAAAATCTTGTAAAGGACATCGACAAGCGCAGGGATTCCACAGTCCGCAGAATCGCCGCCGAAGCGATCGAGATGAAAAATATCCTTATAAAGTTCAAAGAAAAAATACACAAAGAAATTTATTCATTTGTCGAATTTTCCGCCGGCGAATACGGCGTAAAGTTCGGCGGCAAGAAAGGGAATATCTTGCTTAGCACATACGACGGCAAATACCGGCTGCTCGTTTCGATGAACGACAACATCACATTTGACGAACGCCTGCAGGTAGCGCGCGAACTCATCGGCAAGTGTATCGAAAAATGGAGCGATGGAGCGCGTTCCGAGATTCGCGTTCTTGTTAACGACGCGTTTCAGGTAGACAAAGCCGGAAAGATTTCTACTTCCCGCGTTCTCGGTTTGCGCCGCTTGGACATTCAGGACGCAAACTGGAAGAAAGCGATGACAGCCATCACAGAAAGCATTCAGATAACAGGCACCAAACAGTATTTGCGCATTTACGAGCGCGACGACAACGGCGAGTATCAAATGATCCCGCTTGATGTAGCGGCGTTGTAGGGGGTGCGTTATGGATTATAACAAAAGTTTCTACTATGCCGTTTTCTATAAAAGAACAGGTGGGCTCAATCGTCAAGATTTTATTAAAACATGGAATGATATCCAGTACCGTCATGGAATAAAACCAAAAGTTTTAAACGAATCCGGCACAGCATGGGTGGAGGCAGTATGAGCAAACAAAAAGATTCCGGGGCTGTTCTTGCGTTGGATAGAGCAGTCAACAGATGGGATTACGATACGTCGGTATCAAAAATGCGTCCAATGATTCGTCAGTGGACAAAAGCGACAATAGAAATGCTGCGGGAATTATACCTTGCCAGAAAATTTCTAACCGAACAGAAAGGACAATACAAAGATCCTGACGCAGAGAATTATCTGCTTTATTCATGGAGCAGTTACTGCGAAGAGATTGGCATTTCGTATCAGTCCGCTAACAACTGGTTAAAACCTTTCACTCCAAAAGAACTGTCTGATACCGGCAAAGATGTGCTGCTTCTCGAAGCGCCGATGAAAACAGAAACTACGCCGGCAGAAATCGCTCTTATGGAATCGCGCATCCAAAAAGTCTTGGAAGGAAACCCGCGCCCAAAAAACTGGACTGACAAAGAAGAAGTGGAACTTAGAAGACGCATGGAGAATGCGCGTTATGCAAAGCTTGCGGAAGACTGGAACGAGCCAGCGATAGCAAGAGCGAAGCAAGATTATTTTGCCAGCATTTTAAAAAATTCTAAAGACATCGTTAATTTCAAGCTGGAAGATCGTAATCAGATATACGCACAAGCTGCAATATTTGATCACATCGACGCGTATTTAAAAACATTCACAATACCAGAAGTAAAAGCGAATGCTGCTTTTAATCTTGCATTAAAAACGCGTAACTATGCGAATGAAATTGCGGAAATGGCTATTAAATTTTTAAGCGAAGCAAAGGATGCGGAGCATGACAGCAATTAACCCGTTTGCTTCAGGTTCAAAGATCGCAAAAATGGCAGCGGTGTATAACGGCTGGCTTCGCCGTGACGCGCTTGCGCCGCTTGCCATTACTTATGAATCGCTGTCGCGCGAACACGGCGTATCGGTTTCTTCTGTGAAGCGTTACATAAATCACATCACAACAAACGGGTACCAGCCGAAACAACAGCAGCCGCGCCCGCTCGCTGCGTGGGACACTGAAGCGCTGGAATTTTTCAAACGCATTTATCTGATGATACGCCGCGATGTCGGTCGTTGCACTGTCCGTAACGCTTATCAGCAGACGGTTATTATCGCAAAGAAAAACGGCTGGAAGGTTGGATCTGAACAGTCAGCTTATGTTCACGCCCGGGAGATACACGCAGCCTTAAAACTTTATGTTAAAGGCGGTAACCGCGCGCTGGATAATCTGTTTTACATCGCGCGCGATTTATCAAACCTGCGTCCCTTCCAAATAGTTGTAGGCGATCAACACCGCTTCGATTTCTGGGTCAAAGACGAACAGGGTGTATACTTCCGTCCTGAATGTTACCTCTGGCTTGATATGCGCACACGCTTAGTGTACGGCATCGCNTTTGACAGAAACTACAACAGCCGCACAGTGTTACGCGCTTTAAAAATGGGNGTTGAGCGTTTCGGAAAGTTTGAAAGCACCTACAATGACAACGGCACAAGCGAAAAGTCAGCGGTAGCGGATTACACCATCGAGCAGCTGCAGCAATACGGCATGAAGTTCTGCGATGAAGGCGATCTGTATCGAACCGAAACTGGCGCGTATGTAGTGGAAGGCGCTGACGGTAAGATGGTTTCTGTAGCCAAATCCCGCACAGAATGGAAAAAGCAAAACCGCCGAATTTACGCGAATGTAAAAAACGCAAAAACAAAACCAATCGAGCGGTTTTTTTCCACGTTGGAACAAATTCTCGCAGACCTTTGCCTTCCCGGTTATGTGCGTGATATAAGAGCGAACGCTGCAGAAGATGAAGAAACGAACCGCCGCCTTGAATGGCAGAAAAAAAGCGGCTACATCCTCACCCTCGAAGAGTTCGCCGGTCAGGTTGTCAAAGCGATCGATTGTTACGAACACCGCATTCATGGAACGCTTAAACACAGCCCTCATGATGATCTCAAACACGCAATCGACAGAGAAGGATGGCAGCCGTCATACATTGAGCCGCAGGATTTATACTATTTGTTTTTGGAAAGAGCGTACGCGACAGTCAGAGGAGATCGGGTAACGCTTTCAGGCAAGCAGTATGTCGGACCGAATCTTACGCAGGACATGGTCAGAACTAACCGTGGAAACCTCGCCGGGCTTAACCGCCAGAAGGTAGAGCTTCGCTATGATTCTGATGACCACGAGGCAGGTATATGGGCGATAGATCCGCGCGACAATCAGGCAATCTTCCTTACGGCAGTTGAGCCAATTTCTATGTTAGACAATAACGCCGCGTCAATCGCGCTTGAACAGAAACACAAGAACATGAAAGCCATCAGAGACGCATATCGTTCAATGACAGCAGACGCGCCGCTTCTATTCGAACCTGAAAAGTTTAAAGAGATGAACGATGCGCGCGCGACCGCGCTTGCGTCAAACACCGATGTCGGAAAACCGCTGACGATAACCACAGCAGCGCCTGAAAAACAAACAATGTCAGACGAAGAATTCCGCTTACAGGTTGCCGCAAAGATCGCCGTTGAACCAAACATCAAAGAGAGAGCAAAGCCTGTATACCTTACGCCAAGAGACAGATACGAAACATTGTTTTTAGAAATCTCAAAGAAAGAAAAAGTTTCCGCCGCAGACCTCGCGTTCATGGCGGAGTTCGAAGAAAACATGACCGATGAACAAGCCGCGTATTTCGCGAGCGTCGTCAGCATGAACAAATAAGAAGGAGTTTATTTATGAGTTTAAGATCGGTAATAACAGCCAACAGGCTCTCAATCGGATCCGCAGCGAAGATAATCGACGCGGATAAAAGCACAATTTCAAAAATTTGCTCCCAGACCTATCCGAACTGGGAGCAAAAGGAACACGAATGTATCCAAAAACTGATTGAAAAAGGATACACCAAAACTATACCAGACCAATTCTCCATAGACACGGACGTGGTAGTGACCACCCGTTCTGTAGATGCGTTTGTTTCCCTCGCGGACGATCTTGCCGATCCTGAAGGTTCCAAGTGTTCATCCCTGGGCATGGTGATTGGCACCGCCGAACGCGGAAAAACACATACTGCGAAATGGTATGTAAACACCCACCAGGATACTTGTTATGTGCTTTTTATCGAAGGTACTTCCCGCACAAGCTTTCTTCGCGATATCTGCGAAGCGCTTTCCGGCGTACGTCCATATTCTTTCGGAGCCTGTTTGTCACTCATTCATGAAGCCTGCAGTCAGCGCCGGCGTTTAATAATTATTGATGAAGCGGACAAATTGCCCGTTCCGTACTTGGAACTTATCCGCGGCATAAACGAACGCTGTACAGTACCGGTACTTCTCACCGGAGAAGAAGGCTTGAAAGCAAAAATAGATAAAGTGCCGCGCTTACGCTCACGCATCCGCCAGCCGGTCGTATTGTACGAACAAATAAACTGCATCGATGTCGCCGCCTTTTATGCCAACGCCTGCGGCATCGAAATTGACCGCCACATCGCGGAAACACTAACCAAGCGCTGCCGCGGCGCATGGCGCTCACTCGTCAACGACGCACTGGCACTCGCAAAAATCGGCCGCGCCTCCGGCATCGCCACAGTTACGCCTGAAATGATTGAGAAGTTGGGATAAGGGGGAAGGAAAAATGAAGAACTTAAAATTAAAACCTTGCCCGCACTGCGGCTGTAAAGCAGAACTATTCAACGCAAGCAAAAGATATGTTGAATTAAAAGTGATATGCCAAACAGACGGATGTATAAATTCTGCAGTGAAAGTTACATATTTTCGTGAAGATCATGCAATAGCAGCATGGAATAAAAGGGCTAAGAAATGACGGAAATCCAAAAGCAAAAAATGATTAAACTAATTCACACCCAAAAGACACGCGCCGGTATCGATGATGAAACATATTGCGTAATTCTCATGGAAGCCGCTGATGTGCAGTCGTCGCTCCACATGGAAACATTAAAGCAATTCAACGCAGTGATTACCGCGCTCAATAATCTTCTTGTCGCCCAGGGAAAAACGCCTCTGGGAAAATCCATCCAACCGGTTGGACAGAATATTTATCCGCTTATAAAAAGAGCCGAGCGCGTTCTTGGCGAAAACGCAAACATCCGTCTTAACGGTTTCATTCGCAAGTTTGGAAAAATTTCCGTCAACGATCTTACACCATGGGAAATAAGAAAGTGTCATGGATTTCTGACAAGCATTGAACAAAGAGGAAGTAAATAATAATGAGGCGCGGAGAATTGTTCGATATTACAGAGTTACGCATCCCGCTTACTCCTGATCAAAAGAACATCGCTCTGCGCCGCATTGTTGATGCTGCGCTTCTTGGCGCTCAATACACATACACCCTCAAAGAAACCTGCGGCATCCTCGGCATTTCTCGTGATTCAATTGATTATTTAGTTCACACCTATCGCCTAGACGCGGTTGCTATTGGAACCATCTACCGGATCACATGGTATTCTCTCGCAGAATACATTATCGATTCGGCAGATGATATTGATGAGGTTTTCGATGAATATATTCGATCTCGATATAAACCAGCTTGATTTTGAAGAAGCCAGAGACGCTCTTTCTGGTCATTCATTTGAGCGGCTGCCTGGCATTCCAGCATTTTTATCTAAAAAGGAAACTGCGGCCATCCTTAGCGTTTCCATGAAAGTAATTAATAAACTGACAGAGTCAGGTGAATTACTTTTAACAGATATTCCAGGCGATTCACAACCCATTATGGATTTATTTGGAGACGAAATAGAGCCACAGCGTGAAACGTGTATCCTACGCGCCGATCTTGTTAACTATATTGAAAAATCACTTCTCTGCAATAGACCTGTTCTATTGCCTGAAACGGATCGCTAAGGTTCGGTAAGACTCGCTAAGGTTCAGATAAAATATCAATTTTAGTTATAATTGCGGTTCAAACTCGGCGAGAATTGACATTGTGCATCCATGAAGCTTCAAAAAAACGCCTTCCCGTGTCGGTAGAACCAAGCGGATTTCCTTTTTCATCCGTAATTATCAGCTCTCTGGGGTCTTCGGCAAATTGAAACATATCGGAACTTAATTTGGCAACGCGCGGAGCTATGGCTCTGCCTAAAGGCTTTTCATTCGGATCCCTTTTCAAAGGATCTGTATAAATATTTCCGTTGTAATATTGAAGCTGTCCGCCCCAGATTCCGCCGAAGTACATATAGTAATTGCCGTCTTCTTCAAACACGCAGGGGTCTATGCTGTAGCTTCCTGTCATAGGTTCGCTTTGAGGAATAAAAGGACCTTCGGGTTTATCCGCCGAAGCTACGCCGATACGAAATAATTTATTTTTATCCTTTGCAGGAAAATACATATAATATCTGCCGTCTTTGTGCGCCACATCATTATCCCACAATTGTCCTCTTGCCCATGGAATATCTGTCAGCGACAAGGCAAGACCGTGATGTGTCACTTCACCGTTGAGCGGATCGTCAAGTGAAAAAACATGATAGTCAACCATATCGTACGCGCTTCCGCTTTCGCTGCCGAAACCGCCTGAGTTTCTGTCATGAGACGGATAAATAAAAATTCTGCCGTTAAATACGCGAGCGGCAGGATCCGCCATATAATCACCGGGAAATAAATACCTTGGTTTGGCGGTATCAACGAAAGGAGAACTTAGGCATGAAATTGTTACAGCGATAAGCGCCAATAAACCGATATGCGAAAATTTGAAGTGCTTTTTCATGATTTTATTTTATTTTAAAAAAGCCGTACTGTCACCTTGTAATTAAATAAGATAAAAGAGCGATCACTAAAAAGAGAGCGAGAAACATTGTTATGTACGACCAGAAAGGAAGCGGCTCATGCCCGGAACGGGTTTTGACGCGAGGGGGTTTTAACACCGTATATTTGGACGGTTTGGACGCCGAAGCGGAATAGCCGCACATGGGGCAGCCGTTTTGAAACATTCTGTCGGGTCCCGAATAACTGCAGTTGGGGCAGCGGATGGAAACAAAGTTCCTGCCGCAAAAAGGGCAGACTTTTACATCATCGCCGACCTCGTGTTCGCAATTATCACAAAAAAAACGCGGTTTTCTTTTCATATTCTGTTTATATTATCGGCAGTTTTAAGCCGGACATTTCTCGGCAGAGCCTTTATTCGGACATTCGGCGCAGGGGCTTGATGCCGAGGAAACCGAAGAAGCGGCTGTATCCGGCTTAGAATCGGATTTTTTATCGGTTTTTGCGCCGCCGACTCCGGCTGTACTCTTACTGCTGCTTTTGCTTTTATCGGTCACATAAAAACCGGAGCCTTTGAAGATGATTCCCGAACCGCCGAAAATAAGGCGGCGGACTTCTTTACCGCACTCGGGACATTCTTTTAAGGGCTCGTCGCTCATGGATTGAAAAACTTCAAAATTATGGGCACAACTTTTACATTCGTATTCGTATGTAGGCATGATTACCTCTAATATAATAAAAATATTTTTTTATGTAAATATCCGGCTCGGGCTATTTACCAAAAAATACACTAAACAAAACCTGCAGCCCTTCTTTGGATAAGGCGGCTGTTTTTATATCAATATTGTTGTCTTTTACAACAGGCGGATTTGCCAGAAAGAGAGAGACTGCCATCATATTCGGTTCGTTTGAAACAAAACCTCCCGCAAGACCCAGAATTGCGGCAACGCCGCGAGCCTGAGACGCGTTTTCAAATTGAAGCCTTATTATGGCTTCAAACTTATCGCCTTTTTCTCCTATCTGAAAAAGATTAAAAAAAAGTTTTTGAACAGGGAATCTTATCGGTATGCCTGCCTCGCTTAATATTTTAATTAACATTGGCGCCGGATTATCAAGCCAGCATGAAAGGGGAGCTCTTTTGCGAAACTCGTTAAAACCCTGAGGGATTTCCATGCCCGGCGAAGCTGCGACAGGCTCGGCGGGTTTTCTGTTCAATGTTGAAACGGCGAATGCCTGTTTGTTATTTAAAGCCAGAGAAAGGCTGCCTGATGCGGAGTACCAATATGTGTAGCCTGAGTCAGCCGTAATGTTTTCCCAGCTCTTATTGGAGTTCAATGCCGCTCCAGCGTTTGAAGCGGGATACCTTCCCCACGCGGAGAGCTGAAAGCGTTTCCCCGAGTTTGCCGGAAACATTGCCGCCGCGACAAAGTCCGTTCTATCCAGCATTTGCTTTGCCGTTCTGTCTTTTAATTCAGCGATTGGCAGAATATCAATAATTGCGCGCGCCTGTTTTACATGAGCAAAAAGATAAACATCGGCTCCTTTATCAAGAGGAGCGTTTTCGGAATCGTCGCGTAACATATCAAAAGCGCCCGGCATAGACAAAGTTTTGCATGAGACGCAGAAAAGAATCAGCGGTAAAAAATAAATCAGGCTTTTGATATTTTTACATGCCATGTTTCATCTCCCGATTCAACTTGAATTTGCCCTGCAGTTTGCGCCCATTGCGTTTTAACGGCAAGAGTTTCTTCCGCGACAGTTTCACAGAAACGATCCCATGCTTCTTTTAAAGAATCGCTGCCAAAGACACAAAGGTCTATTCGATCTGTTACGGACAACCCCGTTTCCTTTCTGGCGTTTTGAATACCTCGGATTAAATCGCGCATATCGCCTTCCATACTGAGTTCGCGGGTAATTTCCGTATCAAGACCGACGGTAAGAGTGCCTTCGTTTAAAACGCGGAGATTCGCTTTTTCATTGCGGCGCACATCGAGCTTGTCCGCCGTTATTTCCACTGAGCGGCTTGCGCCTTCGCATGGAATATCAATTGAAAGAGTCGCGCCTTCAAGCACGCTTTGAATTTCCGCATGGCTTAACGCTTCCATTTTCGCGGCGGCGGCTTTCATGTCTTTTCCAAGTTCTTTACCAAGTACGCGGAAGTTCGCTTTTACTTCGTATTCCACAAGGTCTTCTTCTTTATCGGAAAAGATCAGCTCTTTTACATTCAACTCTTCGCGGATAATATCCGCCATTTCGATAAGAGATTTTTTTTCATTTCCATTGCGCGTAACAAGCTCCGCTTTGCGAAGTGGCTGCCTCATTTTAATATTGTACTGCGAACGCAGAGAGCGTCCAATCGAAACCGCGTTCATAACGGATGCCATGCGGAACTCAAGAGCTTTGTCTCTTCGTTTTTCGTTTGCAACAGGGTAATCTGCAAGATGTACAGATTCGCGGTCTGTTTGCGCGCGCAGATTTTGCCAGATTGCTTCGGTTGTAAAAGGCATAAAAGGAGCGGCGGCGGTTATCAGCGTTTTTAAAGCTTCATACAAGGTACCGTATGCTTCAAGTTTATCGCTGTCGTTCTCCGAGCGCCAGAAACGCCTGCGCGAGCGGCGGATATACCAGTTATTAAGAAGGTCTATAAATCTTAAAATCGGATCGACAGCGCGGCTGAGATCGTAAGCGTCCAGAGCGCCGCCGACTTTTTCCACAAGAGTCTGCGTTTCTGAAAGTATCCATTGATCCAAAGGATTTACAGGTTTATCCACCGCGCCTGCCGGCGTTACCTTGTCTATATTCGCGTAAGTGATAAAGAAACTGTAGGCGTTCCACAGCGGAATGATAATGCTTTTCATTACTTCGCGCACTCCGTCGTCGCTGTAGCGAAGATCGTCGGCTTTTACAAGAGCGGAATGAACAAGGAAGAGGCGAAGAGCGTCCGCGCCGAACATATTAATAACTTCGTTTGGGTCTGTGTAATTGCGAAGACTCTTACTCATTTTTTTACCGTCTTCAGCGAGCACCAAACCGCTGACTACGCAATTTTTAAAAGCCGGTTTTTTAAAGAGAGCGGCAGCGAGAACCGTGAGAGTGTAAAACCAGCCGCGGGTTTGATCGAGTCCTTCGCTGATGAAATCCGACGGAAAATGATTTTCAAAAAATTCCTTGTTTTCAAATGGATAATGATTCTGCGCATAAGGCATAGCGCCTGATTCAAACCAGCAGTCGAGAACTTCCGGTATGCGTTTCATTTTATTGCCGCAGCCGCATGGTATTGTAATTTCATCAACAAAATGCTTGTGAAGATCGTCAGGATAAACGCCGGAAAGCTCTTTTAATTCCGCGCGGCTTCCGACACAGATTGTTTTTCCGCACGAAGGCTTACCTTCGTTATCTTCACATCTCCAGATTGGAATCGGATTTCCCCAGAAGCGGCTGCGGCTTATTGCCCAGTCGCGCGCGCCTTCCAGCCATTTGCCGAAACGCCCTTCTTTGATATGTTCGGGAACCCAGTAGATTTGATTGTTTGCGTCTAACATATCTTGTTTTATTTTTTCCACGCTTACAAACCATGAACCGACAGCGCGGTAAATTAACGGGCTTGAACATCTCCAGCAGTGAGGATACGAGTGAAGAATTTGATCGCGTTTTACAAGCTTTCCTTCCGCTTTTAATTTTTCGATGATTGCCTTGTCCGCGTCTTTTACGAATATGCCTGCGAAATCCGTAACCTCGCTTGTGAATTTACATTCTGCGTCAACAGGACAGATAACCGGTATCCCTGATCCTTTTAAAACGCGCGCGTCATCTTCGCCGAAACCGGGAGCTGTATGCACAATTCCTGTGCCGTCTTCTGTTGTGACAAAATCGCCGAGAAAAACGCGGAATGCTTTTTGCGTTTCTGAAGAACCGCATAAATTTTTAAAATAAGGCAGAAGCGGCTCGTATTGATACCCGGCAAGCTCTGCGCCTTTCTTAACCCATACAATTTTATACTCATCTTCATTTTTGTAATAAGCCGGCAGCCTCGCCTGCGCAAGAATATAATTATCTTTTGACGCATTGTCTTCTATTAGCACATAATCAATATCAGCGCCCATTGTAAGCGCGAGATTCGAAGGCAGCGTCCACGGCGTTGTCGTCCATGCGAGAAAATACGCGTTGTTTTGAGTTATTCTGTTATCTGTAATTTTAAAGCGCACAGTAATCGCCGGATCATGCACATCTTTGTAACCGCCAAGATTTAACTCATGATTTGAAAGCACGGTCGCGCAGCGCGGGCAGTATGGAAGAATGTAGTGTCCTTCGTAAAGAAGATTTTTGTCCCACAGCGATTTCATCACCCACCAGATCGATTCCATGTAATCGCTTTCCATGGTTTTATAGTCATGATCAAAATCGACCCATCTGCCAAGGCGCGTAATTGTCGCTCTCCATTCTTTTACATAACGAAGAACGGAAGCGCGGCAGGCTTCGTTAAAATTAGCGATACCGTAATTTTCTATATCGGTTTTTGATTTCAAACCAAGTTCTTTTTCGATAAGATTTTCTACAGGAAGACCGTGGCAGTCCCAGCCGAATCTGCGTTCGACCTTTTTTCCTTTCATGGACTGGTAGCGCGGAATAATGTCTTTAATAGTGCTTGGAACGAAGTGCCCGAAATGCGGAAGTCCCGTGGCAAAGGGAGGACCGTCATAAAAAACGAACTCATCTTCATTCCCGGCGTCCTTGCGCTGTTCCAGAGATTTTTCAAAAATATGGTTTTTCTCCCAGAATTCAAGAACTTCTTCTTCCAATTTGGGAAAATTTACTTTTGTATCGACAGGTTTGTACATATACAGCTCCTGTGAAAAATATGCCATAAAAACAACTTTTTTTCCACAGGTGCAGGGACAGGTTTATATAAAAATTTCAACGCAGAATCTAATTTATAGGAAGCGTGTACACTCTTAATGTAATTGATTTACCGGAATATTTGACAGCGCTTTGCGCGGCGTATTCAATTCCCGAGCAGCAGGGAACTTCCATTCTTGCGACAGTTACAGATTTAATGTCATTCCTTGCTATGATCTCCGCCAATTTCTCGGTGTAATCGACGTTATCCAGTTTTGGGCATCCAATGATCGTAATTTTTCCTTTCATATACTGCTGATGAAAAGTGACGCTTGAATATGCGGCGCAATCCACGGCAATAAGCAGATTCGATTCGTTGAAAAACGGAGCGTTTACAGGCACAAGTTTCATTTGAATAGGCCATTGGCGAAGCTCTGTATTTTTTGATAAATAATCAGGGTCTGTATCACTGTACATACTAAATTCCTTCGCCATTGCGCCTGAACATCCGTATTCCATTTTAGTCTTATTCACCCTTGCGGCGTTTTCATCATAAGCTTGAGCTTCTCTTTCTTCAAAACTAATCGCGTTTTTCTGACAGACAGGAAGGCAGCTTCCAAGTCCGTCGCAGTAATCATCCCTTGTAAGTTTCGCTTTTCCGTCTGACAGCGTTATCGCTCCTTCACGGCACGCGTTAACGCACAGTCCGCATCCGTTGCATTTTTCATTATCAATTTTTATAATCTTTCTAATCATTGGTTCAATATATCACATATAAAATACGCGGACAAGTTTTTTTGTTAGGTGTAATTTTTTAATTATTGGCTTATATTCGCGCCGTATGTGTTTTATTATATACGGCGCTATTAAATCTTAATTTCTGACAGATTTTCCGTCCTGCCATATAAGCGCCTGTCCCTTAGACATATTGTAAGTGACAAGATGCGCATTATTGGGAGGAACTCCGCCCAATTGTTTTCCATTCCAAATGCTGACATCCATAACGCTGATTCTCATAGTGTATACTTTGCCATTTTCAAATTTGAATTTAAACGGAACATTTTCATAGGTGGTATAGTAAGGATGCTGTGCCATCACTCCATTAAAAACAAATGCGGTATCTCCTCCCGGAATTCTGAGTTCAACAAAAGCATTCGACGACGGCACTTTCCATCCGACATTCATGCCATTGTACTCAACAATATCTACGCCTCTATAATGAATAATGGCAACCTGTTCGCCGGACAGAGAATCATTAAAATCAAATACTATAGCGCTGCCTGATGACTCCGTTGATGCGCAAGAAGTAAAAAAAAGAACGATAATAACCGCTAAAACAGTGAATTTTTTCATAAAATACTCCTTGAAGTTAAAATTATAATAAATTGAAGTTTTGGAAAAGCCTCAATCTATAGAGATTTAATTGCTGACCTTCTTTCCATCCTGATATGTAAGCGTCTGTCCTCTGGAAGATGAAAAACTGTATGACGCAATATGCGCTTTCATTGACGGGAATATGCCTTGTTTTCCATCCCAAATGCCGATTGTATGTTGATTCATTATCACTGAATATTCTTTTCCTTTTTCAAATCTGTATTTAAACGGAACATTATCATATCTGGTATAACCTATATTGTAGCTTCCTGTTACTCCGTTCAAAATAAATTCCGTATCTCCGCCGGGAAATCTGAGCTGAACATAACCGCCAATACGGGTTTTCCATTCAACGCCGATACCGTTATATTCAACAATATTTACGCCGGAAAAATGAACAAGGGCAACCTGTTCGTCAGGTAACGAATCATTAAAATCATATAAATTTTTATTACTTGAAGATGATGATGAAGACTCTGAGGAAGAGTTAGTTTCACATGACGAAAAAAGAAGAAGAACTATGATTACCGGAATTATAAATTTATTCATAAAATACTCCTTGAAATAAATTAATAACTAACATATAACACAGTTATAATTTTCTGTCAATTGTTAATTGTTTTTTCTTCTTCGATTAAAATCCGCACAGCTTCCACAGCGGTTTTAATAGCGGCTTCGGTATCATGGCAATGCGGATTGCTCATTCCCACTTTTTCGCGCTCTTGATTCCACACAACATTTAAAACGCAGCCTGAGCGCGCGCCCAGCACCTGACTTACGATGTAGAGAGCCGCGCTTTCCATTTCGGAAGCAAGACAGCCGGCTTTAATCCATGCTTCCCATTTATTTTTAAGATCGAAACCGGAAGGCATTCTGTCGGGGCTGTGCTGTCCGTAGAAGGAATCCTTGCACTGCACAACGCCTGTATGCGATGTTAGATTAAGTTTTTTCGCTGCCCGCACAAGAGCGTTTGTAATATCGAGGTTTGCGACAGCCGGAAATTCAATCGGAATATATTCGCGGCTTGTTCCTTCCTGCCGAATCGCGCCTGTAGCGATAACAATGTCGCCTCCCGTGACAGGCAGAGCCATGCCGCCGCATGTGCCGACGCGGATAAAATTTTGAACGCCCGTTTTAAAAAGTTCCTCTACCGCGATTGCGGTTGAAGGTCCGCCCATTCCTGTGGAAATAACCATTACTTTTTTGTTTTTAATTTCACCTAACCATGTTGTATATTCGCGGTTTTGACAAAAAAACTTTGGATTATCCAAAAAAGCGGCGATTTTTTCCACTCTGCCGGGATCTCCCGGAAGAATCGCGTAACGCGCTCCGTGGCTGTCGTCAAAACCAATGTGGTATTGTTTTTCCATATCAATCTCCTTTATCGTCTGCCTTTATCAAAAGGTATGCCTGCAGACTGCGGCGCCTGCGATTTCTTGGAACTGAAAGCAAGCACTATCAATGTGGCGATATATGGTATCATTTTATAGACGTAACTTGGAATGGGTATAAGTCTCATGAAGTCTATTCCCGAATAAGAGGAAGAAATCGCCTTCATAAGACCGAAAAAGAAAGCGGCGGCAAGTATGCGCCCCGGTTTCCACTGACCGAAAATCAAGACCGCAAGGGCTAAAAAACCGTAGCCTGAAACTTCGGGATTAAATTCGATCGATGTCGGGATGACAAAAACAAGACCTCCAAGACCTGCAAGAGCGCCTGAAATCATAACGCCTGTGTATCGCATAACATACACATTGATTCCGGCGGAATCCGCCGCCTGCGGGTGTTCGCCGCAGGAACGCAGACGAAGACCGAAACGCGTCTTGTACAGGAAAAAAGCTGAAAGCGCAAGAATCAAAAAACCGATATAAGTTGTAATATAGGTATTTCTAAAAAACATACTGCCGATCAGCGGTATATCGCCTAACAACGGCATTTTTTCGATTCTGAATTGATTGATAAAAGGAATCTGCTGCACTGTCCTTATCATTCTGGCGATAAAAATCGCAAGAGCCGGAGCCAGCATATTAATCGCGGTTCCGCTTATGATTTGGTTTGCTTTCAGGTTAATCGAAGCGTAGGCGTGAAGAAGAGAAACAAGGACGCCTGAGAATACAGAAACCAGTACTGCGAGAAAAAGCACAATCTGCCCGGAAAGAACCTGTTGTATTAAATTGATAAATAAAATACCGGTAAAAGCGCCTATGATCATTATGCCTTCCAGAGCGATGTTTATAACGCCGGAACGTTCCGCGAACATTCCTCCAAGAGCGACAATTAAAAGAGGTATGGAGAAAAACATGGTCTGCTGAACAAGGAAATAAATAATGTTCATAAACCGCCTCTCTTCCGCTTTTTAATTGAACTTAAAAATCCTTTTACAAGAAGAGCGAAGGCGCTGAAATAAATAATTACGGCGATAATTATTTCGATAATTTGAGGAGCGAAATTGTACAATTGCATATTGAATCCGCCAACATTAAGATAAGCGATTAAAAGCCCCGAAAAAATAATTCCAATCGGATTGTTTAAACCCAAAAGCGCGACAGGAATTCCGTTAAATCCTTCCTGCGCGAGAACATCAACAACTGTAATGCCTCTTCCGGCTCCCGCAAGATACAAGAGCGCGCCGCCAAGACCTGCAAGAGCGCCTGCGATGATCATCGATAAAACAATACTGCGTTTTTCATTTATTCCGGCATAACGCGCGGCGTCACGGTTAAATCCGCACGCTTTCAATTCATAACCAAAAGCCGTTCTTTCAAGAATAATAAACATTAATACGGCGAACAGTATCGCTATAAAAATGCCTGAGTTTGCGCTTGAAACAATAAAACCGTCTTTAAAAATATTATTCATTCCCATTTTTGGAAGAATGGCGTTTTCCAATACGCGCATACTCTGATTTCTTAAAACATCGTAGATAGTTTTTGTTACGAGAAAATTTACAAGGTATGTGCCGATATAATTTGTCATTATGCAGGAGATAACTTCGTTTACATTGAACAGAGCTTTAAATATTCCCGGTATCGCTCCCCACACAGCTCCGGCAAGCATAGCCGCGATAAGAGCTATTATCCAGTGCAGATGCCCGGGAAGGAAGCCGCACTTTACGCCGACCAAAACCGCGGCGTATGCGCCGATTATAAACTGCCCTGCGGCTCCGATATTAAATAATCCTGTCCTTGCGGCAAATCCGACAGAAAGCCCTGTCATGATAATCGGCGTCGCGAAATATAAAACCTGTCCCAGATTATTCATGCTTGAAAAGCCGCCTGAAAGAATCGCGCCAAAACCATAAATCGCCTGAGATGCGTTGGTAATAAGCAGTATAATAAACCCGGCTAGAAGCCCAACAAAAATCGCAGCAGCGGAAGACAGCGCATCGAATAATGATTCCGATTTTAACAGTCTTATTTTCATGCGCATTCCATTTTTTTGGTGCCGGACATATACAAGCCGAGTTCCTGATACGTTACTTCGGCGGGTTTCACGTCAGCTACAATTCTCCCTTCGTACATAACCAGTATCCTGTCGCTGACATCCATCACTTCGTCCAACTCCAGAGAAACGAGCAGCACTGCTCTGCCCTTGTCGCGTTCTATAATTAATTGTTTGTGTATATATTCACAGGCTCCAACATCAAGCCCTCTTGTCGGCTGAACCGCGACCAATAAGCGCGAATCACGCGAAATCTCGCGCGCGATAATCGCCTTCTGCTGATTTCCGCCTGACATACTGCGTGTGATTGTGTGAGCTTTTCTGCCTGCGCGTATATCAAAAGATTCTATCAAGTTATCTGCAAATTCATAAATTTCATTAAACTTTAAAAAACCGTATTTTTGAAAACGCGGCGTAAAATAATTCTGCAAAACCAGGTTAAACGCGAGATTGTAATCGAGAACCAGACCGTGTTTGTGCCTGTCTTCGGGAATGTGCGCAAAGCCTCTCGAGCGAATATCGCAGTTTATAATATCTTTTCCTTCAAGAATAACGCGCCCTGATTGAGCTTCCAGCATACCGGCAAGAGCCAGAACCAGTTCCTGCTGTCCGTTTCCGTCGATACCGGCAATGCAGACAATTTCACCTGCGCGGATTTCAAAATTCGCGTTGTTTACAAGAGCTTTTTCGTGCAGCCTGCTTTTTACTGTAAGGTTTTCCGCTTTTAAAATTACATCCGCGCATTTACTTTCTGATTTTTCTATGGTAAGGCTTACCTTTCTGCCGACCATCATTTCAGATAACTCTTCTTTTGAAACAGAGCCGACATCAACAGTTCCTATGCATTTGCCTTTTCGTAAAACTGTGCAGCGATCCGCGATTGCTTTTATTTCGTTCAGTTTATGGGTTATAAAAAGAATCGACTTTCCTTCCGCTACAAGATTTTTCATTATGCGCATTAATTCTTCTATTTCCTGCGGAGTGAGAACTGCCGTAGGCTCATCGAAAATCAAAATATCGTTTTCGCGGTAGAGCATTTTTAGGATTTCAACTCTTTGCTGCATACCGACAGTGATATCGGAGATTAGAGCGTCAGGATTAATTTCAAGTTTGTAATGTTTGGAAAGTTCCAAAACCTGATTGCGCGCGCTGTCGAGTTTTAAAATACCGTATTTGACGGTTTCAGCTCCGAGAATAATATTTTCCAAAACCGATAAATTGTGAACAAGTTTAAAATGCTGGTGAACCATTCCGATTCCCAGCTTTTTCGCGTCATTGGGACCTGCGATGTGGATTATTTCGCCGTTTTTTTTAATTACACCCTTTTCAGCCTTATAAAGACCGAAAAGGATGCTCATAAGGGTGGATTTACCTGCCCCGTTTTCACCTAACAGCGCATGGATTTCGCCTTTTCTAAGCTGAAGCGTAACATCGTCGTTGGCGACAATGCCGGGAAATACTTTCGTAATCCCGGACATTTCAATCAGGAAATCCATAAGGTTGGAAGTTATCTGACTTCCGTAACCCTTGTTACGCGTACAGGTACAACTCTCGGACTGCCGTCGCTGGCGATTTCTTCCATTCTGGGAATATCGCCATTTGCGAGTTTATTATAAATATTGATGTAATCAGGCATTCTGAACGACTGGAACTTGGAAGTCTGCATCGGGAGACCAACGCCGTCATTTGCTGCGTCAAAAACTAATGTCTTTCCGCCCGGGAAAATTCCTGAATAATAATTTTTAATGCAGGTATATACAGAATGCGCCAATCCTTTCATTGCCGATGTAATAACTGTCGATGATTCGCCTGACTGATCAACATCAACGCCGATTACTTTTCTTCCCGCCTGCTCTGCCGCCGCCATTACGGAATTACCAACCGCTCCTCCACAGCCGAATATTACGTCAACTCCGGAGTTGTACCATGAAGCCGCCATTGTTTGAACTTCGGGAGTAGCTGCAAAGCCGCCTGTATAATGGTAATTAACCGTGACCGCGCCTGCCGCAAGACCAAGTTCCACAGCGGCATATTCGGCGCCCTGAATGAATCCGTAACCAAAACGCACAACCGCAGGAACCGCCATGCCTCCCATGAATCCAAGCCTCCTGTTTCCGTCTTTTACGGCGGCATACCCGGCAAGGAATCCCGCCTGATCTTCGGCATAAAGAACGCCTACAACATTAGCGCCTGTTCTGAAAGTGGAATAATCTTCACTGTGCGGGACGCCGTCTATCAGAATAAAATGGACATCCGGATAACGATCCTGCGCGATATAAATGGGCGCTTCAAAAAGATAACCGGGAGTTACGATTATTTTCGCTCCGCCTCTTACAGCAAGATCGATCGCCGTAAGGTACGCGTTATTGCTTTGTTCGGCAGGCTGATAATATTTGTGAGAAATGCTTCTTTCTTTGGCATATTGAACCAGTCCGTCCCATGACCCTTGATTGAAAGATTTGTCATCAATGGTTCCAAGATCGGTTACAAGAGCAAGATCGAAAGTATCCGCGGCTCTTCTCTGACCTGATCCTTTCGAACAGGCTGTCGGCAGTAAAATTAACGCCGTAAGTAAAATTAAAATGACTTTTTTCATAAATTTTCCTCCTAATAAATGCTTTTTAAAAAGATAATTCAATTTTATCAATGGTTTGTAAAAACTGTCAAGCAAGCTTCGCCTGCGTTAATTCATTATTGTAACAATCAGGAATTTGAAAAATTCAGCATTTTTAATAAGATTTCGTTATTTAAACCCCGCGGCAGCGAATCTCTCTACCCTCTCCGCTTCGCAGTTCCGGCACACTTTGCGCACACTCACCCTTCGCTCTCTCACACCTTGGCGCAAACGGGCAGCCGCTTTCGGGGTTTGAAGGATCGCTCACTTTTCCCGGAATGGTAAGCAGACGCTCTTTTGAATAATGACTTCCAAAACGGGGAGATGCGGCAAGAAGCGCGATTGTGTATGGGTGGCGCGGATTATTTGTTATTTCTTTTGCGTTTCCTGATTCCATTACAAGACCGCCGTACATTACCATTATTCGATCTGATATCTCCGCGACTAAATCTATGTCGTGGCTGATAAATATAATGGAAAGGTTTCTTGTGCGGCGCATGGTTTTCAAAAGTTCCACTATTTGCTTTTGTATTGTAAGGTCAAGAGCTGTTGTCGGTTCATCTGCGATTAAAAGTTCACAGCCCTGCGCAAGAGCAAGAGCGATACCGATTCTTTGAAGCTGTCCGCCTGAAAACTGATGAGGAAAATTAATCAGCCTTTCTGCGCCGTTATCCAATCCGGTTTCCGCAAGAAGTTCAACTGCGCGTTTATCGGATTCTTCCCTTGTAATTTTCGGCTGTGAGTTTCTGAATGTTTCAAAAAATACGCTTCCCATATTTTGAAGCGGATCGTATGAACGTCCCGGCTCTTGAAAAATCATGCCGATCTTTTTGCCTCGATATTCTCGTAAAGCATCTATACCAAGCCCGAAGAATTCCTTGCCTTCATACAAAATTGAACCGCTCACGCTTGCGTTCTTCGCCAACAAGCCGGGAATAGCCAAAGTGCTTACGCTTTTTCCCGAACCGCTTTCTCCAACAATTCCAAGCGTTTCTCCTTTCTCAAGATTAAATGAAACACCGCGAACAGCCTGAACATTAATCAAATCTCTGCCGCGAAGAACGGAAAAGTTGACACACAAATCGGTGATAGATAATAATTTATTAATATTAACCACGGAGGACATGGAGGAAGGGTTTGGACTAATACTCTGTGCGCTCTGTGGTTTAATTTTCTTTCTCGATCTTCCTTGCATTGTATGATAGGGATCATAAAAATCGCGCAGCGCGTCTCCGATAAAATTAAACGCGAGAGTTACACCTAACAGAAACCAGACAGGGCTTAACAGCCAGGGGAATGCGCGAAGATTCGCGATTGTTGAAAGATCTCTTTTTATAAGAGAGCCCCAGCTAACTGCCGGATCGGATATGCCAAGCCCAAGATAGGAAAGAACAGTTTCTGTCATTATAAAACCGGGAATACTTAGAGCTACGCTTACAATTAAAAGGCTTGCTATCTGCGGAATTATATGCTTAAAAATAATTGTTACAGAAGGAATCATTTCCAGTTTCGCGTTTAAAACAAATTCCTCGCGTTTAATAGCGTGAACCATTCCTCGAATTGTCCGCGCGGATCCCGGCCATCCTACAAGCGAAAGTATTATTGTGATCATCATATATGTCTGAGCAGGATCCATGTTAGACGCAAGCAATGAACGCAGAAATAAAATCAAGTAAAGCGAAGGAATCAACATTAAAAATTCGGCGCTTCTCATAATCGACCAGTCCGTAATGCCGCCGAAAAATCCTGCGAATCCGCCCGCTAAACCCGCAAGAATCAATGATATAAATGTTGCTACAAAACCGATAGTGAGCGAAACGCGCGAGCCGTAAACAATGCGTGAAAAAAGACATCTCCCCAGATTGTCAGCTCCCATTAAAAAAACAGGATATTCGCCGGCGCCTGTAGTGAAAAAATGGCGATCTGCGGGAATTAAACCCCAAAGAAGATAAGGCTCGCCTTTTGCGAAAAACTTTAAAGAAGAATAACGATCTTTAACGCGCGCATAGTTCCATGTAACGGAATTTGTTACGCGATAATCCTGCGCCTGCAGAATTCCTTTGTAAGAGCGGACATTCGGCGGATGATAACTTTTATCCGCAAATGAAGTGTTAGGTGAATATGGAGCGAAAAACTCGGCAAAAGTCATCATCAAATAAAGGAGAATAAGACATACAAGCGAAACAAGAGCGATAGGACGGGTTTTAAAATAATTAATGAATTTTTTCATGTTTCTGAATTCCGCCTCATTCTTTTCCGTACCTGATTCTTGGATCAACAAGCGCGAGTATAATGTCGGCTAAAGCCATACCGACAAGCACAAGGAAGGAAATAAGCATTATATTCGCTAAAACCAAATTGATATCCTGTTGGGTAACGGCTTCATACATCAGTCTTCCTATTCCGGGATATGCGAAAATAATTTCCAGAATAAGAGAACCTGAAAAAAGCCCTGCCAGTAAATTCGCGCTCCCTGTGATGTACGGGTTTAAGGTATTTCTGAATGCATGAGCAAAATAAATCCGCCATTCGGCAATGCCGCGAGAGCGAAGGCTTGTAATGTAAGGCTGCCCCAACTGATCCAGCATTGTCGCGCGAATCATTCTAAGAGAGCCGCCTATCCCGCCCAAAAATGCGGATAACAGCGGCAGAAAAATATGGTGCATATAAGAGAAGACAAATTTGCCGGGAGCCTGTGAAAACGGAAACGGCGGAAATGCCGTAACCGGAAAAAGCCCCGACACGGACGCAAAAAGCTGCAGCAGAATAAGAAGCAAAAGTCCGGGAAAAGCATGAAGCACAAGAGCGAAAAATGTAACGGCATAATCGGCTCTTGTTCCCGCCTTAGTTGAAAAATAGACACCTAACGCAAAAGAAAAAATCGTTATAAAAACAAGAGAGATTAAATTTAATATAAGAGAGTTAATAATCCTTGAGGAAAGCAGAAAAGAAACAGGCGCTCTTGAAATTAAACTGACTCCAAGATCGCCGTGAACTACAACGCGGTTAAGCCAGCGGAAATACTGCACATAGAACGGCTGATCGAGTCCAAGTTCAGACCGGCGCTGTGAGAGCTGCTGTGCGCTCATTGCCTGCATATTCTGCCCCGCTCTACCTTGATTTTCGCTGAACAGCTGCTGCATCATGATTTGGTCAACAATATCGCCGGGCGCGAGAGCCATTAAACCAAACACCGCCAAACCAAGGAGAAAAAGCATAATTGTCATGGTTACAAGTCTGTTTACGATATAAGAAAGAAGCTGAAAACGGCGCTTAAATGCATAAAACGGTTTTAATAAAACGCCGGAAATTTTGCGGAGCTCTGTCAGCATTTCCCCTCCCTTTGAGATTATTTTATATAGTTTCTGATAAATAAGTCAAGTTAAACGAACAGCTTATAAAGCTACCGCCGGCATTGGAAATAAAATCGCAGCTTGAATATTTTTACCTCTGATGCGTCCCATTATTTATTTTATAACGGATATCTATGTAAAAATTTTCTCTACTTCTTCCCAATCACATCAAACCCGACATAGGGAACCAGCGCGCGCGGGATGCGAACAGTGCCGTCTGCCTGCTGGTTATTTTCCAAAATGGCGATGATGGCGCGTGAGATGGCGATTGCAGTTCCGTTGAGCATGTGAACAAATTTATTTTTGCCGTCTGTGTCTTTGAAACGAATATTTAATCTGCGCGCCTGATAATCGGTGCAGTTAGATGTCGAGGTAACTTCGCCCCACTCGCCGTTGTTGCGGCCGGGCATCCATGCTTCAAGGTCCCACTTGCGGTACGCTGGCGCGCCGAGATCGCCTGTGCAAGTGTCTACGACGCGGAACGGGATATTTAAACCTTCGAAAATTTCTTCTTCTATCCCGCGCAGTTCTTCATGGAATTTACCGGATTCTTCGGGCAGGCAGTAAACAAACATTTCCAATTTAGTAAACTGGTGGACGCGGTATAAGCCTTTGGAAAACTGCCCTGCAGCTCCGGCTTCGCGCCTGAAACAATGTGAAAGCCCTGCCATGCGAAGAGGCAATTTTTCACGCGGCAGAATCATGTTGGAATAGTAACCGCCCAAAGTGATTTCCGCGGTTCCAACAAGGCAGGTGTCTTCACCTTCCAGTGTGTAAACATTTGATTCCGCTCCGCGCGGATTAAAACCTATACCTTCGAGAATTTCTTCACGCGCGATGTCAGGTGTAATAAACGGAGTAAAACCTTTTTTTTGCAGAATATCAAGCGCGTAACGGATAAGACCAAGTTCAAGATACACGCCTTCGTTTTTAAGATAGTAAAATTTGGTGCCGGATACTTTTGTACCGGAATCAAAATCGATAATATCTAGGTCCTGCCCGAGTTTTACATGGTCGGCAGGTTCAAAGTCGAATGTTGGAATTTTGCCGGATTTTTTTACTTCAAGGTTATCCTTATCTTCTTTTCCGACAGGCGCGTCTGGATGTGCCATATTCGGTATCTTCCGCGCTTCGGTCAACAGCTCCGCTTCAACCGAAGCAAGTTCGGTCTCCGCAGCGGCGATTTCTTCTTTTAGTTTTTTTCCTTCTTCGATTAACGCGGCTCTCGCATCCTGTTCCATTTTACCCTTCATGGCGTCGGCATTGGCGTTGCGCTTCTGCTGCAAAGCCTGAAGGTTTGTTGTGAGTTCTGTTCTTTTATTGTAAAGACGAGCTACTGCTTCGGCATCGGCTTTCATAAATCGGTCGGCAATATTCGCCATAACCGCCTGCAGATTTTCTGCGATAAATTTGTGATCTAACATATAAAGAGTATATCATTTAATAATAAATAATTACAATATATCGGATACTATATTAAAGTGAATCAATCTTATGCGCTTATGCAAATAAAAATTGTGATTGTTGTATAGATTTTACACCGGTTATTTTTTCATTTGTTTCTACATGCGGGAAAACATAATCAGGGTTACTAATCTGTCTGATTTTATCCTGAATACTTATTCCGTCAATTCCATATCCTATAGCATCCCATCCGTCAACTTTTTGCCGCGCGAATAACTCAATACGGCTTATATCGCCGAAGAGTTGTACAATTTTATCGCGCACAACAGGCGGCTTTGCTGAGTGCCCTATCCTCTCGTGCATAACAATTTGAGGAACGGTCTTATCGACAGCTTTTATATGTCCGCGCATACCAAGCAGGCAAACTTCAATGTTTGATTTTGTGTAGCTGCCCATTCCGGCAAGCGGCTTCCCGTCTTTTTTTATTTTGACCCATGAAAAAGCGCAAGTTTTATATTTGAATCCCCAAGCTTCCATTACTTTAATGCCGTCTGGTAAGGTCGGCATTGTAGTCCAAAGAAACAGAGCGCAATTTTTATCCCGCAAAGATTTTACATCAATGGCGCATATTTCATCTGTTGACATTGTTTGATAATGTTTTTCCGGCGCAAAGTTCCCGCCGTCTTTACCGGTTCCCCATAAATATGCCCAAGGAGGGTCGGCGTAAATAATCTGATACTTCATGATTATATTCCGCAGCAGTGTTTGTATTTCTTTCCGCTGCCGCAGGGACAAGGATCGTTGCGTCCTGTTTTTGGAGATGAACGCACGATTGTTGTCGGAGAAATTCGCCCTTCAACATAAAGCCATTCGTCTTTTTCTTTTTTAAATTTTCCGGTCTCGTGGTGTATGTCTCTCAAACCGTCTCGTTCATAGGTTGCTTCAAACTCTACTGTTCCTTCCGTATCGCTAATGCCGCCTTTTTCTTTGGAGATGATTTTAAGCCCAATCCATTTTGACTGTTCGCTCCAATCACGAGTCGATTTATAATCGATGTCGTCTCTGCCGCGGTGTACACAGGTATTAATAATGTAGTCGATCTCATGTTCAACATAAGCGGAATAACGGCTTCGCATTAAAGCTTCGGCGGTCGGAGCTTTTTGCGCTCCTCGAATGTATTGTTCACAGCAGGCGGAATATTCACGGTTTGAACCGCATGGGCATTGTTTCATGGAAAAATCATAACATAATAAATATTTTAATTCTACTCGTTTTTAAATTTTTTATCTATCTTTCTTTTTATTATCCTGATTAAAAATTCAGGCAGCATCCTCACAATAATAATGAATAATGTGTTGATAAATGTACCGGGGATGTATTCGGCTTTTCGTTTAAACATTTTTTTAACCGCCAAAAAAGCAAGGCGTTCGGGAGTCATAATTATCCCAAGAAAAATACCGAGTTTCAGATAACGGGGAGGCAGGCTGTATAAATTCGTAGCTACAGCGCCGGGGCTGAGCGTAGTTATACTGACTCCCTTATCGTAAACTTCGTTTCTCATAGCGCGCGCAAAACTGCGAAGAAACCCTTTTGTGCCGCTGTACAGCGCGATACCGGGCATCATCATTCTGGATGAAGCGGATGCCATCATTAAAATATAACCCTTCCTGTTATCCGCTATCATTTTTTGAGCGAATAGCCGCGATAAATTACAAGGTGTTAGATTATGCAGATTAATAATTTTTTGAGCAAGCTCAGGGGGCGTATTGATAACGTCTTTAAAAAAGAAAATACCGGCATTGTTTACCAGTATGTCTACAACAACGCCGTTCGCCTGACAATAATCAAAAATTTCCTGAGCGCTGTCAGTTTTCGCAAGATCCATATACAGAGGTATTGCCTTAATCCCATGTTTGTTTTCCAAACCGGAAGACGCCTCGCGAAGCTTTTCATCTTCGTTACTAACCATTAAAAGGCTGTATCCCTTCTTCGCAAGCTCTGCGCTTATCGCAAGACCGATACCGGAACTTGAGCCTGTAACAAGCGCAAAATTTTTATGCTCATTCATAGTTGATCCTTGCTAATGCATTAATTCATTTATTTGTATTTCAGGATGGCGATAGCCGTCATCGCCGAATTTTTTACGCGCGAATTGTATGGCTTTAGCAGGGCAAATATTAACACACCCCTGACAGTGTTCGCAAGTTGAAGTAAAAACCGGGCGTTTGTTTTCCATTCTAATGCTAGAAACCGGACATAATTTTTCACAAACAGCGCAGCCGTCGCATTTATCACTAACACGGTAATATTTATAAAAGATTTTTATGCCAAGCGTAAAGAGCGAAGAAACAAACGATGAAAACGGAGTAAAAGTATTAACTTTATTTTCTTTTCTTTCGATTACAAAACGCGCAGCTTCATCTGTCGCTTTTTTTTGCAGACTGGTACGGAGTTCAATTATTTTAGCGTTCGGCGTACCGAACATTGCAAGATAATTTTCCACTGCCGGTATTCTGCCGAAAAACATTTTACAATTCGATTTCTTTTTCAGTATCCGCCGTAATGCTCCAAGTGTGCCAAGAGGACTCGATCCGTAAGTAGCAAACGCGGCAATATACGGCGTTTTAAATTCAACTTTTTTTACAAAACGGC
>JGI24694J35173_10000545_pt1 | contig 35820 bp, 34 predicted proteins | sample TergutCo191P1_FD_35173 | JGI IMG/M metagenome (IMG submission 35173) | reverse complement strand
AAATGTGGTGCAGTGAGGCGTGGGAATGGCTTTAGCCATGACCTAGCCGAACGAAACCCAAAATGCCCGAACAGGGCATTTTGCAGTTACCGTTTGTTATGCGCAGTAGTGCCGTACTCCATTCTTTTTTATATCTTCATTTATTATATTTAATACTTTAGTTTCTCTTCTAATCCAAGGTGTGGAAGCACAATTATTTTCAATTAATTTTTTATTTACAGTATATGCTTTTTCAATTTCTATCCAGCATGGTTCATATAACAAGTCTTTTTCATAATTATCCAATTTTTGTTCAACCTTTTTATTATCAATTTCTACTGAATAATATTCTGAATTCATTTGAAATATTTTGCTTTTATCTTCTATTGCAATTGCATATTCAGTAATGATTCCAATTTTCTTTATAACTTTAACTATATTACATCCAATTTCTTCTAATACTTCTCGTTTTAATGCTTCTTCTATTGTTTCATTTTTTTCTACTCCTCCCCCAGGAAATTTATATTCATTTGTTTTTCTTAAAAGTACCATTAAAATTATTTTTTCTTTTAGTATTATTGCCCTAACTGCATTCCGCAGTATTATTTCACTGCTATTGAAATCCAGTAATTTTTTATCGTCTCGATAAAGTTCTTCACAAAATAACATAATGCCTTTATTATACATAATTTTTTTAATTTTGTCAATAATGAAAATTGATTTAACTATTTTAGGTACTATTGCGCATAACGTTCTAGGTAACTGACGTTTGTACGTAATTCTCTATCCCTATTTACAGATTATCGTTTTTTTATTAATTTGTCAAGCATTTTTTCAAAAAATATTAAAAATTTTAATCATTTTTTTAATGAAATTTGCCATAGACCCAGCGTAGACCCAATGCCATTTTATCAGTAAAGATTTTATTTTTCATGACCGATAAAAATTTATGCGATTATTTAACACTAAAGAATTATCACATGTTTTACAAATTAAATCAACCACAATAAATGAACTTGTCAGTAGAGGAAAAATACCTTATACTAAGGTACCTACAAATTATGGTGAAGTTATAAGATTTGTTCCACAGAGAATTAAGTGTTGGCTAAGAAGCAAACCATATATAAACATGGATGATAAAAAATATTTAACAAAATTTAAAACAGAAGTAAATAAAGAAAGTCCTCAAATTATTAATGTATTACGTGAAATTGATAAACAATTTTCCGAAAAAAAAGAAAAGAAAGGTTATTATTTATGGGCTAGAAAAAATAAAAATGGTGACATTATTTTTTATGCAATATATATAAAAGATGGCCATAAAATACCAACTAAAAGATGCACTTATACTAATAACAGAGAAGTTGCAGAAAGATGGGCTGTGGAAAATAGAGATAGAGTTTTAAATGAATATTATAATAGAGATGTTATTATTAAAAAGTATTCTGATCTTTATACAATATTAAGAAAATATTATACTCATGGATCACCATATCTTGAAATTGATATAAAAAGGGGTAGAGAGTTAAATAATGATTCAAGAGAAGCATATCATAACTTTATTTTACATCAATTTATTCCTTTTTTAAGAAGAAAAAAAATTAAAAATATATCAGAAATAGATACTCCTTTATTAACAAAATTTCAAAACTGGTTGCTGTTAGATCGGAAAGTAAATGGAAAAATTATTCTGGGAAATAAACCACAAACTGTAAATAGAAACATGAGCATAATAAGTTTGATATTTGATCATTTATTAATTAATGGCGAAGTTAAGTATAATCCGTGTAAAAGTCTTGTATGTTTAAAAAATCATAAAGAAAAAATAAGAGGTTGTTATGATATTACACAGCTCAAGGGTGTATTTAATAAAACATGGAAAAATCAATTATTTTATCTTTTATGTCTGTTAATTTATAGTACTGGAATGAGGAATTCTGAAATTGAAAAAATGAAAGTTAAACATATCATTTCTATGAATAAAATACGATTTATAGATATTACTGAAAGTAAAACTAAAAGTGGAATAAGATTAATTCCATTACATAATTTTGTTTATCGTAAAATTTTAACTTATATTAAGAAAAATAAAAAAGATGAAAATGATTATATTTTTAAAAATAATAATATAAAATATTTAAGTAGTGAGATTTACAATTCAGCAAATTCCTTATTAGCGAAATATGTAAAATTTACTGAAGATCAATTAAAACAAGAAAATATTACATTTTATTCTGGACGGCACTTTTGGAAAACATTAATGAACAGTGAGAATTTAGGCGAAATTGAAGAATTTTTTATGGGACACAAAGTTACAACTGATGTAGCCAATAGATACAATCATAAAGATAAACAAGGCAGAAAAAAACTAATTGAAAAAGCAATGAAAGTTTTTCAGATTTTAGATAAAAGAATATTTATAAAACGTTAACTAACAGTTAAGAAATTATAACCAAACAAACAGTAAATTTTTAAGCGTTACCTGTTTCGTTTTGATCAAATATATTGTGGTTATAATATTTGATAAAAAACAAAATATAGCATAAACCGTAAAGCCTAAAAGCCATTTAATCTGTTTTTGTACCTTGATTTTCAAGCTGTTGTAATTGGTCAAGAGTTCGTAAAAAGAGTTCTCTGTACTCTTCAACTGCTCTCCTAAGAGCTGCTTGTCCGTCTCCGATAGAGTTAACTGTTGTAATAATCCTTCCGAGGTCCTCTGTGAGCCAGCCAGCAAGCTCTTGAGCGAACTCACTTCTGATTCTGTCACGTTCATTGATGAGTCTACTTTCGACCAAAGATTCAATTCCATCTGCCGGAGTTGTGACGCATCCTGTGAAGTTAAAAGCAAAATCGATAAAACAAAAAATAAAAATAACAATTTTAATTTTCGCATTCATTTTTACTCCCTTATGATTTTTCATAAAAAATATGTGCATACTTCGCTATAGTATTATCTGGTTCTTTTATGTCACGTATAAATGTATTCCAGGGAACCCAACAATCATTTCCGCGGATGTTTGTATTCCATTCGTATGTTTTTCCATACGGATCATCGTAACATACATCCTGTGTTTTATCGTTGTATCCGACAAGTACCACAATATGATCAAGTGGCGATCTTCCCGGTCGTTGAAAAAGACCATTAATAACAACAGGTCTGCCATTTTTTATTTCATTTATAATATCAGTTATTACCATATAGCTTCTAAAGCGTGTTACCACTTTTTTCATCCATAAATTAGTACATGTAGATAGAACATCATGAATTTGCGGCGCCGGAATGTTCTTTGCCCAAGCGTTCATGCGAATATAATTTTCGTATGATTTGATACATTCTGGATCATTTTCAATAAAATCACGCAAGTTATCTTCTGGCTGTTTATAACGTCCTTTCGGGAAATCATTGACGTATCCCATGTAATCTAAAGCCATAATCACACTTGTTACATTGCATGATTCAAGCGGTTTTATTTCATTATTAAGCTGTGTATAATTCTCTTTATCAATATCAACTTTATATATCATTATTTTCCCCCATTAATTAATTTTTGTAAATTTTCCTGTATACTTTTATTTATTTGCAGATTGATACTTGCGTTTAAATTACCCCGGCTGATAAACTGATCCAATGCTTTAAAGAAAATAAAACTCATGCCTACAACACAGTACATAATCCAATATATAGGTTCATCATTTTTTGAGTGAAGAATAAAATAAGCTATTGTAACAATAATGAAAAATATACCTTCACGGGTACCGAGTGTATTTTTATATAATCCGATAAGCGCTTTTGGAGTAGACCATTTAAACTGTTGTTCAAGCAGTTTTATATTTTCTTCATGTAATTTTAACTGTTCAATAATGAATTGTTCTATTTCATCTTTACCCATTTTTTTCTCCTTAAAATATGGATTTTCTGTCAATAATTGATCTGTTAACATCTTTAATACAATCTTGAAAATACTTATCGCCTTTTCCGTTATTTCTTATTTCAAGACTCAGCTCATCTTTCCATATTTTTTTATAACCATGATCTTTTAATAATACTATTTTCATCTGATCAACGCTGTTTCCATCGCCTCCTAGACGCCAACAGGCAAAGGCCGCGCGGATTATATCGGTAATGCCAGCTTCAGAATTAAATATCAGATTCTTTTTTGCTGTTATTGTGACATCAATTAATTGTTCTTCAATTCTTTTATAATTTTTATCAAAATGTTTTTGTCTATCGATTCTTTCTACACTGTCTTTATCCAGCTTTTTTTCAATATCGATTAATTTATTTTGGATATTTTTTATGAATGTTTTTACACAATCATCGCATTCGTTTGTTTCAACTGTTTTGCTCTTAAAAAATAATGTTAAAATTAATTCCGGTTTCTTTATAGCTAATATTAAAAATACTATAAAAAAAACACAGATAATAAATGATATAGAAAATAAAACTAATATAATTGGATGATCTGACAATTGTAGGTAAGCATTAGCTTTTTCCTGTATGATTCCTTCAAAATTGATTCCATCCATATTTTCCTCCTGTGTTTCAAACAAAGGATTATATGGTAATATTTCATGTGATTAATTTTACGATTTAATAAAAACGTAATTCTGGCACATAGATACTACCGGCAAATCCAACATGTGAAATTTGTATAGTATATCTATTGACGCCAGTTTCTAGGTAGCCAATATTTTTTACTGTATTTATAATACCATTTATTTCATATTCTGTCAATAAAAAATAAAAAAAATTTATAACCAGATAGGAGGATAAATCTATGACTTACGGTTACATTCGCGTCAGTACAGACAAACAGACAGTAGAAAATCAAAGATTTGAAATAACGCGATTTTGTAAAACCAATCGAATTAAAGTTGATAAATGGATTTCTGAAACAATCAGCGGAACAAAATCGGTTGATAAAAGACAGCTCGGTAGTTTGTTAAATAATATCCAAAAAGATGACTTGATTATTTGTTCCGAGTTATCACGTCTGGGCAGGAATCTTTTTATGATTTTAAATATTATTTCGCACTGTCAAAATATCGGCGCTAAAATATGGACTGTTAAAGACAACTACCGGTTGAATGATGATATTCAATCTAAGGTATTGGCATTTGCCTTTGGCCTGGCCGCGGAAATTGAACGTAATTTAATTTCCCAAAGAACTAAGGAAGCTCTGGCAAGGGTAAAGGCAGAAGGGAAAAAATTAGGTAATAAACAGATAATCTATAAAAATGTTAAATTGACAGGTAAAGAAATAAAAACAATGATTAAGGAAGGCTTTACATATGTTGAAATAGCGAAACGTTTAGGTGTTGATACCGAAACGTTAAGAAAATTTCGTAATGAAAGATTGAATAAGGCTAAGTTTAAAAGAATGTATCCTGAAAGCAAATTACGTGCATCCTAATTCAATCGACCTTTTGGAGAGGGTACCGATCCTGACAGAATTAGGAATATACCAGGTAATCTAATGTTTGCCCTTCAAGATTTTAATCTAAATAGTGGTGGTGATGGCGCATTCATTCCATATGAACCTGGACAAGCACCGAGGATGACCAATCTGGGTGTAGCGAATGTAAATAGTAGAAGAATACGATTCGACCCATCTGCTGTTGTACCTGTTGGCCCTGACAATGCTCCGCCTACCACTTCTGTTCTTTATTGGCGCAAAATAGCTTAAGCAACACACCGCCAGTAAAGAACAGATAACGTTGGCGGTATATTGTTGTGTGGCTGACCGCCGCCTGTTTTATTGGTAGTATTCGGCCAATCTGTGTATGGAACATAATTGCCGCTCGAATTCGCTGTAAACCTTCCATCTTTTGCCCATGAAGAAAAGCGATGATCATGTTCTGGCATTTCTTCAATTGTTAAAGTATGTTTTTCTTCACCAGCAACGCCCTCTCCAAAAGGTCGATTGAATTAAGCGATACGCCTCCAACATAAAATTGAACTGGTGCGTGGAGAATTTTCAAAACCAGTTTTAATGACATTATCAAAATTAAAACTAATTCGGTCATATATAATTGAATTAGCCCCGGTGATTGTACCCCTTGCTGGTCTTCCACCTGTAGCACTAAGTCCATTAAATACGCCCATAGGTCTTGAGAAAACTCCAAGTTCACCATTATTATCAGACCATGAGAGACTTCCTGTCATTGGTCTTAGAACATCCCCAGTAGTACCCTCTCCAAAAGGTGGTCTGTTTCCGCCTGCCGGAGAAAAATATTTTCCGCCATAAACTAATACCGCTTCAACATAATAACCATCAAAATCACCGCCAATTACCTGTTGTCCTATAGCATAATCATTGACAGTATAATCATGAAGATACCTTTGAAAAACGACTTGTCCTTCTTCAAGTTGATCAAACTTTATAGGATCAAGCTGTGCAGGCACATTTGTCAGCGCTTCTTTGGCCTTAAAAAATCCCCAATCGTCACCATAAGGATCGTTTGGTAATTGCAAATGATACATTACTACTGCGTTAGCTGCAATGTTATTGCCCGGTGTATATGTTGTATAATTCGGTAAAGCCGTTTGTCTTAATCTGTACCCATAAGCCCTGCCGTTACATATTTCCCAATATCTTTTTCCCAATACAATACTATCGCCAAGTTTCCAAATTTCACCCCAGCCCTTGTCTTTAGGCGATAACCCATTTGGCAGTTGTACCTGTATGTCACCGACTGGATGTTCAAAATCGTGTAACAACCATTTAATTGCTTCAAGGTTAATTTTACCTTTGCCGCTTAATTGCGGAAAAACATAATCAGGGCTGTCTATTTCTGGGTCGCCGCCAACAATAAAACCTCCCATGTTTTCTGTAAATGATTTTATTAAGCTCGGGCCGTCATCTGCCCATTCAAATATCGGTGGGTCTGTATCTTGTGTGTTGTTTAGAATAAATACATTTCCGTTATATAAATTTCTTACGCTCGTGCTGTTCCATATTTTTAATGGATCATCTATAGACGGAATTTGTGACAAAGCATATTCGGTTAATAATAATTGATCATCTTGATTATTTTCATCTAACGCTTTTCCAAAATCAAACGCGCTCAAACGACCGCCGTTTCCTGTTTTTGAGTTTATTTCATTTTTTAATTTTTGATCTGTTTGTTGACGCTGCTGTGATTCGTTATCTATATTTTGTTGCAGTATTTGATCTGCCTGTTGACGCTGTTGTGTTTCACTATTTATATTCTGTTGTAATATTTTATCTGCTGATTGACGTTCATGGATTTCTTCATCAAACTTCGCCGGGATATTTTCAAGCCCTTCAGGGGCAAGTTCTTTAATTGCGTTAATAATATTATCATCTTCTTCTTTCCGCGATTGTATTTCATTATCAAGCAATTCTTTTATGTTATCAATTCCATCATTCACGCTGTTAAGTCTGCCGGCAACATTCGCAATATCTGTAATAATACTTTTTAATTTCTCCGGCAGGCCATTAATATTTTCTTCATCGAAATACTTAAGATCCTTCCAGTGATGCTTGCCATCCCCTAGCTTGAGCAGAATCTTGCCGTCCGCTGTTTGTTCAATCCCCCACATAGCGTTATATAATACTGGGTTTATTTTTTCCCATCCATCTGTAGTGTCATAATAATGTTGTACATACGCTTTCATTTGCTTCCTCCTTTATACTAATTTTAAATCGGCGATTACTGCGTCCTTCGCGTCACCTAACAGTTTGGCTACATCAGGAACTTCACGATATAATTCTTCGTCATACCTGATCATGTCCAATGCTTTTCTGATTTCATCTAACCGTTTGGTTAAATGAATCACCTTTTCAATTCTGTTACTGCCTTGTCCGAATACTTCCTGTAAATCCATACTTTCCTCCAAATTGGTTTTATTTTCTTTGGCCTAATAGGGCCTTATCTAATTCCAAATACTCTCTGAATTCTTTCAGTTTCTATTGCTTTTTCAACATCGTTTAAAGCTGCTACAGGTAATCCTGTTAAATACATAAATCCTTTTAACGTTTCCCAGCCTGCATTTCCCCATTCTTCATCTGAAAATTTATTAATCGCGCGAATACCTTGATCCAATACAGGGAAGTTACTTCGTCGCAGCAGTCGTATTTTACCGGTTCTTATTAAGTCTTCTACGGCATATGATAAGTCACCGCCGTATATCGGAATCATGGAAATTGGCATAACAAGCGCATCAATACCACGCTTCTTCAGGTTCCAGTCATCTTCATCATCATCGTCATCTTGCATTGCTCCTATAACAATCGCCAATAGCGCATATATTCCCCATGTCCATAAAGCCTGTAAAACACGTCCTTGTTTAAAGTTCGCAGGAGCGTCAATGAACAATTGCTGGAATATTGATGCTATTGGGGTTTGAAACAACATAAACATTCTAGCAAGCGGATGCTTTTCGCCTTTAAGCATCTGTATCTGATCCATTAAAACTGATGACGGCTGGCAGTCCCTTACAATCTGATCCGCGTATTTAACCGCTTCCGTTTCAATTTCTTCTGAAGTCATATTTGAATTTTTATTTTTTAACTCTGCGAATTTTTTATTATACGCGGCAAGCCATCCGGGCATAACGCATACAGTGTCAATCCACTCTTGTCCTTTCATAAGCCCTGATTCTACTTTTGAAAGTACCGCTTCAGCTTTTCCCATTTTGCCGGCCAAATACATCTTTTCCATTTCCTTAACAACCGCTGCTGCCGGATCGAAGTACCGCGCTTTCATGTACACGCTTTTCTCGCGAATCATGTCGCGTGTTTCCTGTTTAAGACATGATGCGCTGGCCGCCGCATATTCCCAGGGAAACATATATTGGAAAAACGGTGGAGGGCTTTCTATCGCCTGTTTAACAATACTGGCTATTCTCCCGCCAAGTACTGCGGCAGGATAATGTCCCTGTAACATTCTGCTTACTTTATCTAACGCGGCAAAATTATCCTGTACAGGCGGAGCCGCAAGCTCGCTTATAAACTTTTCTATAAAATCAATGGCAGCCTGCGAATGTCCGCTTCTTATTGTGTCGCGTAACGTTTCACTATCGTTTCCCTGGAATATTTGCCGCATTTCTTTATGAAGCGGATCGTACGCCATTAAATGTTCCTGCTTTACAATCATGCGGTCCCACATTGCGTAAAAACCTGCTTGAATTGCCTGCTGTCCGAAAGACGGTATATCTACGCGGCCTTTGGTCATTCCTCTGTTGATAAATCGCGACATACCCGTATCAGCCATAGCTTGTTCAAAATCATCACTTTCTTTTGCTACAACCCCTTCTCGCATAAGAGGCATATAATATTGTTCGCTTCCAAGCTCTTCGTTATATTCACGTGCAACAAATTCTTTAAGCCGCTCATAATTACCGTCGTAATCTTCTCCGATAATAGTCATTATCAATTTGTATTTTTCGTTCCCGTCCTTCGCGAAAAATTCATCGAGCTTTTTCATATCTTCATGATAACGTTCTGCAATCTTCGCTTCCGCGTGCATTTGCCCGATTAAATCCCAATTATCCGCAAGCGCCTTTATCGCGTTTCTTTCATTCTGGCTTGCGAAGTTACCAAATACAACGGCGTGAAACGCCCGCTCATTGAATTGCGCGTAATAGAACGTCAGCATTTCATCAAGCGTTTTTTCTTTTCCGTCAAATGTAATAAATCTTATCCGTCCCAGGTCTTTTAAATCGATTTTTGCGTCTTTAAGTTTTTTCTCAACTTCTTCGCGGCGCCGGAAAACATTTTCATTTTCCTGGTCAAACGCTGCGTATTCCCGCTGTGTAATAAAGTTATAAAGATATCCGTCTTTGCCGCCTTCAAGGCTGCGGAAAAAACGCCTGGCGTTATGCAGCGCGTACCAAACGCCTTTTAATCCGGATCGTTTTTCTTCCTCCAGCTTTGTAGATGCAGTGCCTTTCATGCGGTATCCGATGGCACCCTTAGGCATATGCTCTTCAATCGTCTTTAATATTTTTTCTCTGCCTTCCTGCCGCAGTACAGACCTTGCGTCTTTACGCGCCGCTTCGCGTTCACGGCCTTCTTTGCGCAGATTACTTACAACTCCGGCAAGAGTTTGTAAATCTTCTATTGTAAAATTTTCAACTTTAAAACGCCGTCCGGCATACTCGTTTTTATCTGCGGTTTTATCGGATACCAATAACCCTTCCAGCTTATACAAGACATCCGCAGGTATAAGGTCTTTCATTTCTTCCCGGATTTTATTGTATTCATCATCGCTAAACTTACGCAGTTCTTCAGTAATATCTATACCCATTTCTTCAAATATCGCCTGATGATTAAGCAAGTGTCTGTACAGTACCCGCCTGTCATGTGCATTGATTTTCCCGTATGCGCGGACTTTTTGCGCTGCCGCATCCTCGTATATTATCTTCTCAATCCGCTTGTATGCTCCCTGCGGCAAATGCTTTTTCAATGTATCTCTGTACTCTGCGTTAGTCGCAAATTCATTATAAAGTTGTCTTATATCTTTCGCGCCTCGTCCTATAAATCTTGCAACCGCCTCGTAACTGTCAAAATGCGATTGAATCCATTCGATATATTTCGCTTCACGCAGGCTCACTGTTTTTAAATCGGGCTTGCGAAGTATCTGGCGTAAATTCCTTTTTTTAATTTCACGGATTTCTGCGATTGCTTTCAACTCTGCATGTATTCTCTCACTCTCTCGTAACTGATTGCGTAATTCCATGAACGCTTCTTTCTGGCTAGGAAACAATTTTTCACGCATAAAACGTTCCATATCATCTATTGTTTTGCGAACTTCTTGATGTGCTTGAATAATACCTTTTTTTCTTTTTATTATGTTTCCTGTTATTTTTTCACGGCTCGCTTTTAATCCTTCATTACTTGTGTCTAACGCTTCCTGTTCCAGTAATATCTGCTGCTTGCGGGCGTTGCTTCTTGCAAGATCAAGCATTTCTTTATATTCCATAAAGCCTTTCTCGCGTTCCGCGATAAGCTTTCTTGCTTTTGCCATATCTTCTTTAAGCTGTCTTTCATATTCATTAAACTCGGGATCGTCCAATAACAGTGTTTTGTTATCAATTTTTTTCTTTATGCGGTCGCTGCTAAGGCGCCGTCCGATACGTTCAAGTTCTTCCGGGCTTTGCCTTTCAAGATATTCCTCATCGACAAGCCCTTCTGTATCAAGGCGTTTAATGCGCTTTATATCATTTTCTTCCGGCAGCCATGTATCGTCACCTGTCATCATCGCCCATGTTTCCATGTATTGAAGCGGTCGGTTGCGAATCATTCCCCGGATAATACGTTTTGTATGTTCGTTAACTTTTTTTCCTGAAGCTAAATTTTCAAACGCGGCTTTCCAGTTTCCGTTATTGGTATTAAAAACTGTTATCGCTCTGTCAAATATTGCTTCGTTCTGCTTTGTTTCCTCTTCGGTCTCACCCTGCTGCCTTTCCTGCCGCGCTCTATAAGCTGCTCCAATAAATTCATCGAATCCTTTTTCAGTGTTTATCATGTCAACGAAAGATTTCGCCGTTCTCTCTTCGCCTGCAAGTTCCGCGCGCAGTTCTTCGTTTTCTTTATCAGTATATATTTCTCTGGCGCCGTCAACCAATGTATTAAAGAACCGCGTTATTGCGGGGTTTTCTTTTCCTATTTTTATTGGTTCTTTGTTTTCCGCGTCTACATAGAAAGTGCCGTCTTCCGGTTTCCATTTATTTTTTTGGTATGCGTCCTCTATAATTACCTTTTCGTCAGCAGCCATTCTTTCAAGCCAGGACATTTCCGATTTGGTGAACAGCTTCGCCGTATCCGCGTAAACTTCAGCATCGATGCGCGGCGCTCCGTGTTTTTCCAGCAACCGTACTGATGCCTGCCAGTCGTCTTTTCTAACTAATATTGCAGCTTCCAATACAGTGGCTATGTCTATACCATAAGCAGCTAACGCCGCGGCTGCTTTATCCGCTGAAATTCCCGATACCGCGTTAGTCGCATTTTCTGCGTTTCCTTCTTTCGCTGCCCTTGTTATCGCATCAAAATATCCCAACGCTTTCGCTTTTCTAAATACTTCATCCGGCATCGCAAAATAATCCGCGTAGTATTCAGCCATTTCCGCGCCGTTTTTAAACTGCGCCGCTTCCTTAACAATATCAGGATAATTAACCATGAACTCGGAAAGCCCAGCGTCACGGAAGGCTTCGCTGTAATAGGTTTGTGTAATCTCTATTTCACTGTCACCATAGATAACATAGTTGTATCCGCTTTTTAATCCAATCTTTTCTGTATTCTTATCATAATATTTTGTTCCCTTTACACCTAAATGATCCAGTAAAAGCGAAGTTTCTTTTTTTCCTATTCTTTCAGCAAGGGAATTATATAAGGCTTTACCTGTTAGTGTTTTTTTTATATCTTCTTTTGCGGCAGACTGCGCTTCCTCAATTGTTTCCCATTTCATTTTTCCGTCAATTGATCTGAAAAAACCATAATTGCCGTCATGAAATTTTCGTAAATTATACGCCGGATTTAATTCTGACTTGCCATTTTTATTCCATGTTATTAAAGAATCCGCGACTTTTCTAACAACCTCCGGCTGCTCCGATATTGTTTTATCCCAATGTAATAGGTTTGTATCGTCAGGTATACTTGTATTATATAATTGTCCTTCAACTCCTTTAGTTTTAGATATTGCGTTTTGCGCCCACTTCGCAGCTTCTTTCTGGCTGTAAAATGTTCGTCCCCATCCGTGCTGAAAGTAATTTGATCTGTTCAGATCGTCTATAAACGGGCTGCCGTGGAACGCTGTCTGGAAATAAATATTATCCTGTAATGAATCAAATGTTCCGACATTACCCGTAGAAGATTTTATCTGGTTTGGAAACCATGCTACAAAATGTTTTTCACCATTTTTGTGTTCTTTAATTACTCCATCGTAATTCATTACACTGTGTACTGCGTGTCTGAAAGCAGTCGCGTTTCCCTTAAAAAAATCATTTTCAAGAGATAATAAATTATCATAGTTTTCTGCGGCTTTATGAATGTCCTTTTTTGTGAATCGCTTACCGCCGTTATCTACCCAATCTATAAGCGGGCTTTTTTCCGCATCATAAATATTAGGCGCTATCTCAATTATCGCTGCTGCTTGTTTTACTGTTATTGGATTTTCTCTTAAATCATCTTGTTCTTTGTTTAAAATAATTGGATTTTTGATATTTAGAAATAGTTCAATTACGTTTGGATTATCTTCTCCGCCTAGCTTAATATCATTATTAGAATTTCTGCGCGTTGTATAGCCTTTCGCTTCTTCTGTATCAGATGTAAAATAAAACCCACTACCTAATTGGTCATATCCCTTCCCTGTATATTCTATTTTAAATTCATCAATCGTTGTTCCTGTGCCGTGTAATACTCTTAACGGCTCGCCGTTTTCATCTATAGCTTTTGATACAGAATCGGGCTTGACAGAATTGAAAAATTGTATTAATTTATTATCAATGAAAGACGATGAGTTCTTTACGCCCGGGTCAATAATCCCGGAAACGACCGGAGCCATCGTCTTTTTGTATATTGATATATCGCTTATTGCTGTTGAGTGAATATTGTTTTTTCCGGTTTTTCCAGGCTTTGTTCTTTCTTCGTTGAGTGTAAATCTGATAAAGTATTCATTACTGCCATCTGAAAATTTATTTATATAATTATGATATGCCTTGATGTTCCTATGTGGTTTGTGCCCTTCAATATCTCTTTCAGATTCAGTCCATCCAAATATTGATGTTTCATAAAGTGCGGGTATGTCTTTAACTATTTTGGAAGTGTTATATCCTTTATGATCTAATATTTTTCCAATAGTATTGACTGGAATTTGCGCAATACGCTTGTCGTTTTTATTAATTAATTTTTTATCAGAGATTAACTGCGTTTCCGCTTCTTTTTTTGTAAGAGATTCACCGGGCTTTATTTTTTGCGCATCCAGAGCTTCTATTGCTTCGATCCGCGCTGCCAGCTCCCAATCCCCAAACCATTTTTTAAAGTTTTCAAGACGTACAGCATACCAGGCTTCGCGCCCTTTATCTTCGCCCAACGATTTTAATAACAGGCTTTCTTTGCCGTTCGGCGCTTTGTATTCCGCTTTCGTTCCAGCGTACTGCTTGCGCAGTTCCCGTATTTCTTTTATCACTTTCTTCTGACGCGCAGGGTCTGCAATCCTTCTGGCTCGTTTAATCAGCTCCGCAGTCGGACCATGAGCGCGATCCTGCTCGTCCAGCATTTCAAGCTCAGCGTTCTTTACCGCCGCCTCGCAGCGCACTTCATCAGGCAGGCTCTTGTCTTTTATATCGCGTTTTAATTTTTCTGAATATATTTCGTATTCTTCACTTTCGCTAACGCTTTCTGTATTTTTATTAACGTTTTCTTCTGTTTTTGTAACGCTTTCTGTAGATTTTTTAACATTTTCTGAAGCTGCCGCATTTGTTTCCTCCCCGAATAAACCGTCAAATAATGAACGTACTTCCGGTGTCAAGAATTTTCCTTTCTCAACAGCATCCGCAAGGTCTTTTAAGAATTCTTTTATCTTGTCATACAGATTTTTCAATGCGGAATTCTGTACAGATTTGGGACCTTCTTTAAGATACGCTTCCGCGCCGTAAGCGAGTTTTTCCATAGCCTGCCGCATCATCTGTTCTTTGCCGGCATCGTCCGCGCGGTTGTACTCGTCCATGTCTAAACCGGCTGCTTCCATCATTTGACGGAATAAAGCAGGGTCAATTGCTTCAGCCAATTTCGTAAAGGCGTGTACTCCTTCGTGAATAAACGTGGAAACATCGGCATCCTGCGCCGCGTGAATCGCCTTAGTTACTCCGTCTGCTCCTGTCACCGCAAAGCCGTGTATACTTGCCCTGGCTTCCTCGCGCTGCGCGTTTGTCAGATTTTTCTGTATTTGCTGTACTGCCGCGGCATCCGTTAATACGCCTTGTTTTGTCGCTATGAATCTGGCAGTCTGCTCGTCGCTCAAATTCATTTGGTGTAACCATTGCTGACTGCCTCCTGTCATCCGGTTCATGAAAGAATCGAAACTCATACCGAACCATTTACGCCCGACAGTATCATAAAAATCCACAACAGTATTTATTTGCGCGTCACCTGAAAGCTGTGTGTTAAGCGCTTTTAACTGGTTTGTGAAATTTTGTTTTGCTGTAGTATCCGCTTGTGTATCCGCGGCAGAGTAGGGCTGCCCGTCAGAATAGAATCCGCGCGCTTGACGTGTATTCGGCGCTATATTATCACGCGTTTGTTTTCCCCATCCAAAGCGTAATGAAGTTCCCGCGCCATTTGGCGCGTAACGCTGGCCGGAATATTCAATTTTTTTTCCGACATCGTTAGCGAAGTTTTGTAAGATTTCATTTTGCAAACCTTCGTATTTCTGTCCAATTCTGAATTCCGTTATCGCGACTGTGTCACCGCGCAGTTCATAATTGCCGATGGCATAACTGTTCTTTTCGCTCTTGCGCGGATCACCAACCGCGAATTCTCCGATCGTTAAACCATTCGATTCCGTATGACGGCTGTGTTCCATGTAAAGAATATTTTCCTTTCCGCGGTAAACATTACCGCTTTGATCCATCGCGCTGTATAAACGCCTGTCACTCAGCTCCGCAGCAATGCGCGATTCTTCGCTGCGGTAAGCCCTGCGTTCGCTCTCCTGGCTTTTATACATTTCCCTGATCTGTTCATCGCTTAAATTCTTTGTAAGAGGGTTCTGTCGCGCTGCCGCCATGAACTCGGGTTCATTGTCGATTGTTAGCGCAAGATTTTTTAAGTCCTGTGTCTGTTTCGCTGTCTGTTGAATATTCCCAGTTATATTTAAAGGAAGGCCCACAATGCCGAATCCAAGGCCGCCTGCCAAACCGCCAATGACAGCGTTTTGCATTTCATTCCAGAACTCCGGGCTTCCCCATGAATCGCGTTCGACAGGCGCGTCCTGCATAGCGTCGCCTAACGCCAGCATCGTCTGCTCCACAAGAAACTGAAGGCCTTCTTCAAATCCTTCGCTTAGAGTCTGCGATGCCGTGCTTAATAAACCTTTCGTAAGCGCGTTACTGCCTACAGGAGTTGTCATTATTTTTTTAATAAAATTCTTTGAAACAGTGTCCGCGATTTTTTTCTGCGCTTCCTGCGACAGCGCCCTGCCGCCGATTGCTCTGACCGCCGTGCTTCCCCAGCCTGCTACAACGCCAAGCCCGGATTCTATAAAGCCCTGTAATCCGCCGCCGATTATCGCAAGCCCTGCCGCGTTCTGCTGTTTAACTCCCGCGGCAAGAAGATCAATATATAAAAGCCCTGCCATCTCCGTGCTTGACGCGCTAAAGCTTCCAAGGGTATAACCGATCTTTAAACCGCCGACCGCGCCAGCAGGGCCCCCCGCGATGGCGCCGATACCGCCTGCGATTGCCGCGCCCGCTATTCCGCCAAGAATCGATTTGCCTGTGAACAGCGCGGATTGTATTGTGCTTGTGGCAATTGTTGTAAGCGCGTCCGTGGGCATCCCGCGCCCGAGTTCCGAGTTTGCTTCTCGCAGCGCGGTGATCTCTTTCCATAAATCGTCAGCCTGGCGCTGTAATGTTTCGCGCTCCGCAGCGTTCGCTGTTATAAGCTTCTGGTGTATAAATTGAAGCTCCAGCCCCATCCTGCCCATAGGCTCCATGTTCTTTGCTATTTGAATCGAATCCGTGATTGCCTGCCATCGGCTCTTGGGCATGGCGTATCTGTCTTGACGATCATTAGAAATAGCTTGCCATATTGCATCGTAATTATCAAAAACATATAAAGGATCGATTTTTTTATTTGCTACTTTGCCAAAATATGATGCTAATTCTCTTGCTGATACCATTTTATATAAATCATCATCTTCAATTATGCCTTGTTCTAACCAATCGTATAACGTACCATATTCACGTAGTGATAGACCAGCTCCTGGTCCAGATCGCATTCGTTCTTGAAATTCAATACGTTGTTCTAACTTCTCATTCCAGCTTTGTCTTATTTCTTCTTGACTCTTTAAAGGTGCAGTGCTATTTTCCTGCTGTGAGATTGCCGGTACATTTGGTTTGTATTGTTCCGGAGTTTCTGGAAGGAAAAAATTATGCTGCTGGCTTCGCTCAAAAAGATCAGACATTAGGTAAACCTTTATTAACTTCTATATCTTTTGTTGAATTACAGCTCATTGCACGCCTCTTTATTGTTCTTTTTATAGGCGGCAATAATTTTTTTATATGCAATTGAATTTACAATGCGTTTTTTATCTAATTGAATATATTCTTCAATCTCGGAGTCCCAACAGTAAAGTTTATCTTCAATTTGTAAAAAGTCAGATAAATTTGGCATATATCCCCCTTGTTATCTTTAGGAGGTATATGATAAATGGGTTGTGTTTAATTACCCGGCGCATAGACACTCCTATCCACAAATACTCACAATGTGGAATTAAATTAGGTCAGTATCTATTGACGCCTGTTTCTGGGTAGCCAATATTTTTACTTAAGACGAATATAGCATGGGTTGGAGCGGTTTGTCAATACATTTTAAAGGTTTTCAAGAAACCATTTTTAATTCTTTTACTATTATTTCTTTTATATTTTTTAAATTTGTGACTTTAAAAAAGCTAAACTAGCAACAGGCCATTGTTCCCATTTATTTCCATTAATAAAAAAAAGAAAAATAGAATACATTCCATCGCCTAGATCGTACTCAACTAACCATGCTCTGTTTAATTCCCAACTATGATAATGATATATTTGAAATCTTGCAGCATTTACAGCAAATTCCATAGAACCACTTATATCATCTAAATAATTAAATTGAATTATACTACCTTTTCGCCCATAATCAAATGCCATCATTGATACAAATGTACCAAATTGTTCATAATCATATACAGGTAAACTTTGTCTTATAACTGAAAAATCTAAATCATTATAATCTAAAGAAAATATTAGAGATGGAATAAAAACAAATAATGTGATTAACATAAAATTCTTCCTCATAAGAACCTCCACTTACTTTTCAATCCAATCCAATCCAATCCAATTCAAGCCGTAACAGATTCTTTAATTACCTGTCTACATTCTATATTAATCAAGCCTGCGCTTTCCATTGCCTTTGCGCGTTCTTCCATTGAATTAAAATTCACAGGTGTAAATTCCGAAAGCTGTTTTTCCGTGAGCGGCGGGCAGTCAGGATCATAAACATACGACCGGCTGGCAGCCTCCCTTATACGGATTCTGGCTGCTTCTTCTTCCTCAGGGATTAACTCTTTCCCATCCTCCAGGGAGTATTCCACTATTGGCATAAATCCTCCGTTCATAAGGTTCTGCAAGACGTGCCGATATTATCCTTGTTTTTTTTCCGCGTTCTGTATACACAACAAAAAGCAAATCATGGTATAAACCAATTGTTTGATACCTTTCTTCAAATACGCTGGAGTCATCGTCCCGTCTTTCTATTCTAAAGTAGTCAAGAAACACTTTAGATCCGTCTGTAAAATTCAAAAAATGATCACGGATATTTTCTTTTTCTTTTTCAGTATCCCATTCAAATTGCATATTTCCGCTCTCATTATTATTTTAACTTATTGCGGAAATTATTTCATCCCCATAGGGCGCTTTTGTGAAATCGGCTTCGGGAGTCATCAGAGCATCGAAGATCGTCTCTTTTTCTCCTCTTTTCCTGTCATTTTTAATTTGAGTCATTTTACTTAAGTATTTTTGATACAATTCTTCCGAGAATAGTTCTTCATCAGCTTTTACAATATCTGTCATTTTCCCCATCCTTTGGACCAGAAGGCTGGTTTTTATATTGGCATTATACAATACTGCGGTATTTTGTCAATCTGTAATAATAAAAACCTTCCGGGATATGGTATAATTCAGGGTGCTGGAAGCTTTGCCGCAAGAAACCAGCCGGCCCGTAGGGCCGGATTAATACACATCCCGGAGGGTAAAATGACAGATATAATAATTGGAATTGCCAATAGCTTAACAATGGTTAAAGGAATGTATGAAATTGCTAAACAAAGCAATAGTTCAATCTTAATTAAGCAAATTTCTGATCTTAATATCCAATTATCTCAGATTCAAGATTTTGCAAATCTAATGCATAATGAAAATCGTGAATTGAAAGCCCAACTCCAAGAAGACACCGATAACCCATTATCTATATCTCAATGCGGTATTTATTTTGATACCAATAAAAACCGATATTGCGCAGGTTGTTATGACGGACCAACCAGACGCCGTGTTCACCTTACATATCAATATGCAGGACAGGATTATATTAAATATTCCTGTCCAGTATGTAATACTGAATATATAGATAAAAGCAATATTGGATTTGTAAACTCTCACCCGCGTAAGACAGGATGGAATCCTCTTGACTATTAAACATTTTACTCATCAAGTTTCATCGTTTTGTCATATAATTTAGTTGAAAGTTCGAGCATTTCTGACGATAATTTATATGCCTGTTTAACCATTTCATGTGCTTCCAAACATTTATTTGCTAAATCTACAACCAACCTTGGATGTATTATTGTATTAAAATATATTACTATATTATTTAATATCTTTTTCATTCTTTCTCCTCATATGACTTTAATTTAGCAATATATTGTTTTATTTTTTTCTGTGATTCTGTTATTATTTTTTGGGCATGTTCTTTTGTTTCTAATGTTTCCTGCTGTTTGGTTGCTAAATGTAAAACCAGCTTCGGATGAAATATTGTTACAACATAAATAGCAATATTTTCAATAATTTTTCCCATACTCTCTCCTTGTCTTTTTTATTTCAAAAGCGCAACGCGCCTTTTATCCGCTATCTTGTCCCAAGCTGCTGGTAATAAAAATCGTACCAATATCTTTTCTTTTCTTCCAAATTAGTAATACGTGCCCAATTTTGAGGACCTCCATTAAAAGTCGGCGGCATATCATTTATATTTATACTCTGACCAGTTAACGGATTTTTACCATTGGTTATTGATTGGCTTATTACTGTTTGAGGATCATTCATCAACCTTACAAAATATGCAGCCCAAGATTGATTCCTCATGGTTTCTGTATTCCGTGCATTACCCCATTGACTTATTGGTATTGCCATATCTGGAGGCGGCAGAGACATACTACTAAATACATTACCTGTAATAGGATGTACATTAGTTGATATAGATTGGTTATAATCATTAAGTGTCTTACTAATATTATTTGCTATTTCATCCCTGGTAAGTTGTCTCTCGTATAATCCTTGGGTATCCCAATCATTAATACTTTTATTCCATATTTTTACGACTTCATTTGAACTTTCATCATAATCCATATAATATACTTCACCAGTTGATATAGAAGTAAATTGCGCTTTTGGAATTATATCACCTTTTTGGTTGCCTGAAGTCATCCACGATATTGTAAGATCATCTGGATTTATGCCAAGTTTATTTGCCAAATTTAATCGTTCACGCTCTGCAAATTGTTGAATTAACTCACCTTGATCATTATTCCTAAATATTACCTTGCTTCCGGTAGCATCTGTCGGACTTCTGTCTTCAATTCTTGTTCTAAGGAATATCATATCATCTGCATCAGCTCCCATAAGCGTTCTGCTTATTTCTGCATTCTTAATAATCTGTTCTTCTTCAGTATTTTTTACAGGTACTTCTGTTAATATTTGTAATAATCTTTTGCCGGTAAAATCACGCATTTTATCTCTAAGAACAGCCGTATCTGTGATTCCTTGCCGGTATATTAAATTTTTAAAAAAACTTATTGCAGATTGCGCGCGATCTATTGTAAAATCTTCATGATAATAATCACCACCGCGGGTTGTATATGTTTCAGCTCTCATAAACATATCAAAATCTTCTAATAATGAGGGGTTCGTATCTTTTAAGAAGTCTCGGAATTCATCATAGAACCCCTTTAATAATTTGCCTTCTTCTACGTTTTGCCATTCCTCCATAGCCCATACTGTATTACCTCTGGCATTTAAAAAAGCTTCACGTTGAATAAATAATACTTTATCTACTGCATCTTCAATACCTTTGAAAGTATATCTTTTTCCATTAAGAGTATATTCATTTCCATTTATTGCGGCAGTTAATAAAGTACGCCAATGGAATGGTATTGTTATATCTTCAGGCTTTCCTCCACTATTTAAATGAGCTTCAATTGTTCTATAATCAAAGAAGCCGCTTCCCCTGTCGAGGTATTCTTCATTTGTATTTGCGCGTTCAGGATTTCTAGTATTGTAATATTTATTCCATTTGGCGCCTTCGACTTTCGCGTAAGCAATGGCAGCTTCAAGTTCACCATGCATTATCATACGTTCAAAGTAAGCCTGTTTTTCACGAAACGCTTCAAAATGCTCGCCATGGATCCGCGCGGTTTCGTTTTTAAGCAGGGCTTTTTCCCATTCGTCTTTCCCATGGAAACCCCAGGCCTGTTCTTCTGTTCCCGTGACATTGCCTGCTTCGTCGTAAATATTCATGGCATTGGAAGGCATAAAACCAAACGCGCTGTGCACGTAATTCATGGCAGCTTCAAGCTGGTTCACGTCATTTATTCTGCCGAGATAATCGACAGCGAATTTTTCATATACGGCGCGTTCTGCCGCCTGGCGCAGTTCGTTTTCCTGCTGCGGAGTAATCGGCCTATTGGTCTTTGACAAAGCGATTCTGTTATTTATGGCGCCTAGTGTTTTCTGCGGATCCCAGCCTGCGGACATATAGGTTTGAACGTCATTATTAAAATGAACAATTTCCCTGCTAATCCGCCATTCATCCTGCTGGTTAAGCGAATAATTGCGCGCTGCTTCCAGAGATTGTTCCCTTAAATAACCCATCTGCTGTTTGTAATAATGCGAATAATTATTACTAATGGTTGCGTATTGTTCATCGATATAATAATTTAGTTTGCTAAGATATTCGCTATACGCGTAATTATCGCCTTCTTCATTTGCCGCGCCTGTATACTGGTTGTCACGGATCCAGTTTTGGATATTTGTCTGTATTTTTGCGCTGTCAACAGAAATTTCAAGATCGTTTTGTTCTTTTAATTTTTCAGTCGCGTAACCGGTTACTCTCTTTCCGAAATTAATAGAAGCGTTAAAAGCATCCTGTATTGTAGCTTTACCCATGAATTACTCCCTACTTAAATTTATTTACACCTTGTTTCCAGCCAATATTATTCCAGGCGTTCTTATTTGTTTTAATATAATTACCGGTATATTTACCGTTGTTTCCAAGGTTCATTTGATTAACCGTATTTTCAATACCAAACCCAAGATCGAATCCTCCTGAAGCGCCTGACAGGACACCAGTAAAATAATCAAGGAAGCCCGGTTGTGACTGTTCGATAGCCCAGTCATAATCAGACTGTCCCAGTTTATAAATATTCTCATTGTACGCGTCCTGTGATGTTTTCTGATGATGCCTGTATCCGCCTTCCATCCAGGAGATTCCTTCACGTTTAATGGCATCAGCGGTTAAATTGGCACCTGTAATAACCTGATCCATATAATTGACATTCTGTTTATTTTGCATATCGATATTTCTTTCAAGGCCCGCAGCAGCATAAGCGCGTATCATTTCATTGGCAGCATCCCCGCGGGTACCGCCTGCGGCTTCCGCAGCGACAGACGCGCCGATAGCTGAATCAGACTGAATCCTTGCGTCCTGTATTCCGAACGCCTGGCTTAATAAAGAAGCGTTATATTCGCTTGTTGCGTTGCTCAATTGTTTATCAAGATTGCTTCTTTGAACGCCCAGCTGGTTTAAAGCTTCAGATTTTTGAATAGAGTACATTTCATCGCTGTACTCTTTACCAAGCAGGTATTGCTGTCTTGCCGATTCTTTCTGGCGTTCAAGAGCTGCTTTTTCTTTTTCGCCCTGCTGCCATGTAGATAGTCCGCCTGTAATTGCGCCGACACCTGCGCCTATCAAAGGTATTAACCACATCATTATTAATTAACCTCCGCATTAATCGCTAAAATTTTACATCGTGTAGGAGAATCGTGAATGAGTTCAAACATAACGTCGCTGTCCCATACACCCGGGAATATAATTTTCCAAACGCCTGTGAACGGTTCATTCGCGGTAATAGTATTGATTTGCCCGTTCGGCAGCGCTTTTATTTTTGGAAGGCAGCTGTCAAGGAATCTGAATAAAAGATTTTTGATATTATTCGGTTTCATTTTATTATTCGCGATGATCGGCATGCTGCGGATTCTGCTGGTGTACGGATAACCGATAAAGCCGTCGTCAGTAATAATAAATCCGTTTTCATAATTTGAAGTATCGCCGTTATATTTCATGCAGCTGTCAATATAAACATCAGAAGATTCTTGCAGCACTTCAAGGAAGTATTTATCAAAGCGTTTTACAAGCATGTAAATATCGTCATAACCATTGACGCCGGGGATGACAGCGATGCTTTTTATTTTACCGTTTGTTGTCAATCTGGACCATGCGAAGGTACCTGTGCTGCGTTCGTAGAGCAGGGTAGCGGCAATGCCGTCTTCGCGTGTTATAAAAAGCCTTGTATATGGGGAAGTAATAAAATCAAATTCTAAAGCGGGGCTTTCGCGCAGCATATTATCCGACATCAATGCCATATTGTTCGCGCGAAAATTATTATCTTCCTGCGGGATGTAATATTCAACAAGAGCTTTTTTTCCGGTCTGGAAAAAGCAGGCAGCGTCCCCGATGGCGGCTCCCTGGATTAAATCGCTGCCGTAACGGCTGTTTAATGTTGCCACTACATTTCCGGCGTATACGCCCGGGGGAATAATCCATTCGCTTGTTTCGGTTCCAATTATAAGGCCTTTATTAACGATAAGCCATTGAATGGCATCATGCAAATCTGAAGCAATTTCAAAAGTGAAACCGCAGTCAGGAGTGGGGTATGAATCAATAATATAATCCTTTGTATAAAAAGCGACGCCTGTTTTAACATCAGTGCTTTCGTGATTAATTCCAGAAAGTATTTGCTGATAAATCTGGGCCGGTGTTCCGTACAGTGTAAGATTTGTTCCCATGATATAAACAGGATATTTCATTGTGTTTTGGATTGCCGTATGGAAAGCGTTTATAAACTGGTTAAACGTATTTTCATAAAAAACTATACTACCCATTGCTCCTTCTGTGCCGGAACTTTTAGGGCTGCCAATTCGTTCGTAGATAAAATTATATAGATAATTAATATTATTAACACATTCGCTAATATTTTGTAATTCAATGACAGGTTCATGTGATATTGGATATGTTTTTCCGTACCTGAATCCAATAGCAGGATGATATTGAATTTTATACTCACCTGCATATGTATCATTAATCGTTCGATTTGGATAAATTTTTAAAATTGTTAACGGATCTGACCAAGCTGCCGCTTCAGCATTATTTTTCCATGTAATAAAAAAACCTAACTCTGTCGAGTTCATGGACAATTCATTTGTATTATTTGTTAAAAATAATTCATTACCTATAATCCCGGCAAGCATTGTTCTTTCAGGATAATACGGCGCCTGAACAAAATATTCTGACAAATCTTTAGTAAACTTTCCAAATTCGCCGGGTTCAAGCATTTGTATTTTATTAGAATTAATAATTACTTTCGCATTTAATATTGTTATATATTCCCTTTTTTCTGTGATAAATTTCTTATACGTTGTGAATTTCCTAATATTATCAGCGCTGCTTACAAACACGCGCTGCGGGCTGTTTCTGGTACCTGCAAAGATAAGCCTTCCGTTAAAAAACGTTACTGTCTTGGGCCATTCGTTTTCACGGCTTAGCCATTCTTTTTTTTCATAATGCGTATCTTTTTCAAAAAACACAAAGGTATTTATATCTTCGTGCGCGACGCGTTCAACTTCGGTATCAATAGAAAATTTATTAATTGACAGCCGGTCATTAATTAATGAAATTATTATCGGCTGGTAATTTTGATGGCACAGTATCATTGTGTCATGATTCTGCGCATACTGGACTTCAATTATTTCATCAAGGCTGTTAAAAAGCCTCAGTTCATCATCGCTTTCAAATATATCCGGCTCGTTTGTAACCTGTCCGTTTTCGATTTTATAAATTGTTATATTATCCGGCGCAAGATGCAGTAAATAGCTTAAATTCCTGTTAATTATAAAGGGAATAATCCTGCCATTATTTTCAAGTTCTTTAATGCGCTGTGTCCCTGCGCGGCGTTTAATGCCTCCCGTCGGAATAACGTCAAAATTTTCAAGCAGTGAAGCTCCCTGGTAATACTGCGCGATATCGGTTCTGCCGAATAAAGTATTTGATAATTCGCCGGAAGAAAAATTTGTTATCAGCATATTATAATCCAAGTTCATCCTGCCACCAGGGGTTTTCATTAACCTTGGCAGCGCGGGATGCGCGGCTTGCATTGATAGCTTCCTGTTTTATAAGGAGAGCTTCCTGTAACATTTGTACATGCAGTTTAGGCTGGTCTGTTATTTTCATGGCAAATTTGGCGGCAAGTTTCTTTTCGATATATTCAAAAAACTTTGGTTCATAATCAAGTTCGATATAATCAGGATAATCGCTTGCAGGCTCGGGGTCTTGAGGCAGCTCATCTTTAATATCAGCGGCACTTCCTGCGTATAATGTAACGTCGCCTTTTGTCCAAGCCTGCCCGGAGGTCATGTATTCAACTTCCGGTCTTTCACCTGGAATCATTTGAACAATTGCGATAGGCCGTAATACCTTGCCGTTGGAAACGTAAAGGAGTTCCGCCCGCGGTACATCTGTAAGGATAAGCCTGTCTTCGACAATAAAGTATTCGTTATTTTGCAATTCAATCGGTTTGGCGCAGTCATACGGCATATCATACGTGTATGCGTATCTTTTATCTTTTATTATAGGCCTGCCTGTTCTTACCAGCCTGTCGCGCTTTCTGCCGCCGACCCATTCAACTTCAGATAACGCTTCAAGGAATGTGGACAAATAATAAGACTTTGCCAGCTCGTATCCTATATTTTTATCTGATCTGTCAGCATCAGTCAGCGGATTCTGCCCGATTGCAAATAGTGCGCGGTTAACGATGTTAAGATTCATGTTCATAACAATGGCCCCCTGAAATTACCAGCTGCCCGTTACAGGCAGCCGGGTCTATCCTGTTAAGTTTTCATTATTTGGTTCCACAGAGGTTTAGACCGATAGATTAACGCACCATCCTTTTTCAGGCTCGAACTATGCTCCTGAACAGCGAAGTTGTTTTGGCCAACTTTTACCATTGCTATTAATTTTAATTTTTCCAAATCGATAAACGATTCCGCATATAGCGGAATCGTTAAAACCGTACCCGGTGTAACATTAAAGAAACCTGTAATGTTTCCGGGCGTTTCCGTAAAGAAGCCTGCAGCTTCAATCGGGCTTGAGATATCGCCTGCCGACACAAAGCCTGCAAATGCGATAACCATCAGTAATAGAAAAATAACTTTTTTCATATCACCCCTCCTAAAAAATTACGGTCAGTCGCAGGGGATTTCAACCGTTAAGAGCGTTTACTCTTTTACGACCACACCGTTATTTCAAGCAGTTATCCACTGCTTAAAATACTATTAATCTTCCTCTGGCTCGAAGTGTGGAACTTCCAGTTTCTTTTCGGAGATAATAATATCTCCTTCCCTACGATAAACGCCGTTTACAACGCAGTTGCATTTTGCGCGGTAATGATAAGTTATCCCGTCAATCTGAGATTGCTTCTTATTTAGATCGAGTAAAGCTTCGAGTTTCATAAATAAAGTTACTTTATCAGGAAGCGTTGCAGCGCCTTGTTTCCAGCCTTTCAATTCTTGACCAAAGCGTTTTTTTTGTTCCGGTGTCCATACACCGTTTTTAACTTCCCAGAGCTTTTCAGCTTCTATAAGCAACTCGCCTTCAAGCAGTATCTTCTTATTCGCGTATATAGCTTCATATATTTTTCCAAATATATTTTCCATAACTATTCCTTTACACACCCAGATAAGAATTGATGATCGCCTGTACCCTACCGTTAAACGCCCCTGAAATTGCAACCTTCAGAAACTTGTATTTGGTTTTAGGAACAGGCAGGCCGTAGCCTTCGCTGATCATCGTAGCCGTGACAGTACCGCTTACAACGATATTGTTGTATGTACCGTTTTCGGTATCACAGCCTTTGGCGGTAAGTGTTATGCCGGCCGCGCTTGTAATTGGACCTTCCGGAAGTTTAAGATCAATTGTCATGCGCTCAGCTGTTGCTTCGCCCATATTGATCGTGTCCGGGAAATCCCCCGGGGCGTTCAAGATTCCAAAGCTGTTTAATTTGTCATAAAGAAACGCGATATTCATATATTTATGCCCCCTTACACAACCCGATCTTCGGTATTAAGAATGACATCCATCTGCCGGCAACGAATGTTGCGCACATGGGTGATCGGCTTGCCCCAGGGATCGGCTTGCATGTGAACCACATTGCCTTTATCCCTTGCGGCTTTGTCGAGCTTGATTAAGATACTGTCGTTTGAATACATCGCGTAGGTAGACGCGCCCTTGGGCATCTTATAACTGGTTTCAATGATGACATCTACAAGATCGTCACCGCTCATACCTTTCGGAATATTTGCGATTCGGATAACAGATTCCGGAACAATAACGGAAATACCGTATTCTACTTGAAACCAATCCTGATAAACCCTGTATTTCTTTTTTGAATCATCCGGATCCTGTATCGTAACAAGCCCGTTATCGATACGTTCTACGCCCACGTTCTTTGCTCCTTTCGGATAAATCAAATGGAACATTTCCCTGCCGATAGAGCAAAGATAAATGCTTGTAAGATTGTTTCCAGTACCGCCAGCATCGATGACTATTTTGCTGTCGATTTTATTACGTCTTGCCATAAGCCCGTCAAACTCATCGTCTTTACCGCCATCGCCGTAGATCAAGGTATCTGCCTGGGTTAATCCCATGCCTTTGACAATTGCGATATATTCGCTTCTGCGCGCCTGTTCGATATTGCCGGTATGCTTTACCATCGAAGCATCGACTTCCGCGTATGCTTCCATCATGGCGGTACGATCTTCGATCTTTTTGGTTTGCGTGGCAGCTTTACCGACACCCCTATTATAGATACGGTGTTCGCCATATCTTCCAATTGTGCGTTGAATCGCGATGTTCTTTGTCCCGTTATTTGCTTCAAATGCCGGAACGTCAGCTAACATCTCGTTTGTCTCACGCATCAATTCTATGATGTAATACGGATCAGGCGCATTGGCACGTCTTACGATTTCCAATGCGGTCATCTGATCATTCATGTTTAATGTTGCCATTAAAAACTCCTATGTTTTAAATTCCGGAGAGCCGCCGTCCATTATGGATTTAATGGCGGCTCCCGCTTCACCTCCCCGGGATGCTCCGCTTTCCGCGGTCATTTTCCCGTAGGCAATGAAGGCTTTAATAATTTCCTGATCTCCTGAAAGACCTGCGCCGGCAAGAAGTTTTGCGACATTCGGTCCCGCCGCGTTTAATCCGCGGGTTAAGAACTCCATGTTTTCCTTGTACTTTGAGCCGTATTCTTTTTCGAGCGCGATTGCGGCTTCCTTCTGTTTTACCTGAAGTTTTTCAAGATACGCTTTCTGGTTTGCGGCGCCGATATCCTGAAGGCTCTTGAGCATTGCTGCTCCCTGCGCTTCTGTAAGATTGGCTGCGAACGCCGCCTGCGCGAAGGTTGCGCCGTTACTTTCTGCGTCCTTTGCGAAGCTGTAATCGTTCGCGGTTTTCGGCTTGCCTGCTTTTTCCCAGAATTGTGCGACATCTTCCGGTTTTGCATCCTTCCCGGGGATGACAACGCCTGCCGCTTTGCCTTCGAGCTCAAGATAGGCTTTCGCCATTTCACCGATTTTTCCAAACTTCGCAAGCTTTCCTGCCGTTTCGGGATTATCCCTCATTTCTGGCGGCAGCTGCTCGGCCCAGGGTGCCAGTTTATTTTTACTTGGTTCGTTTCCGGTACCTCCCCCTGCGTCCTTTTTCCCTTCATCAGGTTTGGTTTCGGGTTTCGCTCCTTCCGCGCCAGCACCGAATGCGTTTGATAATAATTCTGCGTTTCCGGCCTGCTGGCTGCCGTTATCCGCCGATCCGCTTCCTGCGCCGTCAGGCGCCAGGAACAGCTTTACCCTGTTAATCAGGTTCTGCATTTTTATAACCTCCACCGGAAGAGGCGGTCTCGGCGATAAAGTCCGTTAAAGACTTTGTACCGCTTAAGCCCAGCCGCTCCCGAATAAAAAATTTTGCATATTCATTCAGTGTTTTTTCACGCTTTGTATTTGCAGGTTCATAAAGACGCAGGTCTTTTAAAAGCATGTTTAAAACTATTTTTCCGTCGTCAGTGCCAAATACCTTTTGGCAAGTTTCAACTAACAGTTCGTTTTTTTTCTTCGGTGAAAGCCTTATATTATTCCACCAGTCGTTTTGTTTTTTGCTCACATTCCGCCGCCTTCCATACCAGACATCTGTTTATTTATCTCATCGATTGCGGAGCCGGGCTTTACAGGCTCGTTCAATTTGTTGTAATTGCCCATCATTTGTTTTTGCTGTTCCATTGCCATTGCCTGCTGTTTCTGCTGCGCTTCCTGTTCTGCGCGCTGTTTGCGTATTTGTGCGATATCTTTATCTTCGCGGATGGCGTCCTGTGGAAAGCCAAGCCCTTCAAGACCTCGCTTGAGCGTGGAATCAAAATCAACTACATCAAGAGCTGTCGGACCTGCAATATTTGCAACCGCTCCGATCAGATTAAGACTTTGTTGAATACCTTGAGATTCGTGATGTTTCTTCTGTGCCTGCGCAAGCGGGCCCATAAAATCAATAGCCAATTTTGCATCTGAGTTTACAAGTCCAACAGGCGGCTGTGGTATTTTTCTCTGGCGATAAAGAATATTAAAACTGCGCTGTATTATTTTTTCCAGTGCGGAATTTAAATTTACAACAAGATCTGATAAAACTGACGCTTTCTCGCCCTGCATTTCCATTACTTCGGTCGCTGTCATTTTGCCTTGTTTTTGCTGCAAAGCCAGGAATAAATCGACAATGAACCAGTCTTTAACACGGTCTTCGATATCGCGGTATACTTCCAGTGAAATAGGGAAGTTTATTCCAATGTCGATGGGTTTTATAATATCTTCCGGTTTATCGTAATAATTAAAACCGTTAGGCACAACATTCTCGCTCCCTCTCATTTTTTCCGGTATATTATAAGGAGGCTGTCCTGCCAGCTGTGCTACTCGTAGTTTTTGTTCGTCTATTTTATTTAAGATTCGTATATCATCTAACGCTTGTATCGCTGGCGATTCGCCATACGGCGTTCCAGGAACAGGCTCCCAGATAAAAACAGCGAAAGGAAATTCATTGTATCCCGATTCCATTAATATTCTGTCGTTATCTTCGTCCATATATATTGACGCATAAGGCATGTTGTTAGCGTCTTGCGAATCATCATCACTGTCTTCACGTTTATAAACTGCGTGTATTATTGTTATTTCTTTATTGATATTATCATCAAGTTTTAATTCTCTTTTTTGTTCTTCGCTTAGATTTTCTTCACCAAAAAAGACCGCGGCGTTTTGTAATGATATCGAATATCTTCGGAATAATGTATCGGTATTATCGTACTCGTCTGTATCTAAAAATATTTCCTGCGTTTTTAAAGCCATGAAACGCAGCCTATTTTCATTTATCACTTCATCGATTAACATTACACCGTGTCCGTATTCAACCGCACTGGCAATCATCAGGCTTGCTTGCTTGTAAAGGTTAGACATGCGGAACTCCGAATAAAGTTTTCGTTCTACTTCTTCAAGCCAGTCTTTGGCGCCGTGGATTTTATCCAGGTGAGTTTGATCTTCTAATGTAAGTTTTTGCCATACGATATTTGGCGATATGGAATATCCTACAAGACCGGAGCGCAGTGTTTTGGCGAACTGTGTAGGGCGGCTAGTAAACCTTTTCGAGCGTTTTGGGGTTTTATCGCGCGGATTTTCCCAATTATATATTGACGGGGATACATATCTTTGAACGTCCTTCCAATCGGATAATCTTTTATCCCGTTCATTTTTCAGGCGCTCATAATATTTTTTAAGTTTGACGGCTTTTTCTTTATCAGATACGGTTTCCCGGCCCATAGACACTCCTACCCACAAATAAATACAATGTGGAAAATAGTTAAGTATCTATTGACGCCTGTTTCTGGGTAGCCAATATTTTTACTTATCTTTCTTATAACATATAATTATTAAACCCGTCAAGAGGTTTATTTAAATTTATATCCGGCTTTCTTCAATGTTTTTGACACTGTTAAAAATAACCATTGGAAGTACATTACAAGCCTTTCTTCATCTTCACCGTCATAAAAACCCTTATATTGAGTAATAAAGTAATCATGTGAAAACGAAGCGTGCAAACATTCATGTGCTATAATATCAGTTGTCAGTTTTTCTTCATTAAAAAATATTATTCCAAACATTAAAGGCCTTGCTTTTCCCTGTGTATATTTGCATTTTACATTTGGCGAATCTGTCCATACAGCTTCAAAATCATTTTGTTTATACTCATATTTATAAAGTTTACATATTTTTTCATTTTCTTTTTTCATTGTCTGCTTATGTTTATATACCCTTACTTTTAAAGTGTCAGAATATCCCGGTCTTTCAATTATAAATTCTTTGTAAGTTTTCATTAATAATCCCCCAATGGGTCCCAGCTTGCGGTTTTCTTTGTCCCGAAATTCCAGCTGCCGTTCTGTTTGCGGAGCGCGCGGCCGGGGAATTTCGCAAACTCGCTCATACATGCGTAACGCGTTTCATCATATATATGATCTTCCAACTTTGAATTAACGTCTTCAGGATTATTAGGGCTTGGCGTAAGCACAGGTATTGTGCGGATAAAATCAACGCAATGATCAAAAATAAGCATCATTGGTTTACCGTCTTCGCCCAGCGTCATCATCTGTTGATGGACCTGCATAAGGCCGTTTACTCTGTCTTTATCTTTAAACATTTTGGTCATCTTAAATCCCGCTTCTTCCCATTGTTCCCCGGGCGACGGCAAGTCGTCTGTTTTATTCCACATAGCTCCGTCTGCTATAATTTCCGTTACACCTTCCGCGACCGCGTCCCCCCATGCTTTGGCTGCTGCCTCCGCGGCGCCCATCCTGATTCCGGTATTCGCTTCATGCTTTGCGCAGCCGTACCATTCGCCGTAACGTATCAATCTGCCTTCTTCATTTACAGCCCATTTGCCAAGTGAGAACGGCGCGCTAAATCCCCAGTCCAGCGAATAAAACCTTTTCCATTGTCCTGAAGGAAGCGCAAACGGCTTAACAACATGTTTCTCTCTTCTGAACTCGTCAAATACCTGGCCGGCAAATACGTCCCAGTCGCCTTCCAATAACGCGCGGCGTAAATGAGTAGGCAGCATTTCAAGTCTTTTTAAATACTCAGGATCGTTATCTAAAAGCTTTTTATTATCCTGAATAAGCGCTTTAACGAAACTTCGCGTAAGTCCGTCTTTTGTTTTATATATTTTGCCGGGCTCAAATCCGTCGATAAACCTTGTTTTTATCCACGCGTGGCCTGGACCTCCGGGGTTTGCAGTCCCGCGGATATAACACGGAGCTCCTGCGGCGCTGCGCGCGCGGCTCATCATATAACGCCAGCAGTAATCTGTAGGATAATTGCCCAGCTCGTCAAACCCTATCCATGTGTATTCCTGTCCCTGATACCGCGTAACGTCGTCATCCCTTTCAAGGAATCTGAATTGAAGTTTTGATCCAGGCGGAAAATAAAACGTGCGTTCCGCCTTATTCCATCTTGCGCCTAACGGTATGTACAGCTGTTTGGCGCGGTTTATTATGCTTTCAAGTTCAGGATATGTGCGCCTGAATAAAATTCCTTTCCAATTCTGCCGCCAATCGTTACAGAATGATATAAAATCTACAAGAAGAAAATCACTTTTTCCTCCGCCCGCAGCGCCTCCGTACAGAAGCTCAAATGAATTATTCGCCAGCGCTTGCGCTTGTCGCTTCTGGGGGCTCCAGAGTTCCTTCATCCTGCGCTCCTTCTAATTCGTCTTCATTGAATAATTCTTTTTGAACCGCTTTTAATATTTCCATATTTCCAAGATCAGTTCCCGCGATTATTGTATTTATAGGCTTGCCGTCTATCCTGTCGAATATATATTTAATCGCAGGTATTTCTTTATCGTATATCGCAAGCTGCCATAATCTTTTAGCAAGCGCGTCTTTACATTTCATTCCGTCCAGTTCTTTTAATTCTTTATTTTCTTTCAGATGTTCAGGAATTATTATTTTTTTATTCCCATATTTAGATAATACTTCTGTCAGGCTGTTTTTCTTTTTCGGACGCCCGTGAGGATTATTTGTCTGTCCTTTTGATAACGGCATTGACGCTCTCCCATTGTTACCGCGGGAAAGCTTAAAGTCAGGTTCGGATTTTATCTGTTTTGTTTTCTTTTGTTTATCAAGAATTTACCCGGTCCAAACACGCTTCAAGAGTTCCCTTTAGTTTGTCCGGACATCAGTTTTCTGGCAGCCCTATCTTATTCTTATTATATTTATGCTTTTTTGTCAACTTTTATGAGTATTTTTTTATTACCGCAGCAAAAAGTGATTTACTTTGTGTACTACTAGGTATTATATAGTAAAATATTTTTATTTTTATACTATATATTAATATCACAAAGTATATCACTATGTCACTTTTTATTATAAGTCTATACTACATAAGGACTTATCAAGTGATATACTTAGTGATATACAGTGATTTAGTGACTTACTTCGCCTTTTTCATCCTTTAAATTAATTATTCTTTCCTTCTTCTACAGTAAAAAAGCAGCGCTTCATCTTCTTCTGTATGAGAGTATTGGTTATTTTTGGCAAAAATAAAGGCGAAGTGACATACTTCGCCCTAAAGTGATTTACTGGTTTGTCACTTTTCTTTAATTCTTTTTTAGTATTTTTTTTGTTTATCCGCCACAGTCATTATGCAGCTAGCTTCCGGGAAGCGGTGGACCGGTTAGTTTTATATTAAGATATGCTGTGCCTGTATTTTTATGTTTCTTCTCTTTTATATGGACGGAGAGGTGTTCGCCAAATTTGTTCTTACCCATTACTTTCTTAATGCCTTCATTTGCACACCAAGCCTGGAAGTTTTTATACATATCCGAAAGGTCTTCTTCGTTACCCTGCATAGGCTCCGTTTTCTCTTTTACCCAGCGGCCGACAAGGTCCTGGCTTTCAAGATATTCTTTGCTCGCTTCATCGATTACTTCACACGCAGGAAACGCCCTTGCTCCTCCGCCTACTTTATAATACTGCCTTGCAAAATATATTAATAATCGTAAAATCTGCGGAGCTTCAGCAAGCAGTTTCTTTTCCAAATCAGGCACTATTTCTTCGTCGGGGACGGTGTAATCAAACGGCACCATGCGAACGCGCCTTTTTGCGTCCATGCCGGTATTCTTCAGTGATAACCTTTGATTGCTGCCGACCGCAAGTTTGCACACGCTGCGTAACGTTGAATCTTTCTTAAATTTCATTGGTACGTTCATAGGATCGCCTGTTGTTATTTCCTTTATTAACTTCATGTTAAGCTGGCCTTCGCCTGCGTCCGCGAGTACTCCCATGCGTATGCCGTGCATCCCCGATAACAAAAACTGTGAAGCAAACCTATTTTCAATAATTATATCCTGGGATATCGGCGCAGCGTAATCGCCCATTATCGACATCATTAATTTTAACAGTACTGATTTTCCGTTCTGGCCGCCCCCGTGGAAATTAACGAAGAAGGAGGCGCCTGTTTCACCTGTAAGGCAATACCCGAAATAAAATAAAACCCATAACGCAAGGTCAGGCCTTTCAATTCCGTCTTTGCTTGTTACCTGCATGATGAATTTTTTAAACTCAGGCGTTATGTCAGGCATCTTATCTTCATCTTCCACTTCCGCAGGTTTGTATCTGTCACTCTTTGTTATGTAATCTTCTGGCTCGCAAGGACGCACTTCGCCAGTTTTTAAATTGTATAAATCTCCCAGGCAGTTTCGTACCGCGGGGTCGGTGTCAAATGAATCGCGTAACACCGCTATACGTTTATCGCGTTTTAAAATAGTCATTACAGCGTTTATGCCGCTTGAATTTCTTATACCGCGGGCAAATCGCAGCTCCTCGTATCTTTCTTCCGTCGCGCTTTCAGCTAACAGTCTGCCGAAATGACGCACTATCCACTGGACCATGCTTTCCGCGTATTCTTCGCCTTTCCAGCAGCCGTCCTCGGCGTTCCAGCCCATCCAGCCGCTTTCACTGTACCGGATATAACGGCCGCAGTGTATTACGATATCTTCTACGACATCATCTTCGCTTAAATCATTGTTTTCCCAGGGATCGTATTGTTTGGGAATTTGCTGTATCACATAATCGGCCATGCGGCCTGATAATGCGGCATCTTTATAATCCCCGGGCTTTTTTGAACGCGCCTTCTTTGTGCCTTTATGCACGTAATATTCTTGAGTTGTTTTTTCCTGGTCAGGCTTTTTCGCCGGTTGTTTCGCCATTTAGTTATTTACTTTATAAAATGCCTTTGCGAATCCCGGCGGCGTGATAGCTCTTATAGCAGATCTGTCAAGTTTTAAATCTTTATATTCAGGCGGACATTTTGGAACACTGAAATCTCTGGCATTAGTTCTTCCAGAAGGATTTCTCACTACCATGTCAGAAGGTTTCTTCTTAACTACAGGTACAGGATTGTTAAAATATCCCCAGAGATCAGTTCTTTTTATTATT
>JGI24694J35173_10000539_pt1 | contig 35996 bp, 30 predicted proteins | sample TergutCo191P1_FD_35173 | JGI IMG/M metagenome (IMG submission 35173) | reverse complement strand
GAACGAGGAGACAACTGGTGGTGGATCAACGTGCCAACAACGAATGATTTCAATATTATTATCTATGACTCAAGCAATCCATGGTATAGAGCGGGAGAGCATGAAGTGACTCCAAACCCAACTGGAACATTCCACCGCTATATTGTCTGGATTCAACTGCGATATGGCAGCATCCACCCTTCAAGAGAAACACTACTCTGGCAAAGATTCCCGGACTAAGGAAAAAGAAAGACTGTCTTCAAGATGGTCTTTTTTTGAGAGTGAGAATGATTTTTATTTTTTGTTCAAAAATTTTCATGAAAAACCCTTTACTATTGTGAAGATATGTTGTATAATCAAATAAAAAGGAACTCAAGTTGATGAATAGATTAATTCAAACAATCAAGGACAAAGCACGGAAAGAGATGAAAACAATCGTTTTGCCAGAGAGCAATGACGAGAGAGTTGTGCGTGCTGCTGAAATAATAACAAGGGAAAAGCTTGCAAAAGTTGTTCTAATTGGATCCGATGTGGAAATAAAAAATCGCTTTCCAAACATTAACCTTGACGGCATCAAAATCATTAACAACAAAGAAATTGACACAACAAAATATTCAAACAAACTTTTTGAACTAAGAAAAGAAAAGGGAATGACGCAAGAAGAATCAAAAGCCCTTATGCAAAAAGAGTTATATTTCGGGGTTATGCTTGTAAAGTTGGGTGAAGCGGATGGTCTTGTTGGCGGAGCGTGCCATTCAACTGGCGACATGCTAAGACCAGCTCTCCAGATCGTAAAAACCGCGCCAAACATCAAGACTGTTTCAAGTTGTTTCATTATGTTGTGCCCAAACAAAAACTATGGTGATGACGGGATTATGGTCTTTGCTGATTGTGCTGTTAATGTTAATCCAACAGCCGAACAGCTTGCTGACATTGCTCTTGCTAGTGCGGAAACGGCAAAATCAATCGCGGGCATCAATCCAAGAGTCGCAATGTTGTCGTTTTCAACAAAGGGAAGCGCACAACACGAGTGTGCAAGCAAGGTTGTTGAGGCGACCGAAATTGTCAAAAGATTGAATCCATCATTAGTGGTTGATGGCGAGTTGCAACTAGATAGTGCAATCGTCCCAAGTGTTGCAGCATTCAAATGCAAAGGTAGCCAAGTCGAAGGAAAGGCAAATGTGCTTATTTTTCCAGACCTTCAAAGTGGCAATATCGGCTATAAACTTGTCGAGCGCCTCGCAGGTGCTGAGGCAGTTGGCCCAATTTGCCAAGGTTTCAACAGTCCCTTGAATGACCTGTCTCGTGGTTGTAGTGTTGAGGATATTGTCAATGTCACAGCGATTACTGCGGTGCAGGCACAGTGAAACAATGAAAAATATCTTTAAGTTCGAACATAAAAACACAAAAAATTTGAATATACCATTTAATATGCAGATAGTTGGAATTAAATAAGATAGTCTTGTCGGGTTCTTTCCGACAAAAAGGGTTGAAGACCCAAGGAGAATAAAATGAAAATACTAGTCATCAATGCTGGAAGTTCGTCAATCAAGTATCAACTTGTTGACATGACGAACGAAATTGTCATCGCAAAAGGAATGTGTGACAGGGTTGGGCAACAAAGTTCAACACTCATCTACAAAGGAAAATCTGATATTCGCCTTGACGATGTTAAAATGCCATCTCATGTTGAAGCGATGAAGTTTGTTCTTGACGCACTCGTTCACGCTGACTATGGTGTCATTAAAAACCTTTCAGAAGTTAGTGCAGTAGGGCACAGAGTTGTTCTTGGTGGAGAAGACTACACGGGAAGCGTTGTCATTGATGAAACCGTCATGAAAGCGCTTTATGCGAACATTGGGCTCGCTCCTCTTCACAACCCAGCGAACATTCAAGGAATTGAAGCATGCAAAGAAATCATGCCAACAACTCCAATGGTCGCGGTTTTCGACAATGCATTCCACTCATCAATGCCAGACTATGCGTATCTTTATGCAATCAACTATGATGACTATAAAAAGCACAAAATCCGCAAATACGGTTTTCATGGAACGAGTCACATGTTTATTTCGCAAGAAGTTGAAAGAATCACTGGCAAAAAAGACAACAAAATTGTCATCGCTCATCTTGGAAATGGTGCGAGTATGTCGGCAGTCAAAAATGGAAAATCAATCGACACTTCAATGGGTCTAACTCCTCTTCAAGGTCTTGTCATGGGAACTCGTTGCGGAGATATTGATGCCGCAGCCGTTGAGTATCTTGTCAACAACACGGACATGGACGTTCACCAAGTGACGACCTACCTCAACAAAAAATGCGGACTGCTCGGCATAAGCGGACTATCTAGTGACTTTAGGGACCTTGAAGAAGAATATGCAAAAGGTGACAAATGCAACCCAAGAGCTAGGCTTGCAATTGAAATGTTTTGCTATAGAGTCAAAAGCTATGTTGGCTCATATGCTGCCGCAATGGGTGGAATCGATTGCCTCGTCTTCACGGGCGGTATTGGAGAAAATTCTTCAATCGTTCGTGAAAAAGTAGTGGAAGGGCTTGAGTTCCTCGGGCTGGAACTTGATAAAAAAGCAAATGACACTGCAAAAAGAGGGGAGATGACTCTATTCACAACAGGCAAGAAAGTCAAAGGCTATGTCATTCCAACCAACGAAGAAATCATGATTGCAAGAGACACTCTAAGACTAGTCAAATAATTTCAAAAACTAAAGTAGGAGCAAGTCGCTCCTACTTTGTCATAATAACAGAATAAAAAAAACAATATTTCAAAAAACTCAAACATTTGTCAAGTTTTGTCGAAACTATGCATATACATTGTGAGGAGAGTGGTCTCAATCTTGTTTCTTGAAACAAAAAACTCATCTCCGAGACAAGTTGTGAGTCCAGAGGGTCGAAGTAATTAAGAAAATAACACGATAATGAGCGAATTTTTTGAAATGTCTTTTTTGGAATTAAGAAGCAAAGAGGTCATAAATGTCGTTGACGGACGACGTTTAGGAAGAGTTTGCGATGTTATTCTTGGCGGCCACAAAGGTGGTCTTAAAGGCATAGTTGTTCCTTTCTCGCGTCGATTTTTTTTTAAAAGCCAAGATATTTTTATCCCCTTTGAATGTATTGACAAAATTGGAGAGGATGCTATACTAGTAAGAGTCCGTTCTCACAACCATCATCATGACAAGCATAAAAAAGGTCATCATGGTGGAGGTGGGCATCACGACAGAGGACGCGAAAGAGAAAGAGGACATGGACACAGAGAGCATCACAGCCATCATGAATTTCATTGCGAACACGACAGGCACAGAGGCGAGGACTGTTGTCATGGAGCAAAAGAAAGAGAGCATCGTGGACACAGAGAAAAAGAAAATCACGGGCACCATGAGCAAAGAGAGGAACATTGTGGTGAGCATGGTTGTCATGAACAAATCCACAGGGCTCATTTAATGGGGGACTGCAGAGAGCCTGAAAGAGAAGAAAGAGAACACAAAAACCATGGAAAGGATCGCCCAAAATGTGATCGCAAATGTGAAAAATGCATGCTGTTTGATTGCGTGTTTCGCTGGAAGTAGTTGCAATATTCAGTGTTTCAATGTCAATAATTCGGTTGTTTTTGATTGAATTAAAAAACTATCTGTCATTGAGCATTGTGAGTTGAGGATTTAAAACTAATGCCGTTTTCATGACAATTGCGAGTCAAAAAAATGCGCAAAATAAACCCATAAATGCTATTAGCATTGGAGATAAACAAATGAAATGTATTTATTGCAACTTTGAAGATTCAAAAGTTTTAGACTCAAGACTAACCGACAAAGGAAATTCCGTCAAAAGAAGAAGGGAATGTCTTTCTTGTGGAAAGCGTTTCACTACCTATGAAATGGTTGAAGTACTCCCGATTTTGGTCATTAAAAATGATGGCACAAGGCAACCATTCGATCGAGTAAAGGTTCAAAACGGAATAGTTAGAGCGTGCGAAAAAAGGGCAGTGTCACTTGCTGATATCAATAATCTTGTCCATGAAATCGAAGACAGCATTCAAAACTCACTTGCGAGTGAAGTGAAAACGGTTGACATTGGAGAGATGGTAATGAAAGGATTAAAAGATCTTGACGAAGTTGCCTATATCCGCTTTGCTTCGGTTTATAAGCAGTTTGCTGATGTTTCAACGTTCCTATCATTCGTCAAAGAATTTGAAAAGAAAATTAAAAAATAACTATGACTTTATCGAATGCCAAATTAAACACCGCATATTCAATCAAAAAACTACATGGTGAATTCAATGAAAAACGCCGACTTTTAGACATGGGATTTTCGCCAGAATCTCAAATAGTAATCTGTGCCATCGCTCCATTCGGTGGCACTTTTTTAATTTTGCTACGAGGGCGACTCTTTTCAATTAGAGAAGATATCGCAAAAATGATTGAGGTTATTTGATAAAAATCTTATTGCAAAAAACTTAGTTAAAGCTGTTTAAAAATTTTCTTTAAAAAATGATTGCGATGATTTTGTGTTAAAATAACGAGAAGATTGAAAAATGTGTAAAAATTACGCATAATGTAGATATGTTCTTATATACATTTGCAAAGACATTAAAAGAATTGAGGCTTGAAAAAGAGTTGACACAAGAGGGGTTGGCAAATATTCTTGGTGTCAATCGAACATCAATAAGCGATTGGGAGAAGCCTAGGACGGAGCCAAGTTTGACCATGCTTGTTGAACTTGCAAAATTTTTCGGTGTGACAGTTGATGAGCTTTTGGGGGTTGAAAATTAAATCAAACACCTTAAAAACAATCAAAGACACTTTTGTTCAATTGCTTTATCCAACAGGAATAAAGTGCATTTTTTGCAATGCCGAGTTGCCGAGAGATGAAAAATATTCTATTTGTTTCGATTGCGACAAAGAGAGTCAAAAGATTGAAGAATCTTGTCTTCGTTGCGGAAGGCAGAAACTGGGAGATGCAAATTATTGTGACACTTGCACCGATGTAAATCGAAGTTTTGACATGGCGAGAAGTGCCTATGTCTATGAAGGTGGAGTAACTCGTGCTATTCACAATTTTAAATACAACTCTGAAAAACACCTTGCAGATAATTTTTCCCAAATTATGTCTGACATAATAAAAAAAGAGGAGCTGGATTTTGATATCGTGACATTCGTCCCACTCCACAAAAAGCGTCAAAGAGAAAGGGGCTACAATCAGTCCGAACTTCTTGCAAAAAAGATAGCGAGAATTTTCGAAGTGCCGTGTGAGTCGCTTCTAACCAAAACAAAACACACTCAAAAACTCGCAAAATTATCTTTCCATGAAAGAAAAGAGCTTTTGAAAGGATCATTTGAGCTGGCAAGAGAAATGCATGAAATAAAAGGGAGGAGAGTGCTTCTTGTTGATGACGTTCTGACGACAGCAACAACAGTTGAAGAATGCTCAAAAATTTTGAGAAAAGCAAAAGCTGACGCAATAACAGTATTGACTATTGCTTCAACAAAATCCGAGCCAACTCTGTATTAGTTTTAAAACTAGTTCCAGCTAAAATCCGACAAAAGGGTTGAAAACCCTTGACAGAATATATTTTTTTTGGTAAAATGGTATAATGCTCTAATTATAGGACATTTATTGTGATATACTATCATTGAGTATTAACAATTTTCAAAGAATTCAAGACACAATGCTGTTCTCATGACAAGTTGTGTTAGCAATAAATAAACAAAACAAATTCCACCCCCCACAAAAGGAAAACATATGAAAAAAGACAACAATAACATTAATGAAACAGAATCGTCTTTTGCTGAACAAGATATTTCAGCAGTTTCTTTTTCGCTGAACAAAAAAGAGGAAAAGAAAACAAAAGACAAAAAATCTGATTCAAAAAAGACGGTCGAAAAAGTAGAAAAGAAAGTGGACAGCTTTGAAGAACAGCCAAATATTCCGAATGAAGCTGAATTTAGGTCTGCGAATGATGTCGATGTTGCAAAAGAGTCTTTGACGTTTGATGCCGATTTTGCAGTTGATGATGCGGTCAAAATTTTCCTAAAAGATATTGGGAGAGTGCCGCTACTTTCTGCTGATGAAGAATATGAACTGGCAAAAAAAATGGCAGATGGCTGTGAGAGTTCAAAGCAAAAATTAACTCAAGCGAATCTTAGGCTTGTTGTTTCAGTTGCAAAACGATATGTGGGCAGAGGTATGCAATTTCTTGATCTTATTCAAGAGGGGAACTTGGGATTAATGAAAGCGGTCGAAAAATTTGATTTTGCTCTCGGGTTTCGTTTCTCAACCTATGCAACATGGTGGATTCGCCAAGCAATAACGCGTGCAATCGCTGACCAAGGACGAACAATTAGAATACCTGTCCACATGGCAGAAACAATTAACAAATTTATTCGTGTCCAACGTCAGCTGGTTCAAGACTTTGGAAGAGAGCCAACGGATGAAGAAATTGCAAATGAGATGGGAGTTGAAGAATCTAAGGTCAAAGGACTTCGTCGAATTTCTCAAGACCCTATTGCACTTGAAACAAAAATTGGCGAAGATGATGACAGTGCGCTGATTGACTTTGTTGAAGACGAAAAAAGCGAAAAACCTCATGAAAAAACAAATGCAACGCTACTTAAAGAACAATTAATGAATGTTCTTGACAGCCTTGACCCAAGAGAGGAAATGGTTCTTCGCCTTCGATTTGGGATGGATGATGGGCACCCAAGAACGCTTGAAGAAGTTGGAAGAGAGTTCAATGTCACAAGAGAAAGAATTCGCCAGATTGAAGCAAAAGCGCTCAGAAAACTCAGACATCCGAAAAAAAGCGGAGTTCTTCGTGATTACGCAGACTTTTTGAAGAACTAGAAGCTCTAAAAAAAGGACAAAAAATGAAAGAGACGAAAGACACAACAGTAGAAATAACGAAAGAAGAGGTATCTCAAACCTTGACTCCAACCTCTCAAAAAGAAGAGAAGAAGTCAATGGGAGTTCAGCCTATCTATCTAAAAACAAAATATAGTATTCCTAACAAAATATGGCTAAGACTTGCTCGAATTATCAAAAGAAAACCTGTGACAATTGACCTCAACAAGTTGAAAGGTGGAGAAATGGAGCAAAAACGCATCAAAATTTGCAACCATAATGGAGCAGGTGGACCGTTTAGTTTTCGAACATTTAGAGATGAGCCATTCATGATGTGGGGCGCTCATCAAATGTGCGAACATTACAAATCTAGAAGGGATTACCTAAGAGTGACATTTTATCGAAACAAATTGAAATATGGCAAATTTTCAAGTTTCATCATGTCATGGATTTTCGGCGGGTTCGCACCATTTTTCTATGATGCGGCTGGAATTATTCCAATCTATTATGACCAAAGAATTCGCCACACTCTAAAATGGTCGGTCAAATGTCTTGAAAATGACTTGCCAGTCGTGATTTTTCCAGAAGATTCGAAAGAAGGCTATGAATATATTCTCAAAAGTATGTATGCAGGATTTTTGCATTTATCAAAACTTTACTATAAACGTCACGGAGTCGACATCCCAATCTACACTTGTCGTTATGAAAAACGTCCAAAGAAGTTGATTGTTGGTGAACCGCTTTATTATCAAGAGCTTTCCAAAAGCTTCACAGATGAGGAAATCGTCAATATTTTTATGAACTATTGCAATTCACTTCGAAACGTGACAAAAGAAAATGCCCATGAATTCATGTTTGACCATGTTCCTGAAAAAATTGAAGGCGAAGAAGGCGAGAGAAAGTCAGTTCTAGAAACAATACTAGAAAAGACTGCAAACGCATAAACTAACGAAAAGGAAAGCTTCCCTCTTATTGCCCAATCAAGCGCCACGCAGTAATTTGCGCAGATTATGAACAACTCACCTCCTTATTTTTAAACATTCAGCAGAAACTAGGCATGAGATATTAAAAAATTCTAAATCTGTTGTTAAAGGTTTTTTGCTGGTGCATTTTTGAATCTCAACGCCTCCTCCCATAACAAGTTATGGGTTAATAATGAAAATCCATGAGTGTTTGTGCGGTGGTTCAAAAAAAAGTTTGAATATCAAACAAAATCTCTTGACAAAAAAGGCAAAACCCTTTAAAATATAACTATTATGGAGAAAACAAACAACAAAAAATCAAAAAATTCGGGAGTCAAACCGATTTTCTTGAAAAACAAATTCACGCTTTTAGACAAATTCTGGTTCGGGTTTGCAAGGTTTTTCAAAAGAAAGCCTGTGACTATTGATTTGAATGAATTGAAAGGCGGAAAGATGGATGACAAACGCGTCATGATTTGCAACCACAATGGTGCAGGCGGACCTTTCAGTTTTAGAACTTTCAGAAAAGAGTATTTCATGATGTGGAGTGCCCACAAAATGACCGAGAACTACAAGTCGAGAAGAGAATACCTTCGTGAAACTTTCTATGGACAAAAGTTAAAATATGGTAAATTTTCCGCAAGATTTATGTCATGGTTCTTTGGACTTTTGTCCCCCATGTTCTATAGCGTTGCTGGTGTCATTCCAGTCTATTATGACCAAAGAATTCGCCACACTCTAAAATGGTCGGTCAAATGCATTGAGAACGATTTGCCAGTTGTCATTTTTCCCGAAAATTCGTCAGATGGCTATCACTACATTATCAAGGAATTGTATGCTGGTTTTTTGGCAACATCAAAACTTTACTACAAACAACATGGTGTCGATATCCCTATCTACACTTGTCGCTATGAAAAAAATCCAAAGAAACTAATCATTGGTGAGCCTCTCTACTATAATGAGCTTTCGAAAAGTTTCACTGACGAAGAAATTGTGAACATTTTCTTGAACTACATGAACAATCTCAAAGATTGCACAAAAGAAAATGCCCATGAATTCCTATTCGACTATGTTAAAGAAGAAAATCAAATTGAAGCAACAGAGAAAAAATCAGTATTTGATGTCTTGACAAACGGAGCAAAAGAAACTCAACCTGAATTGATTTAGCAATTTTAAAAAATCTAAATTAGGTTCAAATCGCAAATTTTAAGGCGACAATTGAGTGAAGTTTTGAAATCATTATGTTCAACAAAATCCTTGCAAATGAAGCATTCAAAAGAAACTGGCTTGGAGGACAGTGTTGTTGTTAAAAATGCTAAAATTGCTGTTTGAGCTTTATTTTGGTGCATTTTTGAATAACAACACCGTCCTCATGACAAGTTGCGGACTTCGCGGATAGTAGTATTCTAGCAAAAAAAGGAACTAATCAACTATGAGAAAATTAAAAATAATATTTGCAATCATTTTTTTAATAATTTTTTCTGCAATAGGCTTTGGGTGTAACGGAGAAAAGGAAACTCTTTCGTTGCACCTTGTTTCATTAGAGGTTGCCCCAAATGGTGTTTCTAATTTTCACATTCGCCACAACGGAGATGCTCACACTCAAAACACTTATTTTGAAACAAACTCAACCATTAAAGTATTGTGGGAAACATCAAATGAACATGAAGCAGTTCTGTATGTCAACGATGTTCGAACAAATCTTTTTTCTGGAGATGAATTGATGGTTGATGAGGAATTGACCCTCCGACTAAGAGTCTATCAAACGGGAGTAAGACTTGGTTCAGTTGCCGATGGTGCGCCAGTGTTTGATGGAATCACTGTGACAATTAATGGCGAAAATCTCGCAATGCACAGTGTCTATGTCACGAACACTCAAACATGGGTTTCAGTTCCGACAAGAACTCCAGCTGCAGTCGGCTATGTCTATAAATCTCACGGAAAATCAGTTGAAGTCGTTGTTGACTTCGGTGAAGAAATAAATTCGAACACCATCATTCGCCCTGTTCATCGTGGAATAACTCCAGAAATTATTAATGGCACAAAGGCAAGATTTGTCGCAAGCGGACACGGAACATATATCATTGAGCCAAATGGAAACCCTCACAGAGCAGTTTTTTTGTTCATGGATGAATTTGTTTCAAGAAGAAGAGCGCCTGACACTGAAAATGTTATTCGTTTCACTAAAGGTCTCTGGGACTACACCAATCACCCAGCAATTCAAAGAAGTGTTCAAGGGGGCGGAGATGATTATGCCGTTCGTGGAATGGTGACGCTTCAATCGAACACAACCGTTATTATTGAAGAGGGCGCATTCGTCCGCGCTGGTTTCTTTGGAAGATATGTTGAAAACATTCGAATAACTGGACGAGGAATAATCGATGGTTCAACTTTCACAAGAAGATTTCCAGAGGGCGGTCTTTCTGGACGACAAACTATTCCAATTGAGTTTCAGCATTCATCAAACATAGTCTTGGAAGACTTCGCAGTTCATGATCCAGCAGGATGGGTTGTCCACTCATTCTTTGTTGAAGACAGCGTTATGGATGGCATTAGAATGTTCACATCTAGAACAAACGGTGATGGAATATCGTTGCAATCAAACAGAAATATCCACGTCAAAAATGTGTTCGTTCGAGCATGGGATGATGCCTTGGTTGTCAAAAACTATCCAATAATAAGAAATTCACCAGAAGAGTATTGGGGTTCAACCTATAACCTGTTGTTTGAAAATTCAGAACTTTGGAGTGACCTTGCTCAAGCAATGGAAATTGGATTTGAAACAGTCGGACAACAAATGGAGAACATAACTTTTCGAAATATCACAGTTTTCCATGCGTTTCACAAGCCTCCAATCAGCATCAACAACGGCAATAATGCCTATATTCGCAATATTCTTTGGGAAAACATAACCATTGAAAATGCCGCTATGGGAGGTGGAGACGCCGCATGGGACAGAGATTTGATTGGTTTTAGAATTGCTTTTAGTTCCACTTGGTCAACTTGGAACATCGCGGGAGGAACACCGCTTGGGCAAGTTGATGGAGTTGTTATTCGAAATGTCTTTGTTCTAGATGGCATTAGAGATTATGTCGAAATGCGTTTTGAAGGAGCAAGACACAATTTTAGAAATCAAGGATTGACTTATCACATTGTTCAAAACGTCAAAATCGAAAACGTTTACTTAAGAGGTCAGCGTGTTGAAATTGGCGAAAACCTAGTCGTTCGTCAAAATGCACAAGCCAGAAATATAACACTAGACGGAAATTTATTAAGTTCAACCTAAATCAAAGCAATCAAAGAGGGTGTATTGTTAAAAATATGCTCTTTTTTGTTGCTCATTTCATTTGTTTAATTCAGCAAAAAGGAAGAAAGTCGCTAAAGTGATTTAAGCGTTATTGTGTGCTTTTTAAAAATCAATAATCGATATTAGAGTCAAATGTCAAGTTGATTTTTTGCAGTGATTGGACAAAGAAAAACGGTCGACTAGGAAAGTCGACCGTTTTTCTTTTTGTTTGTTTTATTCAATTTAGCAACAAAATTAAAGCTTAAAAATATTTTCTCAGCCAATAGTTCACTTGAAGAAAATAAGCAATGGTTTGAGGGGTTGTCATCAATTGACCATACCATGGTGTTTGAGAAGTTGATGTGAGCAAACTTTCAAGTGCCTTCTTGTTTGCGATTTTTAGCAAAGGGGAAGACGAGTCGTTCAAAACTTCTTTTAATTCGTTTCTGACCAATTCAAGGTATTTTGGATTGTGGGTCTTTGGGTAGGGGCTTTTTTTGCGATAAAGAACATCATGAGGCAAATAGTCTTTCATAGCGTGGCGAAGAAGTCCTTTTTCTCGTCCCAAATAGTCTTTGAATTCCCACGGCACATTATAAAGGTATTCCGCAATTCGATAATCACAAAAAGGAGTTCGAATATTAATGCCACCAAACATACCCATTCTTTCACCGCGAACAACAAGCGTTTGCATGAAATGGTCAAAGTTTAATTTTGACATTTCTTTCATTCTTTTTTCAAGTGGAGAAGTTCCAAACAAAACATGGACGTTGCTAATTGCTTCATCATAGCGTTTTTTTGCATAATCTTTTTCAATAGTATCTTTCAAGTCATCATGCAAAAATTCAAATCTGTTGAAAGTGTTCCATGGAAATCCGTCAATGTTTCTCATTTTTTCGTCTCTAAACCATGGGTATCCTCCAAATATTTCATCAGCACATTCACCACTTAGTGCGCAACCAACATGTTTTCTTGCTTCTTTTGAAAACAACAAAAGAGAAGCGTCAATATCCCCCATGCCAGCAAACCCTCTTGCATCAACCGCGTCATAAATTGCAGAGACAAGGTCTTCATTTTTTAAAACAATTCTGTGATGTTTGCTTCCATCGCCCAGAAAGGAATGCATCTTTTCAATATAAGAAAGGTCGCTCTCCGGAGTGAATTTTGATGACTGAAAATGCAGGTCATTCTCTTCATAATCAACGCTAAAGGTTGAAATAGCCCCTAATTCGCGTTTTGCGACACTTGTTATAATAGATGAGTCTAGTCCACCAGAGAGAAATGTTGCAATGGTGGGAGTGTTTCCAAGCTGTCTCTTGATTGAATCTTCAACCAAGAACCGAACTTTTTCACTGGTTTCATCAAATGAATCGGTGTGTTCGCGGTGAGTTAAATCCCAGTATTTTACTTCTTTGAATCCGTCGTCAGAAAAATATGCAAAATGACCGCCTAGGAGTTCGTTGACATTTTTGAAACCACAATGTCTCGGGGTCTTTCCGGGGCCAAGAAGCATTATTTCTGCTATTGCATTTTCGTCTAGACTAGGCTTGACTCCAAAGTCTAAAAAGAGAGTTTGAGGGTCGGACGCAAAAGAAATAGTATTGTTTTTAATGTGATAAAAAAATGGCTTGACACCAATCCTATCTCTAGCTAAAAAGAGCCGTTTTGAATGTTCTTCAAAAATTGCAACGCTGAAAACACCATTCAACTTGTGGAGAAAGTTTTCTTTGTGTTCAGAGTAAAGGTGGAGAATAATCTCGGCCAAGGAATCGCTTTGAAGAACATGACCGCGACTGGCCAGTTCTCTTCGGATCTCTTTTGCATTAAACAACTCTCCCGTTGCGACCGCCATATATTTTTTGTCACCAAGTTTAAGGCGCATTGGAGGGTGGTCACTTTCAAGGAAAGTTGCAAATCTTTTTTCTAAATTAAATGTTCCAGATATTTTACACATAAATTCATTCTATGTTAAAATTCTGAAATGTGTTCTTTTATTAGTAATTTTTTAATACATTATAGAGAGAAATATTTTGCAGAAAGGAATGTTTCAAAAAATTGTGTCCAACAAAATTCGACACAATAACTATTATTATATCAAAAAAATATAGTCTTTAAATTATATCATATTAATATGATGTTGTTAAGGCAAGAGGTTGAAAAACTATGAAATTTGTGACAATGAGAAAAAAAGGTGTTTTAAAAATGGCGATTGTGATTGTTTTTGCCGCCGCTGTTATTGCGGGAGTTTCAATCACTGGAGCGGCGACAGTGTGGAGCGGAAACAGTCCAAAGAGAATAGCAATATATTCAGTAGACACTCCAAACCAAGTCGTTGCCCTAACATTTAATGTTCACAACACAGCTTCAGCAAGGATATCTCCAACAAATGAAGTGGTAGTCACCAATGAAGAAGGAAATGACATAGTGGATGAACCAGAAACGAAAGAAAGTGCTTGTTGCGAGGGTATTAATAGCATTTTGAGAGAACTTGAAGCTCAGAATATCAATGCAACATTCTTTGTAAGTGGTCTTTGGGCAAAACAATTTGCACCGACGCTCAACAGAGTGGTGGCGTCAAATAGGGCAGAGATCGGAAATCTTTCTTCAACCCACCCCGACAGGTTTCACCGTCTCAATGCTCATCAACTCGAAAAAGAAATAAGAGTTGCAAACACCACAATTAACAACTTGACAGGAGTTTCTCCAAAAGTTTTTCGCGCTCCAAATGGACTATATTCCGACAGAGTCTTGAACGCAGCGAACACTGAAGGACTTGTTAGCGTTCAAGGAGATATCCACATCACGAATGACGGAGTGATGAACAGCGAGCAAATCGCATTAAAAGTCATGAATAGTGTTCAAAATGGAAGCATTATCATGATTGACATAAGCAACTGTTGTCAAGTTTTTGATGCGTTGCCATTAGTTGTTCTTGGTCTGAAAAACAAAGGATTTTCATTTGTCCAAGTCAGTGAACTTGTTTTGAGAGAAAACTATACTCTAGACAGAGCTGGAAGACAGTTTAAAGAATAATATAAAAGGAATGGGGTGTGAAAAATAGGGAATGCAGGGGAGTAAAATCAATTGACCTCATTCGCATCTGTGCCCTGTTTTCCATTCCCCGCAACTCAAGGAGAAAAAACATAATGAGAGAAACACTAACAAACATAATTGACAAAGAAAACGCGTTTGATGACATGAAAAACATCGAATTTTCGCTTAGCAACAAGGTCTACCTTTCTGGAACGATCTCCCAAGAACCAGTCTATAGTCATGAATTATATGGTGAGGGATTCTATGAATTTGTCCTTGAAGTCCCGAGGTTGTCGAACCACTCTGACAAAATCCCAGTGACAGTGAGTGAAAGACTGATTAATGGGGTCGATTTAAAGATCGGTTCAAAAATTTCATTGAACGGTCAATTTCGTTCCTACAACAAGATGGTCGGAGAGCGCTCAAAACTAATGTTAACAGTTTTTGTCAGAGATTTTGAAAAAAGTGAAGGAGTTGACAACCCAAACAACGTTGAGATTGCAGGCTATATTTGCAAACCTCCAATCTATCGAACAACTCCATTCAATCGTGAAATTTGCGATATCTTGGTCGCTGTTAATCGTGCATATAACAAGTCTGACTACATACCCTGCATTGCATGGGGACGAAACGCAAGATTTGTCAAAGATATTCAAGTCGGACAAAAAATCACAGTGTTTGGTCGTGTCCAATCTCGTGAGTACACAAAAAAACTCTCCGAAACAATGAGCGAAACAAGAGTGGCATATGAACTCTCTATCAACAAAATATCACTTGATGAATCAACTGAAAACTGAAAGTTGAAAATTAAAAAGTGCGGTTGAAAAAATCAACCGCACTTTTTAATTTTTTAATATTAATTTCTCACGATTTCGCCCAGTTTCCGTCGAGTCCAACTCTCGTAGTCTTGTTGGGGGGGGAGGCTCAATTTGTTTTGTCATTAATTTCAACCTCTAGTTTTCCTCTTCAATTCTCTAAGCCAATCCACCAAGCATTCTGCGTCTTCTTAATTTGATATATCTAAAGCCAAGAACTCCGCCGAGAACACCAGTTGTCCCCAAGATTGAGCCAGCAACGATTTGAGTCAAATTGATGAAGTCATAATCGATGTGAGGGGTTTGAACATAGCCATAGAAGATTTCGCCATCAATCATGAACCTAATGAAAGTGAAATCTCTCGTGTTGTCAAACGAGAAACCGGGAACTTCAACTCTTGTTCCAGACTCAAGTGGGATGAACTCTCCAGTGTCTTGAGTTCTGAATCTTGAGTCAAATGCCCAACTTCCATTTGGATGAGCCTCCGTTGGAGGAACTCTCATAAAAATATAGGCTCCGTGAGCGGGTCTAAGTGGGGAATCTGGGTCGGCTGGATTGATCCTCAAAACCCTTGCCATGACAATCGTTGCATTTTCATTGAGAGTCGTTCCGGGAGGAAGTCCAACAATAACATCACCTGCATAAATGAACCCTTCCAAGTTGTTGCTAGTTCTGACTCTGAACCATCTTTGTTCAATGCTTCCAAAATTGTCCCAAAAACCATGAGTGATGTTGCCATACATATCTTCGTTATAGACAAATCCAAGAAGAGTCAATCTGTCGCCCTCAACAAGAGAGGAGTAGCCAGCGATAAGATTAGACTGTCTTGCGGGAAATGCTCTGACTTGAGCGCCAGTTCTGAAAACTGTCAAATACCCTCCAGCAAAAGCAACCAAGTCATCTGAATATTCTTCTGGTGGGGAAGAAAGGTGTGATGAAAGAACATATCCAACAATCAAAGTCGTCCCATCAAGGTTGTCTGCAACAATTCTGGTGAAACCTGCTTGTTGTCCAGTCGGAACAATAACTCTGAATCCAAGGGCAAGATGAGCAACAACATTTCCAGATTGCGATGGTCTTGAGTGAACGAAAGTTCCAGACAAGTTAATAACAGTGTGAATAATTCTGTTTGTCGAGTCATATTCATTTGCTCCGCCGTCAAAATGATTTGGAAATTCGGGCATAACAACTGCGAACTCAGTTGAGCGAATGATTTGAATAATGTGCCTCGGAGTGTTAGCCGCCAAAATATCTCTTTCAAGAATCCCAGTCTCGTCTGCACGAGATTGTTCAATAGACGAGACATGAATGTTTGAAAATCTCCCAGTGATATTAAGAGTTCTTTCATAAGACTCATAATAAATTGGAATTCCGCTCAAATCATAACCCTCAAAATGAATGCGTTTGATTGAATGAGGAGCATTATTTTCGCTTCCGTCAATAACAAGAAGATAAAATCCGCCGAATGGATCAGCCGCAATCCCTTGAACATTGGCTGGATTTGACGGAAGATAAATCGGTGAAATTTGAATGTTGCTGACAGTCGGGTTGTCATAAATTCGAAGAGCAGAGAATGCGTATCCTGTTCCGTCAATGTTCAAATAAGCATATGCATAGATAAAAGTCTCAGAGTGGACGAAAGGAAGGATAGGAGTGCTGTCTATGCTTCGAATGTTTGAAATTCCTTCAATCAGTTGAAAAGGAGTGGTTCCAGCATGTCTTCTTCGAAGTTCTCTGTTTCCGTTTGAGTTTTCAGTGACAATATAAATGTCACCACCTGCGCTCACTGCAATGTCAACAATTGTTTGACTGCTGACAATGTTCGGAATGGTCGTTCTCGCAAATGTTGGGGCAGAGCCAATAATAGTAATCGCGTTGCCATGAGTGACATAGAAATTGACAAGTCCTGCCGCAATAGCAGTTGGGGAATTGATGTTAATAATGTTTTCAAAAGTTTCTCCGTCATAGATAACAACTCGATTGTTGTCACGGTCAGCAATAGCAATCTCGCTTGCGCCACGCGTTGCAACATCAACAGGAGAGTGGAAGAACCCGTCATCAGAGCCCATTGAAGCGATTAAAGGAGTGACCAAAAAGGTAGTGTTGCAAATTCTCAAAATCCCGTTATTGCCATCTTCATCTTCTGTCAAAACAAAAATAAAATCTCTTGATGAACAAATTGCGATTGGATAAGGCTCAAATTCATTAGATAAATTGATATTTCTTTCTCTAATTGCAGACAAATCTTCAACATAAAAAACACGAAGTGAGCTTGATGTCAAGACTACTGCATAAGAATTTTCATTTTCTTCAGTTGCTGAGATTGTTGTTAATCCAATTCCAGATAGTGTGATTTGTGGCGAAGATTGAGAAGATGAAAGTGGGGCAAAAACTTCATCAATAACATTAAATCCAAGGCGAGTGCCATCGTTGTATAGTCCAAAAAGTGAATTGTCAGTAACAGCAAGATGATTAATTGAACCGAGCAAGAAATTGTTGCGACCGTATGTTGCAAGGTCAATGTTGTGAGACACGATAAGTGGACCAGTTGCAATATGTATTGGGTCGACTAAATTGTCGAAATCATAGCCATAGCGAGACGTTGTGAAAACACTTTGAGAGTTCAAAAGAGGAACATTTGAAATGCCTTCCACAATTCTCATCGCAACACCAGATTCTTCTGGAAGAGAATAAACAAACATGCCATAAAAATTGTTTTCATTTCTCTCAATCGTGAAGAGTCTGTCGCCATAACGCTGAAATTGAGTGACCGAGCTTCCTGTCGGAATTCTCACTCTGTTTGGAATGTTGTAGAGAGTTGCATCCTCTCCGTCTGGAGCATGAAAAACAACCAGTTCATATGAATAGTTCGTTGTTCCGCCATTTCTGTTGAGGACATAAAGATTCTCATCATAAAAAACTATATCCCTAGCATCTTCAAAATAATGATAAACTCCGCCCCCAACTGGTTGGATATAGGTCGAGGGAGTGATTGCCAAGCTGACATCAATAGTTTGTCCAGTCGCATTAGCTGGAGCAAAGCCCATTGCAAACAAACTGAAAACAAAAAGTAAACTAAGTGTCAAAACAGCAAAAATTTTATTGATTTTTTTACGAACAATTTTCATAGTATCTATAATTATATCATAAGCAAAATATTCTGTAAAGTAAAAATGAACAACTTACATCTTTTTTTTAATTTTGAGCAACACAAAAAATAGTCAGTTATTCCCACTAAAACATCAAAAGAATTGAACCAATGAGTGACATTTAACAAAACACTCGTTGTTTTTTCAAAAAACGACAGACAACTAACTATTTCACAAATCACCAAAAAAACGAAACAAAAAAACAAATTTCAAATTTTCCAATCAAAATCACTTGACAACCCCCTCTAAACTCGGTATACTAGCAAAGTTGCGATTTCATGGAGTGGTACTCAAGTGGCTGTAAGAGGCGTCCCTGCTAAGGATGTAGACCGGGCAACTGGTGCGAGGGTTCAAATCCCTCCCACTCCGCCAAGAGAGAACGAGTTGAACCCTCGTGAAAGCGAAAGTCCTGATGACATTCATCAGGACTTTTGTTGTTTGTGTGTTTGTAGAATATTTCTATTTTGTCGTCATGAAGTTTTATTTGTCGTATGAGCAAATCTATCATTTGTTTTGGTTCTTTTTTGAGGGCGGTTTTGATGTAGCCCACTATCTCTTCTTTTGTGAGTAGTATTGTCAATTTTGTTTTTTCTATGGCTATTTTTTCTAGCAGTTCGCTTTGAACTGCTTCGAGTTCCTCAAGGCGTTGTTTTGTTGAGTTTGTGACGATGCCTTTTTCAATTGCTGACATAATGTTGTTTAGAGATTTACGAAATTCACTTTGTTCTTTTAAAAGAATTGTCATGAAAGATTGGTCTTTTAGGCGATTTTGATGAGCGGAAATAATTTGCTCTGCGACAAAATTGACGGTTTCTGGATTGTTTAGAATTTGGAAAGTTGTGTCGATGATTAGGTTTTCAAGAATATCCTTTTTCACAACTTCTTTTTTGCAATTTCCGCCTCGCTTATGTTGCAATAAAAATTTTGATATGGTATACTTATATTAATATTAATTGGAGAAAAATCATGAAGAAAAAACTGATATTTTTTATGGCAATTGTTGCGTTGATTGTATTGATGCCAGTTACTATGTTTTCATTTGCAAATAGTGGCAGTGGTGGCAGTGAAGAAAATAGTAATTCGATATTCTTTCATGTTTCAAACAGACACAATCTACCAAACAATGTGTATCTTAATAATGATGCAACCGAAATGAGAATTGTTCTCACAACAGGTGTGTCGACAGAATTAATATTAACCGAATTTTTCTATGATCCTTATTGGGAGAATGGTTTGCATGAAATAGAGTTTGTTTCAAATGCAAATTCGCATTTTTTTTGGAATGAGGTGAGTGGAAATTTGGAGTACACATCATTCTTATTTTCAGAAAGTGGTTATGAATTGTTTAGGGCAAGGGCGTCTTGTGCTAGTAACAGGAGCATCTCTGTTATAACTGATAGTTGGGACAGAGGAGTATATCTTGAAACTTATTTAATAATTGAGAATAGTTTAGGGGAAAGAACTAGTGCATTAAGAATTGTTGTGGTTATTGGGAATGACCCTCCTAGGCAAATTGTTGAAGATGAGCGAAATATTTTGAGAGTTGCTGCACGGCAAAGACCAGATGGGCAAATTAATAATTTTTTTCTTGCAATGGAAGTAAATATTTTGGATCATGTTGTTGATCGAAATCCAATGGACATGAAGCAAATAACTAGCGAAAATCCTTTTGCGATTAGAATCGTGCCGTTTTCAGCTGCTGTGGCGGGTTGGAGTGGATTAATATATATTCAATATGACAGAACAAGACTCGTTCAAACTTTTAGAATTTCCGTGAGTTATGATATAGTGGGTGTTGCCCATTTTCGTATTGCAGTAAGGGACGGTGGGACGGTTGATATGACTCACGATGTGTACATAGTTGATTTGTTTTTCACTGTTTATATTGAGAACTCTATTAAAGATTGCAATGGAAATGATGGCTGTGAAAAATATGATTGCGACTGTTATGAGTGTTATGATTATTGTGATTGTAGTGAATATGAAAATGACCATAATAGCAACGGAAACAATAACAACGGTAATAATGACAACGATTATAATAATAACGACAACGGTTGTGAAAATGGAATTAAAAATGGCAATGGAGATGAGAATGGTGAAGATGTTGGCAACGGAAATGATAACGATGATTCAGGTTGCAAAAGCCTTTCAATTGGGCAATACAGCCTGATTGGCGCGATAATGCTCATTAGCGTAGGATTTTTTATTTTAGTGAAAATGCTGATAAAAAAGAAAGATTAACATTTTATGCTCACCAAAACATGATTAGGTGCTAATTTAAAAAAACTAGATAATTAATTTTTTAGAGAGTGTTGACTTTGAAAAAGTTGACACTCTCTTTTGTTTGTGTATAATTAACGCAACAACGGGAGTGGTAGACCTTGAACTTAATATGTCAAGAACTTTAGCTTGATAAATGTGGTCTAGTCAATTTTATTGTATTTTACTAGATTGACAAGTTATTATTAATTCGGAATCATAAAAAACAGAGTAGAGATATAGCAAAGAACTGTTCAATACTTTTAAAATTTAGAATCAACGAATTACCGTTTTAGTGAAATTATATAAAAATACACCACTTTGTGTTTTGAGTATACCATTTTGGCAGGAGTTGCAGATTTGGAAGTTTGCGAATTTAGTACAACAAGAAAAAAGACTCTATATCAAATAGGACATGACCTTGGGAAAGTTTTTTATAATATCTATTATTTTTTTGGAATAGTTGTGGCGAATTGGTAGAACCACACATAATATATTACTAGGCACTTATGTAGTTTAGTTTTAGCTCATTTTTATTTGATGCGTTTTTGATTGAATATGTAAAATTTATGCATCAAAGGGGAGATGGACAGTGTGGAAAAACTAGATGAATTTGAACAGCTTGTGATTATCGGTAAGTCGGCAATAACTTTTACACTATGTGGTGAACAATTCACAATCGAAAGCAATGAAGTGAAACTGTATCCGAAAAGCATGAAAAAAGAATAAGGTTGCGTTAAGAATTTTAAAGAATGACAGGCTTTTGTGCTTGTCATTTTTTAACTTCCATCTTGCAGTTTTCGGGGTTGAGAGTTTGTTTTCATGCAATTAGCCAAAAACGCAGAGACGAGAGAAAGGTAGGTGATAACAATCAAAAACCTCATGATATTAAATAAACGCAACAACAATGCAATTTTGCTTGATTTATCCCAACAAAATTGTTAAAATAACAATACGATTCGCAAATCTAGTGTGTGACAATTGGAATTTGGGTTCAATTTAGGTCCTACTTGTCCCGCCAAAATTTGGCACATCATCTGGTGTGCCTTTTTTAGTGCCAAAAGCCTAGACTTCTAGGCTTTTGGTGGGTCTGTTTGGCGTCGTGGAGAAAGGTCAAAAACGGGCGATTTTGTGCCAAAAGCACCCGTCAAGAGCCACGATTTAGGCTAGTTGGCAACTAGGCTGATGCTATTAGAGAGTGGTGTTTTTTGATCGCTAAAAACTTGACCCCGCCTTTTTTTGCCAATCCCAACTGCCACTTTAAGAACTGCCTATAGGTTGCTTGCGCCAACTTTCAACATCATGAAAGCCCCTTTGCGTCGAATAAAAAAAGAGAAGGAAACGTCCCCCAACCGAAAAATAGGTTGGGGGGCGTTGACGCCTATTGTGAAAAAACAGAAAAAAATCCCTTATTCTAGAATCAAAAACGGGAAAACGGGAATTGTACTCCAATTCTTCAGTATGATAGTAGCAGGTTGTTTAAAGTCATTAAATACTAACAAGCAATTTTAATCCCACTTGATAATCTGAATCAAGTGTGCTAATTGCCTTTTTTTGATGTTTCAATGTAAGTTGATAGTGCTATGATGTCAAAAATTTGTTGTCTATGCAATGCTTTATAAATTCCGAGCTAAGTTTTTGATACCTAAAAACTTTCTCCCAGTCAACTTTGTCTTGAAAGTCTAATAAAAAATGTTCTGACAGTTCTACCTTATAAAAGAAATTTTATTCCATTCCACCTTATGGCTAAACTCAAGTAAAAAGGATTAGCTCCATTCTTTAAACACCTATTCAAAATGAAATGGGCTGTTTATGCGGAAGATTCAAATGTGCTATTAGAATTTTTCCAATAAAGGCATTGAAGATGCTTGGCAAAATGGTTTTAACATGGTATAATAATCACATTAAGAAGAAAGTAATTTTTAATGATAAGTGAATTTTGTGAAAGAGGGTTTCAATTAACTTTTGTTAAAAGAGAGAATTTGCATCGCGTTTTTAAATTAATTCAGAATCGAAAAAAGGGTTTAAGAAAAAAATCTGACATAAAATTTGCTGTCAAGAAAGTCGCTTGACAGCAAATTTGTTATAATCCTAGATATGGATTGGCAAAAATTTTGTGAAAGATTAGTAGACCTTAGGAATGAGAAAGAATGGACTCAAAGACAGTTTGCGGAAAAACTGTCCGTTTATCAAGCAGACATAAACCGTTGGGAAACGGGAAAACACAGGCCGAGTGTCGACATGGTTGTGAAAATGGCAAAGATTTTCAGTGTTTCAACTGATTATTTGCTTGCATTGACAGATTATTAAAGAGGGATTAAGCGAATTTCCCGAAATTATTTATAGCAGAAATATTCGTGCTAGAGAGGTGTTGTCGTTCTTAACGATAGAAAGTTAATAAAGGTGGCGCTTGCATTTGTTTTCATAACAACAATAAAAAAACTAACAAAGGAGGGTGATGAAAAATGAATAATGACATCAATCGATTAGATTATAATATTTCAAGCGATGATGCAAAACAAGAAATTCAGCGGAAGCAAAAACATCGCTACATAAATTTTCGTTCGCTTCTTGTTATTGCTGTTTTTATTGTTGTTTCTGTCCTGCTTGGATTTTTGACTTTTCTGTCGCCGGTTGCTGGATGGGTTTTGTTTGTTGCTTGGTTCACGTTCGCTCTTTCTTGTTCCACCTATTTTTGGTTTAAAAAAGCAACCCTTCACAAAATATTAACTTTCATAATAGCAGCGATATGTTCAGTCGCTGTTTTTTTGAATTTTGTCATTTTTGTTAATCACAACAATCAAAGTTCTTTTTTGGCTGGCGAGGTTGTGACAATAAGGGGTAATGTTGACGATGTCATTCGAAATGATGAGAATATTATTTTGGTCTTGACAAACGTAACTCATGAGGGCGAGAGAGTGAGAGGAAGAATGAGGGTGACTGTTCGCAATGTTCCAAATGAAGGTAGTGTTTTGAATGTTATTGCTCCAGCATCAATGGTGACAGTTTCGGGAGCCACTCATTTTAGTTATATCCTTGATGATGACATGAACATATCAACAAGAGCATTAAGAACGGGCGTGCGTTATAGAATGTATGTGAACTATGACAGACAACATATTCATGTCACGCCTGAAAGGGCAGGGTGGTATCGGCGATTTACGATGCGAATTCAACAAACGTTGCGGGAAAGGATGGGAGAAGATTATGGCGGACTTGCATGGGGGATTTTGACGGGTGACAGAAATGAATTGTCTGACGATATTCGCTTCAACTTTCAAAATTCTGGTTTTGGGCATGTTCTTGCCGTTTCTGGACTTCACCTCATGCTCATAACATCTCTGCTCTCGTTTATTCTTGGCAAACTTAAAATTCGTCGTTGGAAATCCCATGCAATCATCACAGTCATTTTGTTTCTCTACCTTTTTCTTGCGAGCTTTTCACCCTCAGTCATTAGAGCTTTCATAATGATTCAAGTTTTCCTAATCGGACAAAATTCTGGGCTTTTTCGAGACAGGCTCTCCTCCGTTTTCCTTGCTATATCTGTCATATTACTCATTTATCCGCTCTATTTGTTTGATCCGGGTTTTATGATGAGTGTTGGTGCGGTCTATTCAATAGTTTTGTTTCAACGGCATATTGCAAATTTTCTCCACAAAAAACTTCGACTTTTTAAAAAAGGTTCTCAATTTATGTCGATGACAATGTCGGCTCAACTTGGCGTTGTCCCCGCAATGATTTTTCATTTTTCACAATTTCACACCTATTCAATTTTGCTAAACATTATCCTCATGCCATTTTTCATGTTCAGTTTTTCATTTCTGTTTGTCGCAATAGTTCTTGCAATGATAATGCCGTTCTTGGGTTTTTTGGTCACAGGAGCTGGGTATTTGTTGAGAGTCATTGATGTTGTTGCTTCGTTTTTTGCATATCTTCCGTTTTCAACAGTCATTTATTTTTCGACTCCACTAATTGCTCTTGTCTATCCAAGTTACTTTTTTCTGTCAAGCTATTTTATTCGACGGAGGGGGGGGAGAGGGGTGTGGAATAAAAATGTCCATTCGGACAGTGGTTGTTCGAATGGGAGTGGTCATGGTTCAAACAGCAGGACATCGATACTGGAATCCTCTTTGAGATTAAGCGAGATTGATTGCAGGGGACGGAGCCATTGGCGTCCCAAAAAGATGTCAGCAACAATCAAATATTGTTTTGCCAAAATCGGCGTCGTTCGTCCACTTGCGATGATTCTTGTTCTGTTCGCTTTTTTTAATGGTCTCATTTTTTATCCACGATTGCCTATCAACAACTCAATTATTCCTGTCAACAATTTTGCATGCGTGACTAGTGTTGTTGTTTATGAAAATGAGGTGCATGTAGTGGGCGATTTAAGAAATTTTCAAAGGACAAGGACGACTCTTCGCAACCATCGTTTGACAAGCATTAACTCTGTTTTTTTGACAGAATTAACGAAAAGGAATGTTCAAGAGGTTGTTCGCCTTTCTCGTGAGTTTCGACCAAATTATATTTTCGCTCCTTTTAATGTTGTTGAAATGGATGCTCTTGCAATACTTGCTGGAAACAGAATCGGCAATTTTTTCAGGTTTTACCCTGAATACAATCACCAAAGATTCCCAAGCAACATAACTCCAATTTTTCGTGAAAGTGATGGGAATTTTTTGGCTTTTGAAAAATCAACTGCATATGCGAACATTTTATTCGTTGGCTACAACGCAAACTATCAAAACTTGACATATGAACAAATCAACAGAGCTTCAATAATTCGAGCGTTTGCGTTCACTGTTGCGTTCCGCCAAAGAATATTCATAACAAATTTCAGAATCTGGCAAGTCGACATAGTCGTTCAGCCAGACTACAATTTTTCACTGGTTGACCATCGTGACATGCTTTTCAATTTTCAAACAGGAGAACTAAAAAGAATTTCCAGCAGATAGATATCAAAAAAAGCAGTCCAACATGCTTGCAAAATTTGCTGAATTAGTATATTGTGATAGAATGATGAACTCTCTTGATTATCTCAACAGTTTCCAAATGTTCACGAAAAATCCGACCCTAAAAACTGTCGGGTATTTTGTTGAAAAATTGGGAAGACCTCACAAAAAATTCAAAAGCATTTATGTCACTGGAACGAATGGAAAAGGGAGTGTTTGCGAGACACTTTTTGCAGTTTTGACTCATTCGGGACTCAAAGTTGGAAAATTCATGAGCCCATTTTTGATTCAAATGAATGAATATATTGAGATTGGAATGAAAGGGTGTGAAGCGAATGAAGACATGTCCGTTGATTTTGAAAACAAAAAGAGGGCAAAAAGCCATAATCCTGTTGAAAACTATCCAAATTCAAGCCTTAATTTGAAAGCGATTTTTTCGAAAAATCAAATTAGTGGAGGAGAAATTGAAGAGTATTTGATTGATTTGAAACCATTAATCGAAGAAAAACAAAAAGAAGGAGTTTTTGTGACTTTCTGGGAAGTTATAACAACTCTTGCTTGCTTGCATTTTGCAAAACATGAAGTGGACATCGCAATTATTGAAACTGGAATTGAGAGTCCAGTTGATTGCACTAATATTATTGATTCACTTGTCACTCTCATAACAAAAATTGACATTGACCATGAATCTCTGCTTGGAAACACTGTTGAAGAAAACATGAAAGAGGTCGTGAAAAGTCTCAAGCCAAACAGCGTTGCAATCACTGCGAACAATCTCAAAAAAGTCTGCGACATTCCATATTTGACAGTTGAGTCAAAAGATTCAAAAGGCTATAAAACCCCACTAGTCGGCGAATTTCAAAAAGAAAATCTCGCATTATGTCTGAAATGCTTTGAAACATTAAACCAACTAGGCTTCAACATCACAGAAGAACATATTCATGAAGGATTGGCACAAACAAAGCACCGAGCAAGGTTTGAAACAATTATGATATCGCCAAAAGTCGTGTTTGACGGTTGTCACAACGCTAATGCGGTCGGAGCATTTTTAGAAGAAATCAAAGGTCTTAAAGAAAGTGTTTCAATCATTATTGCGCTCCTTGTCGACAAAGACATTAGTTCATTCATGAAAACTTTCGCAAAAGGCGTGAAAAAACTAAAAAGTAACAAGGTCAAAATAGTCTTCACCGCTGGAACAGAGGTTGTTGTTCAAGGCGGTTCATCGGGTGTGTTTTATTCATCAAGTGAATTAATGAATGAATATGCAAAGCATGCAAAAGAAGAAAAGCATCTTCAAATTGCAGAATTGCCATTTGAAGATGCTTTAAAAAATGCGAACAAAAATGAAACAACCTATATTATTGGAAGTTTCAAAACCTATAAAAAATCACTGGAAATTTTGAAAACTAATACTTTTTCTTCGTCTTCAAAAGAAGTTTCCCAAATGGTTTTTTCTTAAATCTGAATCCAAAGTCATAGACAGAAAAGACCATCATCAATGCGCCCATGAAGAAAAATCCAACAAGTCCCGAAATTCCGAGATTCAAAAACATTGGAATCGGTGTCAAGAGAGAATGAAGAGATCGAACAAGAAACAGCGTTGGGAAGCAGAGAACCAAGCATTTTATTAGGGTCGGGACGATATTTAGTTTTATGCCGACTTTTCGTCTTATGGTAATAAGATCAAGAATGCTTGAAATGGTGAGAGAGAGAAACATTCCAATCATGAAAATCTCAATTCGAAAACCCCTAATAAAACTAAACATTAATGCAAACATTACTCCAGCACCGATGAGATAGTTGAAGAAACTGTGTTTTTGCAAATCTAACGAATTCATCATTGAGCTTGTTATGCTCTCAATTGCCATAGGAATGAGTATCCAAGCGCTCAATCGAACAAATCGCCCAGCAAGCGCGTTTTCCGCTCCATAGATGAAAACTCCCAAGTTTTCGCCAAGTCCAGCGAGTATTGGAATGAAAAAGCTTGCGACAACGATTGCAAAAGCAATCGCATTCGTGACTTGTTTCTGAACCGTTTTCATATCTTTTGATGCATAGGAACGCGCAAGTGTTGGAATCATGACATAGGACAGTGAGCCGACTGCAACAATTGGGATATAAAGAAGTGGTAATGCCATTCCAACACTTGCTCCAAAGATATACATGCTCTCTTCACTCGTTAGTCCCTGTTGCATCAAAAGAAAAGGAACAGCAATAGCAATCAAAGAGCCGACGAGCGTGTTCGACGCGCGAATCATGGTGATAGGAACGCTTTGTTTCAAAAGTGGCTTGAAATGTCCTTTTGGATTTTTCAATTTCCCCTTCATTTTAATATAGGCAGCGATGCAAAGAACAGCGGTTAGTCCAACTGCAGCGGAGAGCGAAACCGCTGTCATTCTGAGTCTGTCAAACCCAAGAGAGAACAAAAGAACGCAAAGTCCAATTCTCGTTATTTGTTCGCATAGCTCAATGACAGAAATAGTGATATATTTTTCATGACCCCACAAATATCCTCGAAAAGCTGAAAATATCCCACTAAAAATCACGGCAGGGAGCAATAGAAGAACAAGCGTCATTGAAGCGGGAGATGCAAAAACATTTGCAAGTTGGTTTCTGAAAATCAAAAATATTGCCGCAATAATAACGCTTGTGACAAGTCCAGAAATGAAAGCCGCGGTGACAGTTGAGTGTTGAGAATCAAAGTTTCCTTTGTTTTTTTGAATTGCAGTGAGCTTTGAAACAATCAAAGGAATTCCACTTGTTGTCAATGTCAAGAAAACGAAAAATAGCGACAACGCAACTTGATAAATTCCGATTGCCGCAGGTCCTAGCTCGCGTGCTAAAAATATTTTAAATCCAAATCCAAGCAGTCTGTCAACAACCGCGAAAATTGTCAAGATGAAAACTGCCTTCGCCAAAGTTTTTCGCATACTATTAATTTTATTGCGGGGCTGTCCTTATTATGACGAAATATTTGATTTTTCGACATTATCTTGTGAGTTGGTTTGATGAAAAAAACATTGATTTTATGGCGAAAAACGCTTGACAAGGGGTGTAATGTTTGTTATATTAGTGGTTGCGTGCTGAGAAGTGCGTCAATTTTTGTGGGCAAATGCTCAAATACTAGAGAAAAAAATAGAAAGATGAAATGTTTTGAGGGTTTTGCCTTGAATGTCTCATGTTCGGTTTTGACTCAAAAAATGGAGATTAAAGACAATGTATGCAATCGTAAATTGCGGTGGAAAGCAATTCAAAGTGTCAGTTGGAGATGTTATCGAGGTTGAAAAACTCGAAATCGCAGAAGGTTCAAAAATTGAACTGGATGTTTTGATGATTTCAAAAGACGACAAAGTGACAGCAGGAGAGGAAACTTCAAGCGTGAAAGCGAGTGCGGAAGTTGTTTCTCATGGAAAAGGCAAGAAATTAACTGTTTTCACTTATAAGCCAAAGAAAAATGTCAGAAGAAAACTTGGTCACCGTCAACCTTTCACAAAAATCAAAATCACAAAAATTGGCTAAAAAAGCTTTTTTTAAATGCCCAATGAAAAAATTGAGCATTGTGAATTGTGCATTGAAAAATGACTAACATAACAATAACAAAAAAGTATGACGAAATAGTAAAAGTCGTTGCTCTTGGACACACTGGCTATGCGAGTGAGGGCGAAGACATTGTCTGCGCTGCGGTTTCAAGCGTTATTCAAACAGCAGTATTGGGGCTTATGCAAGTTGCTGGAGTTCCAATTGAGTTCAAACAAGACGAGGACATTGCCTTGATGGAAATAATCATTCCAGAACTTGAGGATGAAGATCGCCACAATGCAAATATAATCCTCAACACAATGCTTTGCGGGGTCACAAATCTTGTCGAAAACTACGGGAAATTCGTCAAACTTAACATTAAAAAATCATAACAAACGGAGAAATCATTATGTTTAAAATTAATATTCAATTTTTTGCCCACAAAAAAGGGGTGGGTTCATCAAGAAACGGTCGCGAATCGGCTTCAAAAAGACTAGGTGTCAAGCGTGCTGACGGACAAGCGTGTTCAGCGGGAAGCATTTTGGTTCGCCAAAGGGGAACAAGAATTCATCCGGGCGAAAATGTTGGCAGAGGTTCTGATGACACTCTTTTCGCGCTAGTCACTGGAGTAGTCAAATTTGAAGACAGAAAAGGCAGAAAACAAGTCAGCGTCTACGCTAGCTAGTTTTTTGACATAATTTTACAATTAAAAAGGGTTGTTTCACTAAATATTCGTGGGCAACCCTTTTCTGCTTTTTGAGTTTTTTGTTTTAAAAAATGCAAAAAATGTCGCTCTTGATGCCCCAAAAACTATTATTAACGGAACGATGGATGCGTCTCCTGTGAATTTTATGTGCGTTGAATTAAATAAAAAAGGATTTAAAATCAAAAAAACACCCGATTTTTGCATTGAAAAAACACTTGAATGCGGACAAGTTTTTCGTTTTAAGAAACTTGACAGTTTTCATCATGTGGTGTATTCTTTAAACAAGAAGTGCGAAATTTTCGAAATCGACAACGAATATTATTTTGAGACGTTTGATCCAGACTATTTCAAAAACTATTTTGACATTGAAACTGACTATGAAAAAATATATAATTCACTAATTCAATTTGAAGAATTAAAAGAAATTTTACCCTTATGTCGAGGAATTCGAATTTTGAAACAAGATTTGTTTGAAACGATTATTAGTTTTGTCATTTCAATTCGCCAAAACATCCCAAACATTCAAAAAATAATCGAGAACATATGCGAAAAATTTGGTGAGAGATACGATGACTATTTTGCATTCATAACTTTAGAAAACTACAAAACAATCACTCTTGAAGATTTTAAAAAGATGAAACTTGGTTTTCGTGACAAATTTCTTTTTCGTAACCAAACCTTAATAACCGAAGAATTTCTTTCAAAAGTGAAAAACGCGAAAACTGATGAAGCGGAAAAGCTTTTGAAGTCGCTCTATGGAGTGGGTGATAAAGTTATTTCATGCATAATGCTGTTCGCTCTCTCCCATATGCATTACTATCCAACCGACATTCACATTTTCAATGCAGGTAAAACAGAAGAATTAAACACACCAGAAAAAGTTCGCGCCCATTATGAAAAACGTTATAAAAAACTGGCTGGCTATGCTCAACAATACATGTTCTATGCAAAGAGGAATTTGAAAATAGTGTAGAAATAGAGTTAAGAGTGGGAGTAGCGATAAAATTAATTTGACAAGAGTGTTCAATCTGTTTGACTGAAAATGCTACTACATGATATTCTCTGATGAGAGGGTCGAAGACCCTTGACAAGGGTCTTCGACCCTCTTGACGAAGAGTGCGAATACACGCAGAACCCGACAAACCAGTCGAAGACTGTTGACAAGGGTCTTCGACCCGTTTGACGCTGAATGCGAATAACAAGCAGAACCCGACAAACCAGTCGAAGACTGTTGACAAGGGTCTTCGACCCGTTTGACGCTGAATGCGAATAACAAGCAGAATCCGACAGAGCAGTTGAAAACTGTTGACAAGGGCTTTCAGACCATTTGTGAGAGATTGCTATTACTAAAAATTCTCCGACAAATGCATCAAAAGATGCTTGACAAGGGTCTTCGACCCACCTGTTGGAGAATTTCTTGTAAAAGTAATTTACGCAAAAGTATCAAAGATACTCGACAAGGGTCTTTGACCCTCTTGACGCTGAATGCGAATACAAGTCAGAACCAGACAGAACAGTTGAAAGCGTTGGCAACACTTCAACTTTTCACCCTATAGAGTAATCACTATTAAAAAAAATCAACAAAAAGAAAAATGAAAAAAGCCATTTCATTATTTGCACTCGAACTGCGACTAATCATTAAGCAAAGTTTATTGTTTTTGCTCATTGCAACGATAGTGTTTTCGCTTGCTCTTGGAGTTTATTCTTTTTCAAATGATTTGATGGATAACTACTATCGCGAAATCGACAGAGATATTGCCGAGTTTGGGAGCTACAGATTTTTTGCTGAAATGCATTCTGCAGATTCTGTCCGAAATGTTATTCCATATTCAAACGGCGCACATATTTGGAATGGGTGGGAAATGGCTGGGGTGTTGAGCGATATTTCCTTTTTCTATGGCGACAATGTTTTCAACACAACAAACACTTCGTCAAAAGACACGGCTGAATGGAGGTTTTTTAGTGGCAGTGGAATAATATTTCAAAATGACATTTATGCTTTGTTTCCGTTTATTGATGGAAGAGGGTGGTCGGAGAGTGATAACTATCCCAATAACGGATTCTATAATATTTTTATCTCTTCAATGATTGCAGGTGCATTAGGAGCATCCTATGGCTCGATTGTCTCCATTTCCCCAATGGATTCGCCTCATGTTCCAAGTCGCGATGTCAAAATTGCAGGAGTGTTCGGATATTGTGATGACATCATTAGCACATTTTTCTATTTTCCATTAAATCTTGTTCTTGACATGCATGATGTTTTGAGTGGTCATGGGGAGGCGACAACTATTCCAGTCTCATTTGAAATCAATAGTGCGCGCGCTCTTCATTCGTTCTATAGAACGTTGAGAAATGCCTATGAAGAAGGCAAAGTTTGTTCATTTAACATTCCATGGATAATCAATAGTATTGAGATGATGAGGATTGCGGAAGCTGTCCTCATGGCACTTGCATATCTCATGATAGTGATTGCTTTTTTCATTTTGTCGAATATCTTATCGATTCTTATCAACTCACGTGGGGAATTTATTGCAAAGCTCAAACTGCTCGGAGCAAATTCAACCACAATTTCAATTCTTTATTACATAGTCTTTCTTTCATTGTTTGTTGTCTCGTTCGCCATTGCAATCGGATTGAATTTTGTGATGTTGAATTATTATGCTTCAGTTGCAACAAATCTCTTTGATTTTGAATTTTTGATTTCGGCAAGACCTCTCGCGATTTTTTATATGTTCCTTGCAAGCCTTGGGTTAATTGCAATTCGCTACATTTTCTTTCGAAGACGAATTTCAAAAATTGAGCCACTAACGTTGTTGCGAAGCTAGAGCGAAAATAAGAATAGAAATAAATTAACAAGGGCTTTCAGCCCATTTGTGAGAGATTGCTATTAAGAGAAATTCTCCGACAAAGGCATCAAAGATGCGTGACAAGGGTCTTCGACCCGTTTGACGCTGAAAGCGAATACGAGCAAAATCCGACAGAACAGTTGAAAACTGTTGACAAGGGTCTTCGACCCTCTTGACGGAGAGTGCAAATATACGCAGAACCCAACAAACCAGTCGAAGACTGTTGACAATATCCTCTCCACATCCAACTTTCAGCTCTTTTAAAAATGAACATCTGGAACCTCGCAAAACTCTCATTATATAATCTCTTTAGGAAAAGAAAAAGCTATGTCAAAATTTTCCTAAGCTTTTTGGTGGTGTTCTTGATTTCAATAACAACGCTTCTTTTCACATTCTCTCTTGGTAATCTTTTTGAAGATTTTAGGCATGGGAGTATTTTGGAGAACAGAGCAGGGATGATAACAGCAGCGCAAGTGACGAAGAGTATTCGTGAAGAGGTTCTTTCAATTGACAACATTCGCGGAGTCCAAGTTCAGAGACTCGACTCCCCATTTTTGGAGAGCATAACAATTCGGCTTAATGCTCAGCCGTTTTTTGGAAGTATCAATGCTCGTATTCATGCATTTGATTTGAATTCACCTTCAATTCCAACAAATTTTGAAATGCTTTTTCAAAGCACTCACGGAGTCAATGCAATAAAATATGGGGAAGACATTCAAAATGAACGAGAAATGTTGGTCAGTGAAAGAGTTTTCAATCTCTATGGGATTTCAAATCCTCAAATGTTCATTGGTTCATATATCACTGTTCAAGGAACAAGAAGAGTCTTTAATTTTGAAACTGGAACATATGATTTCATGTTCACTTCAATTTCATATCGCCTTGTCGGAATTCTTGATTCAAGGCTTGATAGCATTTTGCAAGGTCACTATTTCATCACAAAAGCGAATCTGTTAAGTGATGCCATGGTTTTGATTGAGGTGTGTTTTGAGAGTTTTGATGGAGTTGAGCATAGCCTTGAGTCGCTTTTTGTGTTGTTTCCAGATGTTTATTTGAATGCGATGTGGTGGTATTATGGCTTCGGCATTCTCTATGATATGCGCTTCATTGAAAGAGTTCAAGGCTTTATTCAAAGTTTTCTTTTGATGTTAATTGTTGTCATTGTTGTAATGTTTTTTGCATCAACTATCTTCAATCAATATTTTCTCCTCAAAAAGAACAAGTCGTTCTATGGTGTTTTAAAAGCAAAAGGAATGACAAATTCAAGGCTCACGATAATGTATTTCATCGAAATTTTCGTCATTCTTCTTTTGTCGCAACTGATTTCTTTTGGATTATCTTTCGGGTTTATTGGAGTATTAAATATTCCATTCTATCAATTCTTTAGGTTCACATTTCTTTTCACACCATGGAAAATCATCTTAACTCTTCTGCTTGCAACCTTTGCAACAATTTTTTTCGCAGTAATAATAACATCTGTTATTTATTTCGCCATCTTCAAAAAAGAAGCAGTGAGGTTGCTGAGGGGAAATAATTAGAGAAACAAACAAAAACTTTTTAAGGAGATCTTGAAAAATGAGCATAGATGTTTTTATCTATTCGGAGAAAAAAATGCCAAAAAATTATTCGCTCTTGACGGCTTGTGGCTATTTTGAGGACGGCGATGAATATATGCTTGACAATGATGATGGGCTTGTTTTTGTTAGTTGTTCTGAAATTAAAGAGGAGCTAGAGAATGAAAATATGTCGCTTGAAATGGTTGAGAAAATTAGAGAATTTGTTCCAAACGTTAAATACTCAATCAATTTCAATTTTTCGGGCAATTGTTATGACAAAACAATTGAAGAGGCAGATCTTTGTATTCAATCGCTTGCAAAGGAATTAAAAGGGGCAATTCATGACACAATTGGAGATTCAGTTTTGATGCCGTGTGGCAGTGTTGTTTACTATGATTTTGATGTTGATGAAAATGGAGAAAACAACCACGAATCCCCACTTGTTTTTTCTGACAAGCCATTTGAGGAGTATGTTAAGGGTGATGAAACAGCGCTAAAAAAAGCAAATAAATTCCGCGCTGCAACAATTGCAACAGGGGTGATGAGCCTAATGTGTTTTGTTTCAATGTTCACTTTTTTCATTGTTGGGCAAGCTGTTCTCGGTTTTGTCTTTGGTGGTCTTGCTGTTCCGTTTTTCGTTTTCATGATTGCTTTTAACACAAAGGACAGCAAATATCGAAAGTTGAGCGTAGCAATCAAGGTGAAGAAAAGAGAAAGAGTATAATTTAAGGAGCTAGAGATAAATGGAAGCGAAGCAAAGTAGAGAGCAAAGAAGCAAAAGGTCAAATCAAAGAAAAAAGAGCGAAAAAGTTTCATTGGAAATATTCTCCCTTTTTTCCATAAATTACAAAAAACTTTTTTTGTAAAAACAGTTGACGCAGTGTTTAGAATGTGTTATTATGGGTAGGTTGCGATTGAGAGATTGCAACCCACTCGTCTGTTGACGAGATTAACTGGACATTGAAAAGGGAATAGAAAGAACCATTGAAAAGACTATGTTGACTGTTGAGAAACAGTTGACCTCGTTAATAGTTTTTTTGAGTTGACAAGAACATCCAAGTTCTTGTCGAAAAATATTGGCTTGGCTTTAGTCGGACAAGCTGATATAAAAATTGTACTTTTTTACAAAACAGTCAGTAGAATTGTTTTGAGAAATTATCGAACATGAGAGTTTGATTCTGGCTCAGGACGAACGCTGGCGGCGTGCTTAATACATGCAAGTCGAACGGGCGTAGCAATACGTCAGTGGCGCACGGGTGAGTAACACGTGAAGAATCTACCTTTATCTGGGGGATAACTTCTAGAAATAGAAGCTAATACCGCATGAGACCACAGTCTGGCATCGGACAGGGGTAAAAGATTTATCGGATAGAGATGACTTCGCGGCTGATTAGCTTGTTGGTGGGGTAATGGCCTACCAAGGCAACGATCAGTAACCGGCCTGAGAGGGTGAACGGTCACACTGGAACTGAGACACGGTCCAGACTCCTACGGGAGGCAGCAGTAGGGAATATTGGGCAATGGAGGAAACTCTGACCCAGCAACGCCGCGTGAAGGATGAAGGTTTTCGGATTGTAAACTTCTTTTGTTGGGGATGAAGAATGACGGTACCCAACGAATAAGCCCCGGCTAACTACGTGCCAGCAGCCGCGGTAATACGTAGGGGGCAAGCGTTGTCCGGAATGACTGGGCGTAAAGGGAGCGTAGGTGGTTTAGTAAGTTATGAGTGAAAGCCCCGTGCTTAACATGGGAACTGCTCATAAAACTACTAGACTTGAGTGATGGAGAGGCATATGGAATTCCTAGTGTAGCGGTGGAATGCGTAGATATTAGGAGGAACACCAGAGGCGAAGGCGATATGCTGGACATTAACTGACACTGAGGCTCGAAAGCGTGGGGAGCAAACAGGATTAGATACCCTGGTAGTCCACGCCCTAAACGATGGATACTAAACGTGGGCATTTTAAATGTCCGTGTTGTAGCTAACGCGATAAGTATCCCGCCTGGGGAGTACGGCCGCAAGGTTGAAACTCAAAGAAATTGACGGGGACCCGCACAAGCAGCGGAGCATGTGGTTTAATTCGAAG
>JGI24694J35173_10000536_pt1 | contig 36158 bp, 35 predicted proteins | sample TergutCo191P1_FD_35173 | JGI IMG/M metagenome (IMG submission 35173) | reverse complement strand
GGGGGGGGGGGGGGTATCATTGATTTTCATAAGAATTGACTCTTTGAGACGTTCCGGCAAAGGATATGATTTGCTTTGAGCGCAAATTTGGCAAACAGGGTTCATGAATTTATTCCACATCATATCCTCATAACTATCTTTTAGAAAATTGCCAATTTTTGTACATTCATAACTTGGCAAGCAAGTACATAAATATGCATTAGCTTCACAATCCAAAGCAAAGGTTCTGAACATATCACATACATCAAAAGAAACCGGATTACACGATACCTTGTGATAATGTTGAAGCATAAAAATGGTTTTATCTACCTCTTCGATCGAATGGTTTATAGGAGAAGAGCTTCCCGATATACCTTGCCGCCATTCAAACGAAAGCCCCAATTGGGAGGCATAAGATTTAAAATCTTCTATTTCTATCTTATTATATTTAAAATCCAGATACCTGATAATTATTTCACCTTCAATATTATTCTTAGATATAAAGTTAGCTGCATACTCTAAATTCCGTTTAACATATTCTAAATTTCCACATCTGTGATATTTTTCGTATATTTCTTGTGTAAAACCTGAGACAGAAACATAGAGCCTTGTAAAACCCGACTTTAGAAAATTGTCAAAATTCGGTATTTTTGCAAAAGAAAAATTACTTGACATGCATCTTTTTTGAATATTGTTTTCGTATAATACTTCCATATATTTAAACACATCTTTTTTTAAAAAAGGTTCTGCCCAATTACTAAAATCTATAGCATTAACATTATATTCTTTTGCTTTTTTAACTACCAATCTAAATGTATCCAAATCCATTTCTTTAATGGAATTTTTCATCCATCTTTTTCCTCGAGGACAATACGGACATTGAAGCTGACATGAATCACATATGTCAAGTACCAAATAATTACCTTCGTGATGATAAAATTTGATGTTATAAACAAAACTATCAAAACATTTATTGTTATCAACAACTGGCATAAAACTTATTGAGGGCGGCAGACCATCAAAAGGATCTGTATTATTATTTTTATGTATTTCCAATTCAGCAATAGATATATACCTTGCATTTTTATTACAAACATCTATCGCGCGTATTGTTTCTGGGTTTATATCAGTTCTTTTTTCTATATTATTGATATCTTTTTCTGTTAACAATCCATGAAAAAGCATATTTTCATCAACCACGACCAATGCAGGATAATTAAGAGTCTTTTTTTGTGTAAAAAAACGATTTTTACATTTTTGGAAATTATCATTAGTAAAAACTATTATCGCGCTTATGCTGGGAGCTATTTTTATGGAAGAATTTAAAATATATCTCATTGCTTACCCCCTGGTACATAAGAAATTTTATCCTCACCATCAGGCAAATTTATGAAATCTATTTTACCCTGTACGGCTGCTCCCTTGGTGGAACCCAACTGAAAACGGCAATGACCGCACACTTTATAATATGGAGCATGAATATATTTATAGAGCCTTTCATGCAGATTATCTTTTATTGTCAGGTCTGTATATTCGTTGGAATAATCGGCGACACCAATAGAATGTACAGAATTGGCAAAATCACATGGAAATAATTTCCCGTTTTTTAATTGATGACATCTTAGGTAACTTATTTGATTTGTACACATATCTATTCTTTTAATTAAAATTTCTTCTTTAACTCCAGTATCATATAAAGTAGAAGGAATTGTCCATTCATTCATATAAGGACCTTCTGAGTAAAATACTCCGTGTTTTTTTACCAATTCAATATTTTTTTTATAAATTTCCTCTGCGCTTGCCGGTAATGCTTTAAGATAATTATTAAAAGAAACACAAACTCTGGAATCCGTTAATCCGTCCAGCTGCTCCGGTTTAATGGGGCATACGCCATTGGTAGCAACGGAAATAAATCCAAAATTATTATATTTTAATAATGCTTTAATAATTAAAGAAATATCAGGATGCAGGAAAGGCTCTCCCCCCATTACAGTAATTGATGAAGCTGAATCAATTGTAGAAAAAAAGTTATCTATATCTCTTATTATATTCTCAACGGGAAAGTTTCTCTTATCTTGCGGCGCATATTGGCTCATATATGATGTGCAGTATTTACATGATAAATTGCATTTTTGATTTACAATCAAAGTAACGCTGTTCATGTTTAAAGGATATTCTTTATTTTTAGGAGGATGTTTCTGATTCATTAAATTAACCTGCCTTGGACAGAATATCTTTAGGCAGGGAGACTCTTGTAAGCAAAATTTATTATCTACTCCGGTTTTTATATCAGAAGGACATATTAAACCCATGTACAGATGGCTGCCGTTTATAACATTATAATAATCTTCGCTTCTTAATTGTATTCTGATACTTTTCTGTATAACATTATTTGAAACACACACAATAATAAGGGTTTTTTCTTTTTTCTTAACCTCATTTGAAAACGGAAGATAAACAGTCTGCCCGTTGATACTTTTTAATTCTTCCGCACGTATGTCCCAAAGATAAGATATTTTTATATTATTTTGCAATAAGTACTTTAATACTGATGTACCAAGAGCGGAACAACCCCATAAAATTATATCTTCATAATAATTTAAATTAGGTAAAAATTCATTTTTATCTATTTTTTCACCGCTCTCTACTTTTTTATAAAAGTCTAAAATTTTAATGTTACCAATAAATTTATTAAATTGTTTTTTAAAATGAATTGATTTATTTTCTTCGTCTAACGCATAAATGTTCTTAATATCCATCTTTACCTGCTACTCCTTAATAATTACCTTTCTTTCTATCATCGCTAAATATTTCTCATCATCTTCTTCATCCCTGTAATATTTTATCCCTTCAAGTTCAAATTCCTTGTGTTCCTCCGGCGGATCATAGGAAACTGTTCTGTTTACATTGTATGTGTTTTCTATTGCCTGTAAACGATCATTTAATTTATCGCCTTTCATTGTAAGGCAGTCTTTTATTTCTTTATAGATATCTTCTTTTTCAATACCAAGCTTATAAACCGGAGCGAGCAGCAGATATTTATTAGCAACATCATGCAGGTTATTATATAACATTTTTACTGCGTAACGCATGCACATACTGCCTAATTTTTCTATAGCTATTTCCCTGCGTTCAAGAACTTCGTCTATCTTAAGAGCTTTGGCGGCGTTATAAAATTCATTTATCAATGAAAAATGTTCCATAATCCCTAACAAATTTAATTCTGATTCGTTTGTTTCATTTCCAAAATGAGTGCGGTACTGACACAGCGGCTCTTTAATATACGCGACATCACCGACAAGGGAATACAAATAATTCCATGCCCAATCGCCCGCAACTAAATATTGCCTATAGTACGCGCCGACAGTACGGGTCAATTTTCTTACATCGAACATACGCTGAACAGGCACAGCAATTCCAGCCATCATATAAACGGCAGCTTGTTTTTTACCCTCAATAACGCAGTTTTTATTATAAAATGGCGGGGTAAGGCGTTTGTTATTATTTTCATCTATTTCTTCCCTGTGTGTTATTACTGTGCTTAATTCAGGGTATTTTAAAAATAATTCCATGCATGATTCTATAAAAGTCGGCGAAATAGAATCATCGCAGCCCAAAACAAAATGAAACCTTCCGTCTGCAAAACCGGAGATTCTGGCTGTATTTCTGTCGCTGCCTAAATTTCGCTTGTTTTTGGCTACATCGTAATAAAAACCTTTTTCTTCAAATTTATGCCTGTATGACAGAGCAATTTCAAATGAATCATCTTCAGAATTATTATCTCTGAATAATACTTCGATATTCGGATAGGTTTGGTTTAATACGCTGTCCAAGCAGTTCCCTAAATATCTCCCATAATTAAAACTGGGTATTTTTATTGAGACTAACGGCAATTTCATTTCGATAACTTCGGTGCTTTCAACGCCTTCTATCTTTTTATCTTCCATATTTTTCTTCCTTCACTTTGTGTTATTAATAAATTCCCTGTACGGTTCCTGCATTGGTATTAAATTATCCGGACACCTATCATGCCATTCAAGATACCCAGCATCATATAATTTTAGCGATTTATTGTCAATAAAATATTCATCTTTTAACGAACATTCGTACAGAAAAGATATAAAATGCGCTCTGTTGTCCAGATGCGGAAGAATTATTTCATGGAAAAACACCGGTTTTATATTAAAATTAATATTAATTGTACCCAATTCCTTTCTTGCGGTCTCAATAATCCGGTGTTCCATGGTTTCTTTAAAGCGGATAATACTTCCCGGTATATGCCAGCCCTTTCCGCAGTATTCATCGTCCCTCCATGCCAGAAGAGTGCGTCCTTTTTTGTCTTTTACAAGCAGATCAACATTTACCATAGGGGTAATCCGGCTGATAAAATAGAATATCTCATCGGGGAGACCTTTTGTTTTATCGGGTATTTGAGTGTCTAAAAATTTGCATGCTTGGGATATGTTCATGGGCTTTTGAAGGATAGTCCTGTATTTTCTTTTATCTCACTTTGCAGCATCTCATATATGTACGAAGCGCTTTCTGTATATAAACCATTTTCAATATCCTGTAATTTATCAAATAAATCCGATTTTATAAATATATCCATGGATATATCAAACGGTAAATCATACTCTTTTGAGAAATAGAGAATAATATCCCTTGTTAAATATTCAATTAAATACTTTTGTGTTTTATTCATAAACTATATGTTTTCATTTTTACCAATAAATTGACAGATTTATTGGTATGAAACGATATTTGCGTGCTGAGTTCCTTGTATTCCAACCGTTTTTTCAGTTCATCAATAGTTAAAATATTATCTTCAAATAAATTAAACAACAACCTGATATCATCATTAGCAACAGGACCAACAACCATATCATATTTATTATCCAGATTACAATTTAAATCGTATATGTCCGTAAAATATTTATTTCTATTATTTATTACAAATAAAGCCCAATCATTTGAAGGCGAATCGAATGTTTTAATATTAGCATCATTTAATTCAGAATAATTACATGAAAATACTGTTACAAGAGGTTTCCCGCCAAAAAGTCTGGCTGTTCGTTTTGCTGTTTTTTTTGCCTGCTCCTCATTTTCTGTCGTATAAAAACCTCTTCCAAAATCTTTGTATGGTTTACAAACATCTAAATTTATTTGTTCTATTTCAATATTAGAACCATGATATAATATCATATAATATCACCATTATTATTGGAGATATATGACAACGCTTCCAATGTATCTTCTTTTGACAAAGTGTGTTCTATATCGTAATTTTCAATTAAATACTGAATTCCCTTATTTTTTTTTAGATATATATAAGTATCCTTATAATTCATGTTTAATTTTTCCGCATAATCAAATATGCAACTTATATAGAATAAGACTTTATTTTTGTTTAGAGAATTATTATTTACTTCCATATTTGTTATCTACATTAGGTAGAAAAATAACAAACAAAAACCTGTTTTTTTAACAGCCGACAACCGTTATTTTTCCGGCAGGGACGGTTTCTTCCTGCCAGAAAAATTTTTCATTCCATGATAGTTCTTTTGCGGTATCGCGGCGGTCGAAAATCATAAGGTAGGCCGGAGCATCCGGAGCCGTTTTATCACGGTATTTTTCTATCTGCTGTAAACCCTGGGTTCTTACCCGTTCAGGCGTATTATTCTGGCTTATTAATTTTATTTCTATTATCTGTTCACGCGCAGCATAAATATGATCGATAGTAACTGTTTCAAAATTATCTTCCTTAGAAATGTCGTCTTGCCTGTCTGTCTTGGCGCGTGAAGCACCTAGTAAAAGCGTCTTTTATATATCTGTCAAGCTGAGCGCCGACCAGACGATCCGCTGGTGGCAGCATGTAATGATCCCACGAGAAACATGGACATGCTGTGTTAAAAAAGCGAACTCGCCGTTTTTGAGGGTAGTCTTGCATAATAAATTATCTTAACAAAATCTGTTTCTGCCATAAAATCTGTCTGTCAATGCCATCACTCAGTGAAGTAAACTCGAAATTACCGGTCTCCGTTAAAAGCCTTTCGTTGTTTGCGGTGTATTCATTGTTCCAGCCGTCTTTTGCAACCTGTATTGGCAGTTTATTTTCCATTTTTTGAGCTACCATTTCAGCTATGGAATAAAGACTTGCTTTTTTGCCTGTTACAGCATTATAGTCATGATATTTAGGATTATTTTCGATAAACCACGATATTAACACGGCTAAATCCTCTACAAACATGTAATCAAAATAACAGTTTTGGCGTATAGTAATCGGCTTGCTTTGAAGACAACAATCGATGGCATCGGTAATAAATTTTCCTTTCGGATCTGAAGGACCATAACAGCCGAATATTCTAAGGTTGTAAATATTTTTTGAGTTACGCGTTATGGTGTTTAATATGTATTTCGCGTAACCGTAAGAGTCTTGCGGTATCGTAACGCCAATATCTTCTTCTTTTGCCATATTTATATCAAAAGCTTTGTTGTACTCCGCTCCGGAACCAAGATAAATTACTTTTTCAAACTTTTTAGAATGGCGTTCAAAATTTAAAAAAGCGCGGACAATAAAGTTAAACCTTTCTTCCGGTACATCATTTTCATTTCGCAGCGGATTGGGAGCCGCCAGATGGAGCAGAATATCAAAATGATTGTCATTAAGAAAAGCGTCAACGGATTGCTGACTTACAATATCAAGCTCACTGCGATTGGGAGCGGTTATGTCATATTTATCTTTTAGTAACGGCAGTATGCTGCGTCCGATAAAACCAGTTGCGCCTGTTAAAAGGATTCTTTTCATTTTATTTCCGCAGCAGTTCTTTTGCCTTCGCTTTAATTCTAACAATGTCATCATACAAGAAATATGTTTCATTTATATAATAGCCCATCTTATTCTTTATTAACATAGCAGTTAAATTAGCCGAGGCATTTATTATTTCTTCTCTTTCTTTTTCTGTACGTGTGTATTTGTAACGGCAATCGCAGGCGATGTGCAAATAATTATTTTTAACTTTTTTCATTATATTTACAACTGATTTGTAATCCTCATTGTTATCATTTATTCCGGGCAGAACAATGTATTTAAATGTTATTTGATTTTCCTTAGCAGTGTATGAATAATATTTTTTCAAATTCTCCATAACAATATTAAAATTATTAACGCCTTTTATTTTAAACCATGTTTCACCGGTTCCAGAGTCTATAGATAAATTTATACAAGATTTATTGTTTAATGATAAAACATTCGCTATTTTCTCATCAAAAATAAAACAATTTGTATGAAAAGTAATACTATAATCATTCTCATTTAACAAGTGAAATATTTGATCTTTAAATGGATGTATAGCTATTTCTCCGCTTGAAATTTGCCAACGACATTCTTTTGAAACAAAATTATTTCTCTTTAAATAATTAATAGCTTCGAATATTTTCTCATAATTCTCATTACACGATCCCTTATTCATTAATCCTGCATTACGAGCATCGCAATAAAAGNATTTACAAGGACACGGAGCAGGCATTGACAGATTTATATAATGTATTAAATTATCGCTTTTTCCATTAATAAATCTATAATTCGCACATTTTATGCATTCAGATGTATATTTTCTCTCTTCAATATCGGGAAACTTATCAAGTATGGAATATTTTACGCTTTCTGAAATTATATTTGCTCTTTTTATTATTAATTGATTAACGGTCTCCTCTACGCTTGTTTTAAATCCAATGCCCGGAGCAAAACTTGAAATATTATCAGCATATTTTGGTTCGGCACAAAACGTACAAAATCGATTTTCGATATCAACACTGTCACGAAATATTAATCCAAAGGAATCTAAAAAATCACAGCTTTGGTATTTCATTCCGCTGTTGCTCAACTGCTGGATATACTCATACTTGCTTCTTACGTATGGAATTTTAAGCGCCAGATTTTTTATGAATTTTTTCACGTTATCTCTTTATTTTCCAATCAATTATATTTCTTTTTTCACGGCTAAAGACAATGGCGATTTCAAATATTGTTTTTCCGCTATCCGAATATATTGATAAATAATTCTTTTCGCTTAACTGCAAAAGCGCGTCTTTTACCGGTTTATTAACTTTAAATTCAAATATGTAAATATAGTCACCCGCGAATATTACAGAGTCCATTCTGCCGTTTGCGGTATGTACTTCATTTTTACATTCCAATCCCAAAAGATTGATGATATTGGAAACTGCGAATTCAAAATAATATTCTGTAATTTTGCTGCTAAGGGAATAATCAACCTTGTTAAGATATGTCTTTAATAAATCAAGAAAGACTTCCGGCCTGCCTTCGGCAAGTGATTTTACAAGTTCTGCGGACACCGATTTTTTTATTATGTTTTCTGTTTTTGAATAATTATTTGACAGGAACTTAGCAAGAGACTGGCGTACTTCGGTATTGGGATAATCCAGTTTATAATAGCCGGTTGCCTCATCATAATCAGCAATAGTTAAATATCCGGTCTGATATAATAAAGCAAAAATGGAAATTGTATCGTCTTTATAATCCGAAAAATCACCTGCATCCATCAACGCGTTTTCTATTTCAATAGCGTCAATTTCTTTGGTTTCCAGATGTTTACGCGCAAATGACGGCTCTCCGCTTATACTCCAGTAAGGTGCAAACTCAGCCGATGTATCAAAATGATTTAATATACCGTATGTATTGTATACAGACTTTTTTTCTTTTGTAAAGAAATAGCCGTTATAGTATGTTTTCATCTTTTCAAGATAATTATTTATGCCGCCGTATTTTATGGCGTAGGATTCAATTTCGGGCGCAAAAAACATTTCCAGTTCTTCCTGTGTTATTCCGCATATATCATAATATTCGCTGACCATGGAAATATCTTTTGGCTGGTTAAAACCTGAAAACATGCTGACCTGCGCGAATTTTGTAACTCCGGTAATAAATGAAAATCTTAAATGCCTGTCGCTTTGCTTTAATACACTGTAAAAACCTTTTAATTTCTCGCGTATTTCCGCGTTAATCAAAGGCTGATCCATTGTATTAAAAAGCGGATTGTCGTATTCGTCAATAATTACAACCGCTTGATCCAGTTTATTGGATAATTCCGCAATTACCTGCGCAAATCTGCCTTCTACAATATCGCTTCTTTCCGTTGATATTCCGTAATGGTTACATACATTGTCCAGTTGATCATTTAACGCGCTGATTAATACATTAAGGCCATTGTTTGTATAATCAAATCCTGTCAAATCAAAATGAATAACAGGATATTCTTTCCATTGCCAGTCCGTATTTGATATAGCCAATCCGTTAAATAATTCCCTCTGGTTTCTGAACACTGATTCAATTGTAGAACATAATAAAGATTTGCCAAAACGCCTTGGCCGTGAAAGAAATACGGTTTTATACCTTGATGCAATGTTGTATATGTGCATGGTTTTATCTACATACACATCATAATCTTTACGAAGCTTGCTGAATGTTTGTATTCCGCCTATAGGTAATTTTCTTTTAATCATAAAAATAATTCTATCTTATGAATAATACTCATGGATAACTTCGATCATTCTGTCAAGCATTTCATCGGTCATGCCGGGGTATACTCCGACCCAGAAGGAATTATTTAATACGCGGTCTGTATTATCAAGCGTGCCTATTATCCGGTAGCCTGTTTTATTCTTCCGCATTTCATCGAAACACGGGTGTTTTATGATATTTCCGGCAAAAAGCGTTCTTGTCTGAACATTATTATCTTCGATAAAACGCGTCAGCTTATTTCTCATTTTTGGATCGTTCTCGTTTGAATTGCATGTAAGCATGAATCCAAACCAGCTTGGTTTTGAATTGGGGCAGGGCAATGGAAGGATTAATTTATCGGATAAATCCTTTAATCCGTCATAAAGCCTCTGCCAGTTATAGCGTCTTCGTTCAACAAAAGCTGAGAGTTTTTCAAGCTGGGCGCATCCGATAGCCGCCTGTAAATCAGTTACTTTTAAATTATATCCAAAATGACTGTATACATATTTGTGGTCATATCCAATTGGCAGTTCGCCGTACTGTTTGTCAAAACGGCTTCCGCACATATTGTCCTTGCCTCCGGGACATACGCAGTCGCGCCCCCAATCCCTCATAGACCTTACAATTTTATGCAATATGGAGTTGTTTGTATAAACCGCTCCTCCCTCCCCCATTGTTATATGATGCGCCGGATAAAAACTTGATGTTCCTATATCGCCGATAGTCCCAGTGTATTTTTCCTTCCCGTTAATTGTATATGACGCTCCAAGAGCGTCGCAGTTGTCTTCGATAAGCCACAATTTGTTTTTGTCGCAGAATTTTTTAACAGCTTCAAGATCAAACGGATTTCCAAGAGAATGGGCTAAAAAAACCGCTTTTGTTTTTTCGCTTAACGCCGTTTCCATCATTGCCGTATCAATATTATATTGAGGGATCGTAATATCGACAAAAACAGGAACGCAGCCGTATTGCACAATCGGAGACACAGTTGTCGGAAAAGCCGCGGCAACAGTGATAATTTCATCTCCAGGGCGGATTGCGCGATCTTCCAGGAGCGGAGATGTTAACGCCATAAACGCAAGTAAATTCGCAGATGATCCTGAGTTTACAAGAGAACAGTAATTGCTTTTTATCTTTTCTGGAAATTTTATTTCAAACTGATCTGTGTATTTTCCGGCTGTTAGCCAGAAATCAAGAGCGCTGTCAACCAGATTTACAAGTTCATCCTTGTCAAAAACCCGTGACGCGTAAGGTATGCGCTGTTCTGCGGAGTAAGGTTTTGGCTTGTGAAAGATATCCGTATACTCGCCTATCATTTTTAGGATTTGTTCTCTTGCCTGTTTTTCGTTTGTATTTTCAAACATTTTATTTTATCTCCTTACCAGTAAAATTCACTTTTGTCTGTTTCTTTTATATATGCCAGAAATCTTGCAACGCCTTCTTCTACGTTAATAACAGGGTTATATCCCAAAACACGTCTTGCTTTTGTTATATCAGGGCAGCGCCTTTGCGGGTTATCTGTCAGGTAATGACCGTCACCGGATACGGCGTAGTTAACTTTTCCTTTAAACCCAAAAATCTCTTTACCGGCTTTTACATAAATCTCAGCAAGCTCTTTAATGGTAATCTCCGGTTTTTCGATGCCGATATTAAAATAATCATATTTACCATGCAATAAAATTTTCAGATAACCGCTCACAGAATCCGCGATATAACAAAATGTCCTTGTAGGCGATCCGTCCGATAAAATATCTATATCGTTGCCCTCATAAACCGCAAGGGCGAAATCCGCGGGGACGCGCTTGTCTTTCAGGCGCATACCAGGTCCGTAATTGTTAAATGGACGCGCTACGCCGAGCGGCATATTATACTGCTGAGCGAATAACATACATATAGTTTCGCCGAAACGTTTTGATTCATCGTAACAGGCTCTGGGTCCTGTAAAGGATACATAACCGAAATAATCCTCGTTTGTCGGAACAAACTTTTGATCCGGATTACCGTATACTTCGCTTGATGAATAAAAAAGAAATCCGTTTATTTTTTTTTCTTTGTAAAAATCAAGTAATTTTCTAAGACCCCAAATATTGGCGTCGAGCGTTTCAATCGGATATTTCCTGTAAAATATGGGGGAAGCGATAGATGCCATGTGTATAATATAATTCGCTTCGCCAGCGTATGATACCTTTGATATATCGCCTGCAATTATATCAAACTGCTCTATTACAAACAACGGATCATTATAAAATGATTCAAGCCACGCAGGTTTTCCGAGCATAAAATTATCCAGGGCGATTATTTTTTTAATTCCCAGATCATTTCCTGTTTCTTTAAAGAAATTTAAAAAATAATAACCTAAAAATCCGCATGCGCCTGTTATCAGAATAACCGCGCCCTTTAATTTCTCCGCTTCTGCATTTGACAGAGACGCACGTGTATGCAAAATATCTTTTTTAAACTGGCTGCCAATCATTTTTCCTCCATAAATTTTATCAGGCAAGAAAATACCTGCAATCGATCCATTGCTTGTCAGGATATTCATTGCGTAAATTTTTAAAATCACTCCATGCCGTAACAAGCACAACTAAATCGCTTTTTTCGCAGAGTTCTTTTTTGCTTGATAAATATCTGACATTATTAAATTTGTACAGTAACTCAAACGCTTCATTTGCGGCAGGGTCATAAGCATTTATATTTGTAAACCCTTCCTTTAATAACAGCGATATTATTTTCGCGGAGGCGCTGTCGCGCACATCATCGGAGTCAGGTTTAAAAGACAGCCCTAAAATACCAATGTTTTTATCTTTATTGACTGTTTTTTTTATTTTTTCCATAAAAAAAGCGGGCATTTTTTCATTTACCGAAATAACTTCATTCAGCATTCGCGGTAAAATGCCGTGCTGTTTTGCTTTTGCCGCCATTGCCTGAGTATCTTTAGGCAGGCAGTATCCGCCGTAGCCGCATCCGGGATAAAGATAGCTTGCTATACCGGAATCTTTAAGGCGTTTATCTTCATGTAAAATCCTGAAAGCCTTTCCTGTATTTATGTCGCCGATGTAATCTGCAATCATGGACATCTCATTCGAAAAACTAATCATGGACGCCAGCATTGTATTTGAAAGATACTTTACAAACTCCCCTGTATTTAAAGAAACAATATGTACCGGAGCATTAAACGGCTGGTATATTGTTTTTATGATTTCAGCGGCTTTTTCATTATTCGTTCCGCATACGATTCTGTCCGGCTGAATAAAATCTTCCCAGCATTTACCTTCGCGTAAAAATTCAGGATTGTTTGAAAGATGGCAAAAATCATAAATCCCCTTTTTCTGTAAATATGGAATCACGTCATCCTGCGCGGTTCCCGGCGGCACTGTTGACTTTATAACTAAAACACGGTGTTTGCCTCCGGTAAGAACCGGCAGAATACTGTCCAGCGCGGAAAAAAGATAAGTTAAATCTGCCCTGCCGTTTTCTCCGCAAGGAGTTCCAACACAAAAGAAAATTACATCGCTTTCGTTCGCTGCTTCTGCCGCATCGCGAACCGGAAAAAAAGTTTTATTTAAATTCCGTTCAAGAGCTTCATCCAACCCGGGCTCAAGGAAAGGAAGATTTCCGCAGCTTATTTTATCAAGCTTGTTTATATCTATATCGTAACCCCTGACTTTAAAGCCTTTCTCTGCAAAGCCGAGAGCTGTTGTCAATCCAACAAAACCAAGTCCAAATATTCCGATTTGCATGCTCATCTGTTATTCCCTGTAATTATTGCTTCAGCCATAATGCCCAGGGCGCTCTTACATTGACCCAAACATCGGTTAGCTCGTTTTTATCCTTAAGAGTGTCCATTGCTTTCCAAAAACCGCTGTGTTTAAACGCAGCTATTTTTCCTTCGTTTGCAAGTTTCTCAAAAGGTTCTCTTTCTAAAATTGTTGTATTCCAATCTTTTATATATGAGAAAATATCAGGTTCCATTACAAAAAAACCGCCGCTTATCCATGCTCCGTCTCCTTGCTGTTTTTCTGTAAATGAATAAACAGCGTTATCAGATCCGATTGTCAAAGAACCATATTTTCCGACAGGCTGTACCGCAGTAATAGTAAGCGATTTATTTGATTTTATATGAAAATCAAGAAGCGTGCGTATATTAATATCACTGACTCCATCGCCGTAAGTAAGAAAAAAACGTTCATTACCCAGATATTTCTGAGCCCTTAAAAGCCGGCTGCCTGTCATTGTATCCTGTCCTGTATAAAGCATGGTTACTTTCCAGGGCTCTGTTCTGTGATTATGTATTTCCACGGAGGTGTTATTCATATCCACTGTTATATCAGAATAACGGTTATAATAATTAACAAAATATTCTTTTATTACATGCGATTTATATCCGGTTAAAACAACAAATTCATTAAAACCCCAATGCGAATAAATTTTCATTATGTGCCATAAAATCGGACGTCCTCCTATTTCTACCATTGGTTTTGGAAGCAGATTAGTTTCTTCCGAAAGCCTGGTTCCAAGACCTCCGGCTAAAATTACAACTTTCATTTTTACTCCTTACTCATCTTCGATTCCATTACGGCATCCGCCGTTGCCTGAAGATTAGCATATCCGTATTTTCTGCATGGTTCAAGATGAGCCGCTTCCGCCCATTCGTTCCACGCGTTAATAAAAACAAATCTATCTCCAATTTCACGATTTTCCTTTGTATGCCGTATTATGTCTGATATCCATTGTTTGTAAATTTTTGGAGTCATTTGAAACACATAAGAATTAGCGCCGCGCCGCGCAGTATTATCCCAGCATGGAAATGCGCTGAGATAAGCTTTATGTTCAGGATAATACAGTTTCCCGCTGACATATTTTTCCATATCAAATACATCACAGTTAAATTCTGGATTTATTGGAACTGCCTTAACATTCGGAGGCATTTTGTATACAATGCCATTCGGCGGAAATTCAAGCGCTTCATCAAAATTATATGATACCGAGGCTTCGGAAGATACGTTAGTTGCGGCAAGGCATATTTCACCGATTCCGTTATCCCTGCAGTATTTTTTCCATATTTTAATTGTATTGTTCGCATTCGGCAGCCGGTCAGGATTATAAATAATTATTAACGGTCTTCCGTTTATTCTTATGTAACGTTCATCCTTAACATATTTACATATATCGGCGATACATGCCAAATCATCTTCTTTTGAATGTTTTTGAGCGATTAATATTTCATTGTCCATTCCGTCCCAGCGCCTTGTCCAGTTTTCGTTTGCCCAAAGCAAACAGAACGGAAAATCAAACCCCTCTTTGGAATTTAAAAAATTATCGAGAGGTTTATCCAGCAGCCTTTTTCCTCCAAACCAATAATAATAAAAACAAAAACCGTAAATGCCGTAATTCTTCGCCAGCTTCACCTGTTCTTTCATTATGTTTATGCCGCTAAGATCATAAAACGGCATATCATAGGGCAGATGCGGCTGATAATGCCCCAAAAACTGCGGCACAGCTTTTGTAACATTCGTCCATTCTGTAAAACCTTTGCCCCACCATTTATCATTCTCCGGAAATGTATAATACTGAGGAAGATAAAAAGCGATTGGTTTTACATCTTCGCCGCTAAACGTTATGTGATTTTCCTTATACTCTTTAAATTCTTCGCTTCGCGCGCCTGTTTCAAAAATCTTCACCGCGTAATTTTTATAATCGTCTGCCTCCGTGGAAACAATATAACCTCTGGATCTAAGCCATTTTGTTAATTCCCTTGCAGCCGCATACTTAAAATAATTTTTTAATGATTGAGATACGGGCAGTAATCTAAAAACAGCCCGGCAAAAACGATAAAAAAACCTGATTACGCTTTTTATTAGTTTTTTAAAAACTCTAATCATGTATATCTTTTTTTCCAGCTCATAAGTCTTTTAAAAATCTTTCCAGCGCATCCTGCCACAGAGGCAGTCTTTTAAAAACTGCGTTATCCAAACTAATTTTCGACATCCGTGAATTTTTCGGTCTTGGAGCTTTTGCAGGATACTGCTCTGACGGTATTGGATTTATTGTGCATGAACTTCCGCTTTGGCGCATTATCTCCCTGGCAAACTCCGCCCATGAGCAAAAGCCTTCGTTTGCCGCGTGATATATGCCGTATTTGCCGGACACTGCCATATCGCATAACAGAATGGATAAATCGGCGGTATACGCGGGACTGCCTTTTTGATCGTTAACTACATTTATTTCATCTTTTTCCTGCGCCAGCTTTAACATTGTTTTAACAAAATTATTTCCATTCCGCCCGAACACCCATGATATTCGTACAATGAAATATTTGTCTAAATTTCGCATAACAGCTTCTTCGCCTGCCAGTTTGCTTTTGCCGTACACAGAGCGCGGCGATTTAGGCGCGTCAGTTTCGTATGGAGCATCACCGCTGCCGTCAAATACATAGTCTGTACTGATGTATATCATTTGGGCGTCTGCTTCACGGCAGGCTTTCGCGATATTTTCAGCGCCGCCTGAGTTAACGCGCATACACAATTCTGGTTCGTCTTCGGCTTTGTCAACCGCTGTATACGCCGCGCAATGAATAACACATGACGGCTTGTCATTTAAAATAAATTGCCGCACAGCTTCAGCGTCCGTAATGTCTAATTCATCAATATCTATGCCCGCGCAGCTGATTTCTCTCCTTTTAAACTCTGAAACAATATCCGCGCCAAGCTGTCCTCTTGCGCCGGTGACAAGTATCAATCTTCGCCCCTGTATTTTCCGCTTAAAATATTTTCCCACCAATTGCGGTTTTCTTTATACCATTGTATTGTCATGCGCAAACCTTCCTCGAATTTTGTTTCAGGCTTCCAGCCCAACTGTTTCGATATTTTTGATGAGTCTATCGCATAACGGAGATCATGTCCCGGTCTGTCGGCAACGTATTTAATCAGCGATTCTGGTTTATCAAGATATTTTAAAATGGCTCTTACTATGTCTATGTTTCTTCTTTCATTGTATCCGCCGATGTTATAAACTTCGCCCGGCGTTCCTTTTCTTACTATCAAATCAACAGCGCGGCAATGATCGGTTACAAAAAGCCAGTCGCGCACATTTTCGCCTTTGCCGTACACAGGCAAGGGTTTATCCTGCATTGCGTTTGTGATCATAAGAGGAATTAATTTTTCGGGGAAGTGATACTGACCGTAATTATTGCTGCAGCGCGAAATTGTAACAGGCATTTTATATGTGCGCGCGTAAGCCAGACAAAGCATGTCCGCTCCGGCTTTGGACGCTGAATACGGACTTGATGTGTGCAGCGGAGTTTCTTCGGTAAAAAGCAAGTCAGGTCTGTCCAGCGGAAGATCGCCGTAGACTTCATCAGTGGAAACCTGATGATATCTCGCTGCGTTGTAACCGCGTGACGCGTCAAGCAAAACCTGCGTACCTATAATGTTGGTCATTAAAAACAGACCCGGATTGTCAATACTTCTGTCTACATGGCTTTCCGCCGCGAAGTTTATAACATAATCAGGTTTATATTTTTTAAATATCGATCTTACCGCGTCCGAATCGGAAACATCAGCTTTTTCAAAATAAAAATTTTTATGATTCCTTACAGGCGCGAGAGTCTGCATATTACCGGCATAAGAAAGCTTATCTACGCAGATGACGGTATCATCAGGATATGATTTTATCGTCTCGTGGATAAAATTGCCGCCGATAAATCCGGCGCCGCCTGTTACAAGTATTTTCAAATTGAATCTCTGATAATTTTTTTATTTATTATAATCCGCGTATGCGGCGCAGACTTCTTTTGAACTTCCAATCATTGCTACTTCTCCACCCCGCAGCCAGACTGCCTTTTCACATAACTGTTCTATCATGTGTCTGGAGTGAGATACAAGAAGCAGCGTCACGGTATTTTGCAGCATTTTGTGTATTCTGTCAGTACATTTTTTCTGAAAAGCGGCGTCTCCTACAGAAAGAGCCTCGTCAATAATTAATATTTCGGGTTTTCCGATAGTGGCAACCGAAAAAGCCATGCGCGCCTGCATTCCTGTAGAATAATTTTTTATTGGCATATCCAAAAAATTTTTAAGTTCGGAGAACTCGACTATTTCATCGTAATGTTCTTTCATGAAATTTTTGCTGTAACCAAGCAGCGCTCCCTGAAGGAAAATATTTTCGCCGGCTGTTAATTCAGGATCAAACCCTGCGCCCAATTCCAATATCGGCGATATCGAACCATTTATAGAAACAGATCCTTTATCGGGAGCTATAATACCGCAGATAAGCCTCATTAAAGTTGATTTTCCAGCGCCGTTTTTACCTACTATGCCCCAGGATTCACCCTTTTTAATTTCCAGACAGATATCTTTTAAAGCGACAAATTCCTTAAAACGAAGTTTTCCCTGCATTAAATTTATAAAATATTCTTTAATATTAGTTAATTTTTCAGAAGCCATATTAAAGTACACTGAAGCGTTTTCAATTTCAATGACGGGATGTTCCAATGATTACCTCATATATACAGAATAAATTTTTTCTTGTTGTTAGCAAAACTAACATACCCAATTAACAGCATAATCACGGCGGCGACAGCTCCGCGGACAACAAAATCCATACTGCCAGCATTATCAGAGCCCAGAATAAAATCACGGAACGCTGTTATATAAAAATACATGGGATTGTAGCGCGTAACGATATGCTGCAGAAAATCCGGCATGATGCTTATTGGATAGAATATTGCCGAGAGATACATCCATGCTGTAGTAAATACGCTCCAAAGGTGCTGCACATCCCTGAAAAAAACCATGGCCTGAGCCAGAAACAGCCCCATTCCAATACAAAAAACATATAACTCAATAATGGGAATAAAAATTAAAATAAAACGCCATGTAAGCGGCGCGCCGACAACAAGAATTACTATTATAAGCGCTCCCAGAGAAAAAATAAAAAATATAAGTTCGCTTGAAACCGCCGACAGGGTAAAAATATATTTTGGCACGTATACTTTTTTTAAAATGCCGGCATTGCCGATAATTGACGAAAGTGAGCGTGTGGTCGCGGCATTCATAAAACCGAAAAGCATATGCCCTACAACAACATAAATGGGAAAATATTGTATCCCTCTTCCAAAAAGATTTGAAAAAACAATTGTTAAAACCACCATGGAAAGCAGGGGATTTAACACGCTCCAGAAATAACCTAAAATACTTTTTCTGTATTTTAATTTGATGTTACGCGCAACAAGCTGAAAAAAAAGTTCTTTGAATTTTAAAAATGTCAGCATCCGATTATATATTTTGCGCATATTTCTTAAAATCCTGTTTTTTAAAGCTGTAGTCGGTTTTATCCAGCGAAAAATTGCAATTGTAATAAGGGTCTCCGGCTGCAAGTTCTTTTTCCCATCTTGTTTTGAATAACGTTACATCTTTCGCGTGTTTGAATCTTTTTTTTGTGCCGATATTATATCCCCGCGATTTTGATTCAAGATGATAAGCCTCTGTATACGGCGTCCAGACAATTAAATAGCCGGACTTGCGCAGCTTCAGACATAAATCAACATCGTTAAATGAATTTGGAAACTCCGGAGCGAAACATCCTGTTTCTTCAAAAATATTCTTTTTAATCATCATGCAGGCGGCTGTGACAACACTCATATTCTGCACAATCTGCAGTTTTCCCATATAACCTGTAGTGTCGCGTGGTACGCTGTGATAAACATGGGCGGTTAGTCCTTCAAGCCCTAAAATTAAACCGGCATGCTGAACAGAACCGTTGTGATAATATAGTTTTACTCCCACAGCTCCCACATCGCTGCGCTGGCTGTACATCAGCATTTCTTCAATCCAGTTTGGAGTTATTATTTCTATGTCATTGTTTAAAAAAATAAGCTGCGAGCCTTTGGAATGCTGGGCGCCGAAATTGCAAATTTTACTGAAGTTAAACCCCGTTTCTTTCCAGTAAATAACATGGATATTTTCATATCTTTTTAATTCTTCGTATAACGCAAAAATTGTTTCTTCGCTGCTGTTGTTTTCCGCTATTATAATTTCATAATTTTCATACGTTGTTTTCTGCATTATTGAAGAAATACATTTGCGCAAAAGGGGAGCGTTGTCCTTATTTGGAATTATGATGGACACCAACGGTTTTTCCTGTAAATCATAAATCACCCTGTAATATCCAGGCAGCTCTATTTTGCTTTCTACATGAGCCGGTTTGCCGTGTTTTTTTAAATAATCGGTAATTACTTTCTCCGCCGCGGAAATATTATCAAGCTTTCTTTTTATGTCGGAAGCCGCCAGTTTTTTTTCATCGCGGTGAAAATACAATAATTTCGGTATATGATAAATTTTATCGGCGATATCCGTATATCTTAAAATTAAATCATAATCCTGACCGCCGTTAAACTCGCTTCTGTACGTTCCGCCCCTTTCAGAAATTTTTCTGTTAAAGATGGTAAAATGGCTAATATAATTATAAGAACAAAGCGTATCAATCGCGTAATCAGGCTTATGATGCCTTAATTTTACATAATAATTTTCGGAAAAATACGCTTCGTCGGAATAAATAAAATCGGCTTCTTCATCGCAGATAACTTTCATCATCTCGTAGAGAGCCGAAGGATGCAGTATGTCGCTCTGATGCAATAATCCCCAGAAATTTCCTGAAGCCATATCAATCGCGATATTTAATCTTTCTGACACGCCGACGCTTTTGTTAACTTTTCTGTATTTTATTCTTTTGTCTTTCTGCGTATAAATTTTACAGGTATGTTTCGCGGTCATGTTGTTTTTTTCGCTTCCGTCAACCAGACAAAGCTCCCAGTTGCCGTATGTCTGAGACAAAACGGATTCCATCATGTCGTTTAAATAATGCTGAGGCACATTATACAAAGACACAATAATCGATATTTTATGATTTTTCGGGAAGATCATGTTCTCCTGAATTTTTCTTTCTTTTTTTGACAAGCCGGTATATGACTTTAACGGCGCTTTCTGCCCTTTTATTCCGGCAGTGATCCTTTCGAATGTCGTTCTAAAGCCGTGGTTTTTTATTGAACGCAGGAAATTTACAAAGAGATAAATTTTATTATTGCGCAGTATAAAATTTATTAATCCCCACATAATCCTGCTATCCTTATGTTATACGCAACATTCAAAACAAACAGTCTTTAAGCTGATTAAAACGCTGCAATTTTTTATCTTTTTCGGAAAGTATGTATTCAATGCCGGTATCCGGCCAATTAATCCCGATATCGGGATCGTTCCATAATAGACCGTCTTCATCCTGCGGATAATAAAAATCGGTGCATTTATATGCAAATAACGCGGTTTCGGTCAACACCAAAAAACCATGGGCAAAACCTTCTGGAATAAAAAACTGATTTTGTTTTTCTCCGCTTAAAATAACGCCATGCCATTTTCCGCGTGTGGAGGAGCCTTTGCGCAAATCAACCGCGACGTCAAAAATCTCGCCTTTAACCGCTCTTACAAGTTTACCCTGAGGATGCGTTATCTGAAAATGCAGACCGCGCAACACTCCTTTTGGCGAATAAGACTGATTATCCTGAACAAAAGGAGAATTTATGCCGGCTTTTTCGTAATCGCGCAGCGACCAGCTTTCAAAAAAATATCCGCGTTCGTCTTTAAATACTTTCGGCGTTATTTCAAATAACCCCTGAATCGGGCACGGATAAAAATCAAAAGGCATTAATAAAAAAATCCTTATTTGTTTTCTGCAATATATCTTAAGTAATTGCCGTACTCTGTTTTATATTCAAGGCTGATTTTTAAAAGTTCGCTGTTCGATATCCAGCCTTTGTTATACGCAATTTCCTCGATACAGGAAATATACATACCCTGTCTTTTTTGTATTGTTTCAACAAAGTTTGACGCTTCCAATAGATCGTTGCAGCTTCCAGTGTCAAGCCATGCCATGCCCCTGCCAAGGATTTCCGCGGACAGGCAGCTTTTTTCCATGTAGGCATTATTGATTGCTGTAATTTCTATTTCACCGCGCGCTGAAGGTTTTATACTTTTGGAAATTTCAACGACATTGTTATCATAAAAATAAAGCCCGGGAACAGCGTAATGTGATTTTGGTTTTGCGGGTTTTTCTTCTATAGAAATTACTTTCCCAAAAGTATCCAATTCCACAACGCCGTAAGAAGAAGGATCTTTCACATAATACCCGAATATCGCTCCTCCCCCATGTTTTGAAATTTTTGACGATGTGTTTTGTAAAATCTGGCTGAAACCTCTGCCGTAAAAAATATTATCGCCCAGCACAAGGGCGCAGGCGCCCGTACCGATAAAATCAGCGCCTATTAAAAAAGCTTCAGCAAGCCCGCGCGGACTTTCCTGCAGCCTGTATTCAAAACGCATACCAAGCTGTTCACCGGTGCCGAAAAGCTCCCTAAATACCGGCAAATCGCGCGATGTGGAAATTATAAGAACTTCCCTGATATCCGCCAGCATTAGAACCGAAAGAGGATAGTAAATCATGGGTTTATCATAAAGAGGAAGAAGTTGTTTAGAGACTGCTTTGGTAATAGGATAAAGCCTTGTACCGGAACCGCCAGCCAGTATAATACCTTTCATTAACTAATATTCCTTTTTAGGCAAAAAGTATCCANGTTCCTTTATAATCGGAACTTAATAAGCGGGAATTAATACCTGTCTGCCCATATACCATCCGATATATGGACTGACGGACGCTCATACACCGGCGGCCGAAACACACTCAATGTAATATTGCCTATTTTAGCCATAATAGCATATAAAATTTTAAAAATCAGGATAAAACAAGAGAAAAACATAAATAAAACCTGAGAAAATAAGCTTATACATTATGATAATGACTCTTTTTTATCGTTTTTATAAAGAATAATACCTCTTTCCATAGAAACACAGCGCATTAATATAATAACACTATATCATTTTATGCAAAGTAAGTCAATCAATCTGATATACTTGACAAAAACCGGCAGTTTCTATATGTTTTAAACTTAGCGTTAACACACGCTCCCCGGTTGTGTAATGGTAGCACGGCAGACTCTGGATCTGCTTGTGGGGGTTCAAATCCTCCCTGGGGAACAAAATTCTCAAATTTTCACTAAATTTTATAGGAAATTAGATAATGTTATTAATAACAAAAAGTTGGAGGATTTGAACCGGAGTGCCGTACCCCGAAAAGGCAAGAGCCTTTTCGGGGTTGAGGCGCATGGTATCCTCAACCGAGTCGCAAAGCGGCGAAGGTTCCCCTCTTGACGCGCCGAAAGGCACGCAGGCGGTCTGGAAGCCCGAAGCAGGAAGCTGAGGGCTGGAAGACAAATCCTCCCTGGGGAAAAAATCTCAAATTTTCGTTAAATTTACGGATTTGATCTGCTCCCAATCATCGGGGAATTGCCGGAACACAAAGAAACGCCGGTTATTTTTATGACACCGGAAGGGACAGCACGCGTCTTAAGCAAGCTCCTGTTTGATCGCAGAGTAAATATTATCGCACAAAACCTGTTTTTTCTCTTCCTGTTGCATTTTCGCCGTATCTATGGATTCAAGGAAAGCGACCTTTATAGGCACTCCAGCCACGCGTTTGGTTTTTTCAAAGACCTCGTAACTGCCTTCGATGGCGACAGGAACGATAACTGCTCCTGCCTGGGTTGCAAGTTTTATCGAACCTTGATGGAAAGGAAGAAGCCCCCTGCCCTTTGAACGGGTTCCTTCCGGAAAGATGATCATGCCGCCGCCGGCTTTAATCCTTTTAATGCCCTTGCTAATGATTGGAACCGCTTTTCTTATATTTTTACGATCGATAAAAAGCCCTCCAAGCAAAAAAATCCAGAGATTAATGAAAGGCAGATAAAGGAGCTCCTTCTTTGCCATAAAACCAAACGGACGCCCGCAAAACGCAAGAAGCAGAATAATATCAAAATAACCGCAGTGGTTGCTGATAAAACATACGCCGCCTTTTTTAGGAATATTTTCCCTGCCTGTTACTGTAACAGTACAGCCTGCGGCAGGAATCATTGTACGCGCCCAGCCCTGTACCAGGCGATAAACAAATACTTTCATTGGTTTTTGCAGTCCAAAAAATGAAAGGAAAAAAGCAACTAATGCAAATGGAAGCAAAACAAGCACGGCTAATACAACTAAACCAAAACAAAATATTGTTTTTATCATATTGATAATTATTCATTATTTAAGAAAATTACTCAATGGAAAAAAATACCTCGCTGTGAAGAACATGGCTGTAAATCCCATTGCCGATAAAGAAGATGTTCATAAACCGAAGTTTCCTGACAACTCCAATATGCTCCCCCATTGACTAAAATTCATCAATATAGTACTCTTGTCCCATATTAATTTTTCAGGAGAAAACCATGGCACAAGCCAGTAAGAACAGCCGTACTGCCAGCGCGACACAGAAATTTATGTGTTCCTGCGGCGGAGAGATAAAAATGAAGACCCTTTTCGAAAGCGGCAAGGTAAAAAACATGGCGGAATGTGACAAATGCAAACGGAAAGAACGCCGTCCGTCAGATTTCAAATAATCGGGCTTTAAAAAAACCGGTTAGTTCTGAAAAAACTCAATCGTAAATAAATAACTGGAGGAATCCTTTGGCAAAAAAAAGCAGTTCAGCGGAAAAGCGGCACCGCAAGAGTGAAGAACGCCGCCTGCGGAATAAATCGGCAAAAAGCGCAGTAAGAACAAGCGTTAAAAAATTCGTAACTCTCGCTCAGAAAAAAGATCCGCAAACGGAAGCGGCATTAAAAGAAATGATAAAAAAAATTGATACAGCCGCTGGTAAAGGCATTATAACTAAAAATGCGGCAGCCCGGAAAAAATCGAGGATGCAGCGCTATTACAATGTAACAAAAACAGCACAGTAATTAATTAATATGCCGGCGAAAAAATATACTAAAGCTGACATAATTGACGCTCTTTATGAAAAAACAGGAATGAGCCGCAACGAGATTCATGGCGCAATCGATCTTTTTATAAACGAAATGAAAGAAGCCCTTGTGCGCCGCCAGGTGATCGAACTGCGCGGCTTTGGAACTTTTGAAGTAAAAATAAGAAAAGCCCGTCCAAGGGCGCGAAATCCCAAAACAGGAGAAAACATCGCTATCAGGTCGCATGGAGCAGTCGCTTTCCGTTCAGGTCGTGAGCTGAAACAGGCTGTATGGGTTGTCAATGATGATGAATCAATTCAAAAATAAATCAGGATTTTTTATAGATTTAGGATTTGTAATTTTATCGGCTGTCCTTTTTGCCGCATCTTTTCCGAATATTTTGATTAAAAACGGACTGCCCTTTCTGGCATGGTTTGCTTATATTCCGATTCTTGCTGTTATTCGCAAATACAATCCTCTTATCTGCGTTTTTTGGGGAATAATCTACGGACTTGCAGCTTACAGTCTTTTTAATTACTGGCTTGGATCTTTTCATCCTGCCGCGGGAATAATTGTTTACAGCATATACGCGGTTTATCTTGCGGTAGTTTTTTTACTGTTAAAATTAGCTGAAATCTTTTTTTACAAAAACGCGGCAGGCGGCGAAGTCTCCCGGGCATATCTCATTCAATGGATCATCTGGCTTGCTTATGAGTATTTAAGCACAAAAGGATTTTTAGGATACCCGTATGGAATAACAGGTTACACGCAATGGCAATTTCTGCCTTTAATACAAATCGCGGGTATCACGGGAATATGGGGAGTAAGCGCGCTTGTTACATTCCCATCTTTCTGGTTGGCAGGAATTCTTCCGCAAACCATGCGAACCAGCGCGAACAAAAAGAATTTAATCAAAGATTACTGCCGCATATTATTAAAAGATAAAATGCCTGCGATAATCTGGCTTGCTGCATTAACTGCGTCTTTAATTTATGGATTTATCAATATAAACGGGTATTCTTCCAAAATAGCTTCAGGTGATTTTAAGACTGCGCGGATTGCGCTTGTTCAGCATAACACAGACCCTTGGGAGGCTTCAAAAGCTCCTTCTCATTGGCAGAGAATAGAAGCTTACCGCAAAGATTTATCAATATTAAAACAGCTCTCGGATGAAGCGCTTGCTTCGAGTCCCAGACCGCAGATGGTTGTCTGGCCGGAAACGGCGTTTATACCCAGGATTTACTGGCACGCAACTTACAGAAGCGATCAGGAATCATGGACTGTTGTAAGAGAGCTGCTGGAATATTTATCGAATCAGGATGTTCCTTTTTTAATCGGCAATGATGATGCGCGCATGGATTCGGAAGGAAACAGAATTGATTATAATGCGGCAATGCTTTTTGAAAACGGAATCCATACGGCAACTTACAGAAAACTTCATCTGGTTCCGTTCACAGAACATTTTCCCTATAAAAAACAATTTCCAGAATTTTATAAATGGCTGGAAAAAGCGGACACGCATTTTTGGGAAAAGGGAAATGAAGAAACAATTTTTTCCGGACATGGTTTTAAATTTTCAACTCCTATATGTTTTGAAGATACATTTGGTTATCTATCAAGAAATTTTACGCGCAAGGGAGCGGATGTTTTTATCAATCTGACAAATGACGCATGGTCAAAAAGTCTTTCCGCCCAAAAACAGCACCTTTCCATGGCTGTTTTCAGAAGCGCGGAAAATTACCGTCCGACGGTCAGGGCAACCATATCCGGTCAAACATGCGTTATCGATCCTACCGGAAAAGTTACAGCAGAAGCCGCTCCATTTTCCAAAAATTACCTGAATGCGGAAATCATTTTATTAAATCAGAAAAAAAGCACAATTTACACAAAATACGGAGACTATTTAGGGGTTTTCTTCACTTGCGCCGCTGTTATTATATTGATTTTCGGCGCGGCATGGTATACAATAAGAAAGCAAAAAATAATAAAATAGCAAAGGACAAGCCATGAATACACAGAAAAAGATACTTGTTGTTGATGATGAAACCGTTAATCTTGATTTTTTTGAGGTTATGCTGTCCAAACTCGGTTTTATAGTTGAAAAATGCGATAACGGACTGGAAGTTATAGAAAAAGTAAAGAAATTCCTGCCTGATCTTATCATTCTTGATAATATTATGCCCGGCATGACGGGAAGAGAAATTTCAAAAATTCTTAAAAATGACCCGGGTCTAAAAAGTATTTCCATTATAATGCTTTCAGCTCTTGATGATGTAAAAGATAAAGTTGCCGGTTTTGAAGCGGGCGTAGATGATTATATTACAAAACCGTTTAATTTTACCGAGGTTCTGGCGCGCATTAACGCGGTTTTGCGCAACCGCGCGCTGTTCGATCAGATTAAAATGAGAGAAGCGCGTCTTGTTCTTGCCGAAGAATTAAACAAGGATTTAAAAGAAAATCTGTCGGTTTTTATAGGAAGCATTGAAGAGCTTGATAAAACAATAACAACAATCTGCGAAGGCAAGGAACAAAACCTGAATCATGAAACGCTTGTCGGCAAGATCAAGCCGATCGGCGATAAAATTGTGTCGGTGCGAAAGCATATCGCGGCGCTTGACGCAAGGATTGAAAAAACCATTAATGAATGGGATAATCTAAAAAAAGATGAAATCGGGCTTTCTATTTTAGAAAGTCATATACGAAAATTCCTGCATCAGGAGCAGCCGTAAAAAGATTTCGTTTTTTTACTAAATAGCGCGGCTATACAGACGCGATTAAATGAGGATCAAATGCCCAAAAGGGAAGGAAAAAAGAAAGATAAACACGGTATTGTAGTCCTTGGTAAAACAACAAGTTTTACAGGATTTTTAAAATTTGCCACTACCCTGCGTATTCAGGGAAATTTCAGGGGAACAATAGAAGCCACAGGCGATCTCATAGTCGACAAAGACGCGGTTGTCGATGCAGATCACATAACGGTAAGCTCGCTTACAGTTTACGGAAGCATTTCCGGAACTGTGCTTGCGCAGAATAAGGTTGATATGATGAGCGGCGCGAAAGTCCACGGAGATGTCAGCGCAGCGAAATTGCGCATAGCAGACGGCGTTCTCTTTGACGGTAAATGCAAAATGACAAGTATCGAAAAAGATGTTGAAATTTTCCACCGCCCTACAGAAGAAATAAAAGCAGAATTACAGCGTTCCAATGTCAGAGCGTAAAGACTTAATTTATAAACAAGCTGAAAAAAAAGCTGAAGAAATAACAGAAAAGCTTAAAAAACTTTCTGTAAAAATAGCGTTAGCTGAATCATGCACCGCCGGAATGATTTCCGCTCTCCTTGCGAACACAGAAGGAGCATCAGGCGTTCTTTGGGGTTCTTTTGTGTGTTATACGCAAGAAGCGAAAGTATCGATGCTTGGTCTTGATAATGAAAGACTGAACACCTGCGGTCTCGTAAGCAGGGAAACTGCCTGCTCCATGGCGCAGGCAGCGATGCAAAAAAGCTGCGCGGATATCGGAGCCTCTGTAACAGGGCTTGCGGGACCTTTCGGAGACGGAAGCGGCGTTCCGGTGGGAACAGTCTGGACATCAGCCGCGTTAAAAAACGGCAGGACTGAAGCGAGGGAGTATCATTTTAAAGGCTCCAGAAACGCTGTCCGCGCCCAGGCGGCGGTTGCTGCGCTGGATTTAATAAATGAATTTTTAAATAAACATATTGACATAAACACAAAAAATTATTAGATTGGGAGTATCCTTTCAAAAACCAATATATGTTAAATGCAAATATAAAAAGCAAATCATGTCTCATCCCGTAAGGGAACGGCAATCCATAGGTGGTAAAAATGGCAGTAGTAAGAAGGGGCAGAAAGCCTTTAACTAGCGGTGAATCCGAAAATTCAGAAGAAGCGGAATTACAGAGCAATGAAAACGAAGAGCAGCCGGCGAATGAAAAACCCGGGCGCGTAATCGTCCGCGGCAGAAGAATCAATACAGAAAATGACGAACACGGCGAATCATCGAACGATGATTCGTATGATAAATCCCATAATGAACAAGCATCTTTTACTCTTCCGGCGCTGCCGAAACTTCCTTCAATGCCGGACCTTTACGGCAAACCCGTCCCGCGGCAGGATCAGGATAACGGCAAACCTCGTCTTACAATTAACGAACTTATCAGATTGAATATGAAAGATCTCCGCGAGCTTGCCACCTGTTATAACATCACTCATGACGACATGGTAATCCTTAAAAAACAGGAAATTGTTTTTGCACTTCTTAAAGCGCACACGGAAAGAGGCGGAATTATTTACGCTTACGGCTCTCTGGAAATTCTCCCCGACAGCTACGGTTTTTTACGCAGTCCGCAAAATTCATATCTTCCGGGTCCCGACGATATTTATATCAGCCCAAGCCAGATAAGGCTTTTTGCGCTAAAAACAGGCGACACAGTTTACGGTCAAATCCGCAGCCCGAAAGAAGGAGAGCGTTTCTTTGCCATGCTGCGGGTAGAAACGGTCAATTATGATGATCCGACTGTCGCGCAAAACCGCATACCATTCGACAACCTTACTCCGTTATATCCAAACCGCAAACTTGATCTTGAAACATCAACAGAAGGCGTAAGCGAAAGAGTCATCAATTTATTCTGCCCAATAGGAAAAGGTCAGAGGTCTTTAATTGTCGCGCCGCCGCGGACAGGCAAAACAATCATGATGCAAAAAATCGCGAACGCCATTACAAAAAATCATCCTGAAGTTTACTTAATCGTCCTTCTTATTGACGAGCGTCCCGAAGAAGTAACAGACATGGAACGCACCGTTCACGCCGAGGTTATTTCATCAACCTTTGATGAACAGGCTACGCGCCACGTTCAGGTTACAGAGATGGTTCTGGAAAAAGCGAAACGCCTTGTCGAACACAAAAGGGATGTTGTAATTCTACTTGATTCAATCACCCGTCTTGCGCGCGCGTACAACCAGACAGTGCCGACATCAGGCAAGATTCTTTCGGGCGGCGTTGACTCTAACGCGCTGCACAAACCAAAGCGGTTTTTCGGCGCGGCGCGTAATATCGAAGAAGGCGGCAGTTTAACGATTATTTCAACCGCGCTTGTGGAAACAGGCAGCCGCATGGACGAAGTAATTTTTGAAGAATTTAAAGGAACGGGCAACATGGAAATCAACCTTGACAGGCGCATTTCCGACCGCCGGCTCTTCCCTGCCATCAATATCAAGAAATCCGGCACCCGCAAGGAAGAACTCCTTCTTACCGAGGAAGAAATCCAAAAAATCTGGATTTTACGCAAAGTTATTAATCCAATGGACGATATCGAAATTATCGAACTACTGGTTGACAGAATGAAAAAAAGCAAGAATAATGAAGCATTCCTGCGATCGATGAACACCGGAACCGGAGGCATCGATTAAGTCCTTAAATCTGACCACTTAATCCTTGCATTATGGTAAATTGATAATTTTATTATAAGCAAGATTAAGCAGCCGGAAGTTGGACAATTTTTGGAGGATACAATGAAGGACAAAATACACCCCAAGTACGAAATGACAAAAATCACCTGCGCCTGCGGGAATGTCATAGAAACCCGTTCCACGATTAAGGATATCAAGGTAGAAATTTGCTCATCCTGCCATCCTTTCTTTACCGGCAAACAAAAGCTGGTTGACACCGCGGGACGCATCGAGCGGTTCAGGAAAAAGTACAACATTAAGGAATAGTTTACAGGAATACGGGATAATATTAACCGGCAGATTGTACATATAAAATAATTATTTCCATTGTAATAACTTTTCGTTTTGACCGCCGGCAGGCAGGTGTCAAGATGGTTTTGATAATGGAGCTTTTTCCAAAACTCGATTAGTTTTGAAAAAAGCTCTGGAAAAATCGTCTTTAAAGCCGATTTTTCCAATAAATCTAAGGAAGCTTTTCCAAAAGCTGAAGTTTTGGAAAAGCCTCAATGGTCTTAATTTTCATCCGATATGGATTTTATTAAGGAGGATATATGCTGAATGTCGGTTTAATAAGCACCTGGCATGTACATACTGATGATTATGTGCGGCAATTAAAGGAGTGCGGAAAAGTAAATATTGTCTCTCTATGGGACGAAAATCCCAAAAAAGGCAAAGAAGCCGCCGCTAAATGGAATATTGAATTTGATGAAGACTACGGAAAGTTTATAAACCGCAAAGATTTCAGCGCGGTAATTTGCGACGCTCCCACGGCAATGCATCCGGCTTTATTATCAAAAGCTGCCGCCGCAGGAAAAGATATTTTCACAGAAAAAGTTTTAGCCGTTACTTCCGCGGAAGTTACCGCTCTTGCCGAAGATATTAGAAAAGCCGGTGTTATTTTTACCATCAGCCTTCCGCTGCGAAGCGATCCAAAAGTTTTATACATAAAACAATTGCTCGATACAGGCGCTCTTGGCAGAATAACAGGCGCGAGATTCCGCAGAAGCCACAGCGGTGTAAGCGATCACTGGCTTCCCGATTATTGGTTCGACACATCCATGACAGGCGGCGGAGCGATGATGGATCTGGGAGCTCACCCTGTTTATGTTCTCAGTTTCCTTTTCGGAGTTCCAAAACGAATTTCAGGAATGTCAACACAGCCTTTCGGCACATCTTCCGATGAAAACACAATTGCGATCGCGGAATTTAAAGAAGGAATTCTCGCCATGATGGAAACCTCTTTTGTTACCTTCGGAACGCCGGATATTCTGGAAGTTTACGGCACAGAAGGCTCCGTATTCATGCATGGAGAAGAAATAAAAGTTTCTACAAAATCACTTAACGGACTTTCTTTTAAAAACGCGAAGATGGAAAAACTGCCAGCGGCAAAACCAGCGCCTATCCTTCAATTTGTTGACGCCTGCATTAACAGAACGAATACGCCTGAAGGTCTTGGATTGGATGACGCCGTATTACTTACCCGGATAACTGAAGCTGTCTATCAATCAGATAAAAGCGGACAGGCAATAAAATTCTAAATTAAATATTGAGGCTGTTTTAAAAAACACATTTTGAAACAGCCTTAATTAATTAAAAATGTTTTAGGCATCTTTCTCCCTTTAAAGTCTTCATCCTCTGTTTTGGCGCTTAAGTCCGTTACGCGCACTTTAAGTTCCGCTTCCAGTTTTTCCGCGGTTAACGCGCTGCGTTTTAAATTAACGCTGACAAATATTTTTCCGCCCAGGGCAAGAAGTTTTAAACAATTGCCAAGCAGATGAGTTAAATCGCGGTTTAAATCAAAATCATCTGTCATCTTTTTGGAATTGGAAAAAGCAGGCGGATCAACTATAATAATATCCCACTTCATTTTCTCTTTAACAGCTTTATTAATAAATTCAAGCGCGTCATATCTGATAAGTTTGTGTGTCTTTTTTTCATCATTCCTCTCGTTTCGCATTTCCTTCGCTATTATTGCCGAAAAACCATTCAGCGAAAAATTTTCCCGCGCCCGGCTTAAATAAGTATTGGAAAGATCGACAGAATCGGTAGAAACAGCGCCGCCTGCCGCCGCGTAAACAGAAAATGATCCTGTGTAGGAAAAAAGATTTAAAACTTTTTTACCTGAAGAAACAGAACGCACCATGGCGCGAAGGAGCCGCCTGTCAGCAAAGAGACCTGTATCAAGGTAATCTGATAAATTTATTTTAAAGGCAAGAGAGTTTTCGTGAATGATTTTTTCAAAACGCCCGTTTTCGATTTTTTCATATTGAGAAAAACCCTTTTGTTTTTGACGCTGTTTTAGAAAGACATGTTCAGGTTTTATTCCAAGCGCGGATGCGGCGCTGTCTTTCATAACAGAGAGCCATTTTATTTCATCGCTTTCTTCTTTTTCATAAGGACGTTTGTAAAGAGCGCCGCAAAGAGCCGCTTCCGCCGGAAAAGCGGAATCTCCGTAAAAATCCAGGACAAGAGGAATTTCAGGAATATCGCGGTCATAAAGCCTGAAAGCTTCGATGCCGTTTCTTTGCGCCCATTTTTTAAGATGGCGGAAACGTTTTTGCAGGCGGTTATAGAGCATACGCTCTTGCGCTCCGGTTTTATGATCCATGTAATACAAGATAGCATAATTTTAACGATTAATTTATATTAAATTATGGCGTTAAACATCACTCCTGTTACAAATCACCGCGAAAGAGAAAAAGGCTGCATTGTATATCCCGTATATTCGCGCCGTTCTGCAGGGCTTTCCGTCGGAATTAATCTTTTTCCCGGTAAAAAAACATGTCAGTTCGACTGTCCTTACTGCGAGGTGTTTCCGTTTTCAGCTAACGCCTCTTTTGATCTTAGCCAAATGGAGGATGATCTTCGCGCCGCAATTACCGCCGCGCGCAGTGAAAATATACCTGTCAAAGATATTTGCTTTTCCGGCAACGGAGAGCCTACGCTCTCTCCCGTTTTCGCCGAGGCTTTTAATCTGGCGGAAAAAATCCGGGAGGAAGCGTCTCCCTGCGCAAAACTTGTTGTCATAACAAACGGAACGGGACTTTTACAGCCGAATGTTTTTAAATTTCTTAAAGATGCCGCTTCCTCTCCTTCTTTAGACATCTGGTTAAAACTTGACGCCGGAACGAGTGAATGGTATCAAAAAATGAACAGATGCGTAATCCCTCATAATAAATTAATGGAAAAGATAAAAGAATTTACATCATGCGTTCCGGCGACAATACAGACAATGTTATGCGCAATCAACAGAGAGACGCCTTCGCGCGAAGAAGCGCAGGAATGGGAAGCTCTCGTATGCGCGTTAGCTGCAAATTCAAAAGACAGTAAAGCCGGCATCCGCAAAGTGCAGCTTTACGGCAAAGCGCGCGCCGCGCCGGAGGATCCGCACGCTTCTTCTCTGCCTGCCGAATATCTTGAAAAAAGAGCTTCGTCTCTTCGCGGGAAATTCGCCGAAAATAATATAACTGCGCCTGTTGAAATCTATATATAACCTTCTTAATATAAGCCTTTGCGAAAAAAACTTTATTTGTTATAATATACAAAAGGAGAAATCATGAACGCTTTAAACAAGAATCCTGCATGGAAAGGACGCAGAGGTCCTGTAGTGCTGGTTATTATGGACGGTGTCGGTTACGGTAAGTATAAAGAAGGCGATGCTGTCGCCGCTTCCAATATGCAATATCTTACGCTTTTTACGGAGAAAAACCCGCATACCAAGTTAAAGGCGCACGGAACCGCTGTCGGACTTCCTTCCGATGAAGACATGGGCAACAGCGAAGTCGGACACAATGCGATGGGCTGCGGAAGAGTTTTTAATCAGGGCGCGGCTCTTGTTTCTAAATCGATTGAAACAGGCGCGTTGTTTGAAGGCACTGCATGGAAAGAAATTATCGATAATTTGAAGATCGGAGGAAACTCTCAAGCAGATGACCGCAGGGCATCAACATTGCATTTTATCGGACTTTTTTCTGACGGCAATGTTCACAGCCACCTTGATCATTTAAAGGCGATGATTTCTCACGCTAAAAAAGAAAATGTTAAACGCGTAAGATTGCACATTCTGTTTGACGGACGCGATGTCGGCGAAACAAGCGCTCTTGAATATCTCGATCCATTCGAAGATTTCTTAAAAAGTTTGAACGACAGCAATTTTGACGCAAAAATCGGATCAGGCGGCGGACGCATGTGGATCACTATGGATCGCTACGGAGCTGACTGGTCGATGGTCGACCGCGGCTGGCAGACTCATGTGCTTGGAACGGCGCGTCAGTTTTCTTCGGCCCGCGAGGCTGTCGAAACTTACCGCAGGGAAATACCGGGCATTATCGATCAGGATTTAAAAGAATTTGTTATAATCGAAAACGGCAAAGACGGCAAGCCGTCGCCTATCGGCACAATTGAAGACGGCGATTCTGTTGTGTACTTTAATTTCCGCGGCGATCGCGCTTTGGAAATTACTGCGGCGTTTGAAGAAGATAATTTTACAAAGTTTGAAAGAAAACGCCGTCCTAAAGTTTGTTACGCTGGCATAATGGAATACGACGGTGACCTGCATGTCCCGCGCCGCTATCTTGTCAGTCCTCCCGCAATCGATCACACCATGGGCGAGTATCTTGCGGCAAGCGGAGTCAGAACGCTGGCGATTTCTGAAACGCAGAAGTACGGGCATGTAACATACTTTTTTAACGGCAACCGCACAGGCAAGTTTGATGAAAAGCTGGAAGAATACATCGAGATAAAAAGCGATGTTATTCCATTTGAACAAAAACCGCTTATGAAATGCGCGGAAATTACAGACAAGGTTACAGAGGCAATCGGTTCCGGAAGATATGATTTTATCAGATTAAATTATCCAAACGGCGACATGGTCGGACACACAGGAGTTTATAAAGCTGTAATTAAATCGATGGAAGGAATGGACGTTCAGCTTGGAAGATTGATGAAAGCCGCGGACGAAGCCGGAGCCGTTATGGTGATAACGGCAGATCACGGCAACAGCGATGACATGTTTGAACATGATAAAAAAACGGGAGCTGTCAGTTTAAAACCGGACGGTACGCCGAAAGCAAAAACAAGCCACAGTCTCAATCCTGTTCCGTGTATAATTTACGATCCCGAATACAAAGGCGAGTATCAAAATGAACCGAAAGACAAATGCCTTAACGAAGGATTGGGAATTAGCTCCATCGCGGCAGTCTGCATGCATCTGCTTGGATTTATTCCGCCGGAAGATTATGACAAATCGGTTTTAAAGTTTAATTGAGGTTTTTAAAAAAGTTCAATTGACATAACATATTCGTTTTGTTATTGTTGAAAACAGATTCCTCTGCCGGGCAATAGCGCAGTTGGTTTAGCGTACAAGTCTGGGGGACTTGGGGTCCCCGGTTCAAATCCGGGTTGCCCGACAGAGGAATTTTATTTAATTAAAAAATTACAAACAAAAAAAATTAATTAATGAAAAAATTGGATTTGAAACGGAGCGCGGCTTTATTTATGCCAAGGCGTAAGCTTTTTTAAGGCATTGTTATAATTGTTTCTGTGCGCGGATTTCGAAGCTGACTTGCTGCGCGGTTTTGCCATTCGCCTGCATTAGGCTCGGACGCAAGAAATTCCCAGATGTTACGCGCAACAGAAGCTCTGTCGTTTCTGAAAAGACTCGCGGCAAAATAATATGCCGTTTTATAATATTCAACTTCTTCAACAAACGATAGAAGAAGTTCGTTTTTATTTATCTCCTGCGCGAGAGCCTGCAGGTTTGTGTAAGTAAAATCAAACTGCCGCTTTCTTAATTCTTCTATAATTATTGAATTTTGAATAAGGAAAGCAAACATCAAGTGTTCCTGGGCTGAAGGACGGCCTGTAACCACATAATGAAAACCCAAAAGCCTGTGCGCCTGTTCAACAGTTATATTGTTATATCTGTACAATTCCAGGAAACGGTTGAAGCCGCTGTTCTCAAGGATTTTTATCATTGATGTTCTCGCAAATGAAGCTTCCGCCTGCTCATAAGGAACAGGAACTGACGATCTTCCTGTTTCGGGAAATTCAATGCGGTGCGTCAGTGCTCTGTCCGCGTTTATCCATAATGTATCATGTTCGCTGATTATGGAAGACAAGGCTCTTTCCATCCCGTTATAATCCTGCCTTGTTCTAAGAATGCCAGCGATATTATACTGGAGCGTTACGCTAAACATCGCGTCTTCCAGATTTTCGCGCATCTCGTACGCCCGCCTGTATTGAGAGAGTGCAAGAGGCAATTCGCCTTCAATGCGGTATACTTCTCCAATCCAGTACTCTGCTTCCGGGTAA
>JGI24694J35173_10000510_pt1 | contig 37107 bp, 31 predicted proteins | sample TergutCo191P1_FD_35173 | JGI IMG/M metagenome (IMG submission 35173) | reverse complement strand
TGGGGGGGGGGGGTATAATCGTGACAAGAGAGATGCAAAAAAACTTCATGAGCACAACCGGGGATGTAAACCCTATGCACATATGCGAAGAATTTGCGCAGACTAAAGGATATGAGAGCGTCATATGCTATGGAATGCTAACAGCGTCGTTTTACTCAACCCTTGTAGGCGTATACTTGCCCGGCAAGTATGCTATTTTTCAGGAAGCGAATGTTTCGTTTTCAAAGCCCGTATATATTGGAGATAGTTTGCGGGTTAAGGGTAGAATTACAGAAATTAATGAAGCGTTAAAGCGCGTTACAATAAAAGCTGAGATAAGAAACCAAAAAAATGAGCGTGTTTCGAAAGCCACGCTTGAAGTTGGTTTGACGGAGTAGGGGGGCGAGTTCTGTGGAAAGGGTATATTTAATAACCGGAGCGAGTTCCGATATAGGCATGGCATATATAAATAGTCTAAACGCTGCGAATCAGCCTGACGAGACAAAGGTTATTGCCCATTACAGGAGCATGTCTGCTGAATTTGAGTCGCTTATATCAGCCATGAAAAATATTTCGATTGAGCTTGTCCAAGCTGACTTGAGCCGCCCGCAGGAAGTGATGAATATGGTGGAGATCATTAAGCAGAAATATTCGCATCCGACACATATACTGCATCTTGCGGCAGGGAAATTTAAGCACATGCGCATAAGGGATTTCGATGGTGAGCGAACGAGGCATGAAATGGAAACTCAGGTATACTCTTTGGCGGAGCTGTTGAAGGCGTTCATTCCTGCGATGGCTAAAGAAAGATTTGGGAGAGTTGCAGTCATGCTGACAGCGTACACTGTTGGTGTGCCGCCAAAGTTTGTAACAGATTACAGCATCTGCAAACACGCCCTGCTTGGACTGATGAAGGCCGCTGCGGCGGAGTATTGCGACAAGGGCATATGCATTAACGCTGTTTCCCCGTCTATGATGGAAACAAAGTTCTTAAGCGACATAGATAGCCGCATAGTTGAAATGACTGCAAATCAAAGTCCGCTAGGCCGCAATATGAGTGTCGACGAGATAATCGCAGGAATAAGGTTTTTGATGTCAGAGGAAAATTCATACATGTGTGGAATCAATCTGAATCTATCCGGCGGGGAGACTCTGGTTTAAAAAAGGAGTAGTGGGAGTGAAGAGTGCTGTCGTTACAGGAGCATCTGGATTTGTAGGCACCCATGCTGTGCAAAAGATTGCATCAATGGGTGTGAAGGTTTATGCATTATGTGGGCTGGGAAATAGAAATAACGACCGCATATCCGGTGTCGATAATGTAAGCGTTATCGAATGCGATTTGCTAAGTAGCGATATGGTGTGGATGTCAGAGCTTCCTGAACATATTGACGTTATATATCATTTGGCGTGGACAAGCACTACAGGACCTTTCAGAACGAATATGTCTTCTCAAATGAGAAATGTCGTTATCGCAGATAATGTTTCACTACTAGCATTGGCAAAGTCGTGCAAAAAAATTGTTGTTACGGGAACGGTTTCAGAGCATTTATGTACACAGATTGAAACTGAAAATCAATTCCACCCAATTGCATTCTATTTACACACAAAAAGATACATTAGGAATATGTTCGAGCAATTTTCACTCCAGAATGCGGTAACTCTTGTGTATTGCACTTTTTGCCATCCCATTGGATATTATAATAAAACGAACCAAATATTTGCGAAATTAGCGATAGACATAATGCAGGGCGAAGTATGCACTTTTGGTCCTGCAAACTACTTTTTTGATGTTATTGCAGTTGAGGATTTAGCACATGCGTTGTATTTATGCGGAGTCTCCTCTTTGAAGAGGCAAGTCTACTATGTAGGCAGCGGTAACCCACAGATATTGAAACAGTATATAAAGCAAGCTCGTGATATCTTAAATCCCGATGGAGAACTGCAGTTCGATGGAGCTGTGGGCGCTACGCAACCGCTGCAACGAGAGTGGCTTGACTGTTCAGAATTCTGTGCGGAAACAGGGTTTGTGCCGAAAGTTGACTTTGAGGAAGCTTTTAACCGTACAGTTAATTGGGTGACCGAGGCTATGCAGTCTGAAACATAAAAAATAGTATTGTGGAGGAACACATGAAGGATGTAAATTGCCGGTTTTGCGGAACTAAATTGGAGTACACTCTTGTGAATTTGGGATTGTCTCCGTTATCTAACGAATATCGGAGTCAGGATGAAATCGCTGAGGGGCAGTATTATTATCCGCTAATCGTGCATGTATGTGGCGAATGCTTTCTAGCACAGGCTATGGAGTTTAGTAAGCCCGATACCATATTCACAAATTATAAATATTTTAGTTCATATTCAAAGAGTTGGCTTAAACACTGCAGGGAGTACGTGGATATGATTGTCCCCTATATAAAACTGAATAGCAAAAGCTGCGTTACAGAGATCGCTTGTAATGATGGGTACTTGCTACAGTATTTCAAACCATATAACATACCCGCTTATGGGATAGAGCCGTCTGAAAATGTTGCTCTTGAAGCAAAAAAGCAAGGGATTGATGTGGAAGTTAGCTTTTTTGGAAAATCGTTGGCAGAGAAGTTAGTGTCACAGCGTGGCAAGTCAAACTTAATAATTGGCAATAATGTGTTTGCGCATGTGCCGGATATCAACGGATTTGTTGAGGGCCTGCGTATTTTGCTTGATAAAGAAGGGCTAATAACGCTTGAGTTTCCACATTTATTAAAGCTTATGCAAAACAATCAATTTGATACTATCTATCATGAGCACTATTACTATTTCTCGTTGCTGTCGCTAGTAAAGGTATTTTCCACTCATGGATTGAAAATAGTCAAGGTTGACGAGCTTGATACGCATGGGGGTTCGGTGAGGATTTACATAACACACGATAGTGATTGCAGAGAAAATGATGAATCTGTCGAAAAAGTGCTTAACGATGAGTACGCCTATAAATTGAATTCAAACAATACATATGAATCGTTTAGCAAGAGCGTTCGCAACATTAAACTAAGCAGCATAAAACTGCTTACGGAACTGAAAAACAAAGGAAAATCCATTGCGGCTTACGGTGCGGCGGCTAAAGGGAACACATTTTTAAATTACTGTGGCTTAGGGAGCGATATCATAGATTATGTATCAGATGCCAATCCGCATAAGCAGGGATCATACCTGCCGGGCTCGCAAATACCAATTGTCGACAAGTCGAAAATATATGATACAAAACCGGACTACATTGTTATTTTACCATGGAACATTTCTGATGAAATAGAAGATGACCTCCGGGAGGTACGTAGATGGGACTGCAAGTTCATAACGTTCATTCCGGAAACAAAGGTTTGGTGAACTCATATACTTGACAAAGTCAATGCACAATTGAGCGTAGCGGGGAAATTTGCGTATGCTTGTTAATAAGCTAAAGAAACTAAACACGCCCGGATTTCAAAACAATCTTTGGACGCTTCTATCGGCAGGTGCAGCAGCAGCACATACTAGTTTGTTGCTTTTAATCATAGTGCGCTTTGTAGGGTTGGCAGAGGCCGGGCTTCTCAGTTACGCTATAGCTGTTTCCGCACTCCTAATAGTGTTGGTTCTCTTTAGCGTTAGAGGGTATCAGAGTACAGACATACGGCAGGAATACCGTTTCAGTGTTTACCTAGGTATGCGCACATGTACGGCAACAATCGCATCAATAATCATGGTGGTTTTTCTGCTTCTGGGCAGCTTTGACTTGTCTGAGGCTGCTGTAATTTTTATACACTTTCTGATTGTCTTGACGGATGGATATGCGGATGTTTTTATGGGAGATTTACAGCAGAAAGGAAAAATGCGCATTGCGGGGCGGATGCGTGTGTGCGCTTTTTGCGCAGCGTTCATAGCTTCCGCCGTTTTAATAGTTATTCTCCGGAGCATCATTATTCCATTGCTCGTATCAGGTCTGACATTTCTTTGCGTATACATTTCATGGATATGGATCTACCGAAAAGATTTTGGGAAGATACGAGTGAAGCTGGATGTTTCAGCTATTAAGAGTTTGATGGGCACCACATTTCCGTTGGTGCTGGGTGCGCTTATGTTTGCTTTTTTGGGGAATGCTCAAAAATACTATTTAGAGGCACTCGATTCACACGAAGCCGTAGCTATTTTTACAATCCTGATTATGCCGGTAAATATGCTGAATATATTTTATGGGGCTTTTTTTGGGGGCGCTGATATAACAAAGGCAGCCGAGTTGTTTGCTGCCGGACAATTAGAGCAGTTCGCCAAGCGAATAAACAGACAGGTATTATTTGCAGTAGCTTTGTATCTGGTGTTCATGATATGTGCATATTTTTGGGGGATCCCTGTGCTGTCGTGGTTGTACGCCACCGAATTGTCACAGTATAGATGGGAGTTCATGCTGCTGCTGTTTGGGTTCATATCTACTACGGTAATGTATGCCATGTCTGCGGGGCTGCTTGTGATGCGTAGGCAAAAGATTTCAATTGCTTGTGTAGTCGCTGTTACGGTTGTAGCTGGCCCTGCAATGTGGGTGCTAGTGTCTCGCTACGGGCTAACAGGTGCGGCTTACTCAGGAATTGTTATATACGTGCCCCTGGCAGTGCTGCTTTTCCTTGCGTACCGCATTGTGCTTAGGAAATACAAGAAAGGCGCAGGGTGAACTTCATCATCCCACCAACCTCAACAATGATTTTTACCATAGCTTCAACTTGTTTTCCATAAATTCTAAAATTTGCTTGTCCATTATCGCACAGATGTCTCCATTTTGCAAATATGTGCGTGTCCATTCAACGGTCTTTTTGATGCTTTCGTTGATTCCCCAATTGGGCTTCCAGTTAAATATCGACTTTAATTTCGAACAGTCCAGCTTTAGGAACCCAGCTTCATGTGGGCCGCCAATGTATTGGTTCTCCCATGTTTGGCCTTCTCCCCATGCTTTGCAAAATAAATCGACCAGTGTGCCGGTTGTGACGCAGTCGCAGTCGTCGGGTCCGACATTGTAGTATCCCGCAAAACGCCCATCCTCATATTGTTTTTGCGCTATCATTAGATAGGCAAAGAGCGGATCCAGCACATGCTCATACGGGCGCGTTGAGTTCGGGTTGCGGACTATGATTTTTTCCTTCTTTATCGCCGCACGCACGCAATCGGGGATGATGCGGTCGGTGGCGAAATCGCCGCCGCCTATGACATTGCCCGCTCGCGCAGTCGAAACAGCGACCCTGCCATCTGCGAAAAAGGAGTTTTTATAACTGTGCGTTACAAGCTCAGAGCAGGATTTGCTATTGGAATATGGGTCAAAGCCGTCAAGGGGGTCGGTTTCCCTGTAGCCCCATTCCCATTCCTTATTTTCATAGACTTTATCTGTTGTGACATTCAGGAAGCTTTTAACGCCATCATACAGCCGCGCGCATTCTAATATGTTTACCGTGCCCATGACATTTGTCTCATAAGTGTAGGCAGGGTCGTCATAGGATTTGCGCACGAGAGGCTGCGCCGCCATATGTATAACGATTTCGGGCTTTGCCTGCTCAAACGCCCTACATAAGCCGTGCCTGTCGCGAATGTCGCCGATGACAGAGGTTATTTTGCGGTCAACCCCGCAGATGGAAAAAAGGTTTGGGTTTGTAGGCGGCTCTAACGAATAGCCCGTCAGCTCAACGCCTGCGCTGAGCAGTACCCTGCAAAGCCACGAGCCTTTAAACCCGGTGTGCCCTGTCAAGAACGTACGTTTGCCCTTCCAAAAAGCTAGATTCATTTCCAATTTCTCCAAGGCGCTCGCCCATTTTCCCACAAATCTTCAAGTTTCTGTTTGTCGCGCTGGGTATCCATGCACTGCCAAAATCCATTGTGTTTGTACGCCATTAGCTGACCTCTCTCAGCAATTTGCTCCAATGGTTCTTTTTCAAGCACTGTGGCATCATTTTCTATGAACTCAAATATTTGTGGTTGAAACACCATAAATCCGCCATTTATCCAGCCTGTGTCATGTTGGTCTTTTTCACGAAACGCATCAATGCGGTTGCCTTCCATATCCAGCACCCCGAATCGCCCCTCGGGTCGAACCGACGTGAGCGATGCCAATCTGCCGTGGGATTTATGGAACTCAACCAGTCTAGAAATATTCACATCAGATACGCCGTCCCCATATGTAAGGAGGAAGGGTTCGTCACCAATGTAGGGCTGGATTCGTTTAACGCGCCCCCCGGTCATGGTGTTAAGCCCTGTATCTACAAGCGTGACACACCACGGTTCGGCTGTATTGGAATGGGTTTGCATTACGTTGCCGTCACGGAAATCAAAAGTTACATCGGAATTGTGCAAGTAATAGTCGGCAAAATATTCTTTTATGACGTGCTGTTTGTATCCGCAGCAGATGACAAAATCGTTAAATCCAAATTCGGAGTAGGATTTCATGATATGCCACAAAATAGGCTGCTCTCCAATCTCAATCATAGGCTTGGGCTTCAGGTGCGATTCCTCTGAAATCCGGGTGCCTAGTCCGCCTGCTAGAATTACTACTTTCATAGGTCAACCACCCTTTGATTCATATTTTGTAATACTGCTTATACCACTCGACAAACTTGCCAATGCCTTCATCAATTTTGGTCGAGGGTTTAAATAAGGTTTTTTTCATTAGTTTGTCAACGTCTGCATATGTCTGCGGAACATCACCCGGAGACATTGGGTGGTATTCCTTAATCGCATCCTTTCCTAATGCTGTTTCTATTGCGGATATGAAGTCCTCCAGCAATACCGGGTTATTGTTTCCTATGTTGTAAACTGTTGAGGGAATCTCGAGATTATCCGGCGGCTTATCCAGCAAATCCGAAATTCCTGCAACAACGTCGCCCACATATGTGAAGTCTCTCGACATTTTTCCATAGTTATAGACGCAGATGGGCTTTTCGTCCAGTATATCTCTAGTGAAGCTAAAATACGCCATGTCCGGCCTCCCCCATTCGCCATAAACCGTGAAAAACCGTAAACCCGACGACTTAATCCCAAAGAGGTGGGCATATGTAAACGCCATCGACTCATTCATTTTTTTAGTACATGCGTAAAGGGAGGCGGGTTTATCTGCCTTGTCATCTTCAGAAAAGGGGATTTTGTCGTTCAGGCCATATACGCTGCTTGAGGAAGCGTACAGCAAGTGGCCTACAGGGTGCGCTCTACAGCATTCCAGAATGTTGAGGAAGCCGTCTATGTTGCTTTCAATGTATTTTTCGGGATGGACTAGGGAATACCTTACCCCGGCTTGCGCTGCAAGGTTAATCACAGTGTGAAAGCAATACTTCTTAAAAAGCATCGTTAGGCAGGGCTTATCTTTCAGGTCTGCTTTTACAAAATGCAAGTTATTATTCTTTTTGCTCTTGATTATTTCTTGTTCCGAAATATCCCCACTGATCTCGAAGCCCAACTCGCGCAACCTGTCGCACTTTAAGGATACATCATAATAATCGTTGACATTGTCAAGGCCAACTATTGTAATACCTGGATAGTCGTGCAACAGCCGATTTGTCATATGAAATCCGACAAAACCTGCCATTCCGGTTAGTAAGATTGTTTTCATTGCGACTCATCCTTTTCAGTAAAATCATATACAGCCTTGATGCTATAGGGCATGTCTATTTTGGAGCCGTAATAGATTTTGGTCAGCATATCGCTCATAAGCCCAAATACAAATAATAACACTCCAACAATGAGAAACAGAATTGACAGGAAGGAATGAAACGTGTCGGTGAGGCTTCTACCCATAAAATATAAGACCGTAGTCCAAGCGCCAAATACAACGCCAAGGAACAATGACACAACTCCAAGGCTCCCCAGAAGGTGCAGTGGCCTGACAGCGTACTTGTTCCAGAACCACACCGCAATCATGTCGATTAGCCCCTTGACCGTCCTCTTCCAGTTATATTTCGTCTGCCCTGCGGTGCGCGGCCTGTGATTCACCACAATCTCTCCTATTGTAAATCCTTTTATTCTCAGGAGCGCAGGAATAAATCTGTGCATTTCGCCGTAAAGGGTCATTTCCTCAAAGCACTCACGGCGATATATTTTGAGCGAGCATCCACTGTCGTGAATATGGTCTTTTACTATGATGCCACGCAGAAGGTTTGCGCCTCGTGATGTGAATTTTTTCAAGAATGAATCCTTGCGGTTCTTCCGCCAGCCGGAAACAACGTCCAGATTGCTCTCTTCAAGGTGAGAAATCAGGTGCGGGATGTCAGCAGGGTCGTTTTGGCAGTCTCCGTCCATTGTTACGATATAGTCGTACTGCGCAGCCTTAATCCCTGCATCCATGGCTGCGGTTTGTCCGAAGTTTTTACGCATCTGAATGTATTTTAACGGATAAAGTTTGGCTGCATTTTCCCTAGTTTTGTCAGCTGAGCCGTCATCGACGAAAATAATCTCGTAGGTATAGCCATTTTTTTCGCAGACGGATTTTATCTCTTGATGAAGGGTTCCTACGTTGTCCTCTTCGTTGTAAACTGGCACCACTATCGATATGCTCATGATATCTCCCACCTATTCTAACTAAACAAAATGTTGAAAAAAGCCAAACTGAGCTCTCGCGAGTCAGAAGCTATAAAATACTCTTTACAAACAAATCTAATGGTTATTCTTTCGCCTTTTGCATGCCATAACGCATAGTCCGGAAGCGCAAAGCGGTAAACCCCTCTGCCCGGCTCCAATTCGACTGAGTCAACCAAAATATCGTTCACATACAGCGACAAAGTTTGATTATAGATTGAATGAACGTACACTTCCAAATGTGTAAAAACTTCCTCAGACAGTACCGACAGTGCCGCTTCTTGCGCCATCCACCGTACATATTGCCCATCCCAGTTTTCGACATGCCACCACCCGCTACGTCTTACTCGCTCAAACAGCTCGCTATTAATGTTTATCAATTCCCCAATTTGAATAAACTCGGCATGGCTATCATAGCTGTACAAAAACACAGGAGGAGAGTCAAAGAAAAAAGGCGTAGGCCTGAAGGGGTTGAACATAAGCACGCTTCTGCTAATTACCCCTTCCTCTACGAAGCCAAGGAGTCTTGCATTCTGTATCCAGTTGTGACGCAATAGCACAAACGCATTTTCGTCAGTTCTGTCAGAGGCATGCCAAATATCAGAAATGTCTCGAATCGAGATGTTGTTTTCGCTCCATCTGAAAATGCCCGTATCAATGATTGGCACTCTCGTGAGTGTGCTCGGGAGAAAAGTATACCAGTGCGAGTACATAACATTTGCGCCGCTCTCCAGAAAATGATTATACCCATCCCTGACATTTTCTACGGATGCTCTCATATGCCTGTAATGGTTAACACTGACGATTGAAGAGACGTACATCAGAACCGCAACCATAACTGACAAGAAAAGGAAGCCAGATTTCTCAAGGTTTAGCAGGTTATTTTTTAACCAAAAATCATGCTCGTTCTCCTTATCAGGGATATTCTCTTTTAAAAAGCTGCCTGCTAACAGCAATATTGGAACGATAACAAGCATGGTATATCTGAAATCCACTTGTCCAAAAAAGCCGACCGCCCTTGGTTGAACGTTACTGACAGCAGAAAAGGCCAAAATAGGCAATATTGCCCACGCTAACCATAGCAACTTTTCGCCTCCCAGTGAAATTTCGATTTTCTTCCGAATCAATCCAACAATTGCGATAATGATTATCGCAACTAACACAGCTCGTTGGAAATTCCAAATAGAAAACTGGTAGAAATACACAAATGAGCCAGGGCCATAAATTATAAACGTATGAAGTGTGCTTGCAATGATGTAGTCGGCAAAAGCCAAACCCGCCAGTGATATCAAATAGATTGCTGATTTACATTTTAGCAAAGAAATAATCGCAAGGAAAAATAAACCAATATTCATCAGAAGCCGCAATTGATGTGGAAACAGCCAACTCATCAGATTCAGCTTGTGACCTCTTAAATATTCGTTAAAGGGTATAACCGTAATCACACCACCGGGTGGAATAGGAACGGTAAAAAGGTTTTGGAGATATGGAATTAATACGTGAACAGCGACTAAAATGATGCCTATCAAAACGCCGATAAAGCAGATTATAAACACTTTTGAGTTTAACAGCCTCTTCCGAAGTTGCACATTTTTTGCTGCATCTAGCACAAAAGCAAAGAATATAACAGCAATCATAAAAAAACCATATTCCTTCGCCCCAAAGGTGTACATTAAAGAAGCGACTAAAAAAATCCAGTTTAAAATGCGGTGCCCTATATTATACTTGACCCTCAAATAGCAATAATAGCTAATCAATGTTCCAAAAATTAGAAAGACTTCCATAAAGATTACTTTGCCCATGAGGAAAAACCATGGGTTGAGAGCAAGCAATGCGGATATGACAAACGCTATCCGTCTATCGTTATGCAGCAGCATACATATCCTATGCATCACAACTATAGACAGAATGCTAAAAATTCTCACAACTAAGTGAGAAATGACTTCGGTTTCTCCAAATATGGAATAAACGAATGCAAGAATGTAATAGACAAAAGACATTCTGCCGTCATATAGATTGTACATCCTAAGCAAAGCTCTGGTAACTGTGTTAATACCATCCCAAAAGTAGATATCTCGTATGCCAATCAGGCCAATCGCAATTATGAAAGCCAATGAGCATATGTTAATAATCCTCCAGCTATTTTTGTCATCCTTGTCGAATCTCAAAATAAAAAATATTAATAGGCAATTAGCTAAGAGAACCAAATATTTTGAGGCATTGATTACATTTAGCAATGCGAGATTTTCTGTAATGGAAGACGAAAACAAAAAGCCCATCAACAGCATATTTATCAAAACGATAAATATCATTCTTTTGTTGCTGTCTTTTAGCAGTCCTAACATTAACGGTTCTCCTCAATTATTTTCATCATCAAAAATTAGTTGGGAAATCAGTGCGGTTGCATGTTTCGTTGCTGATAGCGAACCATGGAAAAAATTGTTGCACAAAAAAAACGCCATCTTATGCAAAAGGCCAAGCGCATCACAGCACTTTTCCTGTATGCTATCTTTTAGTACCGAGCTATAAGTGCGGCCAATTTTGCTTATGTTCATCTTTGCCTCGACATGTCTAGCCGCATTCTCGCTAAGTTGGTCTCTATAATCCTTGTCTAAAAAAAGTGTCCGCATGCCATTATATATATTATCAATTTCGTTTTCAATATTTATAGGCAATTTTAGGCAGCAGTCATCGGGAATTTCACCAAACGAACCGACATCATTTACAATGCAGGGCTTGCCCATCCCTATGATTCTGGATACGGAACCTGATGTTTCCCCACCATACGGATATCTGAGATTTATGCAAACATCGGAGAGCTGGATGTATTCCAAAAATTCTTGGCTTTCCGTATATCCCGTTATGACAACATGCTCGCACAGGTTATATTTTTTCGTAATCGCTTGAATTTCCTCATCTCGATCCGCATCAACACGGCCGACAATTATGTATTTAAACTGAATATTCGGAAACTCAGCGATAAGGCGCGCAAAAGCGATTAGCGTTGGCCCTATCCTTTTTGAGTACGTGACGAATCCAACCGATGAAAAAACAAAAAAGTCCTGCACTCCATATTTTTGCTTTAGCAGGGCACCATTAAATGTTGTACTCATAGGGTTTACGTAATGTGCCACACGCCTTATAGTTTTTGCAAAATTTTGCTCCAAAATCTTTATCTTTGAATATCGGCTGTGTACTATTATACATGTGGCGTTATCCAGAAGATATTTGTTCATGGGATTCCCTGTTAAATCTGTATCAGGGTAAGTATCTGTCACACAAGCTTGCTTTGCGATTTTTTTATATTGCTCAGGCAGGCATCTGTATAAATAATCCAACACAAATTCATGCAGCACGATAATTCCCGGGTACTTCAATATGTATGGCACCATATATAAATGGTGCGGATTATTGCCTACCTGATACATGATGGCATCATATTTATCTTTCTTTTGCTCAAATTCATCGTGGCTTAAAATGTCGAATCTCGAAACTATGTTGGGATTGTCCGGCTGATAGCCGTCGTCAATAAAAATATCAAAATCAAAATACTTGTGCAGCTCAATCAGAATGTCTTCTGTATAATCCGCTATGCCGGACACCAAGGGGCATAGCGGTGTAAACATGGCAAGCCTTGGGCGGTTGTTCATTTGCACCGATGATTTTGCGAGATATTCGCTCTTTATCACTTCGAAATAATCGTCCAGCTTTTGCTCGTCAAGCTCAAATCCAGAGATTTTGCCAGTTGTCGATAGCATCTCGTTGTTCACAATTGCTTCCAAAGCATCGATTCTTTTTTGAAACGCACCTAAGATAAGCCAAAGCATTTCTTTATCGAGCGCAGAATCATATGATTCATGCGGGGCTCCCCCTTTTTCGTGGAAGGGATTGATTTTTTTTTCGAAATATCTTTCAAGGGCGTCATGAGAAAGCAATTGGGCATTTTGAATTTCGTTATATATCTGCGGGTTTTCCTGACCAATAATGCGCAACAGTTTGTCAAATACCAACTTGTTTTCATCGGAAAAACTATAATCACTCTGCAAATTGCGCCACCCCCTCTCTCTGCGTTAATTGCTTTAACCACGCCCGGATATGCGCTGATATATAGCTTTCCACATTTCGACCAGATTATCTCTACTGTAATGCTTTACGTAGGTAGAGTACGCTTCGTCGGCAATTTGCTCACGCAGCAGTGGTGAATCCAGCAGGCTAAGCACATGTGCAGCGAAATCCTCCGGGTTGTCCCCTATAAGAATATCCTTTTTATCTGTATACAGCAAACCCTCTGCGCTTAGGCTTGTCGCTACGACTGGCAGTTTCGCTGCCCAAGCTGTGGGGTTTTTCAGCCGTACCCCCGCGCCTATCCAAACCGGAGATACGAACACTTTGCTTTGGTGAAACAAAGGCCGCTCATCTTCTATAGAACCCCAGAATGTTATGCCTTTATGCCGCGCTATGCGCATAAGCATTTCATCGTCCGGTTTTCCGGAACCCACAATCTCCAGCTTTGTGTTAGGCCTCTTTTTGAGTATGATTGGAAACACTTCATCTATCAGCCAAATCAACCCATGTGCATTGGGATACCAATTCATGCTACCTATGAAAAACAAGTCATATGGCTTTTCATTTTCATGTGATTGAGGATGATACGACCTGTCATCAATTGCTGCGCCGGAGGGTGCATAGATTACATCGGGTTTCGGAGCCATTTGCCGTACAGTTTCCACTTCTTCAGGCGAAATACAAAGAATGTGGTCAAACCAGCTTAAAACAGTATCCTCCCAAGACTTTAATGTGATATAGTCATTATTCACTCTATCATAGTCGTTTTTTTTCGCATAGGGCAACCATCTTTTGTATACCATCCACTCGACATTTTGCTGGTCAAGCACAATTTTTGCATCGCTATGCTTTCGCAAAAAAGGAACAATCCAAGCGAATTGGGTATGAATGACCTGAATTATGTCATAGTTGGTGCTTCTTATGTGCTCACAAACCGCTTGCAGATAATTCTCGTTAAGCGTATACCATACTTGGTCTGAAAAGTTTTTGGGTATATTTTTCCAATCGTATTGAAATTCTTCTGTTGTGAGAACACCGTGCGCCTCCTTTACAGTTGGCAGAGCCTGTAAAAACTGTTGGTTAAAGCTAATCTCATCCTCACTAAAGCTCAAGAACAAGAATGAGAAATCCACACCGTCATCATGTGAGAAATTCATAGCGGGAAATAAAACGCGCTTTGCCCCACCGCTGATTGGAGGGCAAATCATGTAGTTGCTCAACACAAGGACAGATATGTTTTCTTGCGTACTCATTTTGCTTCACACCTCAACCGTCTTATTTCAAGCCTATAAAAGAGAATTTTTGTCACAAATAAAAAGCACACAAGGGGTTGGGTAAGCGGCAGAATTTATATGCTTTACGTAAACCGGCTTGACCTGGGAAATTGTTTTTTTGTTTATAATTCTGTGATATTCCGGAGGGTCCTTCTCGTTATATGGGCAATAAAACAACGCAAATCGTTTTGCGATTTTTGTGGACTTCCTAATGAAATCAAATGGCTCGTCAAGATGCTCTATCGTATGGGAACAAAAAACGAAATCATAGCTGTTGTCGGCCATGTCAAATATATCAACATTAAGAACATTGCTGATAAATGGTTGCATTTTGCAATAGCTGTTCCATACGTCTTCAATGTCGGTGGTATCAATCTTTATGTTTACGGCATATCCCCATACCGCATCGTAAAACAACTCGCCAAATAGATTGGCTCCGGCTCCGGTGCGCGGGCCAATGTCCAGCAGTGTATATTCTTGCCACAAAGCGCCTCCAGAGTGCAAAAAATGTTCCCAAAAATGCGGCAGGCAGTCTATATAGAAAATCATGGTTTGCCTGTCATATGTGAGCGCAGCTCTATAAAACAACTCTTTCAACTCATCTTCGGAGTCACTGTACTGCTCAGTGAACATGGATTTTAAATAGTCAATAAATTCGTCACTGGACCACCCAGGCACGGCGTTTTTTCTGATTTCGTGTATCAGATGTTTTGAGCCTAAATCAGTCGGATAGACGTTGTCTATAATGGAAAATGGTGGCTCTGTTAATTTTGCATGGCTGATGCGGTCATTATTTGCAAGTGCACTGGGAGCTTTTTGCGTAGGGGGGGCCGTTTCCACTACACTCATATATGCGCTGACCGAGATGTTGGCGAGCCTATCATTGGCGTAGTTATCCTTGTATGTTTTGTGCGCTTGGTCAGAAATGCCTTTCCTAAGCGAGGCATCATCAAGCAAGCGCAGTACACTGTTTGCGAAATCCTGTGGTGTGTCTGCTATAAGCAAATCCTTGCCATCTGTATAGTTAAGCCCTTCTACACTCAGGCTGGTGGCGACCACAGGTGTCTTTGCCGCCCATGCCGTAGGATTTTTTAGGCGCACTCCGGCGCCAATCCATATGGGGGAGACAAACACCTTGCTGTTATGAAATAGCGGTATCTCATCCTTAATGCTTCCCCAGAATGTCACATTTGGGTATCTTTTGATTCGGTTGAGCATATCGCTATCAGGCTGACCTGAGCCGACAATTTGCAAATTAGTTTCTGGCCGCTGCTTGAGGATTAACGGCATAACCTCGTCTAGCATCCATATCAGCGCATGTGCATTCGGAAACCACTCCATGGTTCCAATAAAGAACATATCGTATTTCTTTTCTGCTATTTCGTTTTTTGGATAATATAAGTCATCATCAATAGCGGCACCGGATGGCACAAAATATGTGTTTAAGTTAGGGAATTGCTTGCGAATCATTTTTTCCTCAATGGGGGAAATGCAAAAAACCGCATCAAACCAAGGTAACACCTTTGTCTCCCATGCTTTCAACGTTTCATAGTTTTTTTGAATCTCCCGCCTATCTTGTGGCAGAGCGAATTTTAACCACCGCTCATATACCATGTGTTCAATGTTATGATGATTAAGCACAATCTTCGCATTGCTATGCTCACGTAAAAATGGTACGACCCAAGAAAATTGGGTATGTTCCACTTGTATTATGTCATAGTCGGTCGCCTTTAGTTCCTTAATTAGAATATTTAAATAATCTTTGCTCATGGTATCCCATGCTTGCCGGGGAAAGTCATCCACCAGATTTTCTTTGTTGAACATAAATTCAACTTGAACCAAAACTCCGATTGCGCGGTCTACATTGCTGAAGGATTCAAGATATTTCTTATTTTTTGCGACCTCTGCTTCTGAATAGCTCATGTAAAGGTAAGTAAAGGATATGGGACACTCCTTGTCAAAGCCGGTCAAAGGGAAAAGCATCCGTTTCGCCCCGCCACTAATTGGCGGACAAATCATGTAGTTGCTCAAAACAAGTACTGAAAGAGGCTTTAACATGTTCATATTGTAATGACCTTCTTTGCTCTAAATTCGCAGTGCCAAACTCGCATCAATAAAATTTAATTCCAAGCGCCCTCTTAATCTTGACAAGCAATCTGATGATAGGGTTCCTTTTTACTCGTTCATTCCGCAAGTGCCGTTTTAGCTTGCTTATTAATGATTGCCTGATTCCTTCGGATGCGATTTCGGCAGGAGGGTGCTGTGTCGGCTGATGCACGACAGCCTGCGAGCCGTACTCTGAGGCAAGTGCGCTCTTTGAGACTGTATTGTGCTTTATATATAAGAGCGCTTCAATGTAGTCTCGGCGCTCTTTCCAGATTTTATCCGTTTCCATAATAAAAGCCCCCTTTAATCAATGCCAAGCCAGTGCAGCTGCAAGCACTTTGTTTGTTTCGGTTTGCTTAAGTTCTTTCAATATGGGTGCGATTCTATCGTGATTTGCCAGCTCCGGATAGTCCTGCAAAGAATATAAAGTATGAATTTTCAGCAGATGCCACCCTGTCAGCAAGCCATTTACAACTTCATCAACAAGCATTGTTTCGTCAACTGCCAGCTCATCTGTCGTTTTATACTCATTATATCGTGTGTCGCTTTCATGTATAAACAAATAATTCTCATCAACGTCCAATTGGAAATGTGAGATATTATGTTCGTACAGCTTGCCTTTACTTAATATATATGGGCTATATCCTATTTCCGCATATTTTTTAAACAAATGTTTTGGCGTATTTCCGAAGGTAAACAAATTATAACCATTAACCTCTGAAAATATGGCGGGAAAACCGAAGTTTTCTAAAAAAGCGTGCATTCCGCATAGCGCAAAAATCTCTGAGCCTTCGATGTCCATTTTTATGAAGTCAACGCTGGTGATGTCGTCCAAGCCAGAAATCTGCCTCCAATCATCCAACTTAAATGCCGGAACTGAAACTGACTGCACATCCTCAAAGGCTCTTTGCGATGATTCCATGTCTTCAACAAGCAACTGATTTTCAATGGAGCCCCATGGGCCATTTTCAACAAACTGTAAATCACCAGTTTGATTCGAGATAGCAAATTCGCCAACTTTTATTGAGTAGCCATTTAGAATAATACTGCGTTGCAGACAATCAACGTTCTTCTTTGATGCCTCCACTGCGAAGCCATGCCAACCTTTTGCGCAAAGCATCATGGATACGGCGCCTATGTTTGCACCTATGTCTAGAAAGTAGCCGTTAGCGGGCAGCAAATCAATATATTTTTTTTCAGCGGCCCAGATAAACTCTCCACGCTCAACTGCTCTGCTAATGGTGTCGGTCATTGTCCTATTAAAAACAAGGCTGTAGCGATTCCCATATGCTTCAAACTCTTTTCCAATGCCATAGACATAGCTGTTTTTTGACTGAGCTTGCTTCAAATACGAGGAGCATTCGTCAGAAAACCACAACTCTTGAAACAGTGAGGCGGGCGTGCTTTTTCTATCCTCATGGCGTTTAATCGTTGCGACTTCTGGATAAGAACCAAGCAACGCCTTATGAACAATCGTCACATCCACTGCCGTTACCGGAATAGCACTTTTCTTAATATTTTTAAACTCATCAGACTGCCATAGCCTGTTAAGCAAAGCCGCCGGAGTCGCTTTAAGGCTAGTGTTATGTGACAGTGTTTCGACCTCGGGGAAGCGACCAAGTAAAGTTGTGTAGGCGTTCGTAACGTCCTCGTCTGTTACTGGCGCAACACTCTTTTCGGCATTCTTAAATTCATCAGACTGCCATAGTTCCTGTAGAATAAAGCCCAAAGTTTTTGCATGCTCAACGCTATAAGAAGCTTCAATTTCGTTCGGAAATCGTCCTAAGAGTGCGTCAAAACCGCTGACAATGTCTTCTTTGGTTACCGGAGTATTTAAACCAAGCTTCACAATGTCGCCAAACCCCTCCGATTCCCAAATGTTCTTAAGCATTGTGCCCAACGTGATGGAAGCACTCGAAAAATAGTCATGTTCTTCTTGGGTTATGTCACGGCCTAAAAGAAAACGGTACGCAAGAGAAGCGTCCTCTACAGTTGTTGCACGCTCGTTCCCATGTGGGTTTCCAGCGTTATAGAGCTCTAACAGGAGCCTGTCGCGCATATACTCGCCTGCTTTTATACGCAATGATTCTGATTCCGGGAGGGCAGCCCCTCTTAGCATGAATGACATTTGTTCTTCATCCTTTGAAGTCACTACGGAATTGCTGTTGCGATAGATTTTGTATTCATCGCTATCTAATAAAATTAGCAAAATTTCCGACAAATTGTACTTGGCGGACAAAAGTGCAGCAATATCGTCATTTGGGGTGGCATCCCGATGTAAAATCGCCTGATATGCTGCGCATATTTCTTCCTCAGTTGCGGGCTTTTTAAAGACATTCAAGAAATTTCGGGCAAACCTTTTCATGTACGCTTCTCTCCCAAGTAAAGCTAGGAATATCTCTGCTAGGAGCTTTCACCTCAGCAGAGTATACAGTGTCCGACAATTGATGTCAATCCCCTTTCAAGGGAGCATTTATGCCTATTGAATCAAGAATGTCGCTATATTTATGTGCTAAGATACGCCAGTCAAGGGTACTGCATACAAAACGGAACGCATTGTCAGCAATCGTTTTTGAGAGTGCGGGATTGACGCACAATTGCACTATGGCTGCTGAAAAACCCTCCAGTTCACATACGAGGGAGTGTTCTCCGTGTTTGATTTCATATCCGCGCATGCCTACCGGGGTCGTGACAGTCGGCAGTTTGGCGCTGAAATAATCCGCCAGCTTCAAATTCGAGCCTGCGCCGCGGCTCATGGGGTTTATGGCGATATCGGCAATACGCATTAAGGAATTCTTCTCCACTGCGTTTACTTTGCCCATCAACAAAATGTTGTCGGGCAAGGTCGCGCTTTCAAGAGCGTCGCATACGCTGCCTATAATCATAAAGTACACGTGAGGCAACTTTTCAGCCAAACAATCCACTATGAAGTCCGCAGCTTCTATATTAGGGGTATGACTGCTCCCGATAAAGAGGGCAGCGGGGTGCCCATTCATCTGCCTTTTTATGGGTTCTAGGTCAACATGCTTGTTATCGACAGGAATCTCGACTCCGTTTTCAACCACGAACACTGGCTTGCCAGAATCAGGGTATAGTTCATCGCTGGAGCAAGAAATAATTAAGCAAGAACAGTCGATAGCGTGCCGCTCAGCCTCTTGTACTTTTTGGTATAGGAATTTGAAATTGGGATGGCCTAGCAATATCTCCTCTTTTAAGGATGTTTCATAGTTGAGGCTTTCGTAAACTACTGGAATGCCGACATCTTTGCTAACCAAATGTGCCATATAGGGATGGCTTAAGATGATTATGTCCGAAAATTTTATTGCCGCGCTTACAGTTGCAGTAAGAAACCGATTTTCTCCACACATATATGACGTTATAATATCGGCAGTGCTAGCCCAAAATCTGTCGCTGATTTTATTCTGCTCTTTGAGATGCGCTTTTGTTTTTGGAATTGAAATTTCTAAAAAGCAGGGGGCGACATTTCTTCGAGATAGCTTGCGCTCGTCATTGAGGCATATAAGCACTATCCTACGCCGGTGCGCCATGTTGCCATATAGGCGGTTGATTCTTATTTCCCCGCCAGCGGCAGGATTGGCAACGGAAAAATCATTAAGCACAAGCAAGGCGGGGATATGTGACTTTGCCTCAAGCTTCTCGATTTCTTGATGAACATGCTGGGCAATGCCCTTCCAGGAAAAGGTCTTGTTGATGTGCTGACGACCGACATTCGCAATTTTTTTTCGATTTGCGAGAGGGGATTCCATGAATTCGTTTAGCTTCTCAGCAAAATTATCCTTGTTCGCCATGCAATAATGTTCGCCGTCAACAACGCCAAGACCTCTGACTCCCACCTCGGTGGAAAGCAACGGCAGCCCTGCCGAGAGGAATTCCAAAGTCTTGAGGTTTGTGCCGGAGCCTGAGAACATAGGGTTTATTGCACAAGTGCTAGTGCGGAACAGCGCCTCCTTCTCCTCTTGGCTGACAACTCCCAGCAATTCTATATTTGGAGTTGGCGTTTTGGCGGCATTAAGGTGTTTGCAGCAGCTGCCGGCAATTTTGAATTTGATGTCCTTACAGTTGTTTGCAAGGTGGTCAATAATAAACTCCGCAGCCTCAACATTAGGGGGATGCCCACTTCCGATGAATAGCACGCTATTGCCCTCTTGTGCTTGAGCGCCGTCGCGCATATGGTATTCATCGGGGTTAATGCCGTTCGGTGCGAGCTTAACTTTTGCGTTGTCTACCCCAAAATCAGAAATAAACCTATTGCGGTCATCTTCGCAAGTTGCAAAAACCAATTCGCACTGGCGCACTAGTTCTCCCTCCAAATCATGAATCAGTTTAAGATACTTATCGGCGTGAGGGCCTGACCATATTTGCGAAAGCAAGTCGGATTCGTAGTTGTGGCTGTTGTAAATCCTTGGCTTGTCGTCCACCCCGAAGAACAAATCATAACGCAACATATAGGGGAATTCATGGATAATGATGTCGCAATTGTCGTGCAGTTCCAAGTATTTCTCATGATAGGTATTTAGGTGCTCGCTACTCAATGCGCACGCCAAAGCAGAAACCTCAGAGGACACTTGTTGCGAAACTAGATGCCAGTGAAGTTTGCCGAAGATTTTATCCTTTGGGATTCTGTGTTCTCTGAAGGTGTCCGAGTGCGTGATGATTTCCATGGGGTGGCTGCCATGGGTGGGAGACAGCAACGTCACGTCATAATAAGCGCTTAGGTGAGAATACATGTTGTAATAGCGAAGCTCCCCTCCGCTTGCGGGCGGGGCGAAGGCAGGGAAGAAGTTGATTACCAAAGCCTTTTTCAAATGTTGCACCCCATATCTGCTGTTATTGAAAGCCAGACCCATGTTAGCAAGTGGCTGCTCGATAAAATCTTCTTAATAAGATTACGAAGCATATATTTCAATCGAAGGCCTTTCAGCATAGTGTTTTGCGTAAACCTCTGCAGCGAGGATGCGATCCGGACCATTTTCTTTAGCACATAATTAATAGGGTGAAAATATTTATACACCCCCTTTTTCCTCAACCTGTTCTTTACTTTGAGAAAAAAGGAGAAGAGCTGAGATTTTCCATATCTGTCTCCAGAATGTGTGGACTCAAAGGATACGAACCCTATATCAAGCTTGTTGCTGCTGTTATTATCCAGCGCAGATATGGCCTGAAGAATTTTCTGTGGGTCAAGTTTGGGAGCTTTGTTCTCGTTCATACTTTGTGTTCCTTCATTCAAGGTGCACCTCGTACGGAGAAACTGGGTTGACACTTTCATTTCTGACGGTGACAACAGACAATCACGCTACCAACGAGTTGCTGCACACTTCGGGGAATTAATGCTGTTTTTGGTCTGCTCAGTATAATACTAAGCAAATCGTCAATGTTTGTCAATTTACTGATTCATACTTAAAAAATGCTCCTAACTAATCTTATTGTGTTTCCTCTTGTAGTTGTGAATTGTCTCCCCCTCCCAAAAAAGTCCTCGACGGATGTCTAACTCGCCGTTTCAAAATCTTACACTTCTAATTCCGCTTACTAAGCAAAAAAGACATCTCACCAACAACCACACCGCCTGCTTGAGCAAAACAAACCTTTGCTCAGCTAATCAGCGTAATCCGACATCAAAAACGCCACATTATTATGTGCAATTTGCTCTTAGAAATTATTCGGGATTCGGCGCACAAGAAAGAGCAGATGCCGATATTATAGCACATGCTCTATGGTTGCACAATCCGCACGACGGATTTCGGATAATTTTCAGAACGAAACTGCGGACTGACCGAGTTTTGAGAGAAACAGCAGCGCAAGTCCGCCCTTCTTTGACAGTTAATTACTCAAGTTTCGCACTAGGCAACAACCTGTAAAGAGCTGAAAGCGGTAGGCAAAGAAGCTACAAACTGGCGAAGGGACATATCAAGCAGCTCGTCAGAATCCACAAAACAGACAAGAATCTCCCTCATAACGATTTCCAAAGCCTCCGGTAGCGAACAGTCACGGAACTCATCAAACAGCCTAAGGAACAACTGGCCGTCAGTTTCCAAGACGGGCAACCCCAGATTGACCCAAGTCAGGATCATGTGGCGGGTAAACACCACCGATACCGAGCAAACAACAGCGTCGAAAGAACGGCTCTGGCATTCCCGGTCGAAACCGAGATATGATTTAACGGTTTTAAAGAAAACTTCTATGTTCCACCTATGGGAATACAGAGAGACAACCTTGTTTGGCGAGAGAGACAAATCAGTAGTTCCAATGGCCAGCCAGCCACGCTTGCCACTGTTTGTGTCCCTGACGGAAGTGACGGACACCTGCGTCCCATTCATGAATTTTGCGCCAATGGCGGCAAAGCCCCGATTGCGGTGAATGAACGGTTTGACAAGCGCATAGAGCGACTCCAAGTTGTACGTCTTGCCTTTGAAGCGATAGAGCGTCTTTTTTGCCGGCAACATCACCACCTCGTGAAACCCCATTTCACTGATGGATTTGAAAGCAATCGGGTCAGCGAACCAACTGTCAAACAATACATGGCGAGCTACGCCCCGCTGCCTGTGGAGCAGGTCAAACACCATATCGAAAGTGTTGCTTATGGCGAGCTGCCGGAGTTTATAGCCGTTGGGACGTTTGTCCAGATCTTGGCGGGCATCGTTTATCCGGGTCTCCTGCTTGCAAGAACTAAGAATCCGGAAGTCAAGCGGTATCTATGGAGTTGGCGATGTGGTAGCAGAGCGTAAGGCAACGGAAACCCCTATAATACTTGCCGTCGTTGTGATCCGCACACGAGTGAGCAGTTCGACATTCTTGCTGCGGTTGCGTTTGTGAAGCGTATCGTCAATAATGAGCACACCTATATCATTATTGAAAAACTGCTTCAACCTGATTACAAGCCTTGAAGCCAGCAAACGGATAAATTTCAGCCAATTAGCGGCAGTGCAGTTCATGAAACGGTAGAAAACATCCTTTTTCCCAACAAACTTCCCGCTCGAGAGCAGTTGGTTGAGGGACTTGCCGGAAGAAACAATCGTAAGCAAGCGCACAAAAACGGTCAGCACCCCAATGCCTTTTGCTTTAGTAATGTTGGACTGCCCCAGCAACTGTGCAACATTAAACTCTTTCACGAACTGTAAAATACTCTTGCTGCGGTACACGGCTGGGCGGGGTTTCTGATAAATCAGTAAGTGAGTTGGCAGGGTGGGTCACCGCTTGGCAAGGTGCTTCAGCAGATAGATTACAGGGTTAATGCGCTACTTGTGCTTTTTGACATATGAGAAACTTGAGTTAACGATTATTTTTCGCCGCCCTTCCTTGTCCAAGCGGGATTTGTTCTCTGACATATTCACGTGCCCACTCGATAGGGTTGCGTCCATCCAGCTTTTTTTCAAGCTCGGCAACCGTTCCTAGATGTTCGACTACTTTAGAGATTGGAATATCAAAAACCCAAAATGTCCTTGACATAGGGTACACATCAAATAGTAGTCACACAACTTGGGCATTGTCACAGGTGTATTTGAACTGTTGCATTTGATTGTATGAAGGAAGGCGTAAATCAGCATCAATGCCAAGCGAATCAAGAATGAGCTTCAATAGGAATTTTTCGAATAACATCATGCTTTTGACAGAGGATTACAGGTCAAGAATTCGCTCCAAGTGCTTTTCAGTGTTGGTGTAGAGTAAAGCGTTTCATCCTCAAGCTCATTTTTTTGCCGCAGAAAGTGTCATATAGTTTCAAAACACGTAAAGCGAGTTTTTTAGAATATTCAAGCTGAATGCCGCTTGCTTGTCTGCCGTTTGGTTGTCATCTTCACGGAATGTGGCATCAAGATGCCAATGTAGGCGTTCGACCATCCAGCGCCCTCTGATTGCACGTGCGGCTAGAGGTAAGCTGCTGATAAAATTGTCTTCATCCAGCTTGGTAAAAACGTTTCCGGCATGGGGCTCAATATGTTTGCATAAACAGAAACTTAATTCAAGAACGCTATACTAGTATTCCTCGTGAAATTTCGCCATATGCAATGGAGTGCCTTTTAAACCATAACATCAAATATGTGCTTGCCATTTACCTCTATCCATTCAGCCTTGCGAACTTTGTTGCCGCCTTTCCTAAAATCGAATGTCAAGAGGTAGCCGGTGTCCGTGTGCTTGCTTTCGAGATAGTTGCAAAGCTGCGAATACGCCTCTGCTTGATATTGTTCGCCGCGCCAACGCTTCAGTTCTATAATGAATTGTTGCGAACCGAAGTCTACAGCTATATCCATACGGCGCAGGTCAGTAAATTGACTTTCAATATGATAGAAGCCATGACCGTTGATAAGAGGCTTTAGATATGACAAAAAGAGCAGGCGTCCATGTCGCTCTAAAAATTCAACATCGTTATCGTTAAAGATTTCGCCGTAATGGTCAGCGAACTTACGCAAGCATAATTCCATGTCGAACCGGCCGTCTTTCACAACATCATATTGAAGCACACCGATTCGTGAGCTTTTAACCATGCTTTCATCTTTTGAAATAAAATGCTCAGTCATCAGCATTTCAAATATTTTATTCGCAATGGCTACCTTGCCATCTCTTTTTTCAAAGAATCCGTACATATGACCCAAGTCAATGATGGGGTTGCTGATTGTAAAGCTTTTGCTTGAACCAAGGATAAGCAGATCATAAATGAAATCATAAAGAGCCTTGTTATTCTCAAGATTCTTAAATATATCATCAAATAACGTGTTCTTTTCTTCGAGCAGAATTTTTATAGCTCTTTGAATCCCGTCATGTGACCAGTCCATATCCAGTTCTTCGTCAATACACTGACATATCCTGGATACTAAAAACGGATACCCGCTCGTATAGATGTGGATTTTCTCTGCTATCGCAGCAATATCCATCCCTGTTTCATGGTCTTCTTCATATGAAGAAAGCATAGTCGATATTTCAGCAGGGTTAAAGGACATATCAACATTGAAATTGACGGCTATATTCCACGGTGAGTTATACAGGTTACCCTCGGTAACTGTTGGGGTATGGGTGCCCTCATGAATCATTTTCAGTTTAATATTCTTGATGTCGTAAACACCGGCAAGAATAACGCTATGGAAGGTGTAATCCTCTTTAACTTTGCGAGCCAGAAATTTATCCCTCAACATGTCAATGAAATGGATGAACACTCGGTTATTGCTTGTCCTGTCAACTTCATCTATGAGCAAAACAAATTTCTCTCTCTCGCACATTCTGGTTATATGCTGCCCCAGTTGCTCAAAGCTTGTGATACTGACGTCGTTCCAATCCTCAATATAATCTGCCCGGGCCGATGTAAATTGCAGGGCCCGCGATACTTGTTTTGCGAATGACTGACAAAACGATTCGTCCGACGAAAAACACTCATCACCCATTCCTTGGAAACTAAGTGAGCAAACGATGTATTCATCAGCTAAGGCTTTCTGCAACTCCTTGAGTGTTGTTGTTTTGCCGTACTGTCTGGCGCGGTTGATGACAAAATAACTGCGCCTATCAACAAGGCGTTTTATTTGTTCAATCTTATCACTAATATCCACCATGTAATCCTCATCCGGAGTACAAAGACCTGTTACATTGAATTTACGCATGGCCCTCACCTTCTTTCTGTTCGTTACCCAAACATTGCTTTCCTGCTTTAGTTCTGCCGTCTGTGGGCTTCGGCGCACCTTTCGGAATTACCCATATGCCACCTAACTTGAAAGGTAAGCGGTGGTTACGAAAAAATCCACATTACTCTTTGGCATGATATCGTTCCTTTCGCAAGCAAATCGATAAGCGCAGGAACTATAATGTATTATACAGTTAATCCACTAACCGTTCAACTTTTCTACTGCTAAGTGTTTTCTTTGAATAATTTCGGAAAAGAATGAATAATTTCGTTTGCGCTCTTGCGCGAGGAGATAGCGCAAATATGACCAAGGTGGAACCTGTGGCCTGTGGATAAAATCGCTGGGAACCAGGGCAAATGCGGATAAAGTTGCACACTGAAGCGCACCCAACTCAATCAGGCTATTCTCCACCGGCCCCATGTATTCGATTATAGCTGAGGTTGCTATGCTGTGTTCGGCAAGTCCAATCTGGTCAGTGCGGCGAGGTGCTTGGTCTGCCCATGTTGTATTTTGCCAAGCGCCATGTCAAAGGCCTACTTGCCTGCTATCAAGGAAAACCTCCCCAACGCCGAGAACATCATTGATAAGTTGGTTTTCTTTTTTCTTGATATTGCAAGCGGCAAAGATGTATAATGCTTATATTGAAAATCGTCCAAGATAAGCTATCGTTCAAAAAGCTAAGGACAGGTGACGCATGAAAAGGACATTTGTGGAAACTTCAATATTTGCAAAGCGTTGGGCTGAGTTAGGGTTAAATGACGATAGTTTGTTGGAACTACAGGAGTTCATCTTAAAGAATCCGGAAGCAGGGGACATAATACAAGGCACGGGCGGCTTGACAAAAACTGCGTTTTGCTTTGCCGGATACAGGTAAAAGCAGCGGTGCCCGTGTGCTATATGTTGACTTTATAAGGCAGGAGAAAGTCATGTTGATTAACTGTTACGGCAAAAGCGAGAAAGAAAATATTTCAGACAAAGAAAAGCGATGTATAAAGCGCTAATCAAATCAATCAAGGAGGCGTTAAAATGAGCGTACATGACGATACTTTGCAAGGGCTGCACGAGGCATTGGAGTATGCGTGCGGCAATCTTGAATTGAAAACAACCATTGTCGAAGTAGCTGATGAAGAAATAAGATTCTACAGTATATACAGCAAGTTGCCAGAGGCTGATAAGAAAAAGTTAATGAGTTACGCAAACGATTTGTTACAGACGGCAAATGCTTAATTGCCTCAAGCGATTTCAACATGAGCTGTTTCACGGTCGGGTATTGTCTGCAACCTCTCTGCCGCACTTTCGTCAATGCTTCCACACATCGGGTAGAGCCGTTCGCTGAGCGAGAGTGTGTTGTATAAGTTTTTACCGATGTGGTATCAGCCTCTCCCATAAGCCGTCAAGCGACCTGCACCAATTTTGACGATGTATCCTTCTTTCATAAGCGCAGCAAGCGTCCGCTCGACAGTTGTCTTGCTGATGTCAGGACAGGTTTCGAGGATTTCGGATTTTGTTATTTTTCCGATTTTGCGGTCAATAATCGCTTTGATTCGCTCGGGTTTTGACAAGCCCTTATCAGACAAATATTCAACCCGTTCTTCAAATTCACTATATGCCTTTTGCAATGTTCCGAGATAATAACGGATAAACGGCGCGTAGTCGTTCTTGTTTTCATGCCAGTTTACAGAGCTGTAATACAGGGTTTCGTAGTAGGTATCTTTGCTGTTTTCAATTTGTTTTTCAACACTGATATACTTGCCGACCATGTACCCTGTGCGGTAAAATAGCAATAACGTCAGCAGGCGGCTCATGCGGCCATTCCCGTCGCTGAATGGGTGAATACAGAGGAAGTCCAAGATGAACATGGGTATCAAGAGAAGTGGGTCGTGTTCGCCTTCTTCAAGAGCTTTGTTGAATGCCGCGCACAAGCGCTCCATTGCGTCCGCTGTCAGATATGCGGGAGTAGGCTTGAAACGAATGTGCTCATTACCGTCAGCATCGGTTTCTTTGATGTAATTATCGTTAATTTTATAGTTGCCGCCAATAGAGCTTTGCGCAAAAGAATAGAGCTGTTTATGCAGTTGCAAGGTAATGTTTGGGCGTAAGTGAATGTAATCAAAACTTTCGTGAATCGTTGAGAGAACATCGCGATAACCTGCGATTTTTTGCTCATTGCGGTTGCGTGGTGCTGACTTGTTGCGCACCAGTTCTTCAAGACGTTTGTCCGTGGTGTAAATGCCCTCAATGCGGTTTGACGCGCCGGTGCTTTGTATTTTGGCGACTTCCATAAGGCTTGTCAGTACATCTGCATGAGCTTCGATTATCTACATCATTATATCATATAATGATGTAGAATGCGAGAGGCAATATAGGGCATAATGCAAATCATCAGAAGCATATTGTCAAGGTGTTTGAAAACTTTGCTGAACAAATAACGCTTCTTGCCTTGTTACAAGAAAAAACAGTCAACACCACAGTTCCAATGGTTTCAAAATAAAACATTTGGGATTGACTCGAAACCCGAAATGTGTTATCTTGTTATAGGGTGTATCATGAAAAAAGAAGAGCGAAAAACGAAGCAAGACCAATATGTGGACAAGATGGTAGACCATCTGCCTACACTGAGAGCTGCCGCCAAAATTACACAAAATCAACTTGCGAAAAAATTGGGGGTCGCTCGGTCTACAATGGTCATCATTGAATCACGAGGCCGTAAGTTACAATGGCATATGTATTTGGCAATGGTTCTCGTATTTACGCAAAACGAGGATTCGAGGAAGTTATTAAAAAGTTTTCAGATATTCAATGACGATTTTTTACAGAAAATTGTCTGACATATAATGTTTTTCCTGTGCTTCATGGAGGGGATTGAGTGGCAGATAGCATAATAATTGGACACGATAATATATCGTTAGCGTACTTTGAAAAGCATAATCCTTCGGCACAAGTCGGGATTTTACTATTACATGGATTAGCGGAACACAAGGGCAGATATGTAGAGCTGTTCGAGAAATTATTTGAACGAGAGGTATCTGTTTTTGCTTTCGACTTGAGGGGGCATGGTGCAAGTCTAGGTAAGCGCGGCGATGTGAAGGATTATAGCTTATTCGTGGCAGACGTTCATTGTGTGGTGAGAAGAATTAAAGAGCAGTACCCTCACTTAAAATTAGCCATTCTAGGGCATTCGTTGGGAGGACAAATTGCAGCGGCTTATTCAGCTATATATGATACGACAGATTATTTAGTTCTGTCGAACCCTTTGCTGATACCACCGAGAAAGTCAAAAATTTTTAGGTTTATACCATACAAGGCGTTAGGCTTCTTGAAATTGAAAAAGAGGCATAGCGAAAGCCCAGAAATGTTGGCATATAGCTACTCAGACCCTCTTGCATCTAACTATTTTACCGTTAGACTGCTAGGCACGATTTTTCACCAAGGTATGATGCGCATCAACGATACGTTAAAAGATGTCACACAACCAATGCTCATATTAACAGGGGAATTAGACCCCTTGATTGATTCCTCCGCATTGCAGAAGGTACTGGGCAGATTTGGAAGCTCTGACAAGCAAGTACGAACATATAAGAATGTTAAGCATCGTCTTTTTCAAAGCGAACAGAAAGACATGGTAATTGATGAAATGGTGACATGGTTGAATGAGCGTTTGTGATTGAGTGTGGAGGATGTAAATTATGAAAATCTCCATATTAGGATGTGGACGGTGGGGGACTTTCCTAGCTTGGTATTTTAACAAAATTGGATATGATGTACTTTTGTGGGGACGGAAAACCTCTGATAAGTTACGTTCGCTACAGGATGAACGAGAAAATGCTTATGTTAAATTAGCGGATACGATTCAATTGTCATATTCACTTGAGCAAGCTCTTTCATTTAGTAAAGACATTGTAATAGCCATTGATGAACAGAATCTAAGAAATTTAATGGAAAATATATTGAAGTCAAATTATAAGGATAACAATATCATTCTATCCATGAAAGGACTAGAGAATAAAACTGGCAAGCGACTTTCCGAAGTAGCGAATGAATATTTACTCAATGCTTCAAAAATAGCAATTTTGTGTGGACCGGGGCACCCTTCTGAAATCGTGAGAGGGATTCCAACTTGCATGATGGTCGATTCTTCCAACGAGACTTTGAAAAAGCAGGTTGCCAAGAATTTTAGTAGCGATTTAATACAGTTTCATATCGGAACTGATTTAGTGGGGAATGAAGTTGGAGCTGCCGCCAAAAATGTTATTGGAATCGCTGCCGGCATATTAGACGGAATTGGTCTTTCATCATTAAAAGGGATTTTAATGGTAATCGGAACTAAGGAAATTGCCGAACTAATCTATAACATGGGCGGTAATGCGGCATCAGTGTATGGATTAAGTTGTTTGGGTGATTATCAATCAACATTATTCTCTGAACATAGTAACAGTGTATCCTTTGGAATAGCACTAGCCCATCGCAAGCAATTTACCAAGCATGTTCCAGGAATTGATACTTCCAATGCAATCATAAGATTGTGTGCTATCTATAATTTGCAATTACCTTTACTTTATAATATAAATAAAATCATCAACAATGAAGCTGATTGTACTTCACTTGTTGAGATATTGTTGCAAGCGAAAGATTAGAATCTGACTTTGATAAGGGCGTGATGGTTTATGCGTAAATTTTTCAGACAACTTAATTGGAGTAAACCTTATGAAAGTGGTTGGTTGTTTGTAACTAGCGGAGTAACTTTGTTATCTGGAGTTCTTCAAACGATATTCGACCCATTTCCTTCACTTGCATTTTATATCGCGCTTTCTTTGGTAGTGTTACAACTGTTATATATTGTACATGATACGCAAAATAGGGTTCGGATGATGGATGTGTCAAACAATAACATAGTGCCACACACTCCGCTGGATGCTAAGCAAGAAGAATTTGAAGTGTTACTAGGAAGTGGAGAGGTGTCAAACGCAAAAATTATATGTTACGGCACCAGTGGATACGGAAAGATGATAGAGAAGATTATAAGCGCTATCGTAGAGTATGATACTTTGGCATCTGCAAGTGACAGTAGGGCACAAAAGAGACGAGATAAGTTACAGCCTTTGGCAAACTTGAAGGTCGAAGCTTTATTGTGTTGCCCCAATTCGCCGTATTGTCTTAGCGATAGGGATAGACGAAAAATCAGAGAGCTTGCAGAATTAGCTTCAAACGCTTCAGACAAAATAGAGATTATATATTCGTGCACCCCTCCAACAATTAGGGCGAGTATCGCTTATCGCAACAAAACGTCAGTGTGGGCTTGGCTGCAAATTTATTCTTACTCAAAGCATAGGGTGAGTGGCATGGATTCAGCGTCATCTGGGGAGTTCCCATCCTTTTTTGCATCTGAGGATATTCATGAGATGTTGGATAATTTGAGTTCTCAGATAGAACATGAGTTTAATACACTTTCACGCTGCAAGCCAAACATACGAAATACTTGCATAAAACAAAAATGTGAAACATGCAAGTGCGTTCCAGAAGCTGCAAAGACATAATCATAGAGGGGATTAAAACCCATGAAAACCTTGCCTAACAAACTCACAATTTTGCGATTGATTATAGCCCCGATATTTGCATTTGTATTTATCTCGGATATTGTGCCGCTTGAATATCGCTATCATATCGCCTTTTTGATATTTTTGCTAGGAATGCTTACAGATTTGTTTGATGGTATTATCGCTAGAAAATATAAATGTATAACTGGATTTGGGATAGTAGCTGACCCAATTGCTGATAAAATTTTATTGATGACAGCAATTTTATCATTAATGTTTATAGGCAGACTACACCCCTATGTAGTAATTACTTTAGTGTTGCGTGATTTTATTGTAACGGGTATTAGAATTTTACTTGCTAAATATTCAAATAGCAGTGGAAAATCTACAAAAAACCTTGAGCCTCCATTGATGGGCAAAGTAAAAACTGCAATAGAAACAATTATGGTGCTATACTTATTGTTAAATCTGGGAATAATAATTTTGGGCTATGCTCTCATAGCAGTTACTATTACGCTATCTTTATTGTCGGCAACTTTGGTAATTAGGACAAGCACACCCATACTAAAACTAGCGTATTATGATTATGAACATGAAGACAAGAGGTGCGATGATGAGTAAATACTGCGTTTTTTGCAACATCATTGAAAACGGTTCTGATTTAAGGCAGGACACCATTTTGTACGAGGACGAAAGCTTTTATATAGTACCAGCTCTTGGCGCTCTTGTGGCAGGTTATGTGTTGATAATTAGCAAAGAGCACATTGGCTCTATGTGTTACTTGTCCGTAGAAAATAAAGCAAAGCTGAAAAATATTATATCCAAGCTCTCAGCAATGTATCTCGCCAAATATGGTTTTACCCCTCTGTTTTTTGAACATGGGGCATCTTACGATGACGTTAATAAGTCCGCATGTTGTGTTGACCATGCACATGTACACGTTGTACCTCACCAATTCCAATTGGGTGAAGAAATGGGGCAAGTTCTTCACCTTGAGAAAGTAGATTCACTAGATGCTTTCTTTGAGTTGGGACATAAGAAGCCATATCTTTTTTTCGCAAATAATTCATCGGAGATTTTCGCTAGAATTTTTGATGATGATGTAGTCCCAAGTCAAATATTCCGTCAATGGATTGCTAAGGATTCAGGAGTGTTAAAGCAGTGGGATTGGCGTATATATAAATTTGAGAGAAATGTTTATTTGACCATACTGCATATCGGTAAGATGTTGCTCAAAGCAAAATTATCTGCTCCGAGGCAAGAAATGAACAACATTTATTATGCGCGCGGAATGGACGGCTTAGATAAGCTCGAAGTGGAATCCGATTATACCTTTGTTGATAAACAGTTGAGTGCAAACGGCATGAGACTGGTAAATAATTATTCCCATAAACACCATCAGCATCTCGAAATCAATGAGCAAAACGCCCATATTGTCTATCAAGATAATCTGAACGACATGGATAAGGCTGATTGTCTTTTGGTTAATCTTTCGATTAAGAATCGTTTGTATTGGGGTTGTATCATTGAGATGGGTCTAGCCCACGAAATGGGACTTTATATAATTCTCATAACGGGGGATAACGATGCAGCAAAGCGATTTTTCTATGGGCGCAAGCATGTTGATTTGTTTGTAGAAACCTTTGATGAGGCTTTAGATTTTTTAGTCAAACAAAGAAGTGATTTATAGAAATGAAAAATGCTGACTGCTAGTGTCAGCATTTTTCATTTTTCGTTGATTGCCACTTTATATCTGCGATTTTGTTTTTCTCTGCTGGTGTGACGTGATTTGATACTGCTCTGAATGATTACCTATCCACCACATGCGCCCATATTTGCTCTGCCTTCTGCGGCTCGTTTTGCATAATCTGCTCCATGCTTCGCCGTATAGTTTCCGCACTTTTGATTTCATCTTTCAGCGTGTAGAACTTCTCGCAAAGCCCATACCGCTTTTTCAAAAGTTGCTGTTGCTCTTTCTGCCAGTCGTTAATCGGGAGCGTGGTTCTGCCATTCATCACAGCAGAGAAATAATCTCTTGCCGATTCATATTGCGCGATAGCCTCGGCATGTTTTTCTCTGTAGGCTTCTTGCTTTTTGACGGCGGCATCATAATCGGCTTGGGCTTTCTTTTTCGTGAATGGGTTAAGGCTGTTGAGTACGACAGTATCTTTTTTCGGTGTGAGGTCTTTGTATTTCTGGTAGACTGCTTTGTGCGTTTTGCGATTATCATTGTGCGCCAAGTGTGTAGCCAAAGTGTCTAATCGCCTGTCGGTGGATTTAATATCATCCGATACGGTTTTAAGCTGTTCGTGGATTTGCACTACGGCTTTTGTAAAATCCTCTACGCTGTGAATGTCATTCTCTTGCAAGAAGATTAAAACTTGTGCTTGGGTTTGCAGATTTCTGATTTTCTTCCAACGGCTCTCGGTATTTTTGGCATTTGCAACACCGCCGGCAATGTCCAACATGGACGGCAATTTTTCGATAGGTTGAGTGTAAAGCCAGTCTTTCAGTTTGCGGATGCGGGCTTTGGTTTGTCGGATTTCTTTGTTAAGGTCATTGATTTTTCTGTTGCGATTGCCCTTGTCAGTGCGGATGCCTTTCTGCTCCATTTGAGATGCGGCTACACCCATATGAATTGTTGGGAGTTTATCAGTTATGCCTTGTCTTTCAAAACTACGATGGTCAACTTTCTCTGTGATACCATTCTTCTGCAAATGCTGATTAAGAATATCAGCCCAAGCACTTCTCCATTCCTCTGCTTTGGTCTGCTCGTTCCAATCAACGGTCGGAACTTTTTTGCCGTTTTCACTTCGGGATTTCTGCCCCCATGTGCCGTCTTTTTCAATGGGTCGCATGGTTAGCATCAAGTGAAAATGTGGATTGCCGTCCCCCTTATCGTGGACGCACAAGTCGGCGCACATTCCTTTGTCCACAAAGTTCTTTTTTACATACTCACGGGCGAGAATTATATTCTGCTCATGTGATAATTCTTTGGGCAGGGATATTTCAATTTCCCTTGCTAGTTGTGCCGTTTTATATCGTTCACATTTCTCTACTGCGTTCCACAAAACTGCACGTTTTTTGTACTCGGCGGGTGCATGGTCGGGCAGTAGGATTTCTTTATGGACTACGCCTGTTTTGTGGGTATAGTCGCTTGTGATGCCGTTATATTCATTGTGGATATTTTCGGCGGCACGGTACGCCGCTTTTGCGACAGCCGATGCGCCTTTGCCACGGCTGAATACTTTTATACTGCAATGGTATATTGCTATGGGCAAAACTCCTTTCGTGGAATTAACGACATAGCCCCCCTCGCAAAACACGAGGGGGGCTATGGGTCAATTTTTAATGCCGTGATTACCGCTGAAAGCGGCATAGGATTTATGGTTTTGTTTTTAGGGCGCTTGCGCCCAATTTACGCCGATAGGCGGAAATGCCCCCTGCAAGGGCGCACGGCGTTTGCGTAGCAAACGTATAAGTGCGCCGTCATCACTGACGGAGAAGGGCATTAGCCCCCGCTCCGTTTCGTTCCGTCCGCTTGCGATGCACCTGNCGTGTTGCCGTTAGGTGCATCGGCGGTGGACTTGGGTTGTGGTTTTTCGCTTGTAGGTGCTTGGGATTTCTCGTCCTGTGCAATGATATTGGCGAGTGTGCGCTTGCCATAATCATTGGCTACAGCTTTTTCAAGGAAGCTGTAAAATTGGTCATCGGTGAGAGTTATGGTGTCGGGCATAAGGCTCTCAAACATCCCCATACGTTTGCACAAACGATGAGTCCGCTCTTTCTTTTCAACGGATTTTAACTGCTGTTGCAATTCTTTGAGACGGTTTTCTTTTTGTAATTTTTCGGCTCGTGCTTTTTCGATTTTGGTGTTAAGGTTTTCGAGTTTTGACATTAAAATGTNCCCTTTCAATTTTTTAGATTTTTTATATTGCTAAACGCAAAAAGACGGCAACCGTTGTTTTGGTTGCCGTCTATGCGGTGGTGCTGATATTGTTTTGTGGTGGTGATATTATTATATCGCCTGTTCTATTAACTGCTCGGATTGTTCTGGCTGCTCTTGTGCCAAAATGCGTTGCCGTTTTTCAACATAGGTCTGATAATTTTTGCGTTTCCGCTCTCGCTGCTGTTGTAATTTTTCATCAGCGGCAATTTCTTCGGGGGTAGGTTCTTGCAATATAGTTGGCACATTAAATTGCCCGATAAAATTTAAGAACACTTCTACTCTCTGAGTGCGGTTGCCCCTGCCGCCTACTGCCTCATGCACAATAATTTTCTCCACATATTCATGCAACATTTCGGCGGTGAGTTCGGAAAAGTCCGTGTACTTCCTTGCAAGTTGTACAAACTTTTCTGCNCTTGCATTATCTGCATCATAGTTATCAATTTCGACTTGCAGGGTGATGATAGATTCTGCAAGTTCCGCTTGTTCGGTTTCGTACCCTGCCAGTAGAATTTCAAAACGTACATCGGGGATTTTCCCTGCGGCATTTTGCTCAAACAATTTAGATATTACAGTATCTAACTCGGCGTGGCGTTTCTGATTTTTAGCAAGAGTCTTACGCCCTGCCTTTGCCGCTTTTTCTGTTTCCAACTCTGACCGCTCTCGGATTTGCCTTGCAAACTCAGCTTCATTATCACGCACATATCCGCTAACGCTTTTTATCTCGTCAAGGATTATTTCTTGTACAACAACCGTGCGGATATAATGTTGTGAGCAAGTGTTTGAATTGATAACGCTGTCTTTGTAGCCGGAGCAAGAATAAAAATCACGAGCAGAGCGTTCATAATATTTTCCGATTTGCTTGTGATAATACATCTTGCCCGTTTTTTCCTCACGGTGATTATACATACGCCGTCCGCAATCGGCACAAACCATTAAGCCAGTTAGCGGATTTGGCGTTTTTTCGTTGTTGGTTGTGCGTGGGCGGCGTTTTGTTTCACGGCATTTCTGTGCCAAGTTCCAAGTTTCTTCATCAACGATAAAAGGATGCGTATTCTCGAAAATCAACCAATCCTCTTGTGGCACATTTTTAACTCGGCGGTCTTTGTAGTTCTCTTTCGTGGTGCGGAAGTTCACCGTATGCCCCATATATTCTTGCCTTGCGATAAGGTCGGCAATAGTTTTTGCGTTCCAATCGTATTTGGTTTCTTCATTATTGCCGTGGTGGTTATAGTTTACAAAGCCACGCCGCTTCATATAGTAAGATGTGCGTTCAATCTTTTCTGTGGCGAGAATTTTTGCAATTTGCTGAATGCCAATGCCCTCTATAGTCATCTTGAAAATCCTGCGTACAATCTCGGCGGCTTCTTCATCTATAAGCCATTTGGTTTTGTCCTGTGGGTCAAGCATATAACCGTAAATCGGAACATTGGTTAGACGTTTTCCTGCATTACCTTTAGTGGTTACAGCAGCTTTTATTTTACGTGATGTGTCACGAGCATACCATTCACTCATAATATTTATGAATGGCGCAAACTCTAATGTTTCGGGGTAAATGCTGTCTATGCTGTTGCTGATTGCAATAAATCTAACGCCCTTTTGTCGGAAGATTTCCATATACATTCCGACTTGAACATGGTCACGACCAAAGCGTGTCATATCCTTGAGAATTAAATTCTCAACATTGCCAGCTTCAATTTCTGCAATCAGCTTTTTCCAATTCGGGCGGTCAAAATTTGTGCCTGTGTAACCGTCATCAGCAAAGTGGACGAGATTGGTAAAGCCATTTTTCTTTGCGTAATCTTCCAAAAACGATTGTTGGTTTAATATCGAATTGGAAACGCTGTCCTCGCCATCATCACGGCTTAAACGCTCGTACAGGGCGGTAATTTTGCCTTTTGTAAGTCTGGCTGCCTTTGGATTTTTAGTCGGATGGCTGTGTCAAGTAGTTTGTGTAAACTCAGAAAAAGAAATCAGCAATTGCTATGGGGTACACCCTACATTATTCATAGTCTGGATGGTTTTTCTTGATA
>JGI24694J35173_10000491_pt1 | contig 37772 bp, 37 predicted proteins | sample TergutCo191P1_FD_35173 | JGI IMG/M metagenome (IMG submission 35173) | reverse complement strand
TCGATTTTTGCTGTTTTCTAACAAGATTTCTAACAAAACCCTCATGTAACCCTACTCGCACCACCTGTTAGGAGGCTCCCAATTGTGTCAGCGGCTTCTTTTTTGCCCTCAAAACTCAGATGTCCATAGATGTCAAGAGTTGTTGAAACTTGTTCATGTCCGAGATATTCTTGTATCTGCTTTATGGACAATCCTTTGTTTAGTAATAGGCTTCCGGCAGTGTGTCTGAGTTCGTGAAATCGAATTCTTGGCAGGTTGTGCTTTTCGAGGATTTTGACGAAACTGCGTGAAATATAATGAGGCTTGAAGGGGTTCCCATCATCCCATACACAAACATGGTCGTTGTCGTTATATGCTTTCCCCATGTATGTGCGGTTTTTGTCTTGGCGTTGTTTTAGTTCAAGAAAATAGTCTCTTGTTTCGGGGATAATATACATTGTTCTTTTGCTTGCGCGACTTTTGGTTCTTTCGTGCTCAATCGTGGTTTTCTGCCGAACTACTGTATTTCGTATGCTGATGGTGTCCATTTCAAAATCAATATCACGCCATCGTAGCCCCAACACTTCAGACCGCCTAAGTCCGTAAAATAAACCTAATATGATTGCGGGTTTTAGTTGCTCATTGTCTACGGCTCCTAATAGCCTGCCTGCTTGTTCTACAGAATACGCTTTACCAACAAATTTCTTGATTGCCGGAAGCGTTGCACGGTCAACAGGGTTAAACGGTATTAGGTTCTTCTTCATGGCATCTTGTAGCGCGCCTTTGAGGACTACATTGTGCTTTTTTATACTGTTAGCAGAGAGTCCTTCTTTAAGTTTTTTGCTGAAGTATTGTTGGATGTGCAGAGCTGTCACAGCTTGTAGCGTTAATTTAAGCGGTTTGAAAAAGGGTAGAATATGCTTATCGACATTCATCTGATACCCCTCAAAGGTGTTTTGCCTGACCTCGTTTTCTTTCTGCTCCATCCATTGACCTATCCAGTCAACAAACAAAATGTTCTCTGAGTAAGTCACCTTACTGTACTCTAGTTCGGATAAAATCTCTCTGTGACGACGAGCGGCTTCTTTTTTATTGTCACCTTTAACTTCAACGTTTGTGTTTATCCATTTTTGCTTTTCAACACCGAACTCATCAGGCATCCGAACAACTACATAGTAGTATTTTCCTTTAGTTTGTAGGCTTCCAGTCATAACACTCACTCCTTTCCATGACTGCTATTGTGCCTACCATTGATTATCGTGCCTATATTATCGCATGGGGTGGTCAAAAAGTCTATGACAGATTGCTTTGGGACAATATACTTTCTGCCGACACGAACATGCCTAATAAGGTGTGCTTTGAGCAGACCATATACAGAAGATTTCCCGAGATTCAGCATAATCATCATTTGCTCTATAGATACGATATCAGGGTAGTTTGTAAACATAAATATCAACTCCTAAATGTAGCGACAGCAATTTTGAAAACGACAAATCGCTATCTGGTGATTTTAAGGGCATATACGGTTGCTGTAATTACCCCTTCACTAGATAGATTAAATTTTCATAATTTTTAAATTCGAAAATTTGCAGAAAATCAAAGTTCACTCACAAAGAAATTACTACATCTAGGCAAGTAATTTTGAACACTGCAATTACCGTAAACCACTTGCTATCACATAAGTTTATGCTCGTTTACAAAAAATTAACAATTGTCCGTAAAAAAGAACAACGCAACCTGCTGATTTCGGAAAATGTATCGGACAGCGGGGAACAGGACAAAATCAATATTGTTCCCCGCCGCCCTTTTTAGCGAACGCCGATATTACTATGAAATTTCGGTATGGGAGTTAGTACACTCTTCGGTATCCTAATCCCCGTCTTCCAAGATAACCGAGCCATTCTGTATCAGGTGCTCCAGACCTTCATCTTTCCATGTCCTTACGCTGAAATTGTAGTTAGTGCCATTTGTGTCACACCTGCTACGCGTGTGCCTGATTAATTTAAGCACAGACTCCGGATGTTCAGCCGCAAGTAGTATAGCCTGCGTGGGGGAAATTCCGTCGTACACCAAGCCGTCCCAATACATCATCAATTGGTAAACATCCTTTGGCGTGGACTTCGCTTTTTTGCCTTCGTAGATGATTACATCCGGCAACGATGCGATATAAAGGTCCATCTTCACACTGCCGCCTCCAAGGCTTTTATACGCATGCTGTTCTTCCGTTATGACGGGGGTGCCCAGCATATGTGTCCTCTTGCTTTCTGCCAGTGCGGTGAATAATCTTCTCTCAGGTCTTACATCATCCCCGCCTTTGATTGGGGTGGGCATTTTCTTTAGGATTTCCTCATACACCCTCGACAGCTTCTTATCTCCCTCCCGGAAACCGTTCTTTGATGTCCGTGTTTTTGGCAGGGCATCAATGTTATCAGAGACAATGTTGACAGAAATATGCAGACCATTGTATGAAGGGTGTGTCTCGATACCCCATACCTCTTTGTACTGGTATTTTGCCAATATGCGCCCGTTGACTCGGATTTCACAACCGGATGAAGACATCTTTTTCTTATAGTATCTTCCGCCGGATTTGTCGCTGATGCGCCCAAAGATGTACTCCAGTTTGACTGCCCCGCCACCCAAGTCGCATGTCTCCGTCGTTTCTCCCAGCTCATAAATCTCTTCCAAAACCGGCTCTACTGGTGTCACTACATTTTCATTGTCATTGCCGTTTATGTCGATGCTTATTACCGTAATTATTATTTTGCCTTCTTTTATCAACCCTGCATAGGTATAGCCGATGTCTTCGATTAGTGCTTCTATGAGTGTCTCAAACAGCTTTATCCCGCCCTGCCTGCCTCTGGCGATTGTCCCGAAAAGCTCGTTGTCACATATGAATTCTATGATGGTGCCCGTCTTGTTATAATATCCGGGCCATTCATCCCCGCATACATCTGCTTTGAAATCTTCAAATGTGTATTTTGCCATAATCTTCTTATACACACCGATGCTTCTGTCCTCTGCCGTTCTTGTACAAATCGTCCATGAATCATTGCCGGGGTTTGCCGAGCTGAGGGCGTGTTTTAGCCCGATTCCATGTTCATTCAGTGTTGTCTCCCCACCGTCCTTGCACCCGAGTGTAAAGGCAGTATCGAGATTTTTAATACCCGTTCCAGTGTCTTCAACCCTTATGCTTTTATGAGTCCCGTGGTCTGTGATTTCGATTCTTATGTCTTTTGCTTTTGACTTGTTTCCCGTGATGTTTGAGGTTGAGTTGTCGATAAACTCGTAAAGAATCTGTGAAAAAGTATCATGATTCCCTCCTATGGCTTCCCACATGTCCTCTGAGTTTGGTACGTTGCTTATTTCGATTTTACTTCCTGCTGTAATCATGGTTTTTATCCTCCTTGTAATAATAAATTTTTGTTTTTGGTGCCGTGGCATCTAAATTTGTTGTCTGGTTGACACTCCCCACGTCTAAAGCCGGGGGATTCTTGGTTCAACGTTCACAGCGTTCACGAGAGACGGCTTACACAAACTCCCCAAGCGTATAGGTTCGGGCATGTCCTGCCCTACCATGTTTTAAGCTATGTTATCAGCCTTAGTCCTTCGCTTAATATGTTCTTTGCGGAACCTCCTCTCTGCATTCTTTAAAGAATGCGGTATGGTTTATATCTTCAGATAGATGCATTAACATTCTACCACGCTCATTGCTTAACACAAGGTTTCAAAGCTCTCATACAGCTTTTTACTATAGATAAACCTCTTCGCATTCTTTTTATATATACTATTTAGTATGCGTATGGCTTATATCCCCATATCTGAAGATAGGGGTTTTACGCCATGTTTGATAACTATATTATATCAACATATTATTATATTGTCAGGTTATTCTTTGATATAGTATAAAATTTTTTACCTTTCGTCAAAAATTTTCCTTATAGCAAGACTTTTTGTATCAAAAAATATTTTGACAAGATACAAATAATAGTATATATTATCGTTGGGGTGATGAATATGACACTATCAAAGAAAGTTAAACTTGCTCTTGCGTATGCAGGTGTAAGCCAAGCAGAACTGGCGCGCAGGCTTGATACCACGCCGCAAAATTTTAGTTCCAAGATTCAATTAGACACGCTCAAGTACGCTGACATGGAAAAAATAGCGGAGGCACTGGGGGCGAAATTTGAGTGTGGTTTTGTTTTTGAGGACGATGAGAGGATCTAGCTATTTCAGATTCGACAAAAACGCCCCGTGGGGGCGTTTTTTTATGTCTTGATATGCTTGGTTTTATATGCTCATGAAGGCTATATATTTGCGTATAGCTGGTGTATGTGGTGTGGCGAGAGTATCATGTGCCGTGCTGCCGTGAGATGGCACAGTGGATTATTTGCGGTTGTAGGGTATTGCTGTATAGTGCTAGTTATGTGCAAAAACTGCTGTGTTGCAAGGACTTAGAAGGTTTTTATTTGCCTGCGCTTCCAATGGTGAGCTTGTTCAATTAAACTTTTTTTGTGAAAGTGGTCATTTTTTCGCTTACGAACACCCCTAAAAAGCCATACTATAATAGAACGATATTATGATGATAGGAGAGCAAGACAATTAAGGATATTGAAAGCATTTAGAATTAAGAAAATAAAATACGCATAAGCAGAAAGGGTTTATGAAAAGAAATGCTGTAAATTTCCGGAATGGGTCTGTCCGTATCCGATTACAATAGGTCTGACAGATTCGGCATCAATACAATTAGCGAAGGTCTTGATGCAACTCATACGCCAACGATGAGGATAAATAACTTGTTGGAGAATGCTGTTCTTAAACCTATTACGTGCAAGATATTAGTACGTTTAAGATAGGGGCTTATGAGTGAGACAGGTTTGTTAAAGGGGTCTTGCCATATACTTTCTACTGCCTCACTCAATCCGCTATAGAATAGCAACAGCTACTGTAACCGTTTTTTGCCGGAAGGCATTGGTTAAAACAAACTAGATTTTACTTAGGACGTATCGTTGAATAGTATCTGGTTACAGGTAAGCTAAAATGACTTCAAGAGCCTCAAATGGCTCAAATTTTAAGCTCAAAAATTTGTCCGCTTTAAGGGGTGAAACGAGCGAATTGTATATAGTTTCCTCATGCCATAAAACGACTGCAAATACAAAAGAAATTGAGCGAAGGCAAGCTGAAAACGACTAATTTTTTATTTGCTTTTTCACACAGCCACATATAACTTCGTTTTATACATACAGCCTCAAAGCTGAACAATTTTTATGGAAATATATTTTTATTTTATGCAGAGAAAGGATGGTATAATTTATGGCTAGAAGTAATCTAAAAACGCAATTCTGGCGTGCTATAATCGGTTGTTGTAGGTTTGGAGAATCTAAACATGCCAGGAAGATTAAAACTAATGAAAGTAGCAGTGGGTTCCTTGTAACTAATCCTTGGATTCATTCAGATGAATACAAAGACGACTTAAAGGCATTTACATTGCAAATGGCTAACTTTGTCAAAGAAAATTATCCTGCAACAAAATATCTGACGAGAATAAAATCGTATCACTGGAATCATTTCCTTGAAACGAAAGTTTCAACATGTTCGACTAAAACGCTGAATTTGTATCACTCGTATATTTGTAAGCTCGAACTTTCTGCCGAACAGTTTATGAATCTCAAGCATCCTCTTAAATGGAGCGAAAAACTCATTAGACCGGAAAGCCTTAAAACTCCGATAGGTGAGTTGTTGAGGGTCCAACAGATGTCAGTGAAAGATTTTAATAAAGTTATGGCATACACTCAACAAAAAAAAGCAAGGTGGAGCAAAGCCTCGATAGCCTTTGAACTCTCTCGTAGATTTGGGTTGAGAGTTGCTGAATGCGCAGACATATGTGTGAATAATGTTTTTCTCAACGAACCCGGCAAGTGGGATAATGGCTATATAACTATTATAGGTAAAGGGAAGCGATTTAGAAAAATTGATATCAGGACAACTGATGACAGAGCTTATATTGTCAACGCAATCGATGGGCTCGACCCGGATGATAAGATAGTAGGGATAGATAAAGGTTCTATTAACAAAGAACTCTGGAGAATAATGACCTTTCTAAAAATAAAACAAAAGTATCCGGTAACCGGCATACATAGTATCAGGAAATTGTATTCACAAGAAACCTTCAGGTGGGTTCAGAAAGAAAAGAAAATGAAAGAAGCTGAGGCAATGAGATATGTCAATGCTCAACTCGGTCACTCTGAAGAACGTGATTCAGACCTGCTTGCAGTTTACGTAAAAGATGTGAAGAAAAAGAAGGAACGTGAAAAGAAAAAGAGAGACAATTCAGCCCAAGAAAAATAGTAAAAAAGAAGAGTATCCAAATTCGGATATTCTTCTTTTTCTGTGTACAGCTCCAATGCTGAACAGTCCTTTTCTTACACACAGCTATATAGCGTAACCAGTCCTACAAGTGCTTAGAGTAACGAGTTTTTCATACAACTCCTTAGAGTAACAGGCTCTCTGTACAACTTAGAATAACATATTTATGTACAGCTACTCAGGTTAACGTGTTTGTATACAGCTACATTGAGTAACCAGCTCTGGCACATAGATTAACAGCATGCTTTTATCAGGTTTACTCACCTAGATGGGGTAATTTTATTAAGAGATGACGTTAAGCTCTGTAATTGCAATGGGTTGAGGCTCTTTGCAACAGATTTACTCACCTAGATGGTGTAAAATATTCTTGAGTGGCTTGTAGTTATTGCGGCTCTAAGGTTTTCTGCTTAGTTATCGGATTTACTTGCCTAGATGGGGTAAATCTATTAAGGAATGTTGTTAAGCTCTGTGTTTACAAGGGTTTGCGGGTTGTTGATACAGATTTACTTACCTAGATGGGGTAATTCTATAAATAGATGGCGTTAAGCTCTGTGTTTGCAATGGGTTGGGGGCTCTTTGTAACAGATTTACTCACCTTGGTGGTGTAAAATGCGTGGAAAACTACCATGCCTATTCAAAATCAAGCAGAGACATTGTTGTAACCTCTAATGCTTCTGCAATTCGATGAAGTGTGATTAAGCTGACTGAATATACAGAGGTGCTTTCGAGGTGTGATATTGTCGAGTCCGCAAGGCCGCTTGCTTCTGCAAGCTCAGCTTGTGACATCCCTGCTTTTTTTCTGAAAAATTGCACTCTAAAGCCTATATTTCTCAAAAAATCGCATTCATCTGCTGTCAGTTTTTCTACGTTTACCGGCATGACCACACCCCCTTTTGAATAGTTTATCATCAAAAGGGTTGCGCACCAAGGCGACATAGTGATATTATGTTGCAACATAGGGCAAGTTAAAAAAGTGTAAAAATTTTCTTAAAAAATTAAAACCAAAGTGGAATGAAGATTGTCTATATAACATCAGGTGAAATAAAACACTTTTTTAACAGGAGGAATATAGCAATGTATTGTACTACGCTTATAATCTGGGATATAGAATAGCTCATGGGTGTTCTTAATTGAGTCCTGGGCATCAACATGCAAAATAAAATTGGAGGTAAATAATGTGATTAAAATGTATAAATCAAAAGAGGAACAGAGTACAGGCGAAAAGCTCTTATCAGTAGCGAAAGTAATACGCATAATAATTGTTGTAGTAGGAATCATCACTTTTCTGTGGACACTTGGCGTAGGTGGTGCTCTGATGGGAGTAGAGGGACTCCTCATTGCAATATTCTTGTTTGTTGTGGTAGTGTTTGTAGCATGTTTAGTGCATTTAATACTCAGCGCAATCGGCGAAACAGTACTAAACACTGAGATGATATTACGCAATCAGAAGGCAATGACAAATTTCGTTGCAACTAAGGCTCCTCATTCGAACAATAATCCAACCGAGGAACTAAAGACTGAACCGAAGCCGGAACCTGAGCCACAGCCGGAACCCGAACCGGAGCCTGTTATTGACCCCACGATTTGCCCTGTTTGCACGGCAAAACGAAAGGAAATGCACAAATTCTGCGCCGAATGTGGTACGAAGTTTGAGTAATATCATCTCAGGCCATAAAATACAATATTTATAGGGAGTAATAGATATGCCAAAGTTTTGTACAGAATGTGGAACACCGCACAGAGAAGGAGCAAAATTTTGCCCGGCGTGCGGAGAGAGATACGAGCCGACACAGGAGAAATCTCAAGAGCAATCTCCCAATCCAAACCACGTAGCAACTCAAGAAAAGGAAACATCTCCGCAGGGAGATATTGTGAGTACAGTCAATCAGGGTAACAGAAAGAAACGCAAGCTCCCAGCCCTGATAGCTGCAGTTGCGATTATTTGTGTAGCTGTTGGAGTGGCGGTTTTTCTGATGATGCGCGGAACCATTGGAGACATCGCGGTGGGTAATAATTATACTGAAACTGGAGACATCGCGGCGGGCAATAATCACACTGTAAGGTTGCGGGAAAATGGTACAGTAGTTGCGATAGGTGGTAATTCTCAGGGGCAATTAGATGTTGGTGAGTGGCGTAATATTGTTTCTATATCCGCAGGGGCATTCCATACCGTAGGGTTACGTTCAGATGGCACAGTTGTTGCGGTAGGTAGTAATTCTCATGGACAATTAGATGTTGATAGATGGACTAATATTACTGCTATATCCGCAGGGGCATCCCATACCGTAGGGTTACGTTCAGACGGCACAGTTGTTGCGGTAGGTGGTAACACTTCCGAACAAATAGATGTTGGTGGGTGGCGTAATATTGTTTCTATATCCGCAGGTGGGCTCCATACCGTAGGGCTACGTTCAGATGGTACAGTTGTTTCGGTAGGTAATAATTCTCATGGGCCATTTGACGATAGAATGGGTAATTGACTGTTTTGAATCCGATTGTCAATATATCATAAGCAAACGAGATGTCAGACCTGGAAGCACTCACCAGAAGAGCCACGTAAATACCCTAATACTAGCGTATAACTACCGAATATCTTACAAATAGATTATCGTCTTTTTCAAGAAAAGCAAACATACGGTTTGCAATACCCGATGGAGCATTTCTCCCTGATTCCCAAGCCTCGATTGTTTTAGCCGAAACCCCTAATGCCTCTGCAAAAACCTTTTGTGACATACTGTGTTGCGCACGAATGGCCTTTATTTCCGGTGGAGTATATGTGTGGAGCGGTGTAATTGAAATTTTGTCAACTTTAACACCCTTTAGCGTGCCTCGTTCAAACTCGACCGCTTCGGTCAATCCTTGCTTTATTGATTCAAATAAACTACTCATTTTACGTCCTTCTTTCTCAGCTCATCTTCAAGCAATATAACAATTGTCTTTAAATCTTTCTTTTCATCCGAAGTCAAGTCTTCGATTTTACTTTTTCCGTATGCGGTCAAAAAATAAGTCTTTTCGTATCTGAGGAAATCGACATAGATAACTCTGGCTCCACCTTTTTTTCCACGATTAGGTAACTTTACACGTAGCTTTCTAATACCACCTGTTCCCGAAATAACGCTACCTTTAGTCGGATTGTTTATTAACTCTTCCTCAATTGCCGTTATATCATCCTCGTCAATATTTATTTGTTTGCATTGTTTCTCAAACTCAAATAACCTAACAAACACTCTTTTCATATCGTTATAACTACCCCTTCTCTAGTCAATTATACCCTACTGAATAGGGTATGTCAATGAATGATATAAATTTTGCGTCAAAAATTAAAAAACATAAAACCAAATCTATTTTCCGATTGTCAATATATCATAAGCAAAAAAATATAGGAGGAAGAACATCATGGATAAATTCTGTGCAGAATGTGGTATACCGCTACAGGGTAATACAAAGTTTTGCCCTGAGTGTGGGGCGGGCACATCTCAAGGTAGAGAGAACTCCACGCAAACTGCGACAGTACATGCCAATGAAATTAATACTCAAAGAGGAACTCTTTCTTTATTCAAGGTTGTTCTATTTATTGGCATAGTTTCAGTTGTAGTTCTCGTAATATTTGCAGTGTTTGTGTTCCCAGCAATCAACGAATGGTTAAATCCGGATGACGAACAGATTCAAATTCCTAATTTTGTCGGTCGCAGATTTGACGACATACAGCTGAGTGATGATTATTTTGAGTTATACGTGTTTGATGCTACTTTTGAGCCAAACAACAATGTTGCTGAAGGCTTTATTATTTCACAAGACCCATCGGCAAACCGAACCCGCACTCACCCTCTACCGGGTGAGAGAATAAGAGTAACGCTTATAGTTTCGTCAGGTGATGAACCGGCCGTTGAGATGCCCGATTTAATTGGTCTCCACTACGTTGAAGCAAGGAACCGCCTTATTAACTTACAACTGGACCTTCAAATTGAAACTGAACCCGTCGAAAGCGACCAGCCAAGAGGCAATGTAATCGAAACGCGGCCAAGACCCAGAGATGAACTGGCGCGTAGAAACCAACTAGTTATAAGGTTTAGCATGGGTCCTGAGGATAGAACTGTTGTTATCCCGGACATGGTTGGTCACACCGAAGCTGCGGTCAGCACAGCATTTGCTGAACTAGACCTTGTAATGCAAGTTTCAAGATTTGAAGATGCTAATCCGGCAGGGACTGTCACGTTTATAAACCGTATTGGAGAAAGAGTTCTTCCGGGGACACGAGTCGCCGTTCATATATCGTCAGGCCCGCCTACTACACCATAATTATCATTTCACGCGAAAAATAAAAAGACAATACAGGAGAAGAACCATGAGTAAGTTTTGTACAGAATGTGGTATACCACGACAGGGTAATACAAAGTTTTGCCCTGAGTGCGGAACGCAAGCAGGAACTTCGCATACAGCTCAACGCCACAAACAAATATTTGAACGAAAACTAATGACACAACACCGTTTTATTGCCGAAATAAACGACTGGCTAGAAGAAAATAGACAGCTCGGCAATATAACGTGCAAATTTCTGTGCACGCATGGAGTTATCACGCCATTTAAGCTAGACAAAGTTGTTTTTGAATACGAAATAATGCGTAGAGAAAACGAATATAAATACAAAATCACTTCCGTAGAATCTGGAGGGAGGGGTGATAGGAATTATTTGCTCTATGAATGGCAAGAAGCTAACCATCAACTGCAAATTGTAAGTTTAGGTGGAGGCACTGCCGCGACCACATTGTCTGGAGTTATTACTAATCATCATATTATATATATTCTTTACAAAAAAAGAGTGTAAATCACTTCACGCTTTCATTAGCTATGCTTTATACCGCAAGACAAAAAATATAGGAGGAAGAACATTATGGATAAATTCTGTGCAGAATGTGGTACAGAGCGGCAGGGTGATGATAGGTTTTGCCCTGAGTGCGGGACGGTTTTTGTAACCGAATCTGCCCTTGCGCAAGAACCGACGGATGTACCTATGGCCACGCCTGTGCTTGTTGCAGAGACCGCACAAAGACCTGCATCGGCAGTGCAAGTAAAAAGAAATACACTCAAAGACCATGTCTCAGCATATGCTAAGGGCGACAAATCGGCATTTGATGACATCTATTCTGCCACATATCGCAAGGTGTATGTGACAGCACATATGTATATGAAACACCAAACAGATGCAGAAGATGTTGTGCAGGACGTATACATTAAATTTTGCAATAATGTCAACTCAATACAAGACTATGGAAAGCTCATACCTTGGCTTGTAACACTAACGCGTCACACCTGCCTTAACAAGCTGAAGAAGCAAGGACGCGAGGAAACCACTGTCGGCGAAACTAACGACGCTAGTGATTCTATGTTTAACAAAATAGAGGATGAACGTGTCGGACACTCTCCCGAAAGTAGCTTCATGAAAAAGGAGCATAGCGAAATTGTTCTCGACTTGGTTGCAAGTCTACCTCAGGAACAAAAAGACGCTGTAATACTCCACTACATTGAGCAGCGTAGTATTTCCGACATAGCCACAATTACAAATGTGACATCCGGCACGGTAAAATCACGGTTAAACTATGCCAGAGCAAAGCTAAAAGATATGGTTATGGAGAAAGAACGCCAAGGAGTCAAACTCCGCAGCCGTGGCCTCATATTGTTCTTACCGTTTGTATTACGCTACTTAGCCGGAATAACACCGCTGTCTGCTGAAGTGGCAGAAGCTACCTTGACGGCAATAAAAACAGCCGAAACATTATCATCCGGCACAAGTATAGGTACAGGCATTGGCACGAGCGTTGGAACAAGTATCGGCTCAAGCAGTGGTACCAGCATTGGAACAAGCGTTGGTACAAACAACGGAAGTGCTCCCGCAACAGGTACGCCTGATACAAGTATGACTGAAAGTTCTGCCTCAGGGCAATATAGGTATCCGACAGGTGGTAGCGTGGGAAGCTCCGTCGGAATATGTACATCGGCAAGTACCGCAACCTCCGCGACAGCCTCAAATCCTCTTGCTGCTGCCGTGATTGCAGGCGCAACAAAAACAACTGTTACAGCAGCGGCGGCTGTTATTGTTGTTATTTGTAGCGCAGTAATTTTCATCCCCGCGATAACTAATACAGATGATTATCCAGGTTTTATACGGGAAACCGCACCTCCGAGGCATGATGAAACGGCTCAAGCAACTCCTTCGCCGGCACTGGTTTACGAACTCCCAACTGTTTTGCCGGATGAGTCGGATGTCGAAGAAACTACGTATGAGACTTCGCTCGTGCAGGAGGATGGCTCTACATATAATTATGTGCATGAGGAAGAGTCCTCTGTTGTTGCGGAAGAACCCGCTGTTGTTGTGGAAACACCGGCTGAGCCGAGTCGCTTGGGTTGGTGGCAAGACCCTTCTGACTCATTATGGTTTTACTTTTTAGAAAACCGACGCAGCATTACATGGGACATTAGAAGTACAGGGTCGTCGTATGGTGAGTCCGTGAAGGCAACTGGCTGGCACCACCTCTTATCTAATTTAAGAAACCACTACTTCTTTTTTCATACAGAAGCGACAGCAACAGCATATGGAAGTCGAACAGGTGCTATGGCAACCGGCTGGCTTAATCATCATGGGAATTATTTTTGGCTGCATACAAACGCGACGCGTGGTTTAACGTTTCCGGAAGGAGCAATGGCAATGGACTGGCACAATATTCGCGAGGTATGGTACTTTTTCCATACACGTGAGACAGCAGCCACTACAGGAAGTCCTGTTGGAGCAATGGCACGAAACATAGAACTCACAATTGACGGCAGTACCTTTGTCTTTGATGCTAATGGAGCGTGGCACGAAGTTCAGAGAGGTAGTTCTTTGGTCGTCGGTAGCCCGGGAGCTACACAAGACGAACCCTTACAACCACCGGTGGGTCAATCCCGAACAGGTGGGTGGATTCGTGGTACAGATTACTGGTTTTTTATTGATGAGATTGCCTTGGCAGAAAGAGGCTGGAGTTTTAATGATGATGGCGTTGGGTATTATATAAGTCAGGTGTTCAATTCGGGAGAGAGGGAAAGAATACTACTGACCGGGTGGCTGGAAAATGAAGGCAGGATACATTGGCTTCACACACGTGAAACGGCAGCAGCTACAGGAAGTCCTTTTGGCGCAATGGCAGAAAACATAGAACTCACAATAGATGGAGTTGTGCACACGTTAGGTCCTAACGGAGAATGGGTAAGCAGTAGACTCCCATGATGAGTAAAATAAGCCTAAGCTGTTTTTGTCAATAAAAAAGCGTAGCGAAAGCGGTGTAATATATAGATACCCAAAAAAACAAAAACAAGAAGGAGATAATCAACTATGAACACACTTAAATCAGCTGTAACAAGCTACATTAACGGCGATGAATCCGCATTTGCTGAAATCTATGCTGCTACGTATAGGAGGGTATACACTTCCGCTGTAGCATATCTCAAGAACCCTACCGATGCTGAGGATGCTGTGCAGGAAATATATATCCAGTTCCACCAAAAAGCCGGTACCATACAAGACCCGCACAAATTAGCCGCTTGGCTCGGCATGGTAACACGTAACACATGCCTTAACAGACTCGAAAAGAATAAACGCACAGAAGTAACAGCCTTTGATAACGACGACGATAACGAGAGTAACATCTTAAGTACAATCAAAGAGGAACGTGGCTACCACTCACCGGAAGATAACTTCCTCAAATCTGAACATAGCTCAATAATACTGGACATGGTAGGAAAACTACCGGAAGACCAAAGAGATGTGGTTATCATGCATTACCTTCAGCAGCGTAGTATCTCAGACATTGCTGAACTGATAGGCGTATCGTCAGGTACTATCAAATCACGGCTCAATTATGCACGTCAGAAACTCAAAGCACTGGTAATCGAAAAAGAAGAGGAAGACGGAGTCAAATTACGTGGTCTTGTTATCTTCCCATTCCTTCTATTACGTCACTGTGTACAAACTATGCCACTCTCTATCAAAGTTTCGCAGTCATGCTATGCAGCCATACAAGCAGCACGAGCTGCGCAGACAGGCGTAGCTATAGGCTCCTCAGTAGGCTCAGGCTCCTCAGCGGCTATTACCGCTACAGCGTCTACAGGTAGCATTATATCTGTTATAGGGCTTAAACCGGTAATAGCGACTGTTGCGGCTGCTCTTGTTCTTATCTCTGCTATTACTTTACCTATTGTCTTAGGTGGTAATGATGATGTTGATTCCGGTGATGCCGGTATTGTTCAGCAGGGGACCGGAGATTGGCAGCCTTGGGTACCTGCGGACTGGGAACCTTCCGAGGATGGGCAGTTGGCTCATGGGGCTGATACTGCTCAAGATGGGAATAGGGCAGGGTTTTCCGTTAGGGATGCGGATGTTGTTGATTATGAAGACGATTATGTATATGAAGAGGAACTATCTGAAGAAGAGATTATGTTAAACTTGGCGTTTGAACTGTTAAGCTATGCGGCGGCTGTTATTGAGCCGTACCATAATGCTGGGTCTATTATATCTGAAGAAGCAAGTGAACGAATTTCTGCCAGATTCCGTGAAGAGGATGGCGTTAAGCTTAGAGACTTTATATTGAGTTCAGCTACGGAACCGATGATTGTTGAGACGTTACAGGGTATGGCCGGGTTGTATTTGGTGGAGAGCGCACGTGGGAATCCTATTATTATGATTTATTTCGGAGATATGATTAATGGGTCGAGAGAAGGTTTAGGGTCTTGGATAGATGCAACTAGGATAAATAATCAAATGGGAGAATGGGTAGGGGACATCCCAAACGGTAATTGGCAATTTTCTTTTAGGCATTATCTCACTAATGAATATGATGTCACCGAAGGACTTGTAATTAACGGATTGCTAGATGGGCGATGGTATGGGGAAGGAGAAGCTCACTCAGATTTTTCTTTTGGCATCCAGCAAGGGTATTGGGTTTCTAATCCATCTTTTGTGCATGGCATCATCGGTTGGGCAAGGGAAGGATAGTTCGCATACTAAAAAGAGGTTACAACATATCATCTTGTTGCAACCTCTTTTCATTGACGATGTTAAGTTGTGTGATGTCAAGAGTCCTATATAGCGAAAGAACACCCCATAGCTGAAGTGTCTCTCTGCCAAAGCCTTACAGGGGAAAACCACACAGGTTTCTTACCATCTCTAGCATTCTGCAAGGACTTATCTTGGTGAATATAGGATAACACAAAATTCAAATTATGTCAATGGGAAAGTATAGGTATTTTGTTATGTATTTTCATATTTACTGTGACCATTCTTGTGTTTTGAAATAGGAAATATGTATTCTTTGCAATTACACAATTGAGTCCTAAGATATTCAACATTGGATTTGCTTTCAGCATTCTTTTTTTGATGATGGCGATAAAAAGTGTTTGCAATAAAATCAATGAACTGTAGAAGTAAATAACTACGAGAATCTGCGTAAGAAACCAAAATATCGTTTTCTGTAAATTGGTCTTCTATATTAAGTTCTGTGTTTAAATAATCTTCAAGTGTATACTTCGACTCAGTTACAATGTTTTGATTATCAATAATGAGGTGAATATTCTTAGCCTTTCGAAATATGCTTTTTGTTTTAAAAGTTGTTGTAAGATATCTTTTTATAAGATAATTGAAAGTTCTTGCTGTTTTGGCTCTCATGTTATTATGACAGCGGTCAAGGTCAAGTAGTATGATTCCGACCTCTAAATGCTCGGAACATTTATCTACAGTTCTTCTGTATATTTGAGTTTTATCTAATTCTGAAATTTTTGCTCCTTTTATTTCTTTATCATTCTTTAGCGCAGCTAATAGTTCGGGTTTTCTCTTTGCGATTTTCATGCGTTCTCTTTTATATACCTTCTTTAAAAAATCGGGATTGTCCGTAAAAAGCATTGCAATAACAAAAAATTTATTACTATCCATTTCGTGCGGAATTGACCCCGACTCATCAATAAATACTGTTACATCCAAAAGATTAACCTCATGTTTAAATATTTGTGCCTTCACTTTATCAGAAATAATTCAAAACTTCAACTATAAAAGATAAATTAGAAACGCTATCTCCTAGTAATAATCGTAGAGCGTCGTCGAGCAAAGGAAAAGTGAGCCGTCTGTAGCAGCAGATGGCTCACTGAGAGTTTTGGGCAACGCCCAGTAATTCTTTTGTGTAGTGTCTAATTGTGGCAACCGTCTGGGTGTCCACTTCTTATGTTTCTATTATATCTAGTATGAAAGAATATGTCAATAGCTTTTTTATTTTCGCCGCTCCATGAAAGTATAATGAGTTTCGTCGCGGTGACCGTCAGTTTTCTTATCCAACTCATGCTTTGCAACATTGGTTCTTCTTGACATCAATCTGGCATAACTCCTGCATAATAATCGCGAATTATTTCTTTTTCTATTATATTATCACATGGCATTCCTGCTGGGATATTTCTACGTGCTTGTTGCCACGGATACTCTCGATGAGATAAATCGCTCAACTCGTGAGGTCTCATGGGTGAATAGTCTTTAAGAACTATATCAATAGTTTCTATTTGCTCATTGGACAAAGATTCTTTCGCTTTGCTATCAAAAAAGCCAGAAGGCAACCTAAAATGTCCTTCATGTTCTCTAAATAGCTCTGCGCAAACCGGTCCATTTGCCCATGCTTGAAAATCCTCATCAAACAAAGGCTCATCATCCCACGCAAGAGCCCATGCCTGAGAATAGTATGTAAGTTTTTGCAATTTCATAGGGGTGCATTTACCCAATTTTTGAAGAATATAATTAGCTACATCGAAAACTGTTATCATATACCTCTCAAAACCTCCTCAAACATTTCTTTTACGTTTGCACAAGACTTTACATGCGAATCTTCAGAAATCCTATCAGCCTCTTCCAACGCTTCAATAGTTTCTTCGTTTAAATTGTCTTCATTAAGACTGTCCCCGAACTTACTGTAAAAGAGTTCCCAAAGACTATCACTTATCGTAACATTATCAGAGTCTTTGATGATATCTTCTATTGAAATAACTTTTCTTCCGGGCTCATCTTCCGCAAGGTCTCCATGAGCATTTAACCGCGAAAGCTCTTTATGAGGTTCGTGCGCTTTATGCTGTCCTAGTTGCTCTATCACATCATCTACCACAAAGGAAGATTTCCCCTCAATATTGCCGATATATTGAGAAAGACCATCAAGCCTATATGCATCCCTAACAGGCTTGCAGACAGGTCCATGTTTCCACGCCTCAAAATCACACTCAAACAGAGGTCTTCCTAAAAAGGCTATAGACTCACGTTGTGCAAAATAAAGGAGTTTATGTAACTTCATTTCCCCAATAGTTTCACCAGTAATACGTTCATACTCCTTACAGATATACTTAGCTACATCATGTGCATTTTCCATGACAGTCACCTCTTTCTAATCTTTTTTCTATTATATCACACTGCTTAACGTCGTCAATATTTCAAGATTTTCGTACAAGTATTTGAGTTAACAAGAAAGTTACGCCGAGAACGCTTGCCATCTTACGATGAAGAATTCTCGGCGCACTATATTGTATCTCGTGAGTATTCTACACTAAAATTGTAAATGTATCTCCTGTCTGCATTATTACAAAATCACGCCCATTGAGATTCACTTGAGTTGCGTCTCTGGGTCTTTCCGGAGCTAATCCGATTGACGCAATCATCGCTTCTTCCAAAAGCATTACTTGCTCGTCGTCAAGCATCTCATTTGTAAACACTTCAACAAACGAGACTAAAGCCCAGATAGTATCATCAATCATATATTCTTCGTCTTCGAACCAAACCCTATACATTGCATTACCGATACCGCCAGACAACAACACATCTACAAACAACAAAGAATTTTCTGTTTCAAGCATATATGACACACCTGTATCCAGTTCTTCTACTTCAAAATCCATATCATACAATTCTGCAAACTCAAATAATATCCGCTCTAAACGCTCCTCATCATCTTCTAATGGTTCAGATATCTCGTTAGAGCCCCCATCAGCAGGATTATCTACCTCAAGCTCATCAGGAGCTTCCGGCTCATGCATGTTCGGCGGTTGTTCTGTTACTCCCGGTTCGACAGGACGAGCTCCGCTTTGCTCATTGTTTTGTGGTGGGGTAGGCGTTACGACCGCATCAGGGTTATTGAACCCCGTAAAGTCAAAGTCGTCGTTGTTTCCACATGCTGTTACAAAAAGAGTTGTGGCTATAATAGCCATGATTGCGATTAACTTCTTCATAGTAAATTCCTCCAAAATATCGTGAATATCTGATTAGACTGCACTACCGCAAAAACATACCCATTAAGTTCTACCTGCGCCATGTATGGGGCTAACTCAATTGATTCAATCATCGCAGCATCCAAAAGCATTACTTGTTCATCATTAAGATGTTCATCTGTGAATATCTCCACAAACGAGACTATGCTCCTAATAGCATCTTCTGCCATATATTTTCCGTCCGAAACCCAAACCGAGTAAATTACACCAGTAATATCACCGGACGGCGACACGCTCATATATAATGCAGGATTTTCCCTATCAAGCTTCCAACGTGGGTGTTCCCCAAAACTCACATCAATATCCACATCGTCCAGTTCTGCAATTCCCAACACTATACGCTCCAAACGCGCTGAATTGACTTGCGCCATCATCCGCATTACCCGACCGGGCAAATCAAAGCCAGACCAACTAGGCAAAGGCAAGTAGGTTATTTCAGAGTCCCAAACCGGCAAATCAATCTCGTCAAGAACTTCTGCCCCATTTGAATTCGCCTGCTCTGACTCAATTGTGAGTGTTTCTCTCTGCACGTTATCTTGAGAATGTGTAGGCGCAGCTACCTCATCAAGATTGTTGCCGCAAGCCGTCAAAAGCAGCATAGTAGCGGCGGTGATAGTTATTGCGATTAGTTTAAGCATGTAATAAATCCTCCATTTATTTTCTTATCTTCTCCACGCAGGCACATCCAACGGTCTACCTATATGCACTATCCTCCACGGGTCATTGTAAAGTGCCCACAAGTTATACACATCTACAAACTGATTAGACCCTGTATGAATAAAAGTACCTTTAAAAAGATTATCACCGAATTCATCAGTTCTGACTCGTTCCCCAATCCCTATATACAAACCAATATGGTCAACTCTTAATATATGCTCTTCCTTATCCCAACCGAACATATACCCTTGATTATCAAGTCGCCCATGGAACAAATTATCTATTGGAGTACCCTCACAACAAGTAGATTGCGGATGCCATCTTCGCACTATGATATCTCTTCTGCATGGAGCGGGAACATCTACTGGGACCCATCCACCCTCATAGCAATAGTCATAAATTCTCATCATATGACTCGGCCTAGAGCAAACCATTCTCCCTACAGGAATATCACAATCCTTAACATCATCACAATGTATATTAAGCAACAATTCTCTCCACCGAACATAAAACGTCTGCGGCCCACTATTACCTCTTAAACCAACCGAAACAGTGTCACCGGCCTGTATTGCATCCTTACTCCCTATAACCCAACTATCATCGAACCATAACGCAGTGGGCTCATTCAGCGTTATAGCATTTACCCAGCTTCCGTGTATATTCGCTTGTATTGAACCTGCTATTGCATCATCCGGTATCCCTTTATAACCCGGTTCCAACCATCTAAACGCTTGATGCTTACTGTAAACCGTGGCTGTTGGACTACCTCTACTTGCATCAATTATATCCCGTGTCATTGTACTTGCTGTTAAGCTCGGTATATGAACACCATTCATGAGGAACGACCACCACACAAAAGCTGAACAGTCTACATAGTTCCAAGAGAAACGGAGCGACTGATTATATATACCGTTCCAACCTCGTCTACTGAGCGCAATCTCTTGTATATCATGTACCATTTGCGTATGGTCTCTATGTGTAGCAACTCGGAGCGTATGCGCATATACGTAACCACTTCTTTGAACGAGCCCTGTTATTCGCACTCTTTCATCAAGTCTAGGGTCTTCGCCTGTTATAACGGCAGGAAAACCCGGTGGTGCTCCCGGTCTTATTTCTACGTTTGTTTCAGGCACCATAAATCGTACATAAACAATGAAATTATCCAAAACTTCTTCGTTTCTTGTCGAACCATATGCTTCCAGAGCTGCATTCCACACAGGTATACATGCTCCTGCGACGATAACCCTGTCATACCTTGCAAGGTTATATATAGGCCTATCCATACGTGCTGAACTGTATACAGTTGCGAATGGTGCTCTTACTGCATAAAGAGAGAAACCACACGCCCTACCTGCTTGAGAACATAAGAATTCAGTGGACACCGTAATACTTCCACCTGTACTAAACCTTACATTAAAACTATTCTTCTGGTACGCCCTATCACCTGCGATAGTCCAGAGCGTAACAGTGTATGTATCATTAGGCATACCGGACGGCAGTTCTATGATAAGGGTTTCTCTTTCAACTAAATAGTATCCACCATGTATAACATCGCTTCCTCTTTTAATGTCGAACTCAACAATCCCTGAATAACCCATCACACGTACATGTAATTCATTATTCCTAAAAATAGGTTGTCCGAATATAGGCATTTGTCTAGTCCTATTCCGCGCCTCTGCAAATCCTGATGATAAAGACAGCACGATAGCTGCCATCATAATCACAGTGATAATCGTTTTAAACTTATTTCTCATAAAAAACTCCTTTACAATTTTTAGATATCAAATATATTGATTAACCCCTCTATAGTTAGTATCTGTTATTTCACCGTCTCGGTGCCAATTATTTTAAACTTTTTTTAAACCCCCACCCTTAACAGGTGAGGGTTTATAGATACTAGTGCTTCATTGGCATTGTATGTGGGCATCCGCCGCCATGATTTGGTCTTAGCGGTTGTTGTCTATTTAGCCGTGGTGTGTATGAGTCCAGCCCTGTCCTTCTGACTTCTCTCAATGTTTCGTGATGGTCCCTCCATTCTTGGCGTAGTTCTTGAAGCGTTCCATAAGAATTATGTCTTAATTGTTCTTGGTCTCTTCGCGCTGCTTGTAACAATTGCTCCATTTTTCTCATCTTTGATTCTGTCAGCGTTTCTCTTACTCTTTGGTTTTCTGCAATTATATGCAACTCTACTCCTACTCTTTGACTTAATTCAACCCATGCTATTTTTTGTATAGGCTTTAATTTCAGAAAAAATTTCTCAACAAATAAAACCAAACCATTTTTCAGATTGTCTATATAAGTACAAACTAAAAAAATGGAGGACACTCATATGAAAATCATTAAGAACTTGGTCTTGGTAGCTCTGGTAATTGCCACAATCTCAATTTTCCCGGCAACTTTGGCAAGCGCATACTCATCATCAATTAGGGAAGATTTGGCGCAGTCAATAAACGACAATATTATTGTACTCGTGGTGCTTATCGCAACGGGTGTAGTGATAGCAAGAGCTTTATATGTGGAGAAGCAAAGAGAAAAGAATCGATTTTCAAGCACATCTATTTTTGACAATGTAACCGATTGTGATTCGCTTAACTTCACAATGCAGATGCAACAACAAATGAATGACCAGTTCATGCAACAGATGAATCAACAAATGTTTGACCAATTTATGCAAGATATGCACGACCATTCATTCAACGACTTCGGACAATTTTAACATATGTAGAGAAACCTAACTTATGTAATTGTGGAGCACAGCTTGACAAGAGAGCAAAATTTGCAGCCAATGCGGGGTAACAGGTAAGAATTAAATTTCAAACTATCTATTATAAGCAGAACCCCAAGAAATAATTGTATGAAAAAGCACCGGTCTTCTGAAAAAACTTAATCTAATAGTAACAGCGGAAATCTGTGTGTAAAACAAACAAAAGAAAGGGGAGTACACCATGCCGACAAATTACAAGGATTTGACAGCAGAAGAACGTGAATTTCTCAAAAACATCGGTCGTAAAGTGCAACTGTCCAGAGAGCAGGCAGGGTTATCGCAGGCAGAGCTGGCGAAGGCAGCGGGTCTTGCAGAATCGAAAATAGTGCGCATAGAGAGCGACGAAGTTTTCTCCGTCAACCCCATTACGCTATATCGAATAGCTACAGCACTGGGAGTTTCTGCAAAATCTTTGCTTGACTTCGAGTAGGCGACAAATCCAAAGCAGGTAGATGAACGTAAGCGCAAAAAGGAAAGGAATACTACAATGAAAAACGATATAAACTCCAATGATATGGACTTCGCAAAAATTATGGCTATAGTAGGACTTATAGCAGAAATTGAGAGGCTGGAGAAAGAACTTGAACTCCTAGCTGCCCTCGAAGAAAATACAATAGCTGTTCTAATTGCTCCGGATGAAGTACGTAATAATCGACAGAGTCAATCACACCCATCCCAAAGAATGGTTGAGATTGATGAGCAACTTGTCAGGAGGCGGAAACTCTATTCTTCCTTAAACAAAGCAATAGTTGCTGAAGAATACGAAGCTGCCGCAGAGATTAAAAAGCAACTTGAGAAAAATTTTCTTAGAATTTAAAGCCAAACTGAAATTCATAATATGCATAAAAACAAATGTACACAAAAAACTATTGACCTATTCTCTAACACTGAGTATAATAGACTCAAGAAGTGGATACCCAGACGGTTGCCGCTTCAAATGCTTTTACTAGTAATCAGGGTTATACCCCCAAAGAACCAGTGAGCTATCTGCTGCAACAGACGGCTCACTTCGACTTTCGTCACAAAATCCATACGGTCAATAAGCACCCCTTTAAAAGAGAGACACGCCCAAATGGACGTGTCTTTTCTTGTTATCGTTTAAACTTGGCTAGGTTAGTTCTTGGAGCAAATACTCCGAATACTACGCCGCTAAAGTCAGTTACCATACCTGTTCCCAGTTCCATTTGTTTTTCCAGTTGCAGTTCTGCAAGAGGTCTATCGTTTATTTTAGTCATAGTTTCAGAATGAACAATAGCTGTATACTGGTCAGCGTATTCCAGTGTCACCTCAATGGATTCTGTTGATAAGATAAAACCATCAATCGTCTCGATTTCAACTACCTCATACCTACCAAGGAACAGAGGACTTGATTGAATTCTGCCATAGCTATCAGTTACTAACGTTTCAACCACTTCACCTTGCGTAACACGCACTGTGCCGTCCGGGGTCGTTATATCTTCAAGAGCTCTTACTTCAAAAGTTACGCCCTCAAGAGGTCTCAAGCCCCATACAAGCTCATACATTACGCCATGCTCAGTTTCTACACGCTCATAACCTGTTATTGTATAGCCTAGTTTTTCTACATTGATTACACCCATAGCAGGTTCGTTAGCGAATTCGATATAAAACACTGCGGGTCTACCTCTTAGTTGGTCTGATGTACTATAGATAACAAAGTCTAAAGGCTCGTTGCGGAGAACATAGCCATATGGAGCTGATATCTCGTACAATCTGTATTGACCGCTACGTAACGCCAGTGGTGTTATGAACCAGCCCTCATCGTTTGTTACGAATGTAGATACATCGTCCCAACGTGAAGTTGTGGGGTTAAACACTCTTTGACTTACCCATTCTTCAGTGCTTACATTAAATATTCTGAATTCTACTCCCGCTGTCGGGATAGTTTCACCTGTCTGGCAATCGGTTTTCTCTACACGTACTCTGGCATCGAACGGTATATTTTCTACCAGTGATTGCCATGTAGCTCTATGATTCTCAGGATTATTAGTTAGATACCTTACGAATCCGGGAGCAAGTAACATATCACCCGGTGCATACACTTCCTCGATTACGTATCTGCCGTATGGAAGGAAACGTGTATAAGCAATACCATCTCTGTTAGTTGTTACAGTGTCAGCAGCACCCAGTGCTTGAGCGGCAGCGAAACTACCTGCACTTTGGAGCCATACATTAAATACTACACCTGCAAGCGGCTCTCTGACAAACATATCATCAGTCTCAGGTCCGAACTTGATAATTCTCATTCTGCCCTGTATTACGTGGTTCTGTACTGTTAAGCTATGTTCTACCACTACACCTGTACCTGATGGTGTTACGTTAACAACATGCCTTCTGAGCGGCGCATTTATATTCGCAAACGCACCATTGGTATGCGGTACGTCAGGCATATAGCCATTCGGACGCGTTATCTCTACTACTTCATATCTACCTAAATCCAGTAATGGAGTAACTGCTCTGCCATTGGCATCAGTAGTCACTGTTCCTATACGGAATCCCGGCGCAATGAGCTGTCCATTAGTCATAACAATAGCTTCAGCGGCATAGATAGCAAATACGGCTCCTGCCAGAGTTGCATCACCCTGCGCTCTGTTACCTGTCTCAAAGTCACGTTTATCTATAGTTATACGTCCCAGTTGTCTGATATTATGGAAAGTTGCACTAGGTGCATTTGTTCCACTTACTCCGGGTAATACCGTAATTGTTTGTGGATTAGCTGACTGAAGAACAAATCCACTAGGTACTATCTCCCTGATTGTATACACACCAGCATCTAGGTTATTCAGATATATCTGGCCAGTTGCATCTGTTGTAATAGTTCTGTTAAATCCGCCCGGACCTGTTATTTGGAACTCAAAGCCAGCTCTTGTATGCCAGTTACTTACCGTCTTATTTACACGCAATGAACCGCGGTTATATGCGTTATGGAAGTTAGCCGTGGGTGCATCTGCGCCACTTGCTCCGGCTGTAACTGTTACTGTTTGTGGATTAGGTGAATGGAGAATAAAGCCGGGAGGCACTATCTCTCTAATTGTATATACACCTGAATCTAAGTCACCCAGATATATTTGACCCGCTGCATCTGTTGTGATAGTCCTGTTAAAACCACCCGGACCTGTTATCTGGAACTCAAAGCCAGCCCTTGTATGCCAGTGTTCTACCGTCTTATTTACACGTAATGAACCGTGGTTCAGTATATTGTGGAAATTAGCTGTAGGAGCACTTGCACCGGACACACCGTTAACCACTGTTACAGTCTGCGGGTTAGGAGATTGAAGCACAAATCCGGCAGGTACATTTTCCCTGATTGTATATACGCCGGGTTCAAGGCCGGGCAAGTAAATGACCCCTGATTCATTGGTTATTTGAGTTATATTGAAACCATTTGGGCCTGTTATCTGGAACTCAAAGCCAGCTCTTGAGGGATAGTTTTCTACCGTCTTATTTATACGCAATGAGCCTTCATCAGGAAGGATAATGTGTTGATTAACAGGGAAACCTGTTAATAGGTTCTGGATACCATCTTCAGTATGTACCCAACCGAGTCTGAATCGTGATGGTGGAGGCGGCGTAAAGTCACCTACACCTATTGCGATATTATATACGTTTCTTATAAGTGCGTTTGATGATGTAGCGGGATTTGTTGCAACAAGTCCTCTTCCTGCCATCCAATACACAACATGTACAACTGCGGCCGCTTCCAGTGCCGTCAAATTCCTTGAGGATGCCCATGCGAATGCAGTTCTTAGATTTTCGTTTGTATATCCGGCTCTCCAAGTTTGCACATTATCATTAGTAATATCATAAATACGCCTATCGCCAGTAGGATTTGCTGTAAAGAAGGGAATAGGCATTGACTGTTGAAGATTCATACATACAGCCAGCAGTCCACCTCTTAATCTTATCCCCGGTACATACACCGGCTCACCAGGGTCATGAGCGCAGTAACAGTGTATCCCTGCCGAAGAACAATGGCAATGAGTTAAACCGACATGACATCTGCATCCTCCTCCTTGCCACGTTCCCGGTGCTTGACGACCTCCCCAGCTCAACAAAAACACTGCACCGCCAGTAGGTCCATCTATCTGAGTCCTCTCTGTTACTCTATGTATTCCTGTAATAAATGGTTCTCTCATATCCAAATTAACACTTGCAGGCAACGGGAAGGCCTGAGCTTCTGGGATATTTGTAACCCCGGAGGTCCAGAAATTCTGCCCTCCGGCCGCAAACGCTTGAATACCAAATGCCTGAATACCAAACGCCTGTATGCCAGCTAACGCTTGCATAGCCATCTCCACCTCATCAGACTCATAACCTGTGTACAAACCTTTGCTGAGCACTGCTTCTACTGCCGGGCATGGATTCGCTGATTGCTCAAGGCTTGATGGTAAATATAACCTTACGCCGTCATAAAGAATAAGGCGACCGCAATCACTTCTCGTTGCCTGTCTTACGTCACCTGCTGCATAATCAGCCAGTAACGCTTCCATACCTGTCAGGCCCGGATGCCTGCGACCATCAGTTTCTTCCGGTTCATATGGTAGTTCGTAATAATCTTGCTCATAGTAATCAGCAAGACCGTCTTCGTCCGAACCATAATAGTCCGTCAACTCAGACACATACGCCTCATCATACGCTCTGTTAATCGCCGAAGCAGCTTCAACAAATACCGATGCGAACATCAGTACCGCCAAAAACACTGCCAGCATTTTCGTTGATAAAGTCTTCAAATCTTTTATCTTTTGCATATACAAATTCTCCCTATAAAATATTATTTGGTTCTCTACACCTAGTATAAATTTTCATAATTTTAAATTTTTTAAAAAAATATCAGAAAAAATAAAACCAAACTGAAATTCATATTGTCTATATAAGCAGAACCCAAAAAAATAGAACTCAAAAAAAATACTTGTATGAAAAAATCTAAGTCTTCTAAAAAAACATAAACTAAGAATAGAAGCAGAGAACTTCGTACAAAAAAAAAGAAAGGAATGTAGAAACAATGAAAAACAAAACAAGAAAGAATATGATGATTGGGGTAGTTCTGGTAGTGTCGATGGTAGTTGCCATATTTACACTTACCGCATGTGAAAGAGAGGATATATCTCTTGCCAATCAAAACAACACACGAACAGAAACACCGAGAAGCACTGACCTCGTACTGGCAGCCACTGCTGAAATCGAGCAGAGACTTGAAGCCCAAGACAGCACTGTGGATACCGCACTTGATGACAACGGTACCGTATACATCGGATTCGATGATGAGGGCAATGTAGTTATAGTTGGCACTGACTTAGATGTTAGAATTGATGAGGATGGAAACGCATATATTATCGACTTAGACGGAAACGCTGTTACGCTCGGTAAGAACACGGTTATCAGCACTGATGAAGATGGTAACACTGTTATCAGAGGTGCAGAAGTTGCTCTTAACACTGATACGCAAGGTAACACTTTCATCGTTGGGGTTGACAACACACGAGTTTCAGTTGGTAACAATGCAACTTCGACCAATACGTTTGTACAAGCTGTTACGAGAAGCAATGGCACTGTTAATCTAAGTCAATTTAGTGGTACTACGCAAAATGTACTTTCTGATGAGGCTTGGGAAACTGAGTTTTTGAGATTGCTCAATGCTGAAAGAGCGAAGAGAGGGCTTGACCCAGTAGGAATGGACAACGATTTCGCAAAAGAAATGGCACGTATCAGAGCTGCCGAAGCAACTCCTGAATTAGGGCATACTAGACCAAACGGGGACGGTAAAGGCGGTTTAACTGAGAATCTGGCTTTTGCAAGTTTCAACGCAACCCCTCAAGAAATTTTTGATGCATGGATGGATTCTCCGGGACACAGAAATGCAATGCTTAATGCAAATGTCTCAAATATAGGTATTGCTGTAAACGGGGGTACAACAGCTCTTCTGATGGAAATAATTAGACCGGGCATAGACACCAGTGGTATGACTTCCGAAGAAATGAGAGCAGCAATTGCGCAAAATGAACTTGAACAAGAAAGAGGAAGACAGGCATTTGCTGAGCTAAACGCTAGAAGAGCAGAACGCGATGCCCAAGCCTTGGTTAACATGAGCGAACAAGAGCAAATCAATGCAATTGTTGATTTCAAAACCGGAGTTACTAACAGGCTTGTAATGACAGGTATAAGTGCAGAAGAAGAAGACCGTCTAAGAAGCCTAGCAGACGCTCAAATAGTAGCTAATCAAAACACAGCTCCACCTGCTCAGAGCAACAACAATTCCGCTCCGCAACAAACACAACCTGAAGCTCCCACTACGAATAACACAAACAACAACAGTAGCGTAGCTCAACCTCCGGCTAATAACAACACAAACAACGGGAACGGCAATGCTGCTCCTCCTGCTGATAACAGTAACGTTCAAACTCCGCCTCTTAGCACTCCTCCTGCTACTGATAAGGCGAACAGTGGGAATAGTAACCAATCAGAGCCAGAACGCACTGAAGAGCCATCTCAAGGAAGTCATTGGGCAACGGATGAAGAGTATGTAGATTTCATTAATTCTCCTGAAAACTGCATGGAATGGCGTTTAGCCAACTTGACTGGCGGCAATCCGTAAACTAAAGCTCACAACTTGCAAAGCACCCGTTTAAGGGTGCTTTGTCTGTTACTACTCACATTGAAACACGCATACTACTATATTATTGCGTTTTTATGCGATTTATGCTATAATATATATAAAGAAACGAGGTGAGACAGCATGGCAAATGTATTTGATGTAGCAAAATATATTTTAGAAAAACAAGGTACAATCAGCACATGGAAGTTACAAAAATTATGTTATTATTCCCAAGCATGGGCTTTAGCTTGGAGTGATGGGGTTCCTCTTTTTGACGACGATTTTCAGGCGTGGTCAAACGGACCCGTATGCGAAACTCTCTATAATGCTCACAAGGGAAAATATTTAATTGAACCTGTTGAGTTTTTACATGGGGATACATCTAATTTAACTGAAGATGAAATTGATACCATAAATACTGTGTTGGAATCATATGGAGATAAAACTCCGTTTTGGCTCAGAGAACAATCTCATGAAGAAGCTCCTTGGAGAGATGCAAGAGGAGTCCTACCCGAATACGCACGAAGCCGCAACACAATTACTAAAGATTCAATGGGAATCTATTATGGCGGTCTTTAGTAATGAGACAGAGAAAAACTAAAGGCAAAATAAAAAAACTGTACAAGAAGCATTGAACCATGACAAGGAAACTCCCGTTTGGTGTTTTGACAACACTGATAAAAATGGGATGTTTTGCTTTAATCAAACATCTATTGATTGCAAGTTTTTAATTGAAAAACTCATATTATTAAATGGATTAACTTGGATTGAAATCAGGCAAGCTACGCATGATAACGGTAAATCCAAACATCATTCTTTAGATTATGAAGGGATAAGTCCTGATGGTAAATCACGAATTAAAGCCAAGGGAATAGATGAAGAAGATTATGACGCTATATACTCTATTGCATTAACAAATACACATAGGTTAATAGGTTTAAAAAAGGATAGAACTTTTCACATCATTTGGAATGATGAAAACCATAAATTTTATCCAAGCAAAAGGCAGTAGATTCCTTAATTCATCCGAAAATAACATGGAATATAGGTCAACTAACTTTACTGGTGACAATCCGTAACACAACGCCCACAACTTGCAAAGCACCCTTAAACGGGTGCTTTGTATATAGTCCAGAACGTAACAGTGTAGACGGTATTTCTAATTAATATGAAAAAAGTTTCTCAGAAATTAAAACCAAACTTAAATTCAGATTGTCTATACAAGCAGAAGGCAAAAAAGACAAAAAAAATGAAAGGAATGTAGAAACAATGAAAAACAATTTGACACTCCCCACGCCTAAAGTCGGGGGATTCTTGGTTCAGCGTTCGTAGCGTTCACCCTGAGACGGCTTACATAAACTCCCCAAGCGTATAGGTTCGAACATGTCCTGCCCTACCACAATTTAAACTATGCTATTAGTCGTAGCCCTTCGCTTAATATGTTCTTTGCGGCGTTAATGTCCCTGTCATACTCTGTGCCGCAACTTTGGCATATCCAGTGCCTAATCTGGAGATTTTTAAGTTCAGCGTTTTTATGTCCACACGCATTGCAAAGCTGACTACTTGCAAAGAACCTATCCACTTTAACCAGTTTTTTGCATTGCCAATCACATTTGTATTGTAACAGTCTAACAAGTTCACCCCATGATACATCAGCAATTGATTTAGCCAGCTTATGATTACGAATCATGTTCTTAATAGCCAAGTCTTCAATACAGATGATATCGTAATCCTTTACCAGCTGTGTGGTTAGTTTATGGAGCGCATCGGCTCTTTGATTGGCTATATGCTCTTGAACTCTAGCTACTTTAACTCTTGCCTTATCCCTATTACTGCTACCGATTTGCTTTCTCGACAGCTGACGCTGAGCCTTGGCAAGTCTTCGCTCTGATTTACGTATATATTTATGATTAGGATATATTACACCTTCTGACGTTGACAGAAGCTTTTTAATACCCATATCAAGACCAATTACCGCACCTGTTGATTTGTATTTAGGTATTTCAACATCTGTACAGCAAATTGATACATAGTACTTACCTGATGGTGATTGCGATACAGTGGCATTGAGTATGCGACCTTGTACCTGTTTTGATGTCTTTGCTTTAACATTACCCAGCTTAGGAAGCTTTATATGTTTATTAAGCACTTGAATATTACCCTTAGATTTATATGATTTACGGCGATTCTTTTTACTCTTAAATTGAGGGAACCCGGGTTTCTCCCCGTGTTTAACACGTCTAAAGAAGTTAGCATATGCAGTATCTAAATCTTTAACAGCCGATTGCAAAGCAGTTGAATCCGCATCTTTAAGCCATATGAACTCTTGCTTCATACTTGTAAGCATAGCTGAACACGCATAGTAGTTAAGATTTTCACCGGCCTCTGTATATCGCTTTATTCGCTCAGCAAGAAAGTGATTATACAGGAATCGACAACATCCAAAAGTTTGCTGAATCTGTTTAATTTGTTCATTGTTTGGGTATATCCGGAATTTATATGCTTTTTCCATGCGGAACCTCCTCTATTCTTTTTTCCCTCACGTAGTATAAAAGAACATAATTTTATTCCGCATATAACAAAAACTCTGACCCTTGTGAGTCAGAGAAATAGTTATATGAGAAGCCCAGTAGATTGACGAGGTTAATCTATGTGTTATAATAGAGGAAGAGAAAATTGGAAAGAAACGGAGGAGTGAACGTGTCTACAACAGAAAAAGTATTTTGTTATGAATGTTACGATAAGGTCTCTTATGAGACATATATTGAGGAGCGTCTGGGCACATTAAAAAACGAGAAATTCAAGTATAATAGAAAAGTTGCACGATGCTTGGTATGTAAAGAAGAACTCGATGTATACAAGGACGAAAACGTTAAAGCATTGTTTGATGCTTATCGGGTTAAACATGGACTGATTCCGCTTGAAAATGTCAGGGCAATTCCAAAAATATATAATATTGGCAAAAGAAACCTCTCGTTATTATTGGGCTGGGGTGAGAATACATTTACGAGATACTATGATGGATATCTGCCGACAAAACAATATTCCGATGTCCTAACTAAACTGCATGACAACCCTTTGTACTTTTCTGAGATATTAGACAACAATATAGTAGACATAGGTGATATGACTATATACGCACAAGATTTGCTACAAAGCTTAAAAGTCGAAAAAAGCAAGATTGTAACATGAAGTCAGCTCATACACAAACACAAAGCACCCTTAAATGGGTGCTTTATTCTTATGCATAATCGTTCTCATCACTACGCTTAACAGTGTATTCGGGTAACGGCACATCTCCAATATTGGCTGCACCTGAATAGTGATGCATTGACTTATTCCTTCTTATCATTGCTGAACATATCGAAGTAATAGTGAAACCTACCAAGAAACCTATTACAAACCATGTGCTTATAATAACCAATCCAAATAATAAAACCATAAAATTTCTCCTATCTCAAAGTCGGGTCTACACGTTCTGTTGTATGTATATTACCACCCATAGTTACTATACCTGTCGGAGTAGCTACAAAGACTCTACCTACATCACGAGGCAGTACTGTTAACGGAACAGTATTTCTCGGCACCCATTCTTCTCCGCGTCCTAAGCTAAAAGCAGGATTACTCCCATCTCCAAAGTTTACAGCGGTATTACCATTAGGGTATCTGAATCTGTGGTTTATATCTTCTGTACGGGTACCATGCTCAACATTATGGATAACTATAGGGCCTAAATCAGGGTGATGCCATATCCATTTTGTACGGATATTCATAATTGTACGGTCAGCCCTTGTTACTCTTGCTCTTTGAAACACTTCTACTTCAAAATCACCGGCAGAGCTAAACACTAACTGCACATAATTACCTTGTGTGAATACGTCCTGAGTAACATTGCTTCCGACTTCTCTTATACGCCAGATAAAATGATTCAAACCGATTACTTCTACCATATGGTCATACAGATGATTAGTAGCTTCAAAAACAGTTATCTGTGATATATCCATCATATTGTCACCTGACATATGATTCATCAGAGCTTCTATTGGTATGCGGCGTGTTATAGGAGGTCCGTACATAAGTATCATCTCTCCTCCGGTCGTACCTGCTGCAAATCTCTGATAACCTGCAAAAACTTGTATTTCCTTGTAACGGCCACCCACTATAGGGTCTCTGATAATACTCTGTATATCCCTAGGGTCCATCCATGACGGAAGCTCATCAGGGGCAGGTAACCTAAATCTATCTAGTTCATTTAATCTAAGATTCGGATTTATCAAACCCATATTAGGCATCGACCCTCTATTAAGCCAACCTAATCCTTGTCCAAGTAATCTCAAACGCTCAAGCTCATCGAGCTGGTCCATTTCTCTTGCTGCTCTTTGTTCCATCGCTTCCGCTATTCTGGCTCGGTCTTGTGCAGAAAGATTTCCACTACCGCCACCAGTACCACCAGCACCGCCGGTACCACCACTACCACCGCCAATACCGCCTGATGGCATACCAATACCTCTTACAGGTGGTGGATTCCACACATCCCCGTCTCCCGGTCTCCTTATATTTTCATAATTAAGTAAAAAAGGAAGAAATTCTCTTTGCGGTATATACGCCCTTCTATGCTCATATAAACTGCCTTGCGGGGTTAGACCCCAACTTTGTTCTGACTGTCTTCTTGTTACAAAAGTTGATAATTCTCTACCCATTCTATTCCATAAGTTCCTATTATGAGCATCGTTTGATGTTTCGGTGCTTACAGTGCGGGTTGCCGTAGGTTTCATTAGGCATAATTTGGCACAATTTCATCTTGACAAAAACCTCCTCCGCATATATAATTACGTTACAATGCTAAGTGCTTCGCCGCTTTGAGTGCGACTTATTGAGAAAAGTGCTTCGCCGCTTTGAGTGCGACTTATTGAGAAAAGTGCTTCGCCGCTTTGAGTGCGAATGGTAATGCGGCAGACAGATTCAAATCTGTCTGCCCTTTGTCTTTATAAGGAGAACTATGCAAAAGCTTAACTTTTATGACGTTGACAAAAAATATATTGACTATCTACAGAAAGAGGAAACAGAGGCAAGAGGATTTACGCATGTCCCGAATGTCTCATATCCAAATTCCAAAAAATTCTTATGCGGCATTGTTTTAACTGTGAACGGTTTCCAATATTATGTTCCTGTATCATCTTACAAAACGAAGAAGTCCGACAACATCCTCATCACACTGGGGGCACAAGTTGTTGGTTCTTTGAGGTTTAATTACATGACTCCTGTCCCGCAATCCTGTCTTTCAATTAGAGTAATTAAAAACGAGCCTAACCTAAAACATAAAAGATTCCTCAATGCAGAGCTTAACTTCTGCAGAAAAAACCAAACAAAGATAAACAACCAAGCCAGACGAACGTATAATAACGTGCTAAAAAGAGTCTCTGCACATATAGCTCAAAACTCGTGTGATTTCAAACTTCTTGAAACAGCCTGCATGAACTATCATAGTGTTTAACCGCTGTCAATAAAAAACCGCTCTCATACAAACGTTTTCAATAACAATTGTATGAGAGCTTTTTTGTGCTCAAAAATACTTGTACGAGAATGGTTTCCGAGCATCTTTCCTTTTAACATAGAGGAAGACTTGCTCAATATATATATCGCGTTATCCGATGTGGTTTGGAAATTCGATGTACTCAACAAGCAGGCAGAAGAACGGCTGACAAATGCAATAAAAGACATTATAGAAGCCGGTGAGGACATGCAGAATGATATTCTCGGTTTTACGATAAGTAACGAGCAAGAGAACCTCGAGAGCTTACTGGAGGAAATCTATTCTGAGATTAACATCGCGCAGTTTTTCCCGGAACTGGCTGATAGTTACGATATGTTTCTTGGACTTATGAGAAAAAAGTAAGAATAAAATCGGGAAAGACAAAAGTAGTTGTATGAAAATTTCTACGAAGCATAGATTCCTACATACTAAAAATGAGAGGATAAATCTCAAATATTTATTTGGAGGTCATGATGATGAATCAAAACATTAAAACAAATGCCGGAGAGACCGGCAAACCCGAAGCCGGGTACGGAATGCTTGACGAAATCGTAGTGAAGGTCTCTCGTAAGACCGATAGTGCAAGCGCAGTTGATGAGCAAAAAAAGCAGCATGAAGAGCGATTAAAACTGGTTGTCGCAGGAATGTTTGAGTGCAAGCACCGCATAATAATGCTTACAGACATATTGGATTCTTGCAATGTCTGTATAGAAACCTATGAATCAGATGTCATGCCGGATTTTGCATTTATGCTTTTAGGGTCAGAAAAAGGTTTAAGTGATGCCTACGATGCGCTGAAAGTTGCAATTGATGACACAGACACACTAAACGCGTTTCTTAAAACAGAATGTGCTATGGTTTTGGCAGAGATAATGTGTGATAACTCTGAACGAGGGTTTTCAGATTTCTCGGATAGGTTAGATAAATGGGTAGACGAACTTAACGAGAAACTTGAAGAAAGTATCCCGTACTCTGTAGACATTGAAGATAATCACAACGAAATTTTGGAAGCAGTAAAGATAACGTGTAGTCTATTTATTAAAAACATAAGGGAGAAAGAAAATGCAAGTGGCACATGAGAAACAAAACAACAAAAAGAGTGATGCTGCCAATAAAATTGTACATAAAACGCTTACGTCGCAATACAGGATGAACTGATTGCGGGTGGCACCGTGTACTTTATGAGACGCAGGTCCAGCATTCATGTGAACAACAAGTAAATCAATTGCGTTTCTTCTAACAACTTTCTAACAAAATCGAAAAAATTTGTTTTTTTAGAGCTACAAGCGTTTTATATAAAACCAGCGAAAAAGAAGCGTTAACCCCTTGGAAACAAAGAGTTTTCACGAGTTAATATAACGCTTCTTAAACTTAGATAATCAATGGTAGGCGTGATTCAGGTTCTAGTGTGCAATACGCACGTGGCCGTTCGAGTCGGCTCTCGCGCACCAAGCACCAAAACCTCGCGGCTTTGAATAGCTGCGGGGTTTTGGTGTTTTTTTGTTATCGCTGAGTCTCCGTCAACTCAATTACTTACAGGACTTTTACTAAACATTGATTTTAGATTTTACATAAAAAATCTATCCTTATATGTGGCATGATGCATTTCACATGAGTGCGATGCGGCTATATTTATTATGAGCCCTGAAAGTCTCAGGAAAGTAAAAACAATCAACTTTTATGAGGAGAACGTAATATGACAAAGTACCCGAATGTTAATTTTGCTGTTATATCTGACCTGCATTTTTACGATTCGTCGCTTGGGGATGAAGGCGCAGCGTTTGAACAAGAATTGAGCATGGATAGAAAAATGTTGGTGGAAAGCGAAGAACTGCTCGACCATATGATTGAAGATTTGCTTGATTCTGATATNAAATTTCTGATGGTTTGCGGAGATTTGACAAAAGATGGAGAGGCAGTCAATCACAAAAAACTGTCCGCTAAGCTGCAAGTTTTGGTAAATCGTGGCATTAAAGTTACTGTCACGCCGGGCAATCACGACATAAACAACTACGGTGCCGCAAGATTTTCAGGCAGTGTCAAGGATTCTGTTAGCAGTATATCCGCCGAAGGCTTCAAAAAAATTTACGGTGAAATGGGATATCGGGATGCTTTGATGAGCGACAGTAACTCACTGAGTTATGTATCTGAGCCTATACCCGGACTGTGGGTTCTGGCAATTGATTCATGCTGCTACAATGAAAATAGCGCAGACCGTACCCTTTCAACTGTGGGCGGCAGGATNAAAAAAAGTACAGCGCAATGGTTNACNGCTGTTCTNGAAGANGCCAAAANGATGANTAAACCGGTAATTGCGTTTTTGCATCATGGATTAATTGAACACTGGGATGGACAGTTGCGACTGNANCCTGATAGCTTGATTGAAAACCACCGCCATATTGGACANCTCTTAGCCACNAATGATGTGCGCTTTGTATTNACCGGTCACAATCATGCNCANAGTATTGCACAATCCACTTTTTCTAAAAAGTATTTATGCGANGTTGGAACAGGCTCTTTGATAACATATCCATGTCCCATCCGTTATTGCAATCTAAGTAATAACAGCTTAACTATCAGCACAGAAACACTTGCCGAGAAAATGAGATNAGACAGTGATTTTTTAGATGCTGCAATAAACTCTGTAAAGNATTACGTGNATCATGTGACATATAAAGATTTACTCGAATACAGACTCTCGGATGCTGACGCAGGGTATATTTCCAACGCACTTGGCGAAGCTTTTGTAGCACACTATAGCGGAAATGCGGATATGAGCCTGAACTCGGCAGTTCCGCCAACCAAGCTGAGTATATGGGGTAGAATTGTATTTTCCATCCACAAAAAATATGTGATAGACCCATTATGGAAAAGCGCATCCAAAGAAAATAACCACACTAAGATTTCCATAGAACCTGAGTTTGCAAATAAAGAGTATTATTTCGGTGAGAAGTTATTTATGAGCTTGAAGAAATTCATTTTTAGTTATACTTTTGAAAAGGCGGCTTGACCATTATGTGCAATAAATTTATTACTTTGATTCGATGTTTGACTGCGGGTATGCTTATTGTAGGTGCTTTATTAGTTGCGCCCGCATACGCCGAAGCCGCCGTGTGTGAAGATTGCGGTTACGTGGAGGAGCAGGACGCCGAGGTGACTGTAAGGCAAGTGCCATACATGCCGGAGGGCGCAGTTATTGCCCCACGAGATGACCGTCCCTACGACAATATATTTATCGGAGACAGCGTTGTTCTTTATTTTTATGCCCCGTGGTGTCCATTTTGTTACGAAATATCTCCCATAATGAACAATCTGCCTGAATATGTGATGATTGATGGACAAAAAAGCTATGTCCGGCTTATAAGCTACAACCGTGATGTTGACGCGGATCATGAAATTATCAGACGATATCACAATATGCTTAATATTGCAGAGGAAAGACGTTTAGTTCCGCTTGTAATTATTGGCTACAGAGATCTTTTTCTTTACGATGAACTCCGCGAGGGACTTATTGCTGCTTTGGAGGCAGGAGAGGGCTTGCTGACACCACT
>JGI24694J35173_10000488_pt1 | contig 37809 bp, 45 predicted proteins | sample TergutCo191P1_FD_35173 | JGI IMG/M metagenome (IMG submission 35173) | reverse complement strand
GAGAAGATGACCGACAGGACGATGCTCCCCTGCGCCACCCGCCCGGCGGAGGCGGTGTCGCGCGCGCCGAGGTTCTGGGAGATGATGATGCTCGCGCCCGAGGCCACCATCATATATAATAGGACTACGAAGAAGACGAACTGGTTGATGAGCCCCGTCGCGGCGACGGCCTCCTCGGAATAGTAGGTGAGCATGTAGACGTCGGCGCCGGTTATCGCCACCCGGATGATGTTCTCTATCCATATAGGCCACGCGAAGTGCATGAGCGACAGTTTGGTCCGGTCGGCCTCGTGGTACCTGGGCTCCGCATCGATGGGGATATCGGCCTCGGTGGGGATTCCGCTCTGGTACTGGGACAGGTGTTTTCGCGGCTGCTCTTCGGTTTCCATGGGCCATAATATACATCATGCCGCGGGGCGGTATTGATTTTACTTTATTATCACAATATTATCTATACGCAAGTATTATATTCATAATCTATGGCCGACAACGACAATGATACCGACGCCCTCCTTGAGGAGACCCGCGCCGCCGACTACGGCGTAACCGCGGTATTGCCCTCCGCCGGCGGCGATGAGGAGGAAAGCCATCCCCTCATCGGCCCGCCGCCCGAAGACAGGGACCCGGAAGAGCCCGGCGGCGACGAACTCGACCCCAAGTTCGCCGAGGTCATGCCGCTCGTGGAAGCCTGGAAGTGGATCGACCTGCGCCTCATAGTCACAGACTGGCCGCCGCCCGAGGTCGCCGACCTCATGCACCACATAGACCCCGTCCGCCGCGTACACCTTATGCACTTCCTGCCGCGCTACTTCGCGGCCGACGTCTTCTCCGAGCTCGAACCGGCAATCCAGACCCAGCTCTTAGACGACCTCTCGAACACCGAGATCCGCAACCTCCTCGCCGACCTCGACCCGGACGACCGTACCGCCCTCATGGACGAGATGTCGGAAGACGTAACGCGCAAGCTGCTCAACCTCCTGAGCCCCCAGCACCTCAAGCTCACGCGCGAGCTCCTCGGCTACCCCGAGGGCAGCGTAGGCCGCATGATGACGCCCAACGTCGTCCACATCAAGGAGTCGTGGACCGTCCGCAAGGCGCTCGACCACATCCGCAAGTTCGGCTACGACTCCGAGACCATCAACGTAGTGTACATTACAGACGCTACCGGCAAGCTGATAGACGACCTGACGCTCAGCCAGCTCATCCTCGCCGGGCCCGACGAGGAGATCAGCGCCCTCATGAACCACAATTTCATGGCCCTCCCCGTCACCGACACGCAGGAAGAGGCCGTGGAGATGATCAAAAAGTACAACTACTTTGCCCTGCCCGTCGTAGACTCCGGCGGCATACTGCTCGGCATCGTCACGGTAGACGACCTGATGGACATCGCCGAAACCCAGGCGACCGAGGACTTTCACAAACTCGGCGCCGTGAGCGTGGAAGGTGTAAACGGTCCCATTGAAAACCTGAAAGAGGTATCAGTATGGCGGCTCTACAAGAGCAGGATCGTCTGGCTCGTGCTGCTCGTGTTCGTGAGCATTTTTTCAGGCGCGGGGATCGCGTTCTTTGAGGAGACCATCGCGGCGAAAACGGCACTGGTATTCTTTTTGACGCTGCTGATAGGCAGCGGGGGAAACACGGGGTCGCAGTCGGCAACGCTTATGGTCCGCGCGCTGGCCACGGGAGACGTCAAGATGAAGGACTGGGGCAGGATGATATTCAAGGAGCTCTTGGTCGCAAGCGCGCTGGGCGGAGTGATGGCGATCGCTGCGGCAGTACTCGGGATATTCAGGGACGGGATGACGCTGGCCTTAGTTGTAGGGCTGTCGATGTTCGTGATAGTGATAATGGGCAGTCTTATCGGGATGAGCCTGCCGTTCATCCTCCAAAAACTGAAAAAGGACCCGGCAATGGCCAGCGCACCGCTTGTCGCGAGCGTCGTGGACATCGTAGGGATATTGGTCTATTTCTCGATAGCGTCGGTAATGTTTACTTAGGTACGGCGCCCGCTATCGCGGCTACGCCGCCTTGTTTTTCATTTTGTAGATTTCGGCCAGGACTGTGGCTATGGCGGTGTAAAATTCCGGCGGGATTTCCATACCTATTTCGATTCTGGGGTAGAGGGCGCGGGCGAGGGCTACGTCTTCGCGCACGGGGATGCCGTGTTCAAGGGCTATTTTTTTGATTTTCTGGGCTTCCATGTCGGCGCCCTTGGCTACTACCACGGGTACCGGGGCCTCTACCTCGTCGTACTTTAGGGCTATGGCAAGGTGGGTAGGGTTGGTAACCACCACCGATGCCTGCGGAACCTGATCCATCATGCGGCGGCGGGACATTTCACGCTGCAGCTGGCGGATGCGGCCCTTAACCTTGGGGTCGCCCTCCATCGACTTGTTCTCTTCCTTGATCTCCTGGTGCGTCATCTTAATCTTCTTGACGTGGTCGTACCGCTGGTAGGCGTAGTCGGCGATGGCGATGACTATGAGCACAATGGCGGTGCGTATGAAAATGTCGAACGTGGAGACGAGGATGAAGTGCCAGATCGCCTGAATGGAGGCGTCGGCAAGGGTAATGAGAATCTCGTACTCGCTTTTTATGGTGATGTATGCGATGTATCCGATAATGATTATTTTGAGGATGTTTTTTATGGTTTCTACGATGGAGCGCATAGAAAAGAGGCGTTTGATTCCGCTCAGCGGATTGATTTTGGAGAGCTTGGGGATGATGGGCTCGAATGTGAAGAGCAGCCCTATCTGTATGAGGTTAGCGATGAGCCCGGCAATGAGGACAGCGCCGAGGATCGGGAGCATGAGCTTTATGGTGAGCATAACGGAGTCCCGCGCGAGCTCCATCAGCTGGCCGAGGCTCATCTCGTGTTCGGTAAACATGCCAATGCAGAGGCGCAGGAAAGCCGTGAACTCCTGCATCATCCACGGGCCGGTTATCCGCAGCATAAAGATGGCAGCGAGAAGCACAAACACCGAGTTTATGTCGGTGCTCTTGGCCACGTTCCCCTTTTTGCGGGTGTCCTCCCGCTTCTTTGGGGTTGGGGCCTCACTCTTTTCTTGCGATGAGTCGTCGGCCATCTGGGCGGCCTACCTGCTTTCGCTGGATTAAGGCTGATAATTCAGTATAATTATTACCACAATAAAATAATATATTTCCCGGAATTCAATTAAAAAACGAGATTGACTGATGATCGCGCCGCTTGCGGCTATTCGAACAGCGTTTTGATTTTGGACCAGTTGGTTCTCTTTGTCGGCCTGTTTACCGAGGTTGTCTTGTTTTGGGACTGGGATGATCTGGGCACAGACAAAGCGGTCTGGGCTGCCGCGCTGTCGGCCTTTGCGTTGAGGGACGGGGCCGTCTGTTGGGCGGACGCGCCGAGCGCGAGGGTAAATATCGCCGTTATTACTAAGATTTTAGTTCTCTTCATGGCCGCCTTTTACCGTTTTTTGGGTGGATGGTAACACCACATTTATATACAATATACTATAATGTTTGATAAAAAGCAAGTTTTTTTTAAAAAAATGTTTACGGCGGAACGTACGATTCCGCCGTAAACGCCTTTTTCTTACCTTCTGCCACGGCCGAACTGGATGCCGGCAGCTTCATCATCCTGCTGCGTCTGCTCTACAGGGGCGTCCGCGTTCCGGGTGAATTCGGGCGGCGGCGGGATCGGCACCGGCATGTCCGCAGCGGCGTCCGGCGCACCTTCTCCCCCTATGTTTTCGGGGAGTTGGCGGCGTTTTGCCGTGAACTTGCGGCCATGCTGCATCTCTTCGGGGGCCCCCGCGTCGATGTTTTGGGGCATCGTTTCCGGGGCCGTGGCGCCTGGGGCCGCGGAGTCGAATTCGGGCTTAGGCTCAAACTCGCGGGGCGGGCGTTCGGGCCTGCCGTCCCTGCGCTGGCCGCCGCCGTTAAAATCGCGGCGGCCGCCTCTGTCCCCTCCTCTGCCGTCCCTGTCCCGGCCATCCCTGGAGCCGTTGCCGCTGCCGCCACGGTTCTGGGGGCGTCCGTCCCTTAAGCCGTCCCTTGGGCCGCGGTCTTCCCTCGGACCCCGGTCGTCTCTGGGGCCGCGGTCTTCCCTCGGGCCGCCGGATCCGTCCTGGATCCTCTTGCGCACGTTCTCCTGCTCGCGGTTCACGTTGTTCAGCTTCATGTTGATGTCGCGCAGACGGAGCATCGAAGTGTCGGTCTCCACCTGCTGGCTCTGCTGCTGGGGCCTTTGCCCGCTTCCGCCCTGTCTGGGCTGCTGCTGCCTGTCGCCGCCCCTGTTCTCGCCGGGCTTCCTGTTATTGCCGCCGGCGCGCTGGCCGCCCTCTTTCCTCTCGGGCCTGCTGTCGCCGGCCTGCCCCTCCTGCCGCCTGTGCCCGTGGTGCGGACCGCGGCCCTTGCCCTTCATACCGGCAACCATCAATATAGTTATCAACTGCAGTATGATAACAACAAGCACTGCTACTGCTACAAACATTAAATTTTCCATCGTTAAAACCTTTCCAATTCTGATAGTACCTCTCTAAAGTGTTCGATGAGGACTACGCGATACCCTATCAAAGAAATTTGGGCGTTTTCCGGCAAATCCGCAAAAAAACTGTCAAAACCCCCTTTCAATAAAGAAAAAAACTCCGCCGGACCGGCGCGCCACAAACCAATGCCGCCAAACGGGCATACCCGCGCATCCATGGAAGCAACCTTTTTTATTGCCGGCTCTGTACCGCGCCGATATAATGTTTCGCACGCTGGCCGTACCGCCGTACATAACCTGCCCTACTTCTTGCCTCCCAGCTTCTCAAACTCCCGATCGATCTCGTCGGCGATGTTGATAAGCTTCCTGATAGCCCTAAGCCTCTTATTGATAATGACCACCTTACTCCATAGGAAGATAAGGATAAGAGAAAAAAACAGGAAATTGATGACCCAAAGAAATTTTAACAGTTCTTCTTCCATGCGGGTTCAATGCCTATTGCCTGTAGGGCGGTTACGATAAATAGGTTGCATGTAAATAAAATAATATATGGCGCCGGGGGATGCAAATTTTTTTTAGCCCATCCGGTATTCCGCCTCCCTGGTATAGACCGCCCCCTCGCTCCTAAGGAGGCTCGAGTACAGGGCAAACCCCGAAACCATGAACGGCTCCGTCTCAAACAGGGCGTTTTTTGCGAGGAATCGGGCCAATTTCTCGTCCGAGGCGGCGCTCAGGCGGGCTATCGTTATGTGCGGGTGAAACTTTTTATCTTGGGGCGGGAGTCCGGCCTTGGAGGTCAGGCCCCGCTCTATATGCTTTTGGAGGCGGATCAACCCGTCGCCGCCGGATATCCCGCACCATAAAACCCTCGGCTGGCCCCTGGGGGGGAAGAAACCCGTCGATTTCAGGGTAAGGGTGAACGGGGCGAAAGTCACGGTTCGGAGGACGCTGTCGATACTTTGGGCCGCCGCGCCGTCCACGCCGCCGATGAACCGCAGGGTGATGTGCAGCTTGTCGTCCTCCGTCCACCTCGCCCCGGGGATCGCCTCGTACAGGCCGGCGATGTCATCGCGGATCCGTTCAGGCAGGCCGGCGGCAACGAAGAGGCGCGGCATCCGCTACTCCTTCTTTTGGGAATAACCCTGGTTATAGCCGTAGGTCTTGAGAATCTTCTTCTCGGCGAACATCATCGTCATCTTGACCGAACGCTCGATCCTGAACAGGACTAAGCAGATCATTACGAAGAACGATACCACAACGAACGACAGGATCAGGTAGATCACCAGCATAATGTCGAATGTCATATTCGGCTCCTTTCCATATCTATATACCGCGCCCCGGATCCATGCTCGGGAAACGGGTCCGGTTGCTGTTGTACATCATGTACCCCGCCATCGCAATCATCGCGCCGTTGTCGGTGCAGAAGTGCGGCGGCGGGACTATTACGTTATCCGCTCCGAAGCGTTTTTTCAGCTCATCCCTCAAATAACCGTTGCAGGCCACGCCGCCCGCTGCGGCCACGGTATTGATACCGGTTAATTTCGCCGCGTCTTCCAAATTGCCGGCCAGTGACTTGACGACGGTACGCTGGAACGCATCGCATAACGCCGGGCGGTTATCCTTAATATAATCTATGCTGTTCTCAGAAATGAAATTTTTTACCGCCGTCTTCAAACCGGAGAAGCTGAAGCAGAGGGATTTTTCAGGGGAGGTGAAGCGGGCGATGGGGAATGTTATCTTGTTTTTGGGGCTTGATGATGATTTTCCAACCGCGAATTTCGCCGCCTCCGCCTCTATCATCCGCCCCGCCGGGTACGGGAAGCCAAGCAGTTTGCCCACCTTGTCGAACGCCTCGCCCGCGGCGTCGTCTACCGTATGGCCCAATAATTCGCAGTTGCCGGAAGACAGGTATTTGTAGACCGCCGTGTGGCCGCCGGAAGCCAGCAGTACTAAGAACGGGGGGACAACATCATCCTGCCGGTCAATAAACAGCGAACAAATGTGGCCTTCAAGATGGTTGACGCCGGTTACCGGTATACCGTAAGCGGCGTGCATCCCCAAAGCGAAACTGACGCCTACGAGGAGCGCGCCGGCAAGCCCCGGGCTGTCGGTCACGGCTATCAAGTCAATTTTATTTGGGGACAGGCAGCAATCATCCAACACCCTGCGCACAAGCCCGTCAATCTTCTCAAGGTGCGCGCGCGAGGCCACCTCGGGGACGACGCCGCCGTAGAGGGCGTGCTCGTCTTGAGTGTGCGTGAGGGCGGCCAAAACTTTGCCGTCTTTGAGGATGGCTGCGGATGTCTCGTCGCAGGAGGATTCTATGCCTAATGTAATCATCGGTATTGATTGATCCCGGTAACCCCCCGCGTAACGGGCGCGATATAAATCATGCCCGTATGGGAGGATGCCTGGTGATTATCCGTTCACGACGCTCCTGATATTCTGCGGCAGCAGGAACGCGCCGGAGTGCACCTCCGCGTTGTAGTAGAGGCACGTATCGGCGATCATCTTGAACCGTTCCGCGTCGAAGCTGTCGATCCCGCCGTCTACGCCGCCCTTGCCATTGCTCGCCATGACAAAGCTGCAGACCCCCTCCGGAAACGAGCGGAGCACGGAGATGTAGGGCCTGTAGTGGGCAAACGCGGCCGACGCGTGCGCTATCGTCTGGCGGATCATGTCGGGCCGTATCACCGGCGAGTCGGTCTGGAGGACTACTATCCCCTCCCCCCCTGCCGCCTTGGCGACCTTTGCGAAAAAGCCGGCCGTCTCAAGGCTGCGGACGGGCCCACCCGGGTCGTAAGAGTCTACGAGGATGACGTCAAACGCACCCTTCCCTACACCCTTGAGATACTCGTAACCGTCGTTTATCACGACCTCAGTCCTGGGGTCGGCAAACCCCGCCGCGAAAGACGGGATGTGCGCTTCGACAGTCTCCTTTACGAGGTTATCTATCTCCACGACCACCACCTTCCTGACAGACGGGTATTTGAGGACTTCCCTCAGGCTCCCGCCGTCGCCGCCGCCTATGATGCATACGGTCTGCGGGTTTTGGTGCGCCGTCATCGCGGGGTGCACCATCATCTCGCTGTACGGCTCGTAGTCGCGCTCGGTGAGCACAACCGTCCCGCCGAGGCAGAGCGTAAGGCCGAAACGGTACGTATCGAGCACCTCAACCTTCTGGAACGGGCTCGCGCCGCAAAAGACGGGCTGCTTGATTTTAACGACAAGACCGGAGTGGCCGCAAACGAGGTTTTGAAGCCACATCGACGTTTCATTCTCCATGGGACAGCTGATAAGACTGCTCATAACGATTACCCCCTGTATTTTATCAACAATAATTAACTAATCAGCGACCGGGCGCGATAAATCGCGCCCCTGCGAAACACCTGCACACCGTTTAACAAATTATTCAACTACAACTAATTTCGCCTTGGGGAAACCGTTGAAATTGCACGAACTCGCGACCGTGTACGCGCCCATCGACTCAAAAACAAGAACGTCCCCGATCTCCAACAGCGGCAGGCTGATATTTTCGTACAGCACATCTATAGAATCGCAGGTCGGCCCGGCCAGAACCGAGTTGTACCGCTCCCCGGGGCGCGTCAGGAACATCGGGTAGTCGGCGTGGTCGAACATCTTGCCCGAAAAGCTGCCGTATATCCCCTCGTCAAGGTAGTACCACCACGCGCCGTTGCGGTACGACCGCCCCATCACCTTCGTCGCCAGCGTCATCGTAGGCCCGCTGAGCACACGGCCCGGCTCGGCGATCACCCTGTAATTCGTGAAATATCTTGACAAATAATCGACAATGGGCTGACAAAACGCCGCCATCGGCAGCACCTGCGTCAGGTACGATATCGGAAACCCTCCGCCTATGTCGATTATCTCTATGTCAATACCGGAGAGCGCGGCCTTGCCGCAAATATCCTTACAGTACTCAAGCGCCTCAATGTACTTGAGCGGATTTTCGTTCTGCGACCCGGCGTGGAAAGAGATGCCCTTGACCTTGAGCCCCATCTCATGCGCTTTCTTAATAACATCGAACATCTTCTCCGGCGCAACACCGAACTTCTGCGACAGATTGACGAGACAGCCGGGGTTCTGTATGCTCATCCTGACAAGCAGCTCAGCCTTATCCTTATATGGTATGAACTTCAAAAGCTCATCCTCATTGTCAACCACAAAAATCTTCAGCCCGTACTCAAGCGCGTAGCTGATATCCCCGTCCCGCTTGATGGGGTGCGTGTGGATGCAGCGGTCCGCGCTGATTTCCAGCCCCTTCAGGATGTCGATCTCACCGTTCGAGCAGACGTCGAAAAAACTGTTCTCTGCGTTGAGGATAGATATCAGCTCCGGCTGCGAGTTGGATTTGACGGCGTAATAAAGGTCAACGCCCGGCAGCGCCGCCGTGAGGTTGCGGTACGCTTCCCGCGCCCTGCTCTCCGAGAGAAAGAGGACGGGCGTGCCGTGCTGCGAAGCTAATTCATGTACCCGGCTGAATTCCATAATAGCTTATTTCATCTCCTTTGACGATGATTGTCAACATCACACCGCACCTGTTATCTGGCGCCCTTCAGCCTGCCAAGGACGTCTCGATAACCGTCCAGCACATTCCCCAAATCGCGCCTGAACCTGTCCTTGTCTAACTTTTCGTTCGTATCAGCATCCCACAGGCGGCAGGAATCAGGCGATATCTCATCACAAAGAATTATCTCGCCCCCGCACCTGCCGAACTCAAGTTTGAAATCGACAAGCTTAATACAGGCCTTAGCGAAAAACGGGATCAAAAGCTCATTGACCCTCAGCGCCTGGCGGTACATCACGTCCATCTCGCCGGAAGTTGCAAGGCCGATGGCGGTGATCTGGCTCGCGTTAATCATCGGGTCGCCCAGTTCGTCGCTCTTATAGCAGTACTCCACTACTATATTTTTCAGCGGCGAGCCTTCTGGGACGCCGTACTTTTTTGAGAAGCCGCCGGCCGCCGTGTTGCGGACTATCACCTCTACCATGACGATCTCCGCTTTCCTTACGAGAACGGAGGTATCGTCAATCACCTTTATAAGATGCGTTTTGATGCCGTTTTCAGAGAGATAGCCGTATATGATATTCGATATCTCCGAATTCAGCCTGCCCTTGCCCGCAAGTTCTTCCTTCTTCTCGCCGTTAAAAGCCGTGGCCGTGTCCTTATACCTGATGACAAGGCTGCCGTCATCGGGGCCCCGGCAGATTTTTTTCGATTTACCTTCGTATATTACACCGTCCATAATTTATCCTTTGTATTGATGTCAAAATTTTTTGTATTGACGCATATTGGAAACACTGCGCCGCCCTAACGTAAAAAGTTATCCGGGAACTCCGGTTTTGCATCGGTAATGACACGCGCCGGTTTCGATAATATCTCACTTATGTACGGATAGGGCGTCAGCATGGATGCCTGCGTGGCCCCGTTGTACATCTTCAAACCCTTTATACCGTACTTCGCCAGCTTCCTGTCAACGGCAACCGGCCTGATTCCCGCCATGTCAACACCGTCGGAGGCCGCAGTTACCGACCACAGCACCGCGTACATCTGTATATAAACATAGTGCGTGTTGACATGCCTGAATGCCGCACCCAAAGTTTTTTTGATGCTGGCGAACGCCGCCGGCCTCGCAACCGGAGACTCGGAGTGCATGACGAATATCCCCGACTTGTCGCGCATAGACCGCCTGGCCAGCCTGTAAAACTCCCGCGTGTAAAGCATAACCGACGGGCCGAACGGGTCGGTCATATCCATTATCACCACATCGAACTCGCCCGGGTGGTCTTCGGTATACTTACGCCCATCCGTTATGTTGACGTTAACCCGCGGGTCGTCAAAGCAGTTTTTGTGTACGCCGCCCAGATACTTGCGCGAAAAGCGGACCACACCCTCATCGAGCTCGGCCAGCTCTACGCGCTTTACAGTAGGGTACTTGAGCACCTCCCTGATGATCCCGCCGTCTCCCCCGCCCACCACCAGCACGCTCTGCGGCTTGGGGTGGCAGCACATCGCCGGATGCACCATGGGTTCGTGGTACATAAAATCGTTCTTCTCGGCGGTCTGCGTAATATCATCCAAAAGCAATACCGTCCCAAACTCGTCGGTATCAATAAGCTCTATCTTCTGGTACTTGGTAGACGCCTTGCGCAGCGTCTTTCTTACGGTATAAAAATACCCGAAGTTCGGGTTCAGCGCCTCGTGGTATAAACGTTTCATTTTCGATATGCTGTGCATACTAAGACTCCCTCTCAAATATGTTCCTGCACTCAAAGATCTCCTGCATCTCCTTTTTGAGGAGCGTACGGACTTTTGTCTTCTCGGCCTTGGCCATCTTTGCGGCGTCGGAGCCGAAGATATAGTTCTCAAGTTTCATGTTCTTGAGCTGCATCTTGGAGTGGAAAATATTATCCGACATTACGTTAATGTCGTACGCTGTGTATTTGTCCAATATTTCGTCAGATATGTAATCCTGAATAGAGGTAATATCGTGATCAAGGTAGACCTTTCGGCCCTTAATGTCGCGCGTAAAGCCGCGCACGCGGTAGTCTAAAAGCACTATATCTGAATCGAAGCTGTCTATCAGGAAATCGAGCGCGCGCAAAGGCGAAATCGTCCCGCAGGTAGATACGTCTATATCGACCCGAAACGTAGCGATCCCGTTGGCCACGTTGTTTTCGGGGTAAGTGTGCGCTGTGATGTGGCTCTTGTCCAAGTGCGCCACGGCATCCCCGCCAGCCGGGTGGTGCCCCTCGTTAATAAGCACCGTAACGCTCGCGCCGCGCGGGACATAGTCCTGCGTCGAAATGTTCACGATATTCGCCTCTATGATGCTTGTCACCTCTTCAAGTATGCTGCGCAGCTTCTCTGAGTTGTACTCCTCGTCGATGTACTCAAGGTAATCAATCTGCGACGACTTCGACGGCGCATAGCAGACATCGTAGATATTGAAACTGAGCGATTTAGTCAGGTTGTTGAACCCGTACAGCCTTATCTTTCTTCCGCGGCAATGATTGAGCACGCTAACCTCCACTCGTCAGTTTTGAGTGTGGAGTTTTAAGTTTGGAGTTAAATAATTCCACACTCCACACTCCAAACTCCAAACTCAAAAGGTTATACCTCATTAATATAAAGCGGCTTGTACCCGCGGTACTTACCCCCGATGTAATTCATGATAATGACCTCCGTCCGCTTGTTGCGCTCTATGTTTATCACAAGGCGGTCGGCGAAAAGCCGGCACATGTGCAGGCCCCGGCCCGACTCGTCCATGAAACCCTCGCCGGTGATCTGGCGGTGCAGCTTGTCCAAAACGATGTCCCGCGTGAGCGCGCCGCACTTGTCGAGCACGGTAACAGCGTACTTTTCAGTATCGTACCCCAGTTCCACAAAAATGTACTCCGCCGGCTCAAGCTCCACCTCGGTAAACTGCGAGTACTTCTCTATACCGCCCGCCCTTGTAGGAGCGTGATATATAGCGTTCATTAGGATTTCGTCAAGTACGATCTTGGAATCCCCCGCGTTCCCGAACTTCTCCCCTACAATCTCCACTATGGCGTCGCGGGCGGCGCGCGCCTCAGACGACGATTTGATGCAGTACTTCTCAAGAACCTGCGCCTCGCCCTTGCGCAAATAGCGCTCCGCACCGAATATCTCCCCAGTTAGGAGGCCCATGATAATGTCCTCGATCTCGTCGAAGTTGAAGGGGACCGTCTTGGGGATGATGCTGCTCACCGCCCCCGACCGCGCGAACGCGACGTAGTCGTCGATGTTGGAAGAGGTAAGAAGCGCCCGCTTCACGTCCGGGTAGCGCGCCTGCACCTCCGTCAGGAAGTCGGGGCCGTCCATGCCGGGCATGTTGATGTCGGAAACCACAAGGTCATACCGCGCGCGCCCCAGCATCTCCAGCGCCGCCGCCGCGCAGTCGGCCGTGTCCATCTCCTCAAACTTATCGTTGAAGTACGCCGACAGCATAGAACGGATATAGTCCTCGTCATCGACAAACAGCACCTTGTAATCCGCCATCTTAATGAACCCTCATCTGATTTTGGTTATCCCGGCGCCACAAGCACCGGCCCATCCTTATAATATATATAATGGGATAGCCCGATATTGCAAAGATATAAAATAATAACTATCCCCACCAAAAAACAAATTCCCCGGAAAATAAAAAAGCCTCCCGGGCGGAAGGCTTAATTATACGGACCGGACGGGACTTGAACCCGCGACCTCCGGCTTGACAGGCCAGCGTTGTAACCAGCTCTACTACCGGTCCTTTTTTCCAGATTTATCCAATGGGCGATGTAGGATTCGAACCTACGACCCCCTGCTTGTAAGGCAGGTGCTCTATACCAGCTGAGCTAAACGCCCTATTTTTTCGTTTCATTGCCGTCTTCGCCGCCCTTCCCGTACCCGTACAGCATCGCAAACGGTATAAGGCCGCAGTAGACGATTACAAGGATGACGGGCGCCACGCTCTTCGACAACGGGTTCTCCGCAGGTCCCTGGCCGAGCAGCAGGTAGCCTATGAACAGAAGCACGGCGCAGAGCCCGAACATGTAAAAATTCGTCCTTGAAAACAACCAGTTATTCACAAGCATCTCCGTATAAATACTGTTTTTGTCCGCAAACAGCTCCCCACGGACTATACAAATTTAATAAATGGCGGTTACAATGTCAATACTTTTTTAAAAAAAATTTGATTTGGGCCAAAATCCGGCAATCATGGCCCGGGCGGCGGGGCTTTTTTCCCCTCCAGTCCCGCTATTTTCGCCTCCAGTCCCGCAATCCTCTGGCCGCTGACCTTCATTGACTCGTTGAGGAGCTGCGCCAGGCCCTGCATCTGGTCGCCCTTGCGCAGATAGATGACGTCGTCGTACTTGCCGTTTATCACGTGGCGGCAAGCCTTTTCGAAGCGGAAGACCGGGCCGGCCAGTTTGTGGGAGAAAAAGACGGTCATCATCACGATCTGCAGCACCACGAGCAGGATGCCCGCGCCGAAGACCCACATGAGCGTCCCGGCGAACTCCTTGCGGATGTCGCCAAGGTTGCCGAAGTCGCGGACTTTAACCTGGACGTCATCAATGATCTTCCGGTACTGCTCGACCGTCGGGTGTTCCTGATCCTGCGTCTGGGACACAATCGTGCTCTCGATCTCGCGCTTCATGATCTTGGCGGAGGTCGAGATGATCGTCTGGGACGCCAAATATAGCGTGAGCAGCATAAAGACGAGCATAATCAGCATCGGGACGAGAAATGTCACCATGTAGCGGCCCTGCAGGCTGCGGTCGATGAAAAAGTGCTTCCGGGTGAACGACTGCTTTGTCATAACTGTACTCCTTATTATATATGATGATATTTTTGTTTCAATACCATAATTACGTCCCCCAACACCTATTTATTCGGGTACTCTATCCTTGAATGAAATATACCTTGCAGCACGGGCATAAATCCATCGGTAATGTCATTTCTAACTTATCTAACTTATTTATTTTCAACGACTTACAATTATTATATCCTACTCAGCTATAGGGGTAAAAATTGCCGTTTTTACCGCTTTTTCGGGCCTGAAGGTAAACTGAAGGTAAACTTTTTTAGAGTAAAAATTGTCAAGTAACGGTAATTTTTACCCCACCTCCACCATAGGGATTGATCCCATACCCTTTCACGGATTAGCAGCCTAACCGCCCAAACTATCTTAATATATGTTATGGGAGAGCATCGGCGCAACTATTTATTTAGGGTCGGTATAAATCCATCTCATAGGGTCGGTATAAATATCTGAAATAAGGGTCGGTATAATGCCACTAACCCTATCACGTTTATTATATCTTATAAATCCAGTTTATAAGGCCCTTAGAACCTCGCCAGAGCCCTTCCCTACCCTAACCCCGCCCCTCGGCTATAAAATTGATTCTCGGCGAAGTTTCGGGGGTTCTTAGCGGGCTGTGATAACCTTGTAACAATCCCCTATTCAGGGAAGTCTAATATACGGGAGACCGTCTATGATTAGAACATTGTCTACTGCGCTGGTGGGGTTATGTGTTCTATCCCTTGCGGGATGTGCTGCGTCTGTACCTAAAACGGCAGAACCGATACAGAAATATTGCAGTATGCGGAATTGGGAGGACAGACAATGTGCGTTACCTCCAAGTGAACGAGGCGTCTGTGAACTACACGCTACAACTGGGGACAGCGAGCTTTATTTAGACTGGCGTAATAGACCTATGCCGGGGTCGCAATATTCCCCTTATAACTCTACTAATACATATTATTGCGATTATTGCAAGATATACCACGCCGTACCGTTATCAGGTAGACACCAACACAATGCTCATTGTTGTGAAACGCATAGTAGTTATTCGTATAAAAATAAATATGACTGCCGCTGAATCACTTTTTCAAGTGTATCCTGTTATGGCACGCCAGACATAGGGAAACAAGGTATTGATCATCATACGGCGAGTCCCCTCTTGCAATCAATACTTCCCGTTCCGGTTCATGGTGAACAAGCTGGGCAGATACTACAAGCCCCCGCTCCTTACATAATCTACATAATGGTTCTTCCTGTCGGTGTCGCTTAGATACCTTTATCCATTTCGCATTATGGTAGAAATCATAACTCTCCGCCGTCTTCGTTTCGTCTAATGACTTCCACGGAGTCCGCTTATGTTTATCACAATATCCCGGCTTAGATAGTAATGTATTACATCCCACCTTACGACATTTTATTGATGGGCGGTTAGGCATTTTAGATTAAATAGGAACTGCGTATGCAGTAATAGAGATTCCTGCTACTAATTCAATGACTGTGGATACGCGCACATTATTTGTAGTGATTGAAATTCCACCTGAAATAAGTATAAGTTTCCCCTCGCCTATATTGTTTTCCCACGCGGTAAGGTTATAATATCCGTACTTCGCAGTAAAGTCATAGCCGAAAAGTTTATTATTATTTAAAAAAGATTGCGAAGCTGATGGTGGTGTGTCTTGATTACTATTATTATTATACGGAAAAAAGTTATCGTCTACGTCGTTACCATAAAAATAATAACATGCGCCAGGATTAGGAAGTGATTTCCCTGATGGTGTTACATTCAGCACTAATTTATGGTCTTTCGGAATCAATAAATTGGTCATACACAACGCATAATATTGTGATGACATATAATTCTCTGGAAATGAATATCTGTTATCAAGTAATCCGTGTATAGAGGTACTTCTAACTAATGCCGAATTAAGATAATCTATATTGTTTTCAATACGATTAAAATCTCCGTGCGTAACTCCTTCTACCGTCCAGTTTGTCTTAGGTTTTATCCATGCCATTTTATTATCTCCCTTTTTAAATTAATGTAGGTGATGTAAAAAGTAATGCACTACTATTTAGCGCGTCCCCGCCAATAACCAGTCTATTATTAGAATAAGCGGCAGAATATAGATTAGCATTACCGATTAAAGATGATGGAGGGTTAGAAAAAACGCTCCAAGAATTTAGATTATTTTTCGCAGATATTACAATAACACCATTATTTCCGGCAGCTAATAATTGGTCTTCATAAAATAGTATACCGTTTAAATCAGAACCTATATTAAAACCGCTATTTAATAGAGTCGGTGTCGTACCAGCTGCCGGGTTATTTCCTAAATCCAATATACGAGCCGAGTTAAAACTACTAATATTAGCCGTTCTTGAAAATACAATAAATCTATTAACAATATATTTAATTCCGTTTAAAGTCCCTTGCTGCGTCACGGTAAATGTGATTGATGTCCATGCCGATCCGTCTGTAGAGAAATAACAACTATTCTGCCCCCCGGTAGTAGACGAACGCACCGCTACCCATTTACCATTACCATAATCTATGTATCTATTTAAATTAGTAGTCGTACCTAATACGGCAGAACTCGAATTTATCCAGTTTATACCATCTGTAGAACGTGTTGTATATCCATCGGTCGCTACCGCAATAAAAATATTACTATCTGTAGCTATATCTGTAAGAGAAACGGAAATACCCGATACAGTAGCGGAACTCCAGTTTATCCCGTCTGTAGAACGAACGATTCTGCCACCAGCCCCCACCGCTACATAAACGCCATTATTATATGCGATACTGTTTAAATTATCTGTAGTACCTGAATTCCTCACCGTCCAGTTTATACCATCCTGCGATGTGATAATACTTCCACCGTTCCCCACCGCTATAAAGACACCATTATATATAATTTTATTGATGGTGAAATTAGATAATCCTGAAACGCGCTCCCAATCATAACCGGGCATCAGTTCTTTTTCGTCTTTGTCCGAACTTGTTTTATATTGCTTACCGTTAAAATACAATGTCGTATATAGTTTATTGTCAATATATAAAGATGGTAGTTTCTGCCCGTTGATATATATCATATTATTACACTCCCTCATTAATATTGAATACGAGAACGCCTTGATTATTAGCGGAATAGTTTTTAGCGTCTGCCGTATCTGCGAACGTATTAAAATGAAAACGTAGATAATTATTAGCATTATATCCACCCAGTTTGTTACTATCGGCAGCGGTATCTATTTTATTTAGCTTGCTATTATCTAAATCGGTAATAGCGGAATCAAGTCTATTTATAGAACTCGTATTGATACCTATCTGCGATATTGTGGACGGATTCGGTATAATACTTTCATAGCCATTCCATTTATTTCTCTCATTATTAGATACGTGTATAATTGTATCTGAATTATGTGCATCTACTTTATTATCAAGGCTGGCACGTAGGGAAGATTCAGCGGAAAGAGCCGATACAGTAGCGGCGTTCTCCGCTTTTATAAGAGATTCTATAACAGAAACGGACAAATCATCGTATGGTATCCCTTGCGGAGGCTTTTTATAGGAAGTAGAAAGAGCCGTTTGTAATGCCATTGTAGTAAAAATAATTGGATTAGCTGAATCTGTGTTATTTACAGAAATGAAAGTTTCGCCTGAAACTGTATTAATTGACGATATACCTCCACTACTACTACCACTTGTTACTGTCTTATATTCGCCATTGTCTGCGAGATATTTAGAACCGTTACCATCCTTTATAATTATTTTAGCCTTTTCTACCGAGTCTTTTAAAACGGTAGTAGAATTTAATTTAATATCGGTAGACGTTCCAGCTATTGAAATAAGGGTTTCTCCATCCGCTATATTTACAGACTGTACTCCCCGTGCTTCTACTGTCGATACATAAAGATTATTGTCAGTACCTAATCCAAGCGCGTTATTATTATCATTACTTATAAAATCAGCTGGATTTACAGTATCACTAACTACTTCTATCCATTCCGTATCTTTTCTACCATATACTTTTCCGTCCTCTGGTGCATCCTGAATATGGCCAGCATTTTCTAAAATAGTAATACGTGATTGTGTATCAGTAATGGACTCCAATAAATTAGTATTAGCATCATTTATAATTGTATTCAGATTATCAAGATTAGCGTCCAATATCTGTAAGTCTTGCGCGTGTTCAGATACTATATTACTAAGGTTATCAAGATTAGTTTCTACTGTCTGTATTGTCGATTCAACTTTCAATATCTCTTTATTAAGATTTACAATATCGGATTCCTTCGCAATATCAGTTATTTTAACTGAAAATGTTTTTTCGTTATAACTTACAGGGAACACACCATTATTTACATCCGAAATCCCCACCTTCTGTAAATCGCTTATTTTTATTGTATTCATAATTTATTCCTTTTCACCTGATCTTTCTTTTAATGTGTCAATAATGCGAATTAAAACTTTCGGTACTTTTATTCCTAATACATTACAATTTTCTATAATAGATACAATTTCGCCAGCAATATAAAATAATATAGCCATATTTCTAACTAATTCCGTTTCAAGCAATAAATCAATATGGTAACATATTATAATAATTGCGAAGATACAGCCTTTTTTAAATGCACCCCTCCACATCGCACTACTACTAAGAAAGCCGCTAATAGATTTAGATGATTTACCTTTTAACGCTACGCCAAACCCCAATACAATATCTATTACAATACAGATAATTAGAGTAGTTAGGGCCTCCGTCCACCCCCCTAATATCGTACTGATAGCACCGCCAACAATCGCAATAAGACTATACGCTAAATATTCGTTTGAGCCGATATAATCTTGCATCTTATTCTCTCTCCCCTTTCTCTATCTCTTCTACAGTTTTCGATTGTATTTCAGTAGTTTCTACTACCGCCTGTAAATCTCGAATACCACCTTCTACCATTAGAAGCTCTTGCGTCATCTTATTAATATTTTCTTGATATTGTGCGATTATCTCTTTATCCCTGTTTATCGCAGTAACAATTTGATTATGGTAATCCCGTCTATCCTGCAATAATTGTAAAACTTTCTCCATTTTTATTTCCTCTCGAAAAGGTTCATTTATTATATGATTAACTTTCACATCACAATCTACATAAATTTTATATCCGGCTTTTTTCGCAGAAATGCAGAATCCTACATCTTCGCCGTGCCATTGCGCCTCCTCTTTACCATCGTTATTAATATAAGTCAGTATGCCTTCCCGAAAATAAGGGAAGTCTATATTCTCTAATACTTCCCTTTTAATTAGGAGAAAACCAGCCCCCACCCAGTCCACTTCTTTTAATCCGGTAGAATCCCATTTTAGAAATCCGTCTTTGTGAATTGTACATCCTGTATATTGAAAGGTTCCCGCCACTCCGTAATTATTGTTATATCTAAACTGATAAAAACCACTAATAATATCTACGTTTCTATTTACAAGAGCCTGTACGTCTTCGGGATTAAACTCTATATCCGAATCTATACACATATAATAATCATAGTCGTAATGGCTAAGAGATTGTTTTACAAGAGTAGACATTCCGTCATTAGTTCCATTAGAACGTAGTACCGATATAGACGCTCCCTGTACTTGATATATATCTGCTCTTATACCGTTATATGCTTTTAATTTAACGAGGCTATCTTTACATTGTGGTAATATATCGCTATTATTAGCATACGGCACTACTACACGGATTTTATTATTATTATTTACCATGTCGCCACCGTACTAAATGAGCCTGTCGCCCCTCTTTTCTGTAATTGTAATTGATTAGTAGAGGCAATATAGAAAAAACGCATGGCTTGTCCTGATATGATGTTACTCCATGTCGCATCAGTCCGTGAAGAAAACATTAATTCAGAAGCCGATAATATTGCAGAACCTCCTGCGGCGGGTGAATTTATCCTCAGTATCGCGTTATTAGACACCGTCTCCATTGTAAGCATTTCATCACCTTTAGAAGCACGGATATATTTCCCATTTGTAGTATCAATATTTCCGGTTGTCGATACATCTCCACCTAAGAACACTCCACCCCCTGCAGGATTAATATCAATTTTATGCGTTGTACTACCTCCCGCGAATCCTTGTATCCAGCCACCGCCCGTGCCTGTAGAATACGCTCCGAAACGTAGACGGTTAGGGGTACTACTCCCCGCATAACTATTAGTAATTTCTAACCCCGGATTAGATGACGTGTTAGAAGATATACTATTGATAAATGTTTTAACGCCTGTAAATGATTGTGCCCCAGCTGAAACTATACCGGAAAGAGTAGCGGACGCATCACGCACACCAATCGCCCCTGTACCACTACCACCTGCCGTACCACCAATAGTGACGGGTGCAGTAGATGTAAGTGATGTAATACCTCCACTACCTGAAATAGTTCTTGTCTGTGTTCCTGTTATATGTCCCTGCGCGTCATATAGTATGTCCCGAACTGTATTTCCTGTAGGATATGATGTAACCGCCGTAATACTGTTACTATGATTAATTGTAACACTACCACTTGTACCACTACCCGATAATCCCGTCCCGCCTGTAACGCCTGTAATAGTACCACTATTATTAGTTTTATTAGCGTCTAACCATCTTATATTTCCGCGAATCGTATTAATAATGCTGTTTAGGCTATTCGTAATATCGGATGTAGACGGTGATGTAGATGTAGCGGTGGCGGTGAAATTATTTATATCACCAACTGCATGATTATGACTTGAGGACGCTTTTCCGTTTAATGTAGATTGTAAATCACTAACGTCAGATATGGCTAATGAAGCCCATGCCTCAGATCCAGCAGTAGAACCTGATTTCAGAAACTTTCCGTTGTTAGTCGTACCCGTTGCGGGAACGTGTTTATATCCGTCTGTGTTTACGTGTGATAATATGCCACTTGATAATGACAATGCTCCTGCTTGTTGCGAGGATGTATTTACAGTTATTTCGGCATAAGCGTCAGCGGTCGCATTAGCTCCCAACAATCTGTTCGCTGTCATTGCGGTCTTATTAGTTCCACCACGCGCAACTGGTAGAGTCCCCGCCGTCAGCTTACTAACATTTAAAGTAGGTATATCATCACTTGTTAGCGCACGCAATGTAGTAGTAATAGATACCGTACCGCTTGTATTAGTAGTAGAACCTGTAACACCACCCGTAAGAGCGATTGTATTAATAGTATTCTGCTTCGCGTTCCAATCCGTAATCTGTGTATCACTTACATGGCGAATTGTAGAATTATCTGTATGAGATATTACACCGTTATTTACTGTTATAGGGGCGGTTCCTGTTATTGCAGCCTTGACTCGTGCATCTGTATAATATAAATTATTTCCCTCGGCTATAACGGATGTAGTTAGATTCTGTATCCCGTTTATTATGCCCTTTATCTCTGTATCGTCATACTTATAAGTAACTGATATTTTATTATCGGTAATATCTACCCCAGAACCAGCAACTAATTGTTCTTGTTTACAATTCCAATATGTGCGTTCTTTTTCTGTAATATGGACAACATCATCTTCTATGTGTTGCTGAAAATCATCTTGATTAACTTTATGTGCAATTATATTTCTAAGTTCTTCATCATTATAAAAACTATTACCACCCCCACCAGTCCCGCCGAAAGTATACTCATCACCGAACCGAATTACCAACTCTTTAGTATCGGAAGCAAACCCTATTTCCCGCGTATCTATACGATTCCCTCGAAACGCGGCTTTTTTATCTATTGCGGTTAGTATTAGCCTATCACTCATATTAATTCCCTTTCCTGCACGTAATGGACTGTCTAAGCGAACCGTCATACTCTGTCTCTATACGCTTCACAATGTAAACATCTTTAACTTTTACTTCTACTGTATTAGTAACAGGGTCGAATTCTTGATATTCGGGTATCTCTACCGCATCTAATATACATAATGAGGTATCGCCGAATGTATCCAGTTCTTGCGATCTATGTGTAGATGAAAAAAGATTTAATATATTATTTCCTATCTCATCTGCGAGTTCTTCAACTTGTATTAGTTTATTTTCAGGATACTCGAACTCTGCCGCGCCGTATTTACCTATACTATTTTCATCTCTATAGGTTTTTATTTTAGGAAAATTACCGCCAACTTCAGCGGGTTTTCCGTCCCCCGCTATTTCGTATTTGTTTACAGTAACATAAACAATATTAGCAAGTTCGTCTCTATTTTCACGGTGTGAACGTGTAATATAATCTTTAGCTGAAATATATCTATCAGGTTGTGACGTCTGAAATGCGTCATCCACTTTAACAATTCTAAGTATATCTCTTAAATTTTTATTTCCGCGATTTTCGGCTATTAATATTTCCGCGTCCGTCGGGGTATCCATATAAATATAAGACATAGAAACTTGCGCTATTGATTTTAAAAGGTCGAAGAAACTCATCTCGGATTTAAAAAAGGCAACTGGAATTATTACGTTGGCCAGTCGGCTGTCTATCTCGAATTCTAAGTCGGCCATATATTTTATACGTATATATAACAGCAATCTATTTATTAATTCTCTAACACTTATATTTAACCAATACGTGTAATCTACATCATTTTTTATATCTGTTTTATATCCATCACATTTTATTAGTGATGACTCGTTCTCATGGAATCCTGAAAATGTATAATCTTGTAATAAGCCCATACGGTCACGACCTGTCGTAGTCGCATTAGAGCCTTGTTCAGATACATTCCATTCCCCCGTCCAATATAAACCTTTCGGAATAAGATGTTCATCTCCGTTATCATCTGTAAATCCGATATAAGGTACTATTTTTCTATTTCTTGTAAGATGTCCGCGGATTGTAGACTTGTAATTGAAAGGAAAATATTGGTTTGTAATATTCTGTAATGTTAAATCAAGTTCATTATAGCTTATATTTCCAACTGGTAAAGTTCCTGCGCTGGATTCAGTTTCTTCTAATATAGATAAATTCACAATATCATCTGAATCATAGTCAGCGATAATCCCTGTATACGCTTCTACGATCTTTACGAACGTATTCGCATGACTCCATTTATTGATTTCTATCTTCATTTTATTAATATTGTTTATCCCCGTAATCTCTATTCTCCATGTACATGATGATAAATCGAACCCATCGGGATAATTAGTATTATTTACAAGTACAGAAGATGTAACACCCTGATAATCAGTAAGGGTAACTGTAAATTCAACTGGATACTCTTTTAAGGCATTATCACCAACTACTACTAATATATTAAATAGCCTATCTTCGAACCCTAATTCTATTGATGGTTTTCGTCCTGTAAAGTTCCCGTTATTATCCGAATTAAAACTTCCCCGCCAGCCCACTTGAAAAGCTGGATTTCTGCCGTCAATCGGCATTGTGTAAAATTCACCATTCAATACGTTGTAATCAGATAAATGGAACCATTTAAAAGAAGATACTGTCGCGGAATCATGTACTTGATTTATATACGGATATTCTACAGTTCCCCGCTGTTTATCCTCATCACTTACATTTAACACGTGTAACGATGTGTCTATAAGATTCCCTGTCCACTCTATTTTTAATCTGGCAACTGGACGGCGAACGGTCTCACTTGCTAATCGTTTTACTGTGTCGGGATTATTGTAATGAATAGCCATATAAGATTATACCTCGTTAAATTCTACTGATACATCACTATATAACCACGTACCAACTGCAAGTAATCTCTTATACCGAAACGGCCTCATTATTACCTTATACTGTTTAAATGTACCACCGCCAGCCGGTTCTATATACAATGTAACTGGCCTCGCATATAATAAAACAGATTCTAATCTCTCTATTACGTCTCTTTCCGTCATATCCCATTTCAGTATGTGCGTTCTTTTTATAGCTCTTACATCTTCTCGTATACTACCATCTGCCGCTTGTTCTTCCCGCGATACCTTATTAAAGCTATATTCATAAGTCCGCCCGAAAGGATTTAATAATTGCGGCGTTTCGTTTCCTATTGCAATCATTATTTTATTGTGTATACTCATTACGCTCTCCCTGTCCGTCTATCTTCATTTATCATTATAGGGGTTATTTTTCGTACCAATTCTTTTATTCCTTTATCATCTGCAATAAGGGTTCCGACGTGTAAATGAATATTATGTGTAGATTGTAATGAATCTGTAAGTTTATCCGCGATCTGCTCTGTACCTCGTTCCAGCGGTAAAACAATTTCATCTTGATTATTTTCCCCGATCTGGGCAACAATACCATCTCTACTTCCCTTAATTAATCCACCATCATAAAACGGTTCGGGGGTTTGTACGATTGCAGCAGTCTGGGCGATACCCAACGCGCCGATAACTCCCGCCATTATGGGCCCTGCTATTGGCCCGAGGTCTGCAAGCGTTTTCACAATAGCGCGAGACGTATCTATTATAGTAGAAAATACTCCAAACGCCTTTTCTCTCGCCGCCTGTTTACGTTGTATCTCTAATTTTTTTTCTTCCTCTTCCTCTTTAAGGGCTTCGAGTCTTTCTTTGCGCTCTTCCTCATCTACAATATTGTTTTCAATATATTCCCGTTGTTCTTTATAGTGTTTGTCTAAGCGTTTATTTTCATTACTGTAAAACTTATTAAATACCGAACCTAATTTACTAAGAGAATCATTTATAATACTTGACCACGTGTTAAAAATACTTATTCTTTCATTAAGTAATTTTTTATCCAGTTCAATAATATTCTTGTTTATCTCGTTCGCTAATTTTACTTTTTCATTTTCGTAATATTCCGTCACCTTAGATGTATCAGCACCGTTTTTATAAGCTGCCTCAAGCTCACGGCTATATTCCTCGTCAAGAATTTTATAGCGAGTCTCTGCCCACCATTCTAATTGTTCTTTTCTGTCCTGTAGAGACGCTTTTTCGGAGTCAACTACACTTTTAGCTGAATCAACTATCTGGTTTAATAATTTTACTTCCCATTTTTTATTAGTTTCTTCGCTGGTTTTTAGTTTTTCAGCTTCAACTTTCTCAATTTCTTCTAACTCTTTTTTATGGGCCTCAATCTGTTTATCAATTTCATCAATCTGTTTATTGGTTGCTTCTTCTTCCAGCTTTTCTCTGCGTAAATGAAAATGAACCCTAATCGCCGATAATTCCTCTTCACTCGCTTTTAATGTCTTAGCCTTTGCAATTTCAACTTCTTCCTCTTTATCGAGGAGCGCAATATCATCTAATACTATTTTATCTATTGCGTCTTTATGAGATAATACAAGTGAGGCCAGTTCAGCTTTCCGCTTTTCCGTTTGTTGCCTGCGCTCTTCTGATAACTTTTTTTCCTTTTCTGCCGCTTCTTCATTTAGTTTGCGCTGTCTGTCAGTAATCGCGGTTGTATTTTTATGTCTTTCCCATTCTTCTCTTGTCAGCTCTTTTAATCCCTTAATTGTTCGCCGTCTATTTTCTTCGCCTAACTCGTCTAATTGTGATTGCTTATTATATGCTCGCCAGCAATTAGTCAACGCTATTGCGTTATCCTCCAGTGCTTTAGTGAGACGTTCATATTCAGCCGGGTCGAATTTGTCTGTGCCTCGTAGTTTTTCGTAATCTTCAATTATTTTTTTAAGTATAGCGTGTTGATCTTGATGTGCTTTCTGCCTGTCACTCATCGCTTGTATATCCATTATCTGCTTGTCAAGTTCTTCTAATTTCTTTTTAGAATATAAGACTGTGCCAGCGAATACGGCCATCGCAGTAGTAACAAGTCCAATAGGGTTTGCAATCATAACAGCCCATAATCCCTTCATAACCCCTGTTAGTGTCGCCGCCGTCATAGTCATAGATTTAAACGCTAATATTAATTGACCAGTTAGCATAAGTGTAGGGCCGAGCGCGGCTATTAATGCACCGATTACCACTACTGTAGATTTCATGGCAGGAGAAAGTTTATTAAACCAGTCTGCGAGTCCTCTTAGTTTATCGGTAACTGATAGCACAATGGGAAGTAATTGTTCTCTAATAATAGGAATTAGAGTACCTTGTATTATCGGAATTGTATCAATAGATAACTGCATAAAGAGAACACCGAATTCCGATTTCATATTAGCTACAGACGCACGGAATTTATCCGCATTTACTAAGGCATCCCCACCTATTACTTTTCCTGTGTTATGTGCTTCATTTCGTAGATTAGCCAACTCCTCAGCCGATAATGATAATACGGGGGCAAGGTCTTTTATATTAGCACCGAATATAGATTGAGCAATATTATTGCGCTCTGTAGCGTTCTCTATCTTGTTTAATTCCCCCAATATCTGGGGAAATAACTCTTCCATACCACGTAAACTACCATCCGAATTAGTAACGCTAATCCCCAGCTTGTCCATAGCCTCGGCAGCAGAACCCGTGCCTTTAGAAATCTCGTCAAGGCGATTAGATAATTTTAGTGTGGTATTTAACAGACCATCACTTGATACCCCTGCAGTTCTCGCTATATGTTCATATTCTTGTAATGAATTAGTAGTAAGGCCAGTCGCTTCACTAAGAGATAATAATTTACTTGCATAGTCGGACGTTTTAAGAGTAAGTACGCCGATTGCAGCAGTAACAGCGGAGAGAGGGGCAGTAATATTTTTAGTAAGTGACGCTCCGGCTTTACTAAGGGAAGTTCCCATCTTCCCCAGTTCCCTTGTAAATTGCTTCACCGAATTTTCAGCGGAGCGTATACCGCTATTAATTTCTTTTATGCCGTCTAAGGAGATTTTACCGACAAGAGAGAAAAATGAACGCTCATCACTCATATTATTATATTCCTTTAAATTTAGCTTCCACACGAGCAGCTACTTCTTCTGCCCTTTTTATCTCAGCTAATCGCTGATTATTACTAACCACTTTCTTTTCACTTATACCTAATGAGATACAATAAGACTCGAAACTTTTACCTTCTTTACCTGCCCCTAATAACCATGCAATAAAGGCAGAATTCTGAAATTCTGCCTTTATTTTTCTGCAATTATCTCGTTGTAAAGAATCCGCAAGTTCCATCCATTCGGTAAATAACATTTCATTGTATTCGCTCGACAACAATCTAAAATGGATTCGAACAGAATCTAATCTTGAATAGTAAGATTCTTTTACTTGTTTATCGTTCTGAATAGCTGCCAAGCACGTGAAAAAAAATCTTTAGATTCTTTCCGTGTTGCAATGGCTTCTATTGTATCAAGTATAGACTCATCTGCGTCAAGATAATCCTTTTCGCTCATTTCATTTAAATCAGCAAACCACGCCACTAATTTATTCCCGCATTTCTGCCAGCATTCGGACAGTACGTCTATTACAAGCGCACCAACTCTATCATAATCAATATCTGTACTTTCCGTATTTTCTGTAGAACCGCCTGAAATTATCATATCTTTTAATTTAGTGTCTTTTAAACTTGTAAGCATATCTACAAGCGTTACAACGTCTTTATTTTTATAAGAGCGTAATTTAATCATTTTTATATTCCTTATACCGTGCCTGTCTTTTCAGGCAGTCTAATAAACCACGGTTCATCTTCGAGAGCATCCGGGGAAATAGAACCCGTAAATGTAATCTTTAATACTGATTCATCTGCATCGGAGAAAGACAAGTTCAATTCACCGCCAGCCATTGCATTTTTCAAACCACATATTACAGGGGCTTTCGTTCCCGACATTTCGGCCACAATAGCTACATCTGTAAATTCGAAATCCGGGATAGTTTTTTCAATCGCTCTTTTAATCTCGTAATAAGTTTCACCTGTAATGGCGGTTCCCGCTTCGTCTTTCGCCGCTCCTACATTCGTATACTCTGCGCCCGGAATAGCAATCTTGAGAATCTCTTTACTAATTTCAACAAGATTTACTGTTAGTGTCGCAGTAGTAGATATTATTCTACGCGCCCCCTGTACTAATCCACCCGCACCATCGAAAGGCATATCTCTCATTTCGGCAGTAACAGAAAATTCATTACCACCGCGACAAGCTCCCAGTTTCGTTCTCTTAGTAGGTGAGTCGTAATTCAAGTATACAACGCCCGAATCCAGCATTAATCTCTCTACCGTTTGGTTTGTGAGTCCGGTTTTCCTCATTGCATTTCTCCTTAATAAGTTTTTATATTTATACTATAATTATTTCTTCTAATTCCGTTACAATAACCCTGCCCATCTCATCAACTAAATATCTTGTAATATCTTCCGTATCTATTATGTCTTCAATCGCTCTCGCGGAAAAGTCCATATTTACAATAGTTAAATTAGGATCACTACCAAACTGATTATTACTATCTGTACTACTTGATGTATTAAATCGTATTCTTATATTCCTGTATATATTATTACTATCTTCTAAAGTTTCACAATTTAATAGGTTTTTTATTTTCGGAATAGCAGATAATACTTTTCTTTTATCAGTATCGTAATCGTAAATATTTATAGATATATTAAACATCATTATAATATCGTCTCCGTGTCTGATCATATTATCTTTAACTACTATGTACGGACACTTTACACCGTCAGGAGCCGATACCGCGAAGACATTATCATTACAATACTTTACAAGTTCTTCATCTGTTTTTAATCTATCTATGAGTATATGTTCAATCATAAAGGTTCCTGCATTATAGCTTGTAATTCCGGTAACATACCATCCCATGTAGGAGCGAAAAACGGCTTTCCTTCTGCATGGCCAACTTTTACGCCGTTCTTTATTATATCGTGCCCATTTTCAACAAGCCACGCATGAGCCCCTTTCGGTCGTGTAAATCCTACATAAGATGATGAATCCGAATTTATATCTTTTATTGAACTTCTTAGATCACCGCTGTCAACTGGTGCGGCATCTCTCAGTTTCCTTTTCGCGATTGTAGCAGCTTTTCGTCTGTTACGCTTCGCCGCTGCAGTCAATTCTTTTTCAATAGCGGTCGCCATACTTTTATAGTTTATCACTATTCCGTTCATCTTATTTCTTGCGTTATAATAATTTTATCCCTGCCGTTTTCGTCTGGGTCTTTTATCGTCAATATGTCTAATATCCTATTTTTAAACTTTATTTTATCGTTCTCGTAGATTGTGATACATCCAGATATTGTAACGGTATGAGTAGCAGATACCGATATAGACTGATACTGTGTTCTCAGCCGCTCGCTAAGAGGAACTACGCTCGCCCAATACGGCCCGTGTTCTTTAGTTTCAGTCTTTATAAATCCAGACTCATTTTTCTTCTCGTCTCTAAGTAATATGATCTTATGCTTACGAGCGGATGGCCTGGATTTATATTCAATTTTATTCATAATACATTATATCCTATACATCGTACAATCTGTATTTTTCTATTAAATTGTAGAAAGTTTTAAACGGGAATTCCCTCTCCCCTGCTCTTGATTCATAATTATATGACACGTATAAAAGTATAGCGTCTTTTATTGGAGAGGGTACTTTATCAATATTATACCCTGCCATATATTCAATTATCACTACACCCCGATTAAAACCATCTGGCAGTATTAGATGGGCTGGCATATTATCTTTTACTAATATTACATTATCTATGTTTATATCTACGAGATTATCTCTTACATTATCTTGATACTTGACTGATAGAAGCTCTTTAACTGGGGAACGCGGTAATGTAATGACGGTGGAAAAATCACCCTCCACTCGTAGTATCCACGTTTTATCTGTAATAGATTGTTTTATGTAGTCTTCAACTAATTCGATCCCCGCTTTTATCCGCGCCTCGAACCATGAATCTTCAGCACCGCGTTCGGCATGGCATTGTAGTAATGCGTCATCTATACTTATTATAGATTCTATATTGGTATTCGGTACGGATAAAGTTAGGGATGTATTAGTCTGCATTTTTCGGCGGTCTTCCTCTCCGTACTGTATTGATAGCGGAGACTGTTTTTAAAACAGAATTAATAACAGCGGATTCAACGGTCTTTTTCTCTGTAGCGATTTCTACAACGGGGATCGGCTTAGTAATTAATGAACCCCTATTATCGCACCAAACGGCAGAAATCACTCCCGCCGCTACAAGCGCGGGAACTTTATCAATATCAATATCAACAATAGAATCTTGCGTATACCATTTATTATTATCTTTAAATGTGCTAATAACTCTATAATACATTTTATTCCCTTGTTTAGAATAGGAGGGAATAATCCCTCCCTATTCCTTATTAATTATTATTGCAATGTTACGAAAGATGAACGGGAAACGCTGTCATTTCCTTTAACAGGTGTCAAGAGCAGGGGCTTTCCGTCTACTCTCCACGATACGAACAAGCGCGTAATACCATCTGCCGCCTGTGTATACGGGTCTGTAAACATACTAAGAGGAGTACCATCCTTAATACCATAACTTGACAGATCAGCGAGAACTATATCGCCACTTGTACCAAGCGCGGGAAGCCTATCACTAAAATAAACAGGATAGCCAAACAGAGTACCCGGAACTCCGTCACGTGCGGACGCTTGCCAGACAAGATTTCCCCCGCCGTCTTTCATTTTAAGCAGAGTAGACATTGTTGAACGTGAAGCCAAGAAAACATAACTACCACCATTAATAGTGAGGGTAAGCATGTTTACAATGTCCTCATAGCTAACAGCTCCTGCAGTCGTTCTCGGCGCAATAGCATTGCAAGGTGAACCGACAAGCCCTACAGGTTGACCAATTCCACTCCCCGCGAGGAAAGCCGTCTCTTCCATGTTAGCAATAGCCTTGCTCATTAATTGCTGTGCGTACTTAGCAATGGCCTCGTAATTGTCAAGCATCTGATTAGATACTTCAATAAAACCGTTCACATTATGCGGGGTATAGGTAACTTGCTTTACGGCGAATTCCCCTGCCTTCTGCCTTGCACCTGTCTCCGCAGTCCACCTCATAGTAACACCGCCATATACACCATTATCGCCGAATTGATCAAGTACGGGAACGGATGTAGGGGCGTCTGGCGAGGCTTCACTTGCGGGAATCATAGTCGCGTAATTGCGAACTACAGTCAACTCCGCAGGAACTTCTCTAAGTGTAGAAACGAACTCAGCGGGAACCAACAAGCCAGCGGTATTAGGATTTCCCATTGTAGTAGCTCTACGCTCATTACCTCTTGCAAATACCTCCTCCAAGTAATCACCGAACTTCCTAAATTCTGTAGACTCTTGATTGCTAACAGCTTTAGCCGTTACCACTTCCTCAGCCGCCAACTTTTCAGCGCGGCTAATTGTTTTAGAAAGAGCGTCCACCTTAGTCTCCATCTCGCTATACTTAGCCTCTTCTTCTGCTGTCATAGCCTTGTCACTTCTTGATTCTACTGTGTCAAGAATAGCTCTCATTTCCGTTACAAGCTGATTCTTTTCGCGCTTCATTTTTTCCGCGTTCATTAAACTAACTCCTCTTATTAATTATAGGTTATAAAGTTTTATTTTTTTATTACGCAATTTACTCTTGTTGATATTCATCACATTATCAACAAGACTCGTATCTATTGTAACAACTACATTATCATTTATAGTTTCGCTAATAGATTCTTTTTCTTCTTCTGCAAGTTCATTTAATTCCTCTACTACACTTTCAATACTTCTTAGATTTACTCTCGTACTGTTATAAGCCGGAGATGTTACAGGGCCGATTTCATATATATCGCAATCTACTATTTCTCTATGTACTTTCCCCTTTTTATCTCGCGTAATCATATCTCCACCATCTGGCACGGAAAACATGAACGACGCGCCCTTTATATTTCCCCGTCTAAGATTCTCGGCCAAGTCTTTACCGTATTGCGTAGGGGGAATCGGTGATTTAAACCATAACCCCTTTTCCCTGCTCTCGATCTGTAAACTGGGATTACTTTTAGTAGTAGATAGTATCTGCTCACAATTATGATTAATAAATGACTTGATTTCTGTATTTTTATCTAAACATCTTTTAAAGGCATTAGCGTTTATCTTCTCATAATAACCCGGATATATTTCTACTTCCCTATCATATACAACGCCGAAGCCTTCACAATACTGCTGCTCATCATCATCTACCGAGCGCAATTCCGTATTTTCTGCATCTATTGTTCTAACTTCATACTGTTTACTCATTATTTTCCTCTCTATTATTATTTACTGCATTTAACAACGTTTGTAAATTCAGGGGGATAAAATAAGAATCTCCCCCTTCTATCGGATCAAGGTCTTCGTGATTTCTAACTTCATTAATTGATTTATAACCATTCATAATTCCTTTTACATACGCTTCATTTCTTTCTGTTACGTTTCCCCTCAGTAATCCATCCATAATGAACTTGCAATAAGTTTCTGTATTATCTACACTAACTAATTTACGGTTAAATTCCTGTTCAATTTTACTACATAGCGGCCCAATATTTAAACTGATAAATCCCTGTACCAATTCCGCAATGCCACTCCCCCACGATGTAGTTCCAGATTTATTTAACAGTATGGCAGGGACATTAAATATACGTGCTATTTCTTCTACGCTGAAATTCATAGATTCTATAAATTGCGCGTCTTCTGCATTAATAGATACCTTCGAAAAAGATAAACCTTCTTCTAAGAGCATCACTTTATGCGTGTTACCAAGCCCACCGTAGTTCTGCATATTATCGGATAGCGTTTTACGTGAATTCTCGTTCATACTTCTCGATACTCCACTAACAATACCAGCGGGATTTATACCGTCTCTAAATGTTTTAGCTCCAAACTCTCTAACTGTCATCTGTAATTTTAGACTTTCTCTATGCGTACCAATTACAGATAACCAGGAACCATCGCATTTAGGGTAGTATTTTATTAGTATAAGCTGATATGATTGTAGTATCTTACTACTGCCTTTATCACATCTAACTTTATATACCAGTTTATCATTTGCAGTTTTTTCTATTGTAATTGAATTTGGATCAAGGGGATATATAGATTCTACTTGTCCCCTCGCATCATATTTTATTTCAGCTGCTCCGCAGCCGTTTAATAAGTAATTACTTACCATGATCTGAAAAAACTCGAATCTACTCATATACTCATTAGGGGAATCATGTAAAAGCCTGTATAAGTTATTGCTGAAATCTTTTTCTTTACCTTGTTTACTTTTCTTATACGTGACAAGCGGAAATAATCCTATCGTATTGCTGATTAAGTTTACCGCCGACCACAGCGCAGTAATTCCAAGCGCGGCATTTTCACTTACATTTCGAGATATACCTATCCCGCCACTTATCCCGCCGCTGAAATAGTCTTGTATATTAGAACGCTTTTCTATGCTATTGAAAATACTACCAATACCCATATATTAATTATCTCCGTCTGGCGGTGTCGCTGACCGTCTAAAGGGTAAAATTGAACTTGTAATTATTGCGACACCGCAGAGTATAAGACTCCACGATCCAAACACTATATAAGCCCCGGACACCGTAAGGGCGATTCCACCCAGAAAAAGTATTTTATCTATGTTCATATTTTATAGCGTTTTCTTGCGATTTAAGGGTAGTTTTAATGGCTGTGGTAGTCTGGGTAGGTACAGGCTTATAAAGTAGATTTAAACGCATTTTAATGGGTATCGCGCTTGCATAAACAAGGCTTGCCCTTTATGTTACGAACCGAACGCAATTTATTATGATTCAATTCAATTTCATATCCACAATAATTACATTTTACTTTAAATGTGTAAACTGTACCATCGCGGGATACCTTGTCCATGATTATGTAGTTCCCGTGTTCAGTTCCCGCTTTATATGATTTGCGAGTCACTTCTTGCGCTGTCTTGATTTCATTATCCATGTTCATACTTCTTTAATTATAATGGTTAAAATTAATAATTCAAGTTTTATACCGCCAACTCTGGCGGATTAATATAGGTTACAATAATATTGCGAAATGCTGAATTTAGCTCGGACAATTCGCAGTCCAGATAATCGCCATATATTATAGCTCTTTCCGCTGGTACGTCATCGGATTTTATATCTCTCTCTATTGTACGAAGAGGGATATTTAACTCATCTGATAAATCTTGATAAGTTATATCTTTCTCTTTTAAAATATCACGTAGGGCATTCATTATTAACCTCCTTATTATTGGTTGATTCACTTTCTTTTTTACGATTAGATTCCCATGCTTTAAATCGTTCCTTTGCCTCTCTTATTACTCTGGCTTCAATCTCTTCTAAATTAATGTCCATTACTACTCCTTATTTTAATTGTGTAAGCTAAATAAAAGCTACTCCGAAACTTCCCTTTGGTTCTAAATCCACTACTAAAGCCCTTGTAAATGCTGTAATTGTAGCGGCTATGGGATCAATACGTTGTGTAGCTTTACTTTTATCCAGCATAATATTATCATTGTGGTCTTTCCGTGTTACCGCATTAGATACCGCCCACGAAAGAACCGGATTGTTATCATGTACTACGTTCTGGCTATATACCGCTTCCCGAAATGCTTTCGTAGGTTCGGCGAGCGTCTTTAAACCCTGTATCACTTCAACTACTGTATGACCTGCGTTCATTAGGACAGTAGAAACAGCTGCACTTCCCCACGGATCAAGACAATATTCAGCTACATTAATTTTATTAGTATTAGTAAAGTTCTCGATCCACGATAAAACCGCCGTATAATCTACTACTGCCCCATCGGTAACAGATAAATATCCGTCTTTCTTCCACTTGTCATAGGGTACTCTATCTTTATTATCAATATATTTATCGTGCGGTATCCAGCTATGAGACAGTATCGCGTACTTCTTTGTATTGTTATTAAGATATGGCCATATAAAGGAAACGCTCGTCAAGTCTAATTTAGCGGAGAGATCAAACCCGATAAAACATTTATCTCCATGTTCTTTTATTATCTTCGTCAGCTGGTTAGTAGTAACCTTGCAATTTTTCCACCTGTTCATATCCATATAACCCATCGGACGGTTCATCATCCATACATTGTAGCTTTTCGTCATTACAGTACGGTACATATCAGGTATATTCTTAGCGTCTAAGGTCTCCTGCAATATATTCTTGATAAAGGATTCTGAGTTACCAGAAACAGGATTAGCTTTCAAGATGGATTCTTTACTGCCTATAACGTCTATCGGTTCGCCTGTCGGTATCTGTCTGCCATTCTCCATAGTTATCATTTCAGTAGAATTATTAATATCTACTTCTGCCACAATAGCCAGATACGTATCATCTTGTATTGGATTATTCTCGTCAAGTAGTTTAGTGATAAATGAATATTCCTGTACATAACATGGCGATGATAAATTCATTCCCGCCGTTGTAATAATAGTTTGCAGATACGATTTCCGCGTCTTTGATGATTGCGCTAACATATCCCTAAAATTAGTGTCTTCGCTCTCATGGTACTCGTCAAGAATCCCCACCGAGGCCATCTGTCCGTCCCTGCTCTTTTCGTCTCGCGACAATCTGACTATTACAGAACTTGATTTATTGTGCCGTATAATTTTCTGACCGAAAGAATCATCCCATTTAATAGTAAATGCTTTCTTTAATGGACTGTTATTTATAAAGTCCACACAACAATCATAAATATGGCGGGTTTGGGCTTTGACATTAGCAGCGATATAAATCTCCCCGGACTTCTCCCCCATGCAACACGCATAATATAATGCTATAAGTCCCATAAGCTGGGATTTTCCGTTCTTACGTCCTAATTGTTGATATAGTTTCTTAAATCGTAACGTACCATCATTTCTATTAATCCACCCGAATAATTGACCATAAACGAAGACATGATAATCTGTCGGTATAATCGGAGTCCCTTGCAATGCTCCTTTCCCATGTTTAAACATTACCATAAATGACAGGAATCTTTCGGCCATTTCGGGTTTAAAGATGTACGGAAATGTATCGTCTTTATCCTCTCTGTCGAAATCGGATAGTAGACGCTTGCAAGCCTGACGGTATTTAAGACAGGCTATAACTTTTTCATTTATTACATCTTTACAATATTTTATTAGACGGGTTTTTAAGTTCATTAGAATATCTCTGGGAACTGTTTTTCCATTGGTGATGGTTCTTCAGATTTAGGCTTATTAGAGGTGGGGAAACTTCTCATTCTTGATACGGGGTTTAAGTAGAGGACATTTTCAAGAGCCAGAATTTTAGTTCTCGCCCCGTTGATTGTAGACATTAATTTCAATAGCAATCGTGTATCTGTTTCTGTGTCTATAATGGTTTTCAATCTGGCTTCTTCCGAATACAAGAAACATAGACGGCATAATGCTTGTAAATCCCCCTCACACAATTCGAATCCTGATTCCGCATATGTTCTCAAGGCTGACTTGTATCTTGCATGAGCGATCTTGTCCGCTTTAATCTCGGCGGGGATTGTAGCAACTACTGATCCTAACTTTCCGGGGGCTTTACTTGCGTTTTCTTTACGTGTCTTTGATTGTCTTGTTTTTAGATTATCTACATGTACTCTCGGTCTCGGCATATTACTCTCCTTATGTTATTGTTCTAAATTGATCTGAAAAACTACTTTTACATGAAGTAAGGGGAAAGTACGGGTAAGTCATTGATTTATATAGACTTTTTACCTACCCCACCATATAAATTGTTGATTTTTAATGAATTACGTCTTGCCTATTGTACGATTGTAATTATATATGTATATTGCGGGGGGCTTCTATGGGTGGAACTGGCGGGGCTTTGGTTATTAGCTCCACCATTTTTAATCAGCGTATACTTTATATCCTTTTCAATAAATCCTCTGGTAGTATCGCCGGGATTTCAGATTTAACATAGTCTTTGACGTTACGTGTAACTATATATCTGGCATTAACTGCTTTAGCACATTCCGCTTGTAATCCATCCTCAACGTCATTAATATCTGTATTTGCCAACGCATTTAATACTGTAATTGTTTTTACTTCTGCAACACGAACGGAATCACATAAATCTATCAGACGCTTTCTTCTCTCAGTATCAGAATAATGATTTCTCAGAATATAGTATATATTAGTAATACTGTGTGGAGCTAAATAAGCATTAATAATATTTTCGCGTACTTTCTCTATGAGCTTTTCTGCGCTCTTCGTAAAAGGATTACGATCAAGCAAGAAATCAATAAGTACATCGCTATCTATTAAAACGTTCATCTCTTGCCTCCGCTAATTCTTTTTTATAGTCAAAGTCATCCGGTACTTTTACACGCGGATAATTCATAAGACGCTCAAACGCTTCTTCCCGTTTCCTGTCTACTTGCACTTTTTCGGATTCTGCCCGTTGCGCCTCCTGTAAATACTTATCAATAGCGTCATCAATAAGCTCCTCACGTGTGCGTTCTACCCTTTGCGCTATTTTATCTACGCCACGCAATAACTCGCCCCTAATCGGGACATTTTCAGTCAATACCGCCATAATAGCCTCCTACTGATAACTTTAAGTTATCCGTCATTTATTAATTAACACGGTTACTGATATCATAACTATAATATAATATATGGTATTTATAAGAGTCAATAGGAAAGTTAATTTTTTCAGCTTGTTACAGTTAGTACAGTAATTATAATTTACTGTAGGATTCAGCCTACTATTTTTTTTATAAAAACTATATGTTTATGGTTTCGGCATAATTTATATTTAGTAGGTTGCTTTGTTTGGTTAAACTATAACTTGAAGGAAAGGTCGGAAAATGTCGGTAGTGTATAATAAGAATGGATTACAGATTTTTAATGGTGATTGCGTAGACTATATGAAGATCCTGTCTTGTAAGAAAAAGAAGGTTGATATTATTATAACTTCCCCACCCTACAACTCTTCCCGTGTTGATAAATACTCCAGACGAAAAGATAAATATTCAAGTAGGTACGATGTATATGTTGATAACATTAGTAATAGCGATTATCTAAAATGGAGCGTGGATTTATTTCATAGCTTTGATAAAATTCTATCTAAAAACGGAGTCATACTCTATAATTTTTCATATTCTAACCAGAATCAAGATTTGATGTGGTTACTAAC